>Ga0206848_1004_pt3 | contig 195849 bp, 147 predicted proteins | sample Alteio_BWOrgCont_18_FD_152635 | JGI IMG/M metagenome (GOLD analysis project Ga0206848, IMG submission 152635) | Enriched cells from forest soil in Barre Woods Harvard Forest LTER site, Petersham, Massachusetts, United States -... | ecosystem: Environmental > Terrestrial > Soil > Temperate forest...
ACTCGTGCAACAAGCTTTGTAATATAATTTAGTTGGCTTGCCTCTGTTGTCATTCCTGGTTGACCTTGCAATAATGCTTTAATTGCCTGAATAGTTTCATCAAAAGCTTCTGGCGTTGTGACCTCATGTTCAAGACGATTTTCTTGTTCAGGCAAGCTGAGTGCTCGTTTTTCTTGTTCTTTGCCCTCTTCTCCGGCGTTCTCGATAGGTTTTTGTTGTGTTGGAGCCTCATATACATACCCAGCAATTATCTCCGCTATACCAGGTGGAAAGTCTTCGACGGCAGTTTTCGTAGCAGTTTTTGACTTAAGGTGAGCGGTGAGTTTTCCATGGCGGAGATTGAGTTCTTGCACACAACGATCAACCAAAGCCTGAGCTTGTGGGGTGGTGTGTGCGCCGTGTGCGCCGAGATTTGTTTCAGCCCCAGCTACGATAAGTGCCTTTATACAATCAATAACCGGTGTCGGATCGATGATATGTGTTGCCCAATTTGCAGCAGCATGAAGGGCTGTATAGTGATCGTTATCTAGAATCTTTATATCGGCACCGGCTGACAAGAGGGCTTGCACAGCGTCCAACTGGCCACTATCTGCAGCCGTATGAAGGGCTGTGCTGCCATCTCCCCTATTTCTAAGGTTTATATCAGCTCCAGCTGCCAGAAGCATATTTATACATTCAACACGGCCCAAACCTGCAGCAGCAGCAAGAATTGTCGTGTCTCCTCCAAAGCCTGAATTGAGATTAGGGTGTTTGGTAATAGCCAACCTGAAGGCGGCAATGAAGCCTTCTATAACTGTTCTTTTCAAGAGTCTCTCTACTGTGTCCGTTCTATACCACTCAGTCTCAGGGACATCGACTTCAAGTGGGGCTTTTTCTATCTCAAGCATAAGCTCTTTTTCTTCTTCAGATGGCGTATACGCGATAGCTTCAGGCGGTGCTGCCGGAGCATCGTGCTTAGTTTCAGTATGACCAGCATGATGACCAGCACCAGCAGCATGTCCATGTCCTGCATGTTCATGTTCTGGTCGTGCTGGTTCTGTTCGTGCCGCACAAAATACGGTGTTATTTGATACCAATAGTGCACAAACTACCACGAGTACGACTTTTGTGCCAAACCAATTATTCAAATTATTCCAATTATTCATACGATTCTCTTGATTTTATAGGGTTTTTATGCTTCTCCTTTGATAAGCTTTCGAAGTTTCATAATAATTGCTGTCAACCGAATTGATTTTCCCGTGCTCGGATGAGTTTGTTCAGCAACCTGTTGGGTACTCTGAAGTAGTGCTGTCAGCTCAGGTCTGTCAAAGCCTGCGGCATAGATTGCAAAAACGTGGTCTATCAGGTCAGCTTTGTCTTGAGCTATGTAGGTTGCAAGAACTCGTGCAACAAGCTTTGTAATATAATTTAGTTGGCTTGCCTCTGTTGTCATTCCTGGTTGACCTTGCAATAATGCTTTAATTGCCTGAATAGTTTCATCAAAAGCTTCTGGCGTTGTGACCTCATGTTCAAGACGATTTTCTTGTTCAGGCAAGCTGAGTGCTCGTTTTTCTTGTTCTTTGCCCTCTTCTCCGGCGTTCTCGATAGGTTTTTGTTGTGTTGGAGCCTCATATACATACCCAGCCATTATTTCCGCTATACCAGGTGGAAAGTCTTCAACGTCGGTTTTGATAGCAGTTTTTGACTTAAGGTGAGCGGTGAGTTTTCCATGGAGATTGAGTTCTCGTATACAACGATCAACCAAAGCCTGGGCGTCTGGAGTGGCGCCTGCGCCGAGATCAGTGCTAGCTCCAGCTGCGAGAAGTGCCTTTACACAGTCGATATGGCCGTTTACTGCTGCCAGTTGAACGGCTGTTGAGCCAGCACTATCTTGCACCTCTAGATTAACATTCCCATTTTTAATAATCATGCTCAAGGCCCCGAGGTAGCCTTGTTCTGCAGCCCGCAAAAGACTTTCCTCACAAAAAGCTTTATTGCCACGGCGCCATTCAATACGCTTCATCATATCCCATTCTGTCCCCACTATTATATATCCAGCAGGCAAACTGGGAGTCTGGACAATGTAGATCAACTGGAGAAGATTCTCTAGTTCATGGTGGTCGAGCCTGCCATAGAGACCTGGATTATCCCTTGATGGCAATGCAATACCGGCTTCGATGAGTTCCCATGCGCATCCTCGAGGAGTCTGGCCAAGCTCGTCGCCTGAATGACCGTAATAACCGATAACACTCAGAGCGTTTTGACCTTTTGCAGTTACATGATTAACATCAGCACCAGCCTCGATGAGCGCCTTTAAAAATGTAGTTGCGCCACGACCTGCAGCGATAGTAAGCGCTGTCTCGTCGTGCGCATACTGATCAATTCCTTCAAAGTTTAGATCAACGCCCTTTGCAATAAGCGCAGGTAGCGCATTTAAGGCAGTGAGAGAGCTTCTTGAAGCTGCAACTAAAAGCTTTTCACCAAGAGCTTCTTTATCATCAGAGCTGATTTCTTTGATCTCTGCCAGGAGCTCTGCCTCATTTTTCCGTCTTCTTTCTTCTAGGCGAGGAGCATCGGCTGTGCGCTTAGCATTGTCAGCTGCATCAGCAGCAGCTAATCCTCGGCGGGCACGTTCTGCTGCATGGCGAGCAGCAATAGCAGTAGCAAATGCTTTATGCCTTGCTGATAGCGATACAGCATTGTCAGCAACAGTCGCCGCGACACCACCAGCTGCATCACCGTGTGGCCGCGCAGCACAAAATACCGTGTTATGTAATACCAATAGTGCGTAAACGAATACGAGTACGACTTTTGTGCCAAGCCAATTATTCCAATTATTCGTGTTATTGTTATTCATGAGTTCTCCTGTTTTTTAGAGGGTTTTGCTGTATTTGCTGTATCTATACTTACTTATTTTACTTGTCGTTAATTCTATTTGTCAATTATATTAAAAATGAAAGGGGCTTCTTGAGAATGTTAGATTAAAACCCTGATTTGTTTGCCTGATTGCAAAAGATCTGGCTTCTGATAGAATTTTGCACGTTTTAGGGTCAATTTTAGGTTATACAATCGATAACATGGATTAAATAATGTCAGCGTATAAACGAGTTTTTCTTATATTTGTACATGTAATATGTTGTTATGCCTGGAACTCTGGGCTTGGGATGTCGGTAATAGATCTCACAGAAGAGCCTGATGCTTCAGAGCATGCTGTTAAACAAGATGACAAAAAAATACCGACCAGACGAGTACAAGTTATGCTTAACCGAAAACAAGAGGCAATACATGAACTTTGTACGCGGTATTTGTGGCAATTGCAACGAAAAAACAACTATGATACTGGTAATAGTGATGTACTGGTCGAGCAAGTAACCGATGATTTTTTAGCGATATTGGCCTGTACGCAAGCACAGCTTATTTTTGCCATTCATCTTGTTATGCATGTAACGTATTCTAAGCCCGTACGCTTTGGTAGACTCTACGAATCATGGTTTAGAGAACCGAACGATATTGTTTATGAAGATCAATGTGCCCGTTTTATTCTGCACGATTTGTTATCTTGTTTTCGCACGATTGATACGGTAATTGTTCAGAATATAGATGATAAAAGTGTGCATGAACTCTCAAATTATATTGTAGAAAGCTTGTTTGTTATACATGAAGCTTTAGCAAATACGTTTGCTGCCAGACCAAGTGTCTGTACGGATGAAGAAAAAGAGTTAGGTATTGTTGAACCTAGTTCTGCAGCGGCTCTTTCAGAACATAAGCGAGAACAATTATTGCAAGCCCGTATATTATATGATCATATTGCTGCTCACTATACAAAAACTCAAGAATTTACGGTAAAAAAGATAACAGAAAAAGCGTACGATTTTGATATAACAGCAGCACAACTTTCGTTGCTCGTGCAACTTAATGACGATCTGTTTTCTCAGGTATTTTCGCGAGATATGACAAAGTTATTACTTAAGAGTCCATTGTCGTCAAAGTGTCCACAATGTCGTCTACCAAGAATGCCAGGCCTTTGTCAAAATCCTGATTCAGATAATAGCGAGCCCTGTTCATGCAGTGTATGCCTTAGAGAGCTTTGTTCGTGTTCTGTTATAAAAGGTTATTTGGCTGTTGATTATAATAAAGATTTGATGCGTAAGTTATTGGATCAAGAATCTTGTGGAATATTGGATGGTGTGCTGAGCAGTCGATTTAATAGATTTATCAAGGAGCCACTTGTATGGGAACATGAGTATCCGCACACAATTAACGCGATAACAAAAACGATGCTTACTGGCTCAATAGTTCCTACAGATCATGAAAATAGTTTGGCAGAGAGTGTGCATTGTTCAGATATAACAAATCTTGTGTCCCGTGGTCAGGAGCTTATGGGGCAACTTCTTGCTCTAAATCGACCAAAAGATTGTATTCATTGTATTCAGAGTGATATTGCATTTGTTAAGAAAATGCTTGATCTGAAAGTACCAGCATCTCAAAAAGATTTATTTGCATGGGTTCGAAAGGTTATTCAGACCTGTGACCCCGTGACGATTAAAGATCTTTGTATGGTAGTCAATGTCAATCTTACACAATGTGAAAAGGGTGAAGAAAGTCCTGTAACATTATTGGGAATGATTGTCGATCGCTTATTTCATGATCAATCAACTGAAGAACTGTTATCGCTCGATGATATAACATATATAACAAATGCTCGGGCATATGCCCAAATCATACTATTTCTTATTGAGTTAGGCGTAAAATACGTCCCCGATGAAAATCATGATAGTTTTCTTGCTATGTCTGTAACCCAGTCCCATCAAGCAATGCTGCAAATAATGAGAAAAAAAACGTTAGTTGATGATTTTGTACAGTATGTTGATCTTGTCCTGATAAAATTATTGCCCTATGAAGAACGAGCAGCCCATATTACAAAAATACGTGAGATCTATCCGAACTTCGAGATTGACGAAGGTTTTTGGGATAATACTAAGCCAGATGCATTATAAAGCGTGTATAGATACAGAGCTCTCATAAATAAAAAATTAAATAAAAAAATATTGCGTCTGATAATTATAATATTATGTAATATTTTGCTCGAAATTATTATAAAAATCAAAAAATATAAACATTATGATACTCTAGCAAAGACTTAATCAGTGACAAAAAAGCATTTGGATTATTATTTTATCTGGGGTTTAACAGGGGAGTTTTGCCTGGATCCCCGATCAAGTCGGGGATGACGTCGTGAGTGACTCATTTTATCAAAGAAAGTGCCGATTTCTATGTGTTTTTTCAAATAACTCATTTTATCAAGAAATATCTACTTTTACCTAAAAAACAAAAATATGATATTCTAGCAAAGATTTAACCTGACCGTGAATATAATCAATACTTAGGATGACTATGAGCGAAAAAAGCGAAAAAGAGCCAAAAAATCTCTTTCAAGAGAGTTTAAATTTACCAAGAACCGATTTTTCATTGCGTGCTAACGCCCAAGAAAAAGAGCCTGAATTACTCAAGCGTTGGGAAGCTGACCAGCTTGCTCAAGCAGCGATGATTAAAAATATTAAAACCAAAGACAAGAAAAAATTTATTTTGCACGATGGCCCTCCCTATGCTAACGGTCATTTGCATATTGGACATGCGTTTACCTATTGTATTAAAGATATGGTTTGTAAATATAAACGTATGGCCGGCTTTTATGCCCCATTAGTTCCAGGATGGGACTGTCACGGGCTGCCTATTGAGTTAAAAGTAACGGCTGAACTTGGTATCGAAAATAAACGTGATACAATCGACCGTGTTGCCTTTAAAAAAGCGTGTCGTGAGTACGCAAACAAATGGATAAAAGTACAGGATCATGAGCTGAAAGATCTTGGTAAACTTGCTGATTACCAGAATCCGTACATAACAATGAGTAAGTCGTACGAAGCTTCGATTGTGCGATCTTTAGCAACGTTTGTTGATAAAGGGTATATCGAACGTAAGGGTAAAACCGTACCGTGGTGTGGTTCTTGTAGTACAGTACTGGCAACAGCGGAGATCGAGTATAAAGATCGTAAAGATCCATCATGTTATATTCTTTTCCCATTAGAAAAAGAAGCAGCACAATTAATATTCCCATTTTCGTTTGAAAAAAATCCCGATATTTCGATTCACTTTTTGATCTGGACAACGACCCCGTGGACGATACCATTAAATCGTGCAGTCGTTCTTAATCCTTCGGCGACCTATGTTTTATTACAGGGCAAAGAGCCAAATCAAGCATTTATCGTCGCCAAAGAGCTTGCTGACAAAATTTGCCAGCTCGCGGGTATTGAAAAAATAGTTCTTGCTGAGTGCGATTCGATTGTATTTCAGGGTAAGCGTGCGCATAATCCAATTATTGACGGGCTTATGGTTCCTGTATTACTCGACGACTCTGTGCTTGTTACTGACGGCACAGCCTGTATGCATTCGGCTCCAGGATGTGGCCCAGAAGATTACTTATTGGGCGTGCGTAATGGGCTTGAAATTTTTTCACCGTTATCATCCAGTGCTCAATACACCGTTGGTATTCAGCCAGAAGAGCTTGTTGGTATGCCGGTTGTTGACGGGCAGATCTGGGTTATTAAGAAATTGGCAGCGTTAGGGCGCTTGTTTCATAAAACAACCATTAATCACTCCTACCCGCATTGTTGGCGTTGCCGTAACGGGTTAATTTTTAGGGCGACTGATCAGTGGTTTTGTGATTTACAAAAGCATGACTTGGTTCAAAAAGCGCTCAAAGAGATTGAAACGATAGATTTTATCCCAAGTTGGGGCAAAGCACGCTTACATGCGTTTATATCAAATCGCACCGAATGGTGTATTTCTCGCCAACGGCAGTGGGGCGTGCCCATAACAGCGTTATTATGTAAAAAATGTAGCTGGGCCTTTGTGAGTGGCGATTTTATACGTAAAATTGCTGAAAAAGTCGAACAGCACGGTATCGAGTATTGGGATAGTGTTACGATTCAAGAACTTGTGCAATCAGGTATCTTGGATGCTAGTTTTACCTGTGGCGACTGTGGAAATAACGATCTCGCAGAATTTAGACAAGAACGTGATATTCTTGACGTATGGTTTGACTCAGGTGTAAGTCATGATGCTGTGCTGTTTCAAGAGCAAGAACGTTTAGGTTTTCCCGCTGATTTATATCTTGAAGGCTCTGATCAACATCGTGGTTGGTTTCAAAGCTCGTTATTATGTTCGATGGTATTGCATGATCAAGCACCAATGCGCGCGATTTTTACCCACGGGTATACGGTTGATGAACAAAAACGTAAAATGTCAAAGTCGTTGGGTAACGGCATTGAACCGCAAGAAATTATCAAAAAATATAGTCGAGATATTTTGCGTCTTTGGGTTGCAAGTGCCGATTATGAAGGCGATATTGTTATTTCTGAAAAGTTATTACAAAATATTGCTGAAATATATCGTAAAATTCGTAACACCTGTCGATTTTTACTCTCAAATTTATATGATTTTGATATAACAAAAGATGCTGTTCAGGTCGACCAGATGCTTGAACTTGATCGTTATGCGTTATCACAATTACATGCTATGCACACAAAAGTTATAGAAAGCTATGATGCGTACCATTTTGCCGGTGTTGTTCAAGTTATTAATAATTACTGTGCGCACGATTTAAGCGCTGTCTATCTTGATATTTTAAAAGACCGTTTATACGTTGAAAAAGCTCATAGTATCCAACGTCGTTCAGCGCAAACCGTTATGTATCATATACTTGATATGTTAACACGTTTGATGGCACCGATTTTGTCATTTACCGCAGAAGATCTTTCTGATTACTATCAAAAAGATAAAAAAGAATCGATACATCTTCAGGATATGTATGCGCCACACGCAAGCTGGGTAATGCTCGACAGCAAGAAAAATCAATGGGATTTGCTTGAGACATTACGTGATGCTGTACTTAAAATGATCGAAGTGCAGCGTGAAAAGAATATCGTGAAACATTCGCTAGAAGCACAAGTAACGTTATATCTTGATCCTGCAAGTGAGCAGTATAAAATCTTACAGGATTTTTTACGTGAATTACATGAAACAGAAAAAGTACAAGATCGCTTTTTTATCGATTGGTTTATCGTATCCCAGGTAACTATTCTAGAAAAGCCAGATACTCTCGATCCTGTTGTTACATCGACGGCTGCTGGCGCAAGCCCATGGCTCTATGGTTCTGTAAGCCATGCTGTTGGTATAAAATGTCCGCGATGCTGGCATTGGAGCCTAACTGAGCATGCCCAAGGTCTATGTTCTCGTTGTGATGCAGTTTTGGCACAGTAATATTTGTGATTACGTAAACAAAAAAGCCTGGTTTTAGGACCAGGCTTTTTTTAATATCATATTCGGCTTGTTGTTTAGCTGCGGCTACGTGTTGCGCCAACTGCTGCTAAACCTTCTTTGGCTGGTGCTGGATTTGCCTTGCTATACGCATTGTTAAAAGCGTCGACATAACTTTGGCTACGTGTGTTTGAAACAGTAATCGCAGGAATGCGCTTCCCAGCTTGCTTGTCGCTCATACCGGCATTGTTACCATCTCTAGTACCTGCAGCCATATCAGCAGCAACTTTTTGATTAGCTGTTTGTGGTGTTGCTACCTGATTATGGGCGATTGTAACAACCGCTAAACCTACCATAATTTTCATGATTATAGCTTGGAATTTCTTTTCCATAACAATCTCCTTCTTTCTCGTTGGTTAAACATGTATTCCTGCACAACACTGTGCGACGGTATACGATGTTTAGTTAAACGCTTTGTTAAACATACTTCTTAACCCTATAATCAGGATAGCAATGATTAATTCTATTTGTAAATAGTTTTTAATAGCAAACCTGTCGTTCCAGGGTAAAAGCGTATGAAAACAGTAAGTATGTGATAGAAAGTATGTGATGGATCGCTAGATACTAACGAGCACTTTGAGCCGTTATGCTTTAAATCTATGTGCAAGGCTTACAACGAACACAATTGTACAGAGCAGAAATACCACTTTGAGAATGAGTACTTTGAGTAATAGTCGTTCGTCCACAAGTCTCCTTGGTATAGATTATAGATTATGGTATAGAGTAGATCCCTATAAAACGATATCAAAAAGTGCACGTTGAAATCAATAAAACAGATCTTTTAATAGATATTTTACGGAACAGATCTTTTAAAAAAAGGGTACGCGTGATTATTGAGTTTATGAGATAATCACGCGTAAAAAATTAGTTCTTAGTTTTTGTCAGTTCTGCATTTGCTTGGCTGATTGCTGTATCAAGCGATGTGGCAACATCTGATGTTAGTGTTGCAACTCGTTCAGCATCAGTTGCGTCAGATGGTTTTTTAGCGCTTTTTTTACCATCATGCAGTTTTTTTGCTGCATCTTTTACTTTTTGAGATGCATCTTGAGCTTTTTTTATCGAAACGGTAAGTTTTGCGCTCGCATCGTCTACTGTTTTTTTTCGGTCACTTACCAGTTGTTCAGCGGCTTTGTGGACATTTTCAGCATCTTTTAAATTATTTACTGCTTTTGTATACGTTGTAAGCCCACTACCAATTTCAGATCGTGCGCCAAGTGCATCGGTTTTTAATGAAAGTGCTTTATCAGTAAGATCTTTTAAGTTGACTGCAGGTTGTTTAGGGCCATAAATATCTTTTAGTTGTGATTCTGGGACCAGTACATAGCCGGTATTAACCGTCGTAGACTGTGCTGGGTTTGCTGGCGCAGCATATGACGAAGGTGAATACGATGTGTCTGCAGTAAGATTAAAACTTGTCATAAACGTTAGGATATAGGTTAAGATATAGGGTAAAAAAATCATATGATTTCTCCAGTTTTTATAAATATTTTAAAAAATTCCTGCGTCAAGCATGTCCTGGTGTACAGCCGTTGCTGTTGTAGCATCAGATGCTTGTCCTGAGCTATTAAGAGCTGTTATATATGCGTTTGCTGCTGTAGCCAGCGTTGTTGCAAGTTTTTCGACCGTTCCGTCATCAGCGGTTAAGATTAACTGGTTATAGGTATAGAGGGCTTTTTCATAGGCCATGTTTGCATCAAGTACATTTGCTATTTTTGTATTATCTGTAACAGGTGCTGTTTTTCTCAAAAACGCGGCGTATACAGCCTCGGTTTGGGCAAGGCCATTGATGGCATTGTTAAGATTTATTGGGTTTTGTGGGTTTAAATTATCCTGTAGGCTATAATTATTGAGTGCTGTAGTATAAGCAGCCTGTGCAGCTGTAATGGTTGTAGCTATAGAATTTGTTGATTGTGCATTGACCATACCTGTAATCAAGCCTGATAGTATGGTCATAAGAGTAACTGCGTGATAAAAATAAAAATAAAAATTCATGACCTGACTCCTTTAGATTTTATAGATTTTAATTTTTTAAGCGCATCGGTTTTTGATGCATAGGCCCTGGATTCATAGATTTTTTTAGGGCGTTTTTTGTCTTGGATTTTTGCTGTATTTATCGGACGAGCAGGTTGTTCATGATAGAGCATGGGTGAAACAGGTTTTCGATGGGGGGCGCTCGCAGTTATGATGCCAAAAACGATTCCTATCGTGAGAGCAACAAATAAACGAGCGTAGATTTCCATACACGTCCCCAAGTTTTTGTTATTACGATTATTATTGTTTTTGGTTTTTTCTTTGCCTGAATTAATAATAACAGTTAATAATTCAGATATTCAATAAAATAAAATTAAAAAGTAAAAAAAGTTACCTGTTCATGTAATCATGTATGAAAAAATAAATAAAAAAGAAAGATTGTGACGATTTCTTGTGGTAATTTTAGGCTGCAAGATGCGTATCTTGCAGCCTATGTGCTTGATAGCCTTATAAAAGCGCTAATTGATTTTGTATCTTTTTTTTCAATGTTATCTGTGTCTTTGCTATTACTTCTTCCAGCTGCGTAGTAGGATTTTTTTTGAGTATATAATTTCCAGCAAGACCTTTGTCTTGTATGAATATTTTAGAACTTGTAAGGAGTAGTAAGATATTGGTTTGTAACTCACCCAAGGTTTTTTTATCCATTTTTTGTATAAGGGCATCAAATTGATCATAGGCAAGCTTTGTGTACTGTGCTGCAAGCGTTTCTTTATGTTTTTGTAGCGTGCTTTTTAGAAGCCATGGTTTAATTGATGTACATTCTTGTTGTGCGGCCTGCGCAATAACAATCTGCGTGATTACTTTACCAGCCATTTTGTAGTATGAATTTTGTGTATTGACTATCGTAAGATAGTTTTCTATAGCCATTGCATAATTGATCTGACCAGCCCAAAGCTCATTACGCGTTTCAACGGTATCTTTCGTAATTTTTTTAATGAGCCCAGTGACCGCATCTTCAGCCTGAGAAACTGCTGTAATAGCCTGTGTTTTTGCGTCACCAGTACCGGTACTTGCAGCATTAAACGCCGCTTGGTAGGCATTGTTGTAAGCTTGTGCATAGCCAGGTTTTGCAGGGTCCTCTTCTAATGGTTGTTTTTTGTCTATCTTACTCTGTGCATCAGTGGTCCCATCTTGTCCCCCTTTTTTTGCGCCTGTAGCGATGTATTCTGCTGATTTTTCGTACTCATTTTTTTCATTTTTTTCGGCTTCAATTTTTTTGTCTGGATCCTCACCAGCCTGTAGTGCTATTTTTTTATCTGCTTTTTTCTCTTCAGGTAGGGGGCCTGCTTTTTCAAGCGCATTTTCAATACTTTTAATAAGCGCCGTTAATTTTGTTTCATGTCCTGGGGCAATGGTACGAAAATTATTTGCAAAAATACCTAATGTGTCGCCTGCTTTTTTAAGATATTCAAGTGCTTTAATCTGTTTTTCATCTAAAGACTTAGTAATTGTTTGTGCTTGAGCGGCTTTAATGTTACTGGCAATTAACGGCGCAAATTTGCCATGTTGCTCATTGGCGATACTGGTAACTTCTGCTTTTATTTTATTACTATAGTGAGCCATACGTGATTGGTTTAAAATATCGTTGGCCGCTTTTTGTTGTCCTGAAATTGCTTTGTATTGATCGATAAGTATCGATTCTGGGGCTTTTGTGTCAATGGGAACATAGGTTGCCGCACGAGCAAGTGCTGGAATAGCTTTTTCATATGCAGCTTGATATCCGGCAAGATTAATAGGTTTTTTTGATTTTTTTGTGATGACCTGTTTTTCTTTTGTATTTGTAGGGGTATTTGTAGGGGTATTTGTGTCTTCATCGGGATTTAATTCATTAAGGGCTTGATTAAGCTGGTCAATATTTTGGGCAAGCTTACTCAGCTTTGATTCTTGCAAAATAGTACGTGAAAAATCGTCATCTGTTCCATCAAAATTATCATAATACTCACCTATTTTTTTCAAATCAGCAATAACACTGTTTTGTAAATTTATTGCGCGATTGGTTGCACCGGTTGTATCTTTTTCGTCACGGGCTTTTTCGCCGTATGTTACCGGCGGTTTTGCAGCTTCTTTGTTTGCTGCATTTGCTGTATTCGAATTTTCTGGGCTCGTATCATACTGATCGTAATCACCCCATGGCGACCGTGAGCTGCCTGATGGACTATATGATCGTTGGGAGGGAGAGCCATAAGCTGATCCACTATTGCGGCCGTATCCAGAGCCTGAATAGGGTGATCGCCCGCCATAATTACTGCGTGAGTAACCCGGTGAATATGTATTGCGACCATAATCTCGCTTATTTGCAAAAGCTTTTTGTGCTTGTTCGCGCGCTTGTTTTGCTGTCGTAATTTCATCGAGCGCTTTTTTACCAGAAACTATTTTTGCTGTTTGTTCTGCGAATGGAACAAATTTTGTTTCCATAAAAATTAATAATTTTTCTATATTTTTCTCTTCAGCTGTTTCGGGCTTTCGGCGGCGTGTAGGCTGTTTTTTTGATCCCATAGCAGGCTTCTTGCTACCGATTATTTCAGTATCTTCTATATCTTCTATTATATCTTCTATGGGCTCTTGTAAACGCTCTTGTTTTTGTAATTGAGCTTCGAATAGTTCATCGTTAAGATCAACTTTGCCATTTGTTTGTCCCGTCGTACATGCTATGAGCACTAAACATAGCAGACCAGATGTATACATGATTGTTTTTTTCATAGGCTTCCTAATTTTTCTTATATTTTTTTATATAATAATTATTAAAAAAAATTACTTAATTTTAAATGGCCCGAAGTCAGGGGCTGGCTCTTGGCCAAAGTCCGGTATTTGTACAGGTATTTGCGCTGGTGCTGCTTCCTGATCAATAACTTTGGTTTCAGGTGTTTTATTTTGATTTTTTTTAGAAGCTTTTTTTTGTTTTTTACCACGTTTACCCGTTTTAAATTCTGTAATGGCTTCTTCTTTTTCTTCGTCATCTTCTTCTTGTGAGCTCGATGCTTGTTGGCCGTATTCTTTGAGCTTTTGTGCAGCTTTTACATCTTGATTAAGCTCTTCTTCTTCTGTTGGGGCTTTAATTTTTGCGTCTAATTTCTCAAGCTCTTTAAGATTATCAATAGTTATTTTTCTGTACGACTTCATATCTTCGTTTAATTTGGCTGTATTTTTAGGATCTTCTGGGGCAAGAATAATACGTTGGTACAGTGTTTTGTGTGTTATTGTTCCAACAGAAGCTCTAAAGAGTCCTAGGTGTCCAGCATATGACATGAATTCGTCCTGATAATCTTTGCCAATCGTGTGACTTGCTATAATCTTTTTTTCAAGCGACTGCAAATGACCATCAAACTTTTTATAAATACGCTTAGTTGCGTCAAGACATGCTTGCTTGATCCATGGTCGCATGACTTTTTTTTCGCCTTTTACTTCAGGAGCTTTCTCTGTAAGCGGGTTTAAAAAAAGCTCGACATCACTTTTTTTTGAAATATCTATAGTTTCTGTTGCTTGTTTTTTTGTATTATCAGCTGTTTGTGATAGATCTTCTTTGCTTTCTTTACGTTCTGATTTTGTGCTGTCAGCTTCTTTGAGTTTCTCTTCTTGTTCCATTTCTGCAAATATTTTTTCCATTTCACTGGCAACTTCATCCCAGTTGACATCTTTAAACATGTCTTCGAAGGGGTTTTGCGCTTCTTTTGCATATGTTATGTTTAACGAAATAAAAAAAATAAGTGCTAAGAAAATATTTTTAAGCATATTTTTGTGTTTCATTATAATCCCTCTGATAATATAAAAATACGGGTTTTCAATAAAGTCTAAAAAGTCTTTGTTGTTTACTGTACGAAGTTGCAACCTATTCTGTCAAACAGTTGGATGCTTAGGGAGAATGTATGCTGAGAGAAAGCTTTTTTTTCTATAATTTTTTTCATAAGATTTTTAGCAAGACTTTAATACGATCTTTTTCAGGACGATATACTCCAGGTTTTTTATTAATTGAGCTTGTTATTGCCCTGGCAATCTTTTCGCTGTTTGCATTTTCTATCATGCGACTACAGATAACCGTTGTTCGTGCTCATGATATTGCATATTCACGCATACAAACGCTGACAAAAGCTCTCTATGCGCTTGAGGCGCGCGACCCAAATATAATCGATCAAAAACTTTATTCATATGAAAAAAACAAAAATATTATTTCGTGTAACGATACTGATACTATGGTACAAAATCTTCGTGTATTCCTAAAAAATAGCAAAAAAAAGAACACAATTAATCTTCCAGAAGTGCCGATTATGTCGCTTGTGACTCGTAAAAAATGTTTAACAGGAGAGTCTGTTATCGCGCTTGCATATGTTATAGACAGATAAAATAAAAAAATAAAAAAATATGATCAAAAAAAAAGTAAAAAAAAATACAGGATTTACACTGATAGAGCTTTTAGTGTATATCGCACTTGCGACATTATTATCGTTAAGTATATTTTCGTTTGTTGGTTCGACCAGAAAACAGATAGACCACATGCGCCGTTTGAGTTCTGAGCAGATAACGGTTGCATTGGCACTTGATTTGATTAAACGTGATCTCATGACTGCTGATATGCAGCGATCATCATGGGATCTTTTGTCAGGCGTTTTTAAGACGTCGATTATTAGTTTTTCTGGTAATAAAAATAATAAAAACTTTCGCATAACACAAAGATCTGTTGGATGGCATACGGTTAAACATGGATTACAACGTTATGAAGGTGAGTATGATTTTACACAACGTCGCTGGAATAAAAAAAGCACAAGCTTATATGGATGCCCCATCACAAATTTAAAGTTTGATATACGCTCTGGAAATAATAATATTACAGAAGATATACAAGACAGAGAAGATATAGAAGATATAGAAGATATGAAAAAAACGGGCCCATATGTTTGCTTGGTTATAATTACCTATCGTCTAAAAAATAATAATATCCTGCATCATGACTATGTGCGCTTACGCAATCGAGTTCTTTTATGATAATAAATACGATAATAAACACGATAATAAAAAATAAAAAAATAAAAAATAAAAAAATGGCTTTGCATTTCTGCTTGTTTTATTCGTAACATCAGGTGTAATGGCGTTAGTGCTTTCATGTTGGTATAACGTAAGCTTAGGTATAGATGTTATTACTGAGCGTGAGCGCTATTATAAAAATCTGTATGATGCTTCGTGCGTGCTTGATACAGGCATTATACTTGTTAAACAAAATTTTGATCTCTTTTTTATAGAAGAAAAAAAAACAGAAAAAATATCACTCGATATGAGTTCTCTATTTAAAAATATTTTAAAAAATAAGAAAATTGTTTTCACCATTGAACAGCCTGATAATAATGATAAAAAAACGAGCAAAAAAAGAGAACAAGCTTTATCGCGAAATCAAGCTCTTATGCTCAGTGTACAATTGTACGATAATCTCATAAACGAAAAAAATCAGGCCTGCTTGTGTGCTGTGCATTGTGTACTTGTAAGAAAACTTGGTAATACACAACATCATAATAATAAGAAAAAGCTGGAAAATAAAAACGAGCACGGGCAAGAAAAAATAGAAGAAAAAATAGAAGAGAGAGAAACAAAGAGAGAAGAAAAAGATGATCAGTATATGGTACAGCATTTTACTATCGGCGCTCTGTTATAATCTTGCGTTTTTATGCCCAACATACTGTGCATGGGCAATTGTTTTTTTTATGCCGTTTTTATTTCCAGTATTTGTACTCGACACATATCAAAACTATCGATTACCCAGTATTTTTTTTTACGGATTCTTATGGGGCTTGATAACCTATGGCATAAATTTTATATGGTTTTTTAAATTACTTTGTACCCATGCCCAGACATCTATTATTGGAGCTTTTGTAGGATACAGTATTATTACCTGTTATTTTGCATTAGGCGCTGGACTATGGTTTTTGATAACACACCAAGTAATTAATCTGGTTGCAAGAAATAAAATTACACGATATATATCTCGTATTATCACGATTATCACGATCATAACGACGACGATCGTATATTTTTTTATTATTGATCGCTGGTTTTTAATACCCTGTGGCCGTAGTGAAGGGTATCCATTTTTAAATCCACTTATCCCATTGGCACACTATAGCTGGTTTTTAAAACTTTGTGCTATAATTTGTTCGTTAGTATGTGATGGCGGTCTAGGATTGCAAAATCATAGTAATAATAACTACACAAGAAGCCGTTCGCCCCGATGGAGCGAATTTTATGAGCGAGTAGAGGGGTGCGTCACGGCAAATAGTTCCGTAACATTTGTGTATCTTGAACCGTTAATTAACAAAAAAAAGGGTGAAGACAAGCCATGGGCTTCAAGTCCGTATGGTGTAGGGCAGGAGATATTTCATCAGTTATCACGATTACATCTAGAGCAATATTGTGACAGCAATAAGCCCGTTATTGTTGTAGCGCCAGAAAGTACCTATCGATTTGCCCTTAATCTGTATCCAGACATTATAGATTTATGGGCCACGGTATTACCAAAAAATGTACATTTATTGATTGGCTCACACAAACGAGAAGATAAAAAACTTTTACAAGCTGTTTACTGGATTCACGGGAGTCGCATAATAAATTCTTATGTTAAAAAACACAGCTTGCCATTCGTCGAAAAAGTTCCAAAAATGTGGCGGTCGTCACCATGGGTGGGCGATCTTTTTTTGAAAAACATTGTTGAATTTTCTACGGGGAAAAATAAGCGCCACAATAAAGTGTTTTGTTTGACCCCAGATTTTTATGCTATCCCAACAATATGTTCTGAGTTTTTCTTTTCACGCTCGATAGGTGAGTTCTTAAATTATAAAAAATCTCGTAAAAAAACAGGCGCAATCTTTTTATTTGCCAATGACAGCTGGTTTTGCGACTATTTTAGTAAAAATCTTGAGCTTTTTACGCGTCTTAAGTCAGCTGCAATTGGTCTTCCCATAGTGTATGTAACCCATTCAAACGTTACGGTTATGAATATATAAAAATATTTATTCTTTATTTTTCACACATAATTTTGTCAGACTACCGGTCGGTGGCCTGACAAAAAATTGATAGATTGTATACTCATAAAAAGAGTTTGTAAAAAAGTGAGAAAGTGTGAGCGTGAGAATATGTCATGAAGATAATTGGATATGTACGAGTCTCGACCGATCAACAAGTAGAATCTGGGTTGGGGCTAAAAGCCCAGAAGTCTGTTATTGCTGAGTATGCTCAAAAAATACAATGTTCTGATTGTATAATATTTTGTGATGAAGGGTTTAGCGGGGCGCTGGCCCTTGATAAGCGGCCCGGCATGCTTGAAGCGATTGCTGCTTTGAATAAAGGCGCGCTTCTAGTCGTCGCAAAACGGGACAGACTTGGTCGTGACCCCATGGTTTTAGCAATGATTGAAAGTGCTGTTAAGCGAAAGGGCGCACGCATTGTTTCAGCCGCCGGTGAAGGAACAGAAACGGACGAACCAACTGCTATCCTTATGCGGCGCATGGTTGATGCATTTGGAGAATATGAACGGCTTATTATTGGGGCGCGAACTAAAGCGGCGCTCAAAACAAAAAAAGACAAGGGACAGAGGGTAGGGCATATACCCTATGGGAAAAGGCTTGCAGACGATGGCATACACCTAGAAACCAATGAAGATGAAGCAACAATACTTGGTACAATACATAGATTGCGAGCGCTTAAAAATTCAATTCGAGCTATTGCCAGGCAACTTAATAGTGCGGGAATGTTGAATAGGGGGGCTCGATGGAACCATTCAAGTGTGCATGGGCGTCTAAGGTCAGTTTGAAAATAGTATAAAATATGACAAAGTTAGGGCTATGATTTTCTCGTCCCCGTGGTATAATTTTAATGGTTTTTACGATCACAAAAAATCATAATCTCAGGAGATTTTACAATGCAAGTATATTTGCTTAAAGATGTTGAAAACGTTGGAATACAGGGCTCAATTGTAAAAGTTAGCGACGGTTTTGCAGACAATTTTCTTGTTCCTCGCAAGCTTGCAGTTAAAATTAACGAAAGCAACCAAGCTTTTTATGCAGAAAAAAAAGTAAAAGAGCAGGTTGCAGCTGAAGTTTTAAACAGCAAAGTTGCAATGCTTGCAGAACGTATTAAAACAATTCATGTTTCAATTAAAGTACGAGCGCACGCTGATGGCAAACTCTATGGATCAGTTGGAGCTGATGAAATTGTTGAGTTACTTAAAGCAAAAGAAGTTCAAATAAATCGCAAACAAGTTGAGTTTGACAAAGCTGTTCGTAAAACAGGTGAACATAAAGTAACTATTAAGCTTTCGTCAAAACTTAAGCCACAAATAACACTGAAAGTTGTTCCACTTGAACAATAATCTTTTATAATAAAAACCAAGGAACTTCATGGCAGGACAACTGGAACTTTTTAGAGATAAGCGACGTGATCGGTCAAGTGCCGAATCAGTTTTAGGTAAAAGCTTGCCGACCAGTATTGAAGCTGAGAAAGCTGTGCTGGCGGCAATTTTACTTAATGACGAGAATTTAACGCTTGTTTCAGATATTTTAAAACCATCAGATTTTCACAACAAAGCACATCAATATATTTATCATGCGGTGCTTGACCTTGCACAATCAGGCAAAAAAATTGATTTAGTTGTTTTACAAGATGCACTTGAAAGCAAACAATTACTGACAGAAGTTGGTGGTATTGGCTATCTGATGGAGCTCCAGGAAGATATTCCATCAATGGGCTTAATTGTGCAGCACGCAAAAATTGTAAAAGATAAAGCGATTTTGCGCGACTTGATCAATTCAGCAGCAGATATTATTACGACCTGTTATGATCAGAATATACAAGAGATTGATACTGTACTTGATGCGGCAGAAAAAAAGATTTTTCAAATAGCAAACAAGCTTGCAGCACCAACGTTTGTGCAAATTGACGTTTTACTTAAAAAAACATTTCAAGAGCTTGCCAAAGTAAAAACCTCTCGACAAGGTCTTACCGGCGTAACATCAGGTTTTTCGGTGTTTGACCAAATGACGTCTGGTATGCAGCGTGGGGACTTATTGATTTTAGCAGCTCGTCCTTCGATGGGTAAGACAGCACTTGCTCTTAATATTGCCCTTAACGCGTGGCACAGTGGGCATGCCGTTGGAATATTTTCACTAGAAATGTCTGCAGAACAGCTTGTATTACGTATGCTTTCTACAGAATCACAAATTCCACATCAAAAAATTCGTAACGCTATGGTCTCATCTGATGAATGGGTTGGGCTTACCAATACCGCTGCAAAGCTTGCAGAAGCAAAAATGTTTATTGACGATTCGCCATCGATTAATATCATGGAGCTTCGAGCAAAAGCTCGTAAACTTAAAGCGCAAGAAAATATACAGTTATTGGTAATCGATTATTTGCAGCTTATTAATTCGCACCAGCGCCATGAAAATAGAAACCAAGAAATATCAGCTATTTCACGAGCGCTCAAAGCGCTTGCCAAAGAGCTTGATATACCTGTTTTGGCATTATCACAGCTTTCACGATCACTTGAAGCGCGTATGGATAAACGACCAATGCTTTCAGATCTTCGAGAATCTGGTGCTATAGAACAAGACGGTGACGTCATATTTTTTATCTACCGTGACATTGTATATAATCCTGATACAGAGTATCCAGATATTGCAGAAGTAATTATCGGCAAACAACGAAACGGTCCTGTAGGTGGGTTTAATGTGCGCTATCAGGGTGATATTACCTGTTTCTTTGACGTTAAAAACATGTAAACTCGCTTGCTTGTACTAGTATTATATATGATGTTATTGTTCGAATACTTCGAAAATACTCTTAAAAATACTTTAGAAAAAAGAGAGAAGCGTAGTTATGAATAATCAAGCGATAATTCTCGGTGTTGACCCAGGGTTTCATGTCTCTGGGTATTCTATTTTAAAGCGAGATACGAATAAAGCATTTTTGCTTGACTGTGGCTATCTTAAGATGAGCCCTTCGGACAATCTGGTTGTTCGTGTTGGACAGTTTCATACGTTCTTTCTTGAAAAAATCAAACAGCATGGGGTTACAGAAGTAGCCCTTGAAACATCGTTTTTGGGTAAAAATGCCCAGACGTTTTTAAAACTTGGGTATTTGCGCGGGATTTTGTATTTATTGGCTCATGAACATAAACTTGTATTGCATGAATTTGCGCCGCGTGAAATTAAATCGGCAGTAACGGGATTTGGTGGCGCAAGTAAAGAGCAAGTTGCTAGCATGATTCTGCGTATGTTTCCTAAAATCAACGAAATAAGTGTTGTTGCACGCAATGACGTTACCGATGCTATGGCTATTAGCTTATGTGGGTTTTGGCGTGGACAAACTAATAGACTTCAAGAGTTACAAAAAACGGGTCGAAAATCGTAAAAGCCGTTTGTTTCAAGATGGCGACGTCATTCCCGGCTTGACCGGGAATCCAGGCAAAACCCTCAGTTTAAACCCACGAAATTAGAAATAAAGAACGAAGCGCAGGGTTCTTAAGGTCTTTCTGCGCAGATTCTCGAAGTTATGGTACTGAAAGTTCAAAGAATTATTACGTCTGATAATCATTATTATGTCAACTTATGGTCGGGAATTGGTTCAGAATAACGCAACGTATCTAAAGTTTTGAAAATCCTACCTGTAAGAAAACAAATACCGAACTAATTAAAGATCTATGGTGTCTTATATATGGTGTCTGGTATCTGGTATTAAGAATCTATAGTAATAAGCACTTACGTATACATACCCATAAGCTATCAACTATAAGCTACAAGTTCTTATCTTATATTATATGTGTATACATAATAATATAAAAACCATCGTACGTACCAAAAAACATAATCACAAAGAACCAATCGTACGAAAAACTTTATCTGATTCTTTATCTGATAATCATTATTTAAAATTTTAAAACTCAAAATGGCAAAAAAAGTAAAAAAGCTGCCAAAATTGCCCCCGTTTAAACGCTTCCGGCATCCCCTAGTATTGCCTGGATGCTTTTCGTTCAACCCAGGCGAAATTTGAACTTTTGCCCTTAAAAACAGTTAAAAAAACGGTTGGACGACTTTTTACTCGATAAAAACTACCCAAAACCAATCGTACGAAAATTTCATATATGTTTTTTCCAAAGATTTTCCATAAAAAGAAATAATAAACTCAAGCATTCATAACAAGAATCTTCTCTCTTTCTATAAACATAAAAAACCGCCATGCAGAGCTTCTACATGGCGGAAAAGGAGAAAGGAGAGTAGTAATGAAGTCTTGTATAAGTAAGCCCATAATTAGTATGTGATACACCGTATATACTAATTATGATATTCATAAATAGGTGTAACTCCGTGAAAAACCGTATATTGTTTCAATTTGAAACCATATTTCCATAAAACACAACTATTCGGGGATGTAAGATAGCTTATCTCAGATACCAGACGCAAAACAAGCCATTTATAAAAGCATAAAAAAACCGCCATGTAGAGATTCTACATGGCGGAAAAAGGAGAAAGGAGAGTAGTAATGAAGTCTTGTATAATTTTTGGCACTTAAGCCTATAGTTAACTTATCATATTCTTATCGAAAATCAAGCGGTTTTTAAAAAGTACTACAAAACAACGTTTTTATGCTAAATATTTCAAATAAAGATATCAAAAACTCACATTTTGAGATAAAAACCACCATGCAGGTTGCCCTACATGGTGGAAAAAGGAGAGTAGTAATGAAGTCTTGTATAATTTGTTATTTCAAGTCCGGACCACTATGCTAGATGATTCGGCGATAAAGTCAAATACTTTTACCATAGAAATACTAAATTTATAAAATATCTTAATTTACAGGTCTATAAGCAGATAAAAATAGATAAAAGTACGTAAAAATTCTTACTTTTATCTATTTTTATAAAGTTTTATAAAGAAATTGTTTTTGAAAGACCCAATAATACCGGTGACATAAGAAATACCTGGGGGTCAACAGGACTCGTAATAAAGATTTGAAATGGGAGGTCTTGTAGGACAGTTAAACAGTTTTGCAGGCGCCCAGCGTCAAAATCGGTTAAAAAATCGTCTAATAAAAAGACCCCTGGCTCACCATGTTGAAGGGTCATCGAAAGTTGGGCAACCTTAATAAGAAAAACAATAAGCTTTTGTTGGCCCCGCGAAGCAAATATCTTAGCTTTTTTATTCTGAAAAGAGATCGAAAAGTCATCTAAATGTGCCCCAAATAAACTTCGGCCCCATTTAAGTTCAGTAATCAAACTTTTAGACTCATGCTGTTCCCAAAACAGTTCAAACGTCTCGCCCGGGGAATTTTTCGAACTATACGTAAAAGAAACACACAAATCAGTCTCTTGCTCTGAAAAATACTGCATGAGTAATTTGTTAACCAAAAGCTCAAGCTCTATCAAATAATCTTTTCGGGCTTCTTTTATGGGTAACGCCTCTTCCCAGAGTTTTTGTGACCAGATCTTTAATTCTTCGTTAAAAGAAGAGCTGTTACGCGCATGCATATTACCCAGCATACTATTGCGTTGCTCAAGCGTCTGACGGTAGCGCTTAGACTGAACCAAGAAATCTGGGGTTAATAAAAAAAGCGCAAAATCAAAAAACTCTCTACGCGTTTCAGGTGCCCCCGAAACAACACGTAAATCATCTTCTGATAAGCTTACAATGCGATACTGAGAAATAAGCTCTTTATATGATTGAATAATTTTTTGGTTTAATTTTACCTGTTTGCCTTCTGCATCAGAAAAACCAACATGTAGCTGATCAGACGTTCCCAGGTTTTCAAGATCAAATTCGATATTAATAAAAAAATAGTCTTGTTCAAGATTTACTAAGTCTTTATTGAGATGTGTTCTAAACGAGCGTAAATAACAACTATAATGTAAAGCCTCAAGTAAGCTGCTTTTACCTGACCCATTTTTCCCTGTGATAATAACAAATTTATTATTTTCAAAGTCAAAAGTCTGGTCGTCAAAGCAACGAAAGTTTTTTAGGCGAATTTTTTGAATGAGCACTACAAGCCTTCTATCTGATCACGTCTGATCACGCTTTGTTTTATATTAAATAACTACGCTATAATTTAGAGACATTTAGTATAAAACAAATGAACAAGATCAGATAGAAGATTCGTTAAATTATTTACGGCAAAGCACCATAATCTATATCAGCTCGATGATAAAAAAGAATATACGGGGTATCTGACGAGGGGCCTGTAGGGTTAACAAGCGCCTCAAGTTCTCCTGGCTTACATACTCGAGCTCGGTCACCACAGTCATCATAATAATACCATGTATTATTCGTATAAGATTTTGCATAAGCCCAATAGTGACCATATTTGAATGTAACCCCTTGGTGTACAACAATAGCGTACAGATTATACATTGGCGCAGGGGTAACTGTAAGCCCAGCAGGAAGATATGTTCGTAGGTCTAAGTTATTAATAGGTACGGTAATTGGGGTCAAAAATTTGGGAGCCGTTGTTCCCGTTCCTCGTTTTAATTGAACAATCAGAATCTGAGGAACAGGAGGGACAAGATCTTGTGGCTTATTGGTGCTTGGATCTAAAAAGAAATCTGATACCAGGTGCTCCAATTTTATTGGCATTTTTTGATCAGGATGAGCAAGCGGCAGAAACCATTCGCCTTCTGATTTTGAACTTGTTTTATATCGAGTATAAAAACAAAACATGTTAAATAAAGCATCTTTTTTAGACTCAGCTGCATTAATTTTTCCCATAATAGAAGACCAGTCAGCATTTTCTATATTTTCTTGCAAAGCATCATAAAGTTTTTTTGTGATGCCAACAGGCTCTTTTAATGGTTCTAAAAAACTTGATAATTGCCCGTATAAAACGTACAGATACTCTTTTTCTTCGTTGTAACCAAGTTTTTTTATCGTTGTTTCTAGGTCTTTAGTATCACAACCTGCGTTTTTTAACGCTGTTTCTACCGCATCCTGTTTTCCAACAAATGCACCAGGTTGCTTTTTTATTGTGAATACCGTATGACACAGGGTATAAAACTTTTCGGCTCCAAGGGCGTTAAATAATTTTCTTACTATAACATGAATTCCTTCTATGCGTTTATTATGAGTTGCCAGAGCCAAACCAATTAACGCGTCGCTTGAACTGTTAAATAGGCTAGTATTCTTTTCAGCACAAGCCTTGGATCGTTGAAGCCCTAAATCAGTGGCGTAGCCCGTTTCTAAATTACTGATTAAATTTTTTTGTAATGCTTCTTGTGTAGCGGGGAATCTCTTAGAACTTTTTTTAATCGGAGTCCATAATGTTGAGATAATCCATGATGTGATTATTGCTTCTGGTGTTAGCTCTTTATTATCTTTATTATCTTTGTTTTGTAAAACACCGGATAACGCACCTAATTTTAATTTCAATACAGTAAGAGATGTTGTAAGAGATTCAAGTAATTTTCCTATCCCATTATCTGGTGCTTCAGTATGATAAATAAGCTTCAAAATCTCTTGATCATCTATTGCAGGTTTAGGAAGATCTTCCCGTAATTTTAAAATTAAAAATAATAAAAGTTGGCGAGCATCATGCTGACCATACTGCATTGAATGTATTGGTGAACCATCAGCTGTTATCGCTGCTCGAAATGTAGCTGGGCTGCAGGTGGTTTTGGTTTTTGTTGTTGCTTGCATCTCATGTATATGCTTAATAAAAAGTTGTGATACAGATCCATCAGGATAAGCACTTCCATTGTTATCAAGATAATCACGTAATGGCTTGGTATGAAAAAGAGCCTGAACACTTGCATTAAGAAAACAGCTTTGTGATGCATTTTCATTACCATAATTTGGTAAATAGGCTCCTGATACCGTCGAGATCACGAGTGATATGATAATTATTGTTACTACAAAAGATTTTATTTTCATATTCATAGGATATTTCCTAGTCGTATCTTTTTTGTTTAAATTTGTTTTTGAATAAACAAGCTTATTTAAAAGAGTAGTTTAGGTTACTAAGTAGGGTCAACAATCTCTTTAATCAAACTAAAAAAGGGGCCGGCTGTGTGTTTTACAGCCGGCCCCTTTTTTAGTTAAGACTTATATGATTTAGGTTTTAGCCCTCAGTTTGTGCCATTGAAACTGGCATAACTAAAAAAGTTAAGTGATAATCAGGAGCAGTAGCTTCAAAAATAATAGGTTTTGCGCTGTTTTTAATTAAGAATGTAATAGTTTCTTCAGGGAAAACTTGTAACCCGTTTAATAAATAGGGTGAATAGAAGCGACTCTCAACTGTAGCGCCTTCAAATTCTTCGAGTAAGAGCGATTCTTCAAGCTTGCCTACTTCTTTATTGTGTAGGCTTACGTTAATCAGTCCTGGGGCAATTTTAAAGTTAGTAGACACAAATTGTCCAGCAAGTAAACAGCTTGTACGCTTAAGTGTTCGTAAAAAAGGGTCTTTAGCAAGGCGAGCAGGCATAAAACCTTCTTTATCAAGTACTGGCTGATACTGAGGGTAGGGGTCTGAGATTAATTTGGTAAAAAAGTTAAAGTTTTTGCCTGAGCAGACTAATTGGTTACCGCAAGTTCCAAAGAAGATAGGAGCTTCGGTGTTACCTTCAAGAAGTTTTTTAATTTCTAAAACAGCTCGTTTTGGTAATAACCATTTTTTTTCTTCTGGTAACGTATATTTATCTGTTTGAATTTTTGCTAAACAATGACCATCAGTTGCAACCATTGACATTGATGTTGAATTTATTTCAAGCAAAAGTCCATTAAGGGCAGAGTTGGCGTTATTTTGAGGAATAAGAAAAGCCACTTTATTCAAGAGCTGCAATAAAAATGCGGACTCCACTTGCATGAGATTCTCGATACGTTCTGGAAACGGTGGAAATTCTTGTGCATCTTTAATATTTAACGCTAAGTCCACCCCACCCGACTTCAATCGCAATTGATTACCTTCAATTTTAAACTCAATCTCCCCTTCTATTTCTTTAACCAATTCAAATATGCGTTTTCCTGAAATCAAAAAACTCATATTTTCGGTAAAATCACTGTCAATAACCATATTTGACTGCAAAGAAATTTCTAGATCTGTTGCTTTAAGTGTCAACTCTTTAGGTGTTGCTTGAAACAAGATCGACTCTGTAACATCAAGCGTTGTACGCTTATTACAAATGGGTTGCATTGAACTCAGTAACGATAACAACTCTTTTTGTGATACGATAAATTTTCCGTCCATAGATATATATCCGTCAGTTATTAAAAATAAAAATAATTGTAAGACTACCCTCACTAACACATAAAATTACACATAGCTTTGACCAGTATACAACACAGGTATATCTGCGCCAACAAATTTAAGCGTTAATTAAAATTTTAATTTCAAACGTTTGAATACACATAATATAAGCCCTAAGCTTTAAGCCCGAGGGTGTTTTTCGTCATATACTTTACGCACCTGGCTCTTTTCTAAATGTGTATACACCTGTACTGTAGAAATATTTTCATGACCCAATAATAGCTGTAACGATCTTATATCAGCGCCGTTTTTTAATAAGTGCGTTGCCAAAGAATGTCGTAAACTATGAGGCGAAATATTTTTAGTAATTCCTGCTTTTGTTAAGATTTTTTTCAAGATCATCCAGAACGACTGTCGCGATAATGCTTTAATGGTCCCGTTATAATGTGCGCCAAAGAGATAGTTTTCTCGTGATCGAGCACGCTCAGGTTTTGAAGACGCACCCTTCGAGACACTCGTCCATTCCATGGACTCGCTCCTCAGGGCGAGCGTCTTTTCTTTGTCATTCTTGTGAGCAGGCTTTTCCTGCTTTTTTTCTTGAATATCTATAGTTACTAATTTGGGATAAATATGATCAAGATAGTATCGTAAGAGCTCTAAAATATTCTTTGGTAATGGCACCATACGTTGTTTATTTCCTTTGCCTTCAAGCTCAATAAAACCTGTGTCAAAGTGAAGCTGCTCGATTTTTGCACCAACCAGCTCTGAAACCCGCATGCCCGTTGCATAGAGCAAATATAACATCACTTTATTACGAATACCTTTATCGCTCCCATCAAGATTTGCAGTCGCAAGTAATATTTGAATCTCTTGTTCTGTGAGATAATTTGGGAGTGTTTTTTCTAAATGTGGGAATATCAGTACTTTGCCCATATTTGTAATGTTAAATCGTTCATGCAAAAAATTAAATAAAAGCTTAAGTGACGAAATTTTACGTGATAATGTTTTTGCTGAAATCCCGCGATCACGAAGCTGTTTAAGATAACTATTAAGCTGCTTTTTTTTAATATCAGCAAATAACAAATTATTTGTTTCTAAAAACTGTTCAAACTGTTCTATATCTTTGCTATACGCAGCAAACGTATTGCCCGATACTCTTTTTTCGGTGAGTAAATATGCATGAAAATGTGCAATCTGATCACTGTTTTTAGTCATATAAAACTCCAGAAAAAAACCAAAGCCCCCTTGTATAATTATATAAACAAAAAGGGGGCTCTTTAAAAACTCAATAATTTATTGTGATTAATACGCTTTAGCAACTAGGATATCGTGCTTACTTTCTTGAGAACAAGAAAAACAATTTTTATGATTTTTTTCTTGGATAAGACAGCGAATTGTCCCTTTATATTGTTTTAATGTCTCTTCACATTGAGCATCACCACACCACCCTACTTGATAAAAGCCATTATGAGCTTCAAGCTTTGGTCCAAAATCTGAAATATTTTCTGCTTGATACCATTGGGACTTCATACGGGCAAGCGCTCGATCAAATAACGTATTGTGAATCGTATCAAAAAGCTCTTGAAGCGTTTGAGCAACCTGATCAACGGGAACAAACTGTTTTTTCTTGGCTTTGTCTTCTTCTACACGGTTAACCAAAACGACACTGTTTTTTTCAACGTCTTTTGGCCCAATTTCCATACGTACCGGAACACCTTTAAGCTCCCACGCAAAGAATTTAGCTCCCGGTGATGTTTGATCATCGTTATCGATATGTGCACGAATATTGGCATGATCAAGAACTGTTTTTATTGCAGTTACTTTATCAAGAACAGCCTGTTTTTCTTCGTCGTTTTTATAAATCGGGATAATAACAACTTGTATTGGTGCAACTCTTGGTGGAACAATAATACCGTTTTGGTCGCCATGGGTCATAACAAGTGCGCCCACAGAACGGGTCGTAAAACCAAAGCTCGTGCAATATGGAACCTGTAACGTACCGTCTTTTGCCTGATATTGCACACCAAACGACTCAGGAAAGCTTTTTGCCAATACGTGCGCCGTACACATTTGTAACGCTTTACCGTCACGCATTAATCCTTCGACCGTATAGGTCCGTTCAGCACCAGCAAAACGTTCACTTTCAGATTTAATACCGGTAACGACAGGTATCGCTAAATAATCTTGATAAATACTTTTATATATCTGTTGTTCTGTAAGAGCCATTGCAATAGCTTCGTCAAGCGTTGCGTGTGCTGTGTGCCCTTCTTGCCACAAAAATTCAGAGCTGCGCACAAATGGGCGGGTACGTAACTCCCAACGGACGACGTTAGCCCATTGGTTTACCTGTAACGGTAAATCGCGCCATGACTTAATCCAGCGCGCAAACATATGATAAATGATCGTTTCTGAAGTGGGACGGACAACTAACGGCTCTTCAAGCTCTTTACCGCCACCGTGAGTAACAACAGCAAGCTCTGGCGAAAAGCCTTCTATATGTTTTGCTTCTTTTTGTAAAAAAGACTGGGGTATCAGTAACGGGAAATAAGCATTTTGTGTGCCGGTCGCTTTGATTTTTTTATCAAGTGTCGACTGAATATTCTCCCAGATAGCAAACCCATACGGCCGAATAATAAACGTTCCTCGCGTTGGGCTTTCATCTACAAGCTGCGCTGCATAGATAACGTCCTGGTACCATTCTGCAAAGTGGGTATTAATATCTGAAAGTTTATTCATAGCATTACACCTTTATTTTTATTATTAAATACAAGGCGCTCGTCCTGAGGAGCCCGCCGTAGCTTTAGCGTAGGCTGGGCGTCTCGAAGGATGCCCGTAAGGGCACGCCAAACACGCACACAAAATATCTCTTTAAACGTTTAACGGGAACGTGATTAATCACGTTCCCGTTTTGAATTTCACTTGTCAAACAGTCTAACAGAAATCAGACGTTTGGGTACTAGAAAATATCTCTTTATCGCTCACTCTTATTCATCATTAACATTATTATCACCAGGACCATCACCAGCGATTCCCGTTGCTTGCTCTATAAATTGATCAAATGTTGCACACCGATCAAAATCAATATCAAGAGCCATAGGAACCCCATGTTCATCACGATCTATGACGACATGGTGCCCTCCATTAGGATTAAGCGCAATAACTGCGTCTCTTAGGTTTACAAACGTCTGTTCAAGCCGATCCCGCACTCGTTGATTTCCCAATAATCCTGCTTGCCGCGCATCATTAATACCTCCGCGTAAATTTCTCAAAGCCCCTTGGGGTGAATGATTAAGATCAAGAGCATTGTTTGCATTGTCTGCCCATGTAAAAATACCAGCGAAATTTTCATGCTTTTTTACTTTATCGCGAACTTTTTTCAGGGCATTTTTCTGAGCAAAAAGATTGATTAATTCAGTAACAACATCATGATCTGTATAATTTCCCCACATAGAGTCAATAAGTTCAATACTAACACCATGTTTTTTCGTTGTATCTTGCTCAATAGAAACGGCAATATAATGCCCTGGAATCATAACCATCATATGTTGTGGCTTTTTAGTACGTTTAAAAGCATCAGCCTGATTACCTAAAGATTTCTGATAAAAAGCGGTATGAAAATTAGGTGTATCACGCACGCGCTCGACAATAAAGGGCTCTTCAAGCTCGTCAACACCAAGAGCCTGTGCAAGAGGTACTAGCATCTTATTATCTTCATCGAGCAATGCCCTAATTTCTCCAACGTGTAACCATTCGCTACCATGTTTATGCTTAAACCCTTTTGCACGAAGCGTTTTATCGTCAAACCCTTTTTCTTCAGCAGCTTCTTTGTAGGCTTCTCTTCGCTTTTCTATAAACTTTTTCCATTGACCAATAACGGTATCGTGTAGTTTTTTATCAGTCAAAAACTTTTGAGCTTCTTTTGAATCTGAACAGTTTGCTTTAATAAGAGCGTTTAACATTGCATGATAGCCACAATCTGCACCATCTTGACGTACGGTCTTAAGATGTTTCATATCGTAAATCTTGCTCAGATTTTGATACATACAATATTCATCCCACTTTGGCTTAATAACGTAATAATAAAAAACCCCAGCAGCAACAACTCCAACAGCAATAGAAAGCGCTTTGTGTTCACTCATAAATTCGATAGGTCTATGGTACACAATATCAGTTAAGCTATCGTACCAATCAGCACGAAAGAAATGCTCATCAAGAACAAGCTCTACGATGCGCTCGTTAAAAAGAATAATATTATTAAACAGGGGCATATCGTACGATTTAATACGATGCATACGACAATAGGTTTTAACATAACGATTAACAGCAACAAACTTTTTTTTAAGAGCTCGCATATGATGAAGCTTTAAGTCTTCAATATCAATATCTTTATGCATATTACAAGCGTTAATAAATTTGAGCTCAATTTCAGGATAATAAAATAGGTGATCGCCGTGAAAGCCAGCGTTAAAGCCTTTAACAATCGTTACCAGAAGAGCTTGTTGTTCTACAACCAATTGAAGACGCTCAACAATATAGCGTTTTGCTATAAAAGACGCTTGTGGGTCTTGCTGGGTACTCTGACTATTCTGTTCAAATACAGCAAGTAACGTACCCAAATCTGTTCTTGCTTGTCCTAAGATCTTATAGAGATAAAGTTCTTCAGCTTTAATTTCTTTAATTAATGATTTTGAGTCAACACGCTCTATTTCAGCCATTGGCTTTAACAGAAGATCAGAGATAAACGCATGATTTTGGGCTTTTGCCTGAAAAACAACTCCCAGACACGTAAAAAACATAATAATACTATATGATGCTCTAATATTCATAGTGTATCCCAATAAGTTATAATATATCCCATAAAACATCTGTAATACGCCCAATTCAAGCATTAAGAGTGTGTAAAGATCATATAAGATAGCTCAATGGCAAAATAAAGCAATAAACCAACCAACACGGTCTAAAAACATGATATTCTTTTGCTTTTATCAGCTCTATATTACTGATATAATTCCTACATGTAATACAAAAATATAATAAAAGTATATATACGAAGGGACCTTATAATGGTTCGACAAAACGTACCAGATATACCAGTAAAGCTTGGAAAGCTTTTTGTTATTTCTGCTCCATCAGGTGGGGGGAAAACAACGATCTCTGAAAAAGTAATTGCCAAGATTAGCCAACAGCAACAGCAACAGTATGATATACAAAAAGTCATTACCTATACGTCGAGAGCACCGCGTGGTAACGAAATTAATGGAGTCGATTACCATTTTGTTACACCAGAAGAATTTTTGAGCAAAAAATCACAAGATTTTTTTCTAGAAACAACACACTATGATACCTGCTATTACGGTTCTCCTGCTTCTATCATAAAAGATCTTGATCTTGGCAAATCGTTTATTCTTATTACTGATAGGCCAGGGGCAATAGTTATTAAAAATCTTGTACCCCAAGCTGTTTTAATCTGGATTTACGTATCAAATATCATCGATATAAAAAAAAGACTTATAGAGAGAAGCAAACTATCTGAAAATCCTGAAAATATAAAAATTATGCACACTATTGAGCGTCGCTTTGCGCTTGCTCAGCAAGAGACCGAACAAGAGTTGCGGGAGAATTTCTTTAAATATCATGTTGTAAACGATATCTTAGAAAAAGCTGTACAAGAAGTATGTGCGATAATTCAGGATGAACTTACCTGCGATAACTCGTCACGATAAAAAATGTAGAGACCAAGCGTTATAAGCCCAAGACTTATAAAATAGCTGCTTGTTACATGACCGCCCATAAATAACCAATCGTATAACGTGCCAAAACAGGGGCATAAAAAGCCGGCAAAACTTAAAAACGTAATCGAATAACGCTTGAGTAAAAAACCGTAAAAATTATAGACAACGATATTTGCCGTAATAATAAGAAGCCCAACCCAGAATAAAAACATATGCCAATTGCTCACAGGGGCTGAAAATCCTTCAAAGATACTCGCTGTTATCAGGCTCATAATACCACCAATAAACATAGCGACGCCATTTATAGTACCTAAGTTATACCCTTTGTGCATAAGCTTTTTTACCAAAAACCACGCATATGCGCTTGATGCAACGGCAAAGAATAAGACAATTTCTGCCAGTGATACATGGGCAATATCTGAAACTATCTGACCTGATTGACCAGATACGTGATCAGATAATTGTGACATCAAGACAGGGGTCAGACCACCTAAGCCTATTGCAATACCAAGAAACTTTCGTGAGCTCAAGCGCTCTGAGAGTAAAAAATATGCAAGTAACGCTGCAATAAACGGCGTTGATGAATAAATAATGGTTGTTTTAAGTGCTGAAACATATTGAAGCGCCCAAAATTCTGGAACAAATGCAAGAAAGATATGAAAAAAGCCAACTTTTATAAAAAGCCCATAGTCTTCTCGTTTAAAAACAAAATCTTTACGATGCATAACCCATTGATATCCAAGTAAAATAGTGCCAGCAAGAATCATACGAAAAGCTATCAAAAAACATGGCTGAGCGTACTGCAATGCTTCTTTAGCAAAAATAAACGTTGAAGCAAGAATCGCATATAATAATATAATTAAAAACATCTAAGACCCTTTTTTTAATAAAAAATTATGCAAAACGTTTATACAAAACCCAGGTGATCAGAAATACTATAACGATTGGTATGTATAATACTAGTACAGCGAGAAAAAAATGCTCCAAAAATCCTTGGGCAAGAGCACTGCAAATATATGAAACAAAGTATAACAGCCCACTAAAAACAACGCCTAATAAAAGATTGCTCTTTTTGCGTCCTAATAAAAAAATGCCAAAAAGTGCCAAAAATGGGAATATCAATTGCCAAAGAATTTGTGCGATTCTTTTATGAAGCTCAAACGCAGCTTCTGTGTTAACGTTATATAACATAGTAAGCTGTTCAAACGTCGCATACTTAACATGCTTAAGCTTTTCTTGTAATTTCTCGTACTTTAAAAACGGCTGTAAACTTAACTCTGTTTGATCAAACGTCGCAACATAGTTTTTATTGTTATTAATCGTGCAAACAGACCCGTTTTTAAGCATAAGCGTTGTATCAGAAAGAACAGCTTCTTGTGCGGTAAACAGTAATAACTCCTGTTTTGTATCGTGCTTTTTACTAAAGCTCAGAAAAAACTGTGAAAATAACGGCCCTGAGGGGCCAGATTTTTCAGGATTAAAAACTTTTTTCTTAAAATAGCAGCTAACGCCCGTAAATGGTGTATGAAATTTATTTGGTTCTAATTGATAAAAGTGCTCTTTTGCAACCGTTACAAGAAGTTTTTTACCGTGCAAATAGCTTTGTGGGGCCCATTCAAAGATCAAAAGTGTATACATACCAACCATGACTAGAGCAAAAATACCAACAGATATATGTAAAGCTCGACGCGCAGACTTTAAAAACCTGACCATGGTTAGCTCATCTTCTATCATAAGCTCGCCTAACGATGTTTGAATGGCCAAACAAGACGATATCGGTAGAGAGAAAAGGGTCATCATGGGAAGCATGGTCCAAAAAATAAGCGGGACTGTTTTTGCTGACGCAATAAGTGGTAATCGCATGAATAAATCACTTGATCCAAAAATAAGTGTTAATATCGAAAAAAAGAGACAAAACTTTTTAAAAAATTGTCGTAAAAAAAAGAGTATTAACATAAATTTTTTGATAAATTTTGGATAAGCGCTATACGAAGTTTATAAATTTTATGAACGACGTTTATGATCATCTGAGCCATCAACTTCAAGCATTGTTGTAATTTCGTCATCGATAACGCGAATACGTTCAATTTTTAGAGCTTTTCCTGTAACCGTATCAACGTCAACCCATATCCCACTCAAGACAAACGGCCCACGAGTATCAACCGTAAATCTTCCAATTTTTGGATGTAACAAAAATCGTTGAATAACCACATCTTGTTGAACACCGATTACAGAATTTAAAGCACCGCAGTAACCAAGATCTGTCAAATAACTGGTTCCCTGGGGTAAAATCTGTTCATCAGCTGTTTGAATATGGGTATGGGTACCATAAACACCTGATACGCGGCCGTCTAAAAATAAGCCCATAGCCCGTTTTTCAGATGTTGCTTCAGCATGAAAATCGACAAATATTATCTTGGTTCTGGTTGAAATAAACGTCAATAACGAATCGATTGCTCGAAATGGGCAATCAAGTAAATCTCGCACAAATACACGACCATGAAGATTAATCACCGCAACGGTATGCCCACCAATATGAAAAAAGGTAAACCCTTTTCCTGGGCATCCTGGTGGATAGTTTGCTGGTCGAATAATGTCATCACGTTCGTTTAACGCGTTATAAACTTCTTTATGTTCCCAGACGTGATTTCCTGTGGTAACAACAGACGCCCCAACGCTTTTAAAAAAATCAATAATCTTTGGTGTAATACCGCGACCATTTTTTCCAGCGTTTTCGCCGTTAATCATGATAGCGTCAATAGAGTATTTTTCTTTAAGCTTGGGAACCCATTTTTGAACCATCGTTACACCGGGATTGCCGACGACATCACCAATAAACATAAATCTGAGCGTGTTTGCCATGTTTTTATTTCGTATTATTTTTAAAACAAAAAACGAGGGTCAAACTTTTGACCCTCGTCTGTGTATCTCATGTAATTAGCGAGCCGCTTGAATAAAACGCTTTTCGCGAATAACGTTAACTTTAATTTCACCAGGAAACGCCATCTCAGCTTCGATGCGTTTAACTAAGTCGTGTGCCAACATAGATGCTTTTTCATCATCAAGCATATCTTCTTGAACGATAACACGAATTTCTCTGCCGGCTTGAAGCGCATAAGCTTTTTTAACACCTTCAAAGTCATTTGCTATCTCTTCTAACTGTTCTAGACGTTTAATATAGGTCGAAAGTGTTTCTTTACGAGCTCCGGGACGCGACGCAGAGATTGCGTCTGCAATATGAACAATAAAGCTATAAATACTGATTGGTGGAACTTCTTCATGGTGAGATGCTACAGCATTAACAATTAATGGTTCTTCGCCGTACTCTTTGGCCAAATCGCCGCCGATAATTGCGTGTGGACCATCAACTTCAGCTGAAACTGCTTTCCCTATATCATGAAATAGTCCGCCACGAGCAGCAATCATTGGATCCAAACCAAGCTCTGATGCAATCATACGGGCAAAATAAGCAACTTCTTTACTGTGTACTAAGTTGTTTTGAGTATAACTTGTTCTAAAGTGTAACTTTCCAAGAAGTTTGACAATTTCTGGATGAACACCCTGAAAACCAAACTCAAGAACTGCTTCTTGTCCAATATCAACAATTAAAGAATCTAGTTCGCTTTCACATTTTGCAACGGTTTCTTCAATGCGCGTTGGATTTATGCGACCATCTTGAATAAGCTTAGTGAGCGTTCGACGAGCAACTTCACGTCGAATAGGGTTAAAGCCTGATATCGTTATAATTTCAGGGGTATCGCCAATAACAAATTCCATGCCTGTTGCCATTTCAAGTGATTTGATATTACGACCTTCTTTACCAATAATACGGCCCTTCATCTCTTCGTTTGGAAGGTGTATCACGCTTGACGAATGTAAAGTAACTTGTTCAGCCATATACCGTTGCATAGCTGTTGCCAAAATAGCGTTCGATTTTTCTTTTGCTGTTTCTCTCGTTTCAGCATCTACTTTTGCTAAAAATTTCTGATTAGCAAGTTTGACCTCTTTTTCTAACGATTCAAACAGAACTCGTTTAGCTTCGTCTTGTTTCATACCACTGATACGTTCAAGCTTTGTAACAAGATCTTCATAGAGTTTTTTAATTTTAACTTCATCAGAACTTAAAATATCAAGTCTTCGAGAAAGGTCACGCTCTTTAGTTTGCAATTCTTTACGTAACTCATCAACAACAGCCTCACGCTGATCAAGCATATCTTCTTTTTTTTCATGCTTTGATTGGAGTTGTTGGAGATCCATTTTTGCTCGTTTGATATCAATTTCAGCGTCGCTACGTTTTTTATAAAGCTCATTTTTGAGATCGACCAAAGCATCGCGACGTTCTCGTTCAAGATCTTCTCGAGCGTCTTTAACCATATTTTGAGCGGCAAGTCTGGTTTGCAAAAGTTGCTTTTTTTTCGACATGAAATAAAACACTGTTGCAATAGACCCTATTATCCCACCAGAAGCTATCGCTCCAAGCAAACTTAGTCCATCCATAGTCAGGTCTTTCTTTTTTACTAATTTTTTATAACAAAAATAAAATGCACAAAAGATGCCCGAGTTACGAGCTGTGAAAAAGGACTAGAAAACCTGAGGCTGCATATGTATATACAGCTATGGAATAGTACGAACCTATAAAACAAGATAACGCCGTGCTGGCTCAACCTATTGCTTTGAATCTATGTAGCCAGTAGTCACCGAACCGTCTGTAATAACAAAAAACTACTCTTTAATCCAATCTGCTTAATCTAATCTTGGGTGTCTACCAATAACGACAGTCGTTCAATTCTGGCTTGATAGGCCTCTAATTCTTTATTTTTTTTTGTCAGATCAGTTGCGAGTTGGAGTGCTACAATTACTGCTATTTTATCTTCACTCACGGGCACTTTGCCCGCGTTACTTTTCATTAAGTCATCAACAAGCTGAGCCGCCTGAAGTACGCAACCGCTGTCTTCATCTGTTGAGATGAGATACGTTTTGCCAAAAATCGATATTTTTAAATTCTTCTGCACATTCATAATTTTTTCCACTCAACTATGTTCTAGAAGAGCGATACTACTCATCAGCTCTTCAATAGTGGTTTTTATATAAGCTTTGTCCTGTAAGAGCACACCTGAAGTAGTAATCTCTCTCATTAACGCTGTTTCAGCCTGCTGTTTGTGCTCCTGCAATCGATTGTTTTCTTTAACAAGCTCTATTACCTGAGTGGATAATTCTTTATTTTTGTGAACTACGTGAAGAACCTTTTCTTCAAGCTCCTCTAAGCACTTCATCATCTTTTCCTTTTTCACAAAGTAACCGTTTGTTTTTTTTCCGTTATGTTTATGCTAACGGTTACTTCTCTTAAATTTCAATATTTTTATTTTTTAGCCATTTTTACCAATTGAGTAAAGGCTTCTGGCTCAAAAATAGCCAATTGGCTCAGCATTTTTCTGTTTATGGTAACATTAAGGCCTTTAAGAGCGTGAATAAAAACACTGTAAGAAATACTGAGCGGTTTGCATGCAGCGTTAATTCTTGTAATAAACAAGCCTCTAAAGTCACGTTTTTTCAACTTACGACCGATATATGCAAACTGAAGCGCTCGCAATAATGTTTCTTTTGCTCGTTTGAAAACGTTTTTACGTTGGCCCCAGAAACCTTTGGTCTGTTTTAATAAACGTTTATGTCTTTTTTTGGTAATAATACCGCGTTTAACTCTGCTCATCGTTTCCTCTAAATATCAATTAAATATCAATTATTATAAACTATTATTATAAACTATTAATCCAGATTAATACGGGATCAATACTGCAATGTTCTTTCTGAACGCATCGCTAACGTAGCCACCGCCACGAAGATCTCTAACTTTTTTTGCATTCTTTGCCCAAGCATGGTGTCTTCTATATGCTCGTGAGCACTTGATTTTGCCTGTGCCTGTCTTTTTAAAGCGTTTTTTGCTTGCTGAATGCGTTTTTACTTTTGGCATAATATCCCTTTGTTATTACAGCTATTTCTTTTGTTATTATTATTTATAGTATTTTATTATTATTTTTCTTTTATGAAAAATATTTTTGTCCAAAGAGAGCCGCCCCTGCTTTCTTTTTCTTCAACTAAAGACCCTAAATTTTTATCAGTTAAATCCTGTAATATTCGGGCAAAAAACTTTCTTCCAAGATCTTCCATCATGGATATTTCTCTACCGCGAAACTGCAGTGTAAATTTAACTTTTTTGCCTTCTTTAAAAAATTGCTCGGACTGATTCAATTTTGTTTTATAATCTTGATCACCGATATTTGGTCTCATCTTTATTTCTTTGAGTTGAACAACTTTTTGATGCTTCTTTGAATCATTCAGCTGTTTTTTCTTCGAATATAAAAATTTGCCAAAGTTCATAACTTTAGTAACCGGCAATCCGTCTTTTTCGCCCATTTGCACAAGATCAAGTTCTGACTCTTCTGCAAGTGTAATAGCCTGTCGCTTAGGCATTTCACCTAAATTTTCACCAGCAGCATTAATGACAATTACTTTGTCACTTCGTATCTGTTCGTTAACAACATACTTGTTGGCTTCATCGCTGCTTGTACTATTATTGCTTTTTTCTTTAAAAAACTTATTGTTCACTACTCGTCCCTTGTTTCACTGGCTTTATTGGCTGGCCCATTTTACTGCGAACAGCAACAAGAACTCTATCACCAAAAGGTTCATCTTCTTTAAGTTTTTTCAAACAATTATCTCGACCTTGTGCTACTTTTTCAGCACCGAACGTAAACCAAGCTCCGCTCTGTTGAATAACATCGAAGTTAATAGCAGCATCCAACAAATCAAGCTCTTTGCTAATCCCTTCACCAAACAGCAGATCGATCTCTACTTTTTTGAATGGTGGAGCCATCTTATTTTTAACAACTTTAACAACAACACGATTACCTATAGCTTCTTCGTTTCTCTTGAGTGTTGCTATTCGGCGAATATCTAAACGTATTGAAGCATAAAACTTCAATGCGTTACCGCCGGTTGTTGTTTCATTGCTGCCAAAGGGCATGCTATTGATCTTGCTACGAATCTGGTTAATAAAAATCAAAACTGTTTTTGATTTATTAACAACAGGTGTTAATTTACGTAATGCTTGTGACATTAAACGTGCCTGAACGCCCATGTGTACGTCGCCCATGTCACCTTCAAGCTCAGCTTTAGGTACCAGAGCTGCAACTGAGTCAATAACAATCATATCAACAGCACCTGAACGAACAAGCATTTCAGCAATATCAAGAGCCTGTTCGCCGTAGTCAGGTTGTGAGATAATTAAATTATCAATATTAATGCCTACTTTTGAAGCATAGACTGCATCTAACGCATGTTCAGCATCAATAAATGCACAAATTCCACCAACTTTTTGTGTTTGTGCAATTGCATGCAGCGTTAATGTTGTTTTACCTGAAGCTTCAGGTCCAAATATTTCAACGATACGTCCTCGCGGTAAGCCGCCAATTCCTAATGCGTCATCTATTAGAATGGATCCTGTTGAAATTGTTGCTATACTTCTGTCGGTTTTTTGACCAAGAAGCATAATTGAACCTTTACCAAACTGTTTATCAATTTGCGCAAATGCAACTTCAAGCGCCTTGTTCTTTTCAAGGGTTTTTTCAGCTTTTTCAGTTTTTTCACTAGCTACTTTTTCAGCAGCTAGCTTTTCCGTATTGTTCATCTTCTCTGTATTTTTTTCAGAAGCTTTCAAAGCTTTATCTTCCATGAATTAATCTTTCTCTTGTTTTCTGTTACCTTCAAGAAGTTTTTCTTCAATTTCTATTTTAGCATTTCTATGCAAAGAAGCAATAAACGCAGCCTGCTGCATTGTATTATTCTTAAATTTCTCTTGTTTAATTATTTTTGCCATCTCTTGATCGAACGTATTTTTTGTATTTGCTTCAGATTCTTGCAACTGAACAATATAGTGGTCACCCTCGTTCACATAGTGCAATACCTGCACAGGATCGATCAATGCAAAAGCCATCTCTCCCAAGTTCCCTATTTTTTCAAAGCCTGGAAGCTTATCACCTTTGCTTATTTTACCGGTCACTTTCACCGTATGGCCAGCCTCATGACCAAGTTGTTCAAGCGAAACCTTTTTGTCGAGCAAAAGTCCACGCATGTCTTTAATTTTCTGTTTGGCAATTTCTCCCGCCATGTCATGGTAATAGTCTTCCTCAACTTCTGCTCTTATTTGGTGTAACAATGGAATCGCACTTTTTTCTATATCCGACTGTTGATACACAACGTACTTAGACCCGTGCGCAAAGTACCCAGCAGTTTGTTTTTTTTGTCCAAAAAGCTTTTGTGAGATAACACTTGCGAAACTATCTTCTTTTGCATCTTCTTCGGTAAGCCATTCTGTCTGACCACCCGATAATTTAAATTCTTGTGCAAATTTTTCAAGAGCATTTTTGTCTTCTCGTAACGAGTACATTAAACGTTCCATATCACTGCGTAAAGCATTTTGTGTTTTACGTGTTTTGACCGCTTTTATAATATCATCGCGAACAAGATCAAGTGGTTTTTCAGCCGCTGCTTGACGTTCAACTAACTGAATAATCTGATAGCCTTCTTTGGTTTTTACGATATCAGATACGTCGCCATTTTTTTGTAATCTAAAAGCAGCGCGTTCAAATTCTGGATCAAATGTTTGACGACCAAAGAAAGCAGTTTCTCCACCATCTTTTGCGTTTGGCGCATCTGAATATTTTTTTACTAAATCTGTAAAGTTCTTAGGATTTGCCTGAGCTTCTTTAGCTATTTGCTGAGCACGAATATAAATGTCGGTACTAGCTTGTTTTGATTTATCAGCAATTTTTAATAAAATATAACGAACCTTAATTTTTGGGGCAACTCGATATAACGACCCTTTGTTTTTTTCATAAAAGCTCTGGATGGTCTGGTCGTCAATATCTATTTTGTTCGCATAGTCTTCTGGCGTAATAAACCAGTACTTCGCTTTACGTTTTTCACTAACACGGTACATTTCTTTATTTTTAAGATAAAAAATTTCTAGATCTTTATCGCTGACAGCGTGCTTGCGCGCTTCTGTTAAAAAGTGATCAAATGGTAACACCAAAATTTTAAAACTCTTTAAGCCATGTTCTTGTTCGAATACTTCTTTTGCTGCAAATCGCGGAACATACGCAGTATTTTGAGCTAACTTATTTACAACTTCACGTTTTAAATCTTCTTCACGTTGTTCTTCATATTCAGCAGCGGTCATCGATAACTTTTGAAGATACTGATGATACGCATCCATATTTATAAAGCCTGATTCATCGGTCAAATGAGGTAATGTTTTGACCAACTCAGCTTTAAACCAATCTTCGTCAACGTTAATAGCGCATGTTTTTTTGACCGTATCAAGAAGTTTGTTTTTAATACAACCATCAAGCGCTATCTCTTCAGGGCTATTTGCGCCAAGAATACTTCCAAAAAAAGCTTCTTCAGACATGCCATACATACGGGCATAAGGACGCAATGCATTTAACCGTTCATGTAAATCACTTAAAGCTCTGGTATAATCATTAAAATAAATTTTTTCTCCGTTAACCTTTGCTACCGATAGTTCATGGCGATCAGTAGGTCTAAAAAATACAACCGTCAATCCACTGACAGCAAGCGAAACAAAAACGACCCACAACACTGTGTGCAATTTTTTCATTTCTTTTCTAAAAAAATAAATCATCGAAAATCCTTCCTACTAAATACTTCTTATCACTACTTCTATTACACCGTTTATTACACCATTAAGTACTGAAAGTTTATCCCATAATGGTTTTTTTTCCAATATCAATCTCTATAAAAAACAAAACAGTTATTCCATAATACACGAAACAATCGTCTGAATCGATGCATTAATCACTTGTTAAAATTTAACTTTCTTACATAGAGATAATTTTTGATAAATTTTTGATAAAATCAAGCATGTTTTTTTCAAAAATATAACACCAAAACATGCTTACAGCCTACGCTTCTAAAAATAAAAACTCGAAACTGATATCCCAATCAATATTTAATTAAAAATTATTCTTGATATATCAAGCCAGAAGCAAAATTCGGTGGAAATAAAAATCGTGCATAAAAATTGCCTTTATACGCTTTTTTTGATCTCAGCCATATCTGTGCATCATTAAGAATAAAATTGCTGTAAACATGAAATTTTATAAAATTCAAATAATTACAAATATTATTATAAAAATACAAAAAATTCTTACAAGCATATATTTTTAGATATCTTGTATAATTTTGCCCATATTTTTAAAAATACAGGTAAAAACCGAATAGCCCATTAAACAAACTCGAATACGTCGACCAGATCGACCCATTAAAACAGGCGAATAAATATGCCCGGGAACAATAGATTTAACCAGGTCCCTTATGTTTCTATTATAAATCTTTTATAATTATACAAGATATTCAAGCAAACAAAAAACAACCCAATTACTTGATCAGATCAAGTAATTGGGTTGTTTAAAGATATTTTTCCAAGTTTTTTAAGAGCTTTTACCTTGTTTTTATGCGATTTTTTACATGAGAAATTACTGAATTCACTGACGCTTCAGAGAGATTATCAAGTGTAAGAAATTCTATATGATTATCAGGATAATTATCCTGTGTATTTTTCTGAGTATTTTTTTGAGTGTGGGCAATAATCTGTTTTTGCAATCCATGCCAAAACGTAATTTGCCGTTTTGTATATTGACGTGTTTTGATAATAATCGTCTCAACCAAATTTTCTAAAAGTTCTGGCTTCTCGCCGGCTTTAATCCAAGCAATAATATCTGAATAACCAATTAAACCCTTTTTTTCAACAAACGCTTCCCACGGTGTTCCAATAAGTCCGCGCGCTTCTTCTATCCAGCCATCCTGATATATCATCTGTTTTGTTCTTGTTCGTATACGATTGTACAAAACATCTTGGGGTGGGCAGACAAAAATAAAAAGTACTGTGCAAAAAGATTGAAAAACCGGTTGCATGGTCGACGGCTTAATTCCCGTCTCATACCAGATATTTAAAGCTCTTTTAATTCGATAGGTATCATTAGGATGAAGCGCTTGTGCCCGTTCAGGGTCTATTGCATGAAGAGCTTCCCAGGTCTGTGAATCTTGTTTTTTTTCAGATACACATTCTGTTTTGTTATTATCATGATAATCATGTGGAGGGAAAAAAAGAGACTTGATATAAAAAAGCGACCCGCCAACAATAATTGGTAACTTATTGCGACCGGTTATTTCGTTAACACGATCAATAACCATTTTTCGATAGTTTGCAACACTGATATCTTCGGGTGCATCGACAATGTCGAACAAACAATTGGGAAACCTATATGTTTTCAGCTCAGGCTTTGCAGTCCCAATAGAAAATCGCGCATAAAACTGCCCTACGTCAGCATTTATAATTTCTGACGATATACTTTCAGCGACCAACTCAGACAATCCGGTTTTACCCGATGCCGTAGGTCCAGTAATAATAACAATAAATGGTTCAGCCGGTTGTTTGTTCATATTTTTTATAGTGCAGGAGACGTACTTTCTTGCAAAGCGTTTCGTTCGTGAAAAATAAACTGCTTAAATGGTCCGCGAAGTATCTGTATAACATTTTCACGGTTCTCATTTTGCACGACTTGTAACTCTTGCGCAAGTAATTCTTCAGTTGTTTGCAAGAGCGTTCGTTCACCAAACGAAAGATCTTTATTCTGTGCAACATGCATCAGATCGCGATAAATTTTTGCAATCTCAAGCAATCGCCCACTTTGTATGCGTGTTTGGTAGTCTTTATTTCGTCGATTCCATCCACTCGGAGTAAAATCGATACTCTCAAGTTTTCGCTCAGGCTGTTTACTCAACTCATGCATGACTGAATCGATAATCTCTTGGTTGCTCGGCTTACGCAAACCAATACTCTCAGCGTTATACACAGGAACCAAAATAGTCATATCTTTGAACAAAAACGCAAGTTTTAAAAACTTGATGCTTGTTCCGCTTACGCTTTTTTCGATGATATCCTCAATGACTGCAACGCCGTGGCCGGGATATACAACATTTTCGTTAAGCTTGAACATAATAATGCCCTTTCTGGGATCCGTTACAGTAAAACTTGAATGCTATTCATATCATAAATATTACGTTTTTCACCCTGTAGCATGTTAGTTTGCACAGGAAACGTGTACGTAACATCAATTAATATAACCCCCACAGAAAGCGAAATCATAGTCCATTTTTCTTTGATCCATCGATATATATCGAGATTTTCTTTTTTATACTGGGCCTCGATTTTGGCTCCAGACAATTGCATTAATCGATTAACAACGGCAAGCACATCAACAATAATCATCTCTCGAACAACCTGTCTATCATGTTTTAACATGCCCGAATTTTTCGACAGTTCTGACATCACAACAACATCGATAAAGCCGTGTAATTCAGCCATAAAATCAACGAAATCTTTCAATAATAAATACGCCTGAGTAATTTCTTGTTGGGCGATAAGACCTTTTGGAAGACTTTTTGTAACAATAAGCTCTTGTGCAAACGCTACCTGAAAACAATCATCATTAGCATCGTCAGCAAACTTCTGCAACGCTGCCCAATAGTTAAATAGACCATCAAACGACTTCTTTTCTTGTATCGATCGAACAACCGATTTAAATGATTCAGTTCGTAGTTGCTGGATAATAGTATCAAACGGTAACTGTTCAAACATCTTGAGCATACCAGTTTTTACAGTCTCAGCACTGGACGCAACTTCTAGCCCTTTTTTACAGAACCAATCACATATCTTTTCATCTTCAGCTTTTTTACCAAACTCCACAAACATCTGTGCATAACATTGTCCATCCCCATCAAGAAGCTCTTTATAGAGATTAACGTGTCGCTCAAGACCACGAATGTATGTTTTATATTCACAGATTTTTCTATGCAGCTGAAACGCTGCTGATATACTTTCAGTGCTTTTATAGATAGGGGCGTCAAACATAGGTAAACAGCGACATGAGAAAGCAGGATCAGAGAATTCTGGAGAAAACAGCAATGATTCACGATTTTCGTGATTTGCATATAACCAACCAGATAGAAAAAGACCAAGCACTAAGGAAACTGCACCACTCTTCATGGAACCCTTTCGTAGGTCCGGCCAATAAAAACCCTGCCAAAGATTAAAAAATGTAAAGTTGAACAATGACATCGTAGCAAAAAAATACCGAGGAACAAAAGGAAAGTAAAAAAGGCCCGTTTTTGTGTGTTTTATAGGAGATATCCCAATAACCCCCCGCAATTTACGGAAGTCACATGGTGACCTCCGTAAACCACCCCCCGAACCCTTCTCTACAGGTCTATAAAAATATGATACCCTAGTCGTGGTACCAAAAGTAAGAGTTTATTCCGAAAATCATGAATAAGCCTTTAAAACACACACTTTTAATAACCATTAAAAACTTTATTAAAAATTTTACCCGAATAAACCCGAATAAATCCAGAATTACCAGCATTAATAGAGAAACCAAAATAGAGAAACCAAGCGAGAAACCAAGTATGACCAATAACGAAACCAAAATCGAAACCCACTTTACGACCAGCATTAAGAAATTTAATCATGGATTTCGATGGAGTCTTTTTGGAAGCCTCACCTACGAGATCCTAAAAACAGCGCACTGTTTTTTGCTCCTCAAGCTTCTTGATGCCCAAGTCTACGGCGTCGTAGGAAGTCTTTTTTCCATCATTTATTTATCAACCTATATCGCCGATTTCGGCGCCACCAATTCATGTACCCCATATCTTGCCGTATGGACCGAAAACAAAAAAAACTTTAAAAAACTACTCTGGAGATACTTCTTAGCCCCACATATTATTATATTAACTACATGCTCCGGAATTGTTACCTACTTTGCTGTCCAGAAATTTGCGACAATCACAAACCCACCATATCTATTCTTAATCCCCGGTATCATAATTCTTGAAGCAATTAGATCTTTTTTACGTATGTTTCTCTATACCGTCTTTAAGAATAAAATTATCGTCATAACCGAAGTGACAATTTTTATCTGTTATATCTCAGCTATTTGGATAGCCCACTTTTTCTTCGCAATCCCACTGACCTACAATCTTATATTTGTACCCCATTTTATCGATTCACTCTTTTCAGTTGTCCTTTTGTCACTTGCTGTATACAAGTACTACAAGACGCTACCCGATACAGAAGAAAACATTAAACCATCACTCTGGAAACGAATTGCTACAACAAGAATTTTTAACTATCTCTTACGACTCAGTCGCCATATGTTCACCAGCAACGTCTTTACACCGCTCTTCGCAATCAAGTTTGGGCTCAAAGCAGCCGGAATCTTTTATTTTGCCAGCACCGTTGCAAACGTCTTGAACGCTGTTATCAAATTAACATTTGGGTATACAGGAGGAGCACTTCTCGCAACCCTGAAAGACAGCCCACAACAAGAAAAAGTCACCGCATTCAATTATCTCTGCCAAAGACTTATGATGGTTGTCGCACCAATCGTAATCTTTCTTACCATCAACCATAAAGCACTGATCGCATTAAGCAGCGCCCCAAATATTGCAAGCACTGTTATTGGTTTATCACTTTTGTATCTTATTATTACATTCACCGAATTCTTCTTCTTATTATATGAACAGTTTTATATCATCGAAGAAGCAACCGGAAAACTATTTTTATTCAAGCTTTTTGAATTCGCTGTTTTTTACGGAGTCATAGCAACAGCAACATCATCAATAGTCACAACCTTGCTCAGCGTCATCATCATCAGATTGGTCAGCTTTAGCATCATTGCAATAAACGCATTTTATCTCTGGAAGATAACACCAACGTTTAAAACAAATATTCGCTACTTTATCGCAAGCGTTATCTTTGCATTACTTGCAACACTGGTTTTGTAACTTAAATAAAAGAATAAAAAAGTAAAAACAAGATATAACTTTTGCCAAAAATAACTTTACACAAGAAACAAGCGCGCCATTTTCCTTTTTTAGGATTTTAATTTCTTGTCATAAATCATGAATTTTGATTTTCACCATCATTTATTCCATAAAGTTCCCTAGAATATACGGGATAATATACACGATACTCTAGAGAAGGTACGACACGCGATCTTTTCGTGTGTCGCGTATGTGATGTGACACATAACCATATACTATATAAATACACACCTGCATATACATTTACATTACATACATATATATAATCCCTTTCCTACGTACATACACATATAAACTCTCTTTCTCTTTATCTCTCTCTTTATAAAAGAAAGACGTATCAATTGGTTTACTAAACTATCAAGTAACAGGTGTACGTACTATTGGTTAATCTTATTTTCTCTCCTTCTTACTTACTTCTTAAATCTCTCCTTAATCTCTCCTTCATACATACATACAGATACATGTATCTCTTATCTCTCCTTTATCTTCCTTATACTCTATTATCTCTTATCTCTCCTATCTCTCCTTTATCTTCCTTATACTCTATATACTCTATACTCTTTCTCTCTTGCTTACTTATCTCCCTCTCTCTTGCTTACTTATCTCCCTATCCTTATTCTTATTCTTAATTCTTATGTCTCTACTTGTTACGTATGCGTTATTTAACTTAACTAAACGTAACTAACTCCCATGTTCTACTTTCTCCTACCTATCTCTACGGCCTACGCTCTTTACACCCACTTACACCAACCAAAACACCTCTCTATTAACCCCTATCTCTATCTCTCCTTATCCATATCCATATCCATATACTCGTATACCTAATACCTCACATCCCCTAATCCTATAATCCTTTAATCCTATAATCCTTATTCTTAATTCTTAATTCTTAATTCTTAATTCTTAATTCTTAATTCCTTATTCTTAATTCCTTATTCTTAATTCCTTCTCCCTCCTCCTCCCCAGAAAGCACGCAGTCAACGTCCCCCGCCGCGTTTAAACACCCCCGTAGGTTTTGCCCACCATCCCGAACCCCCAAGCCCCCGAGCCCACACCAAAGGGCGGGGGGCGGCAGACGGAGTGCGTTTCGCGCGGCTTGTAACATCCGGCTCCCCGGGGCGCGAGAAAATATATATCCTCATATAATCAGCCAGCAAAGCTGGCGCTACTATCAAAAAATCGCGGCCGAAAGCTATGTCAAAATGTAGCAAAAGCAAGAAAAACTCGTGAATCGCGTGCTAAGACGCTCGATCGAGAAGAAAAAAGATTGAGCAAAGATTGGGCTTGGCAAGCAAAAACACTTAACATAATAATTTATTATACGACATATATATCAATAAATTTAAAACAAAGTACTAGTAAAAGTCGCGATATAAAAACATGTTTAGTTATAAAAAAATATGAGTGTACTTCACTCATATAACCTTAATTTATACTTGACACATCTTCATCGCAAGACTAAACTTGCTTTAGACAAATAATTAAAGTAAAATGTTGTAAAAATTAGTGAAAATCAGAAAATATTTATAAAAAACTGTAAGATCTTAAGAGGACAAAAATGGCAAAAATTATAGGTATCGATCTTGGCACAACAAACTCTGTAGTTTCAGTCATGGAAGGCGGTAGCCCAAAGGTTATTCCTAACCAAGAAGGCGCAAACACAACCCCTTCTATCATCGCGTTCACCAAAGACGGTCAAAGACTTGTCGGCGCAATTGCAAAACGCCAAGCGGTAACAAACCCAGAAAATACCATATTCTCAGCAAAGCGTTATATCGGTCGTAAGTATAGCGACATTCCATCAGAAGAGCGAAAATTTGCTCCATATAAACTGGTCGAAGGTAAAAACGGGGACGCAGCTATCGAAATAGACGGCAAGCAATATGCACCACAAGAAATTTCAGCTGCTGTATTACAAAAGTTAAAACTTGCAGCAGAAGATTATTTAGGCGAAAAAGTTTCAGAGGCTGTCATCACCGTCCCTGCATATTTCAACGATGCACAACGTCAAGCAACCAAAGACGCAGGTAAAATTGCCGGCTTAGAAGTTAAGCGCATTATTAACGAACCAACCGCAGCAGCACTTGCCTACGGCATGGACAAAAAATCGCACGAAACCATCGCCGTATTCGACTTCGGTGGCGGTACATTCGACGTTTCAATCTTAGAAGTTGGCGACGGTATTGTCGAAGTAAAATCAACCAATGGCGATACTATGTTGGGTGGCGATAACATCGATTCAATACTTATAAACTATCTCGTTGATATTTGTAAAAAAGAACAAGGCGTCGATTTACACAGCGACAAAATGGCTTTACAAAGATTAAAAGAAGCAGCTGAAAAAGCAAAAATCGAACTGTCTTCAACCACAGAAACCGAAATAAATTTACCGTACATAACTGCAGACGCAAGCGGCCCAAAGCATCTTGTAACAAAGATCACACGATCAAAGCTTGAAAACTTGTGCGAAGATATTTTTAAACGTTTATTTGAACCATGCAAAAAAGCAATGAGCGACTCAGGCGTTGACGTTTCAAAAATCGATGAAGTTATCTTGGTCGGTGGATCAACCCGTATTCCAAAAGTTCAACAAATGGTCAAAGACTTCTTTGGTAAAGAACCAAACAAATCTGTTAACCCCGACGAAGTTGTATCACTGGGCGCAGCACTCCAAGGCGGCGTTTTATCCGGCGAAGTGACAGATTTACTCTTGCTCGACGTCACCCCACTCTCGCTTGGTATCGAGACCATGGGCGGGATTGCAACAAAACTTATCGAACGCAATACAACAATCCCAACACGTAAATCACAAGTCTTTTCAACAGCAGAAAATAACCAACCAGCGGTCGATATTCACGTTGTACAAGGTGAACGCGAATTTGCAAACGATAACAAAACACTCGGTCGTTTTAAACTTGACGGCATCCCAGCAGCACCACGCGGCGTACCACAAATCGAAGTAACATTTGATATTGACGCAAACGGTATTGTTAACGTCTCAGCAAAAGATCTTGGCACCGGTAAAGAACAAAAAATCATGATCACCGCATCATCAGGACTTTCAAAAGAAGAAGTTGATCGTCTTGTAAAAGAAGCAGCAATGCATGACGCCGAAGACAAAAAACGAAAAGAAGTTGTCGAAAAGCGTAACAATCTTGAAAACATGATCACACAAATCGAAAAGACATTACAAGAAAGCAAAGAGAAGTTGCCAATCGCTGAAGTTAACAAAGTTGAAAAAGCACTCGAAGCAGCAAAACTCATCTTGCAAGATCAAGAAGCAAACGCTGAAGCATTACAAAAAACAACTGATGAACTCATGCAAGCGTCATATCAAATTGCTGAAATTTTATATAAAGAAAAAGAACAACAAGCAGGACCTGCAAACCAAAGTTCTGAGCAAAATCAACAAGACAATAACGATAGTAACAAAAATAATAACGGGCCTATCGATACAGACTTCGAAGAGAAAAAATAAAATTGTAACCAGGCGCTCGTCCTAGGGAGCTCGTATGAGCTCCCTTTTTTACGCAAAACACAAAAGTCTCGATTATTACGCTTGTTTAAAAATATCACACTTGATTTTATCAATCCCCATGATAGAATACTGCAGTCACACCTCACTTATTGCCTCCAGTTGCTTATTTATATCGATATACTTAATATTCTAAGGAGTATTGCCTCATGAAACGTTATGTAAAAATCAAATCACCCATAATTAAAACGTTCATACTCGTATGTACGTTCATTATCGGCTCTTCTCATGAACTCTTCAGCATGAAAAAATCGGGTAAACCTGCAGCAGCCGCTCCTGCCCAAGAAGCCGAAGCCAAAGATTTATCAACAATCACCAAAGAATTTACAAAACTGGTCGACCAATCACATAAAGATACCGTAACAAAATTACAAAGAGCTGTATCGTTTGAAGATACTGGTATTGTTATGGCACAGGTTGAAACAGTCTTTAAAACGATCGATAAGAAACTTCCAAACTTTGCCGCTCTTGCAAAAAATCACTCACAAGACACCGCAAAAATACAGCCACTCAATGCCAAGCTCACAGCCTACGCTATGGCGCTTGGATATGAAATAACAAATAATAAAAATAATGCAAAGGGACAAGCACGATCAATCACAACAAAAGCCGATACCCAAATCACGGCAACATTTGAAATAATAGAAAAAGTTTTAGGAAAAACGACATTTATTCCTCTATACAAAAAGCATTATGAAACACAGATAGTTCCAAAAGCTATACCAGACCCAGTAGCTCCAGAAACAAAAAGAGCTACTCCTGCTGTACAAGCTGTAAAAGAAGAAGATGATATTATTGATCCTGAACTTACAACGTTGATTCAACAAGAACTTGCACCAGTAGAAGCATTATCAAAGCAACAAAGAGAAGAGCTTTCTCGATCGCTTGCTCGATCGATTATTCGTGCCGCTAATGCTCATCGCACGGGGAATCAAGCACCAGCTGTCGCTCCTGCCGCTGCGCCTGTCATGCCAGAAGCAAAAGCTGCAGCACCTGTCGATGCACCCGCTGCTTATAAATGGGAACATGACTTTGACCGTCTATGCAAAAAATTTGACTATAGAGCCGCTGTCGCACAATCTATTGATAAAGCCCGAGAAGCTACTAAGGCTAAAGGACAAAAATTCGAAATTGCCCCATTAAGTGCCGAACTTGTCGCAGCAATTATAGCTGGTGATGATGAAAAAGTTCATGAACATGCACACAGGTACCATAAAAAGAATGCATGGACCCAGTCAGGCCTTGATATAGGCGGAATGTGGATAGCTCCAGGGCTCCTTGAAGCACTTGATCTCGCCAAGAAACAAAATCCACAAAATAATCTTGCTCTACAATATCTCAAAAACTTACTTGTAGGAAACGCTTCAGGGATGAGTAAGCAACAAGCTGAGCAATTTGTAGCCCAATTTACAGTAAAGCCAGAATCTAAAACTGCTGCCACAGCTCCTGAACCTGCACCAACTGCTCCAGTGATAGCACGAACTTCACCTGCTGCACCAAAACCAGCGGTCGCTCCTGCAGAATCCGTCATGCCAAAAGCGCCAGCACCTGCCGCTGCGCCTGCAGCACCTGAAGAAGCAAAAAAAGCTCGCCCGGCTGGCGAAACAAAAGCTCCTGCTGTTTCACCCCTCATACAAGCTGTTCGATCTGGTAATGTTGATACAATTTTTACCCTCACAGAAGAAGCAACCCTCGAGCAACTTCAAGATGCTTTAGACGAAGCGCTTAAAATAAATCAACAGGCTTCTATAAACACACTCATGATGTTAATTGACTCTAAAAAAGATGCTCAGCCAGCAAAAAAAGCTCAAGCTCCTGCGAAAAAAGCTCAAGCAGCTGCAGCTGACGACGATGATGATGACGATAATGGCGATGATGCTGACGACGATGATAACGACGACGAAGACGATGCACCAAAAGCTGCCAAATCTAAAAAAGCCGTAAAAGCAAAAAAGAAAGCTGCGCCCAAAAAAGCTCCTGCTAGAAAGCGCAAAGCTGATACTGACGACGACGGCGATGACAACGAAAACGAAGACGACGACAAAGAAGAAGAAGCAAAACCTAAAAAACGCACACGACGTTCGTAAAAAAAACAGCTTTTTCAAAAGCTATTACAAAGAGCGGGATTATCTCCCGCTCTTTTTTTGTTTATACGTTTATTTTCTCTATTTCTGCTCAGTACCCGACAAAAAAAAATGCGTAAAAAACGATATTCTTTCAATAAGTTCAATGGCTCACGACGTCATCCCGGGCTTGACCCGGGATCCAGGCATAGCTTACTTGCTAAACCCCCAAAATAAGGCTTTCAATTGGGATTAGCTCGCAATTTTGTAAAAAAATTAATACCAGAAACAATCTTACCAACAAAGCTCCTACTATGAAAAAAACGCGGGTATAAACGTGAGTTTTGCCTGGATCCCGATTTTCATCGGGATGACGTTGCAAGTTACCCTCGTTATTAGGAAACTCCTATTCCTACGACATTTTTTTGTCGGGTACTAAGCTATTTCTGGTTAAAAAATACCCAAAATACCCCATTTGCCCATTTTACCGCCCTATGCTACAATTAATATTGCTTATTAGAAATTATACCACTTGTGTCTATTTTGGAGGTATTACTCATGGTTAAGATCGTTAAGAGTCCCATACTCAAACTTATGCTTGCCCTAGCGCTTATCATAAGCTCAACAGATGTACTTTTTTCTATGAAGAAGTCTGATCGTAAAGCACCTGCTGCTAAAAGAGCTCCAGCGAGCACGGCCCCTGCCGGTACAGCTTCAGCTGGCACAGCCCCAGTTGGTACTACAGCCTCGGCTGGTAAACCCGCTGCTGACCAACGTGCATTGCTTGCAGCAGCAGCCCAAGCCCGCTTAAAACGTAAGGCACCGGCTGAGCAAACCCCAGCTGATGATGCGAATGCAAAACGTCAAAGACAAGAAGAACAAGAAACGCTAGAAAAAGAAAAGAAAGAACGAGAAGAAAAAGAAGCTCTTGCAAAAGCTCAAGCTGAAGCAGAAGAAGCTCGCATAGAACAGGAGCGTAAAGCAAAAGAAGAAGAAGATGCAAGAATTGCACTCGAAGCTAAAAAAGCTGCTGCAGAAAAATCTCGTCAAGACAATATCGATAAAGCCCGCGAAGATGCTGCTAAGAAAGCTGTTGTAGCGCGTGCTGTAAGAGATCGCGAAGCTGAACAAGCAGCAAAAGCGGCGCTCGAACAACAGGCATTGCGCGATAAAGAAATGAAAGAACAAGAAGCTCTTGCTAAAAAAGTCCAGGAAGAACGTGACGCTAGATTTGCAAAACTCACGCAATTGGTCGTAGAACTTGCAAGCGCGCAAGAAACACTCGAGTCAGCAAAAACCTTACAAGAAATTGCCCATAGTACAAAAGAAATTGCTGATTCTTTTACGAAATTCTATATTCCAGCTGTTGGTTCTGTTGGGCAATCAAGTCAACCCGATCCTGAATTTACAAGAATATACGACGATATACACAATCAAATCTCAAAAATGATCGAAATCATTCAAAAGAACCCTGCAAGCATGATAAATATGCACAACCCAACAGATAAACAAGCTTATGATATAATTAAAAAATCTTGTGCTACTATTGCTCACGTAACAAAATCCCCACTAGGATTTGAAATCGATACAAAGGCAGCCGAAGCAAATGATCCAGAATTCGCTCGAGCAGCAACAGATGCTGAGCGCGAAAGAGCTCGTAAAGAAGCTGACGATGCTAGCCTTGCTCTTATGTTACAGATGCAAGAAGAAGAAAAGCGTCACAATGATCGTGCCAGTAAAAGGCTCGCTCGACAACTACAAGGCTTACCAGCACAGGCATCAGATGACTCAGATGACGATGATCATACCGGTGAAATAAAAGCTCCTGCAAAAAGAGGCGCCGCAGCTGCACCTGCACGACCAGCGCCAGCTAAAAGAGCTGCTCATCATGACAGTGGTGACGATGGCGACGACGCTGGCGAAGAAGAAAAAGCAGCCAGAAGAAGACCTGCTCCAGCTAAAAGAGCTGCCGCAGCCCCAGCACCTGCAAAAAGACCTGCAGAAGCCAAAGCCCCAGCGAAAGCAGCTGTTCTTGAATGTACGATTTGCTTGGATCCATTGAGCGACAGAACTAATGGGCCAGTGCAACCAGTTGAGTGTTGTATGCAACCATTTCATAAAGATTGTATTGATAAGACGTTAGAACAAAACCCTCAATGCGCCGTGTGTAGATCACCCTTACACCCCGCTGATTACTCAGTCCGCCGTGATGGAGAACCTATACGCGGTGGCGCAGGAAGAGACGGTCTTGGGCTCGCACGTGAAGAACAGGAAGCAGAAAATGCACAAATAGCTGCCAGAATTGCACGAGACCAGGCAATTAATTTAGTAGATGACGACCTCATAGTAAACCACCCATTCATTCAAGCTTTTCTAAATGCCCGCGCAGCAGCTGTTGCACCAGCTAAAAGAGCTCCCGCAGCACCTGCACCGGCCAAAAGAGCTCCCGCAGCACCTGCAAGAGCGCAGGTAGTAGTAGCAGTAGATGACAACTCATCAGATACAACAGATGACGAAGATCCTGTCATCGTAGAAAGAAAAGCTCCCGCCAAAAGAGCTGCACGACCAGCTGCTCCACCGGCAAAAAGAGCTCCTGTTGCAAGACCTGCAGCCGCAGTACCAGCACGAGCGCACGAAGCAGAAGACGCACGAATTGCTCGAGCGTTACAAGGGGATATACCCATAGTAGATATTTTTGACGAAATACTAAACCAACCCGATCCTGTAGCAAGACCAGGTCGTCCTGGTGGCCCAGCTCGACCTGCTGGAAATTCAGGCTCCTGTACAATTATGTAATACATACGTAACTAACTAATAAAAAAGAGCGTGGGAAATCTCACGCTCTTTTTTTTATGCTTGACCCAATACGAATAAACTCGTTATCTTGTAAAGAATACACACTTATTTTTAATAACCCAAGAATCTCGATTGTTATATAATGCACCAGTTTATTAAACGATTTATTAAGCGATCTAACTTTTTTTTATTATTTTTTTTGGTGATGATCTCTTATTTTTTTGCAAATTCTATGACAGGAGACAATAAACGCGAAGCTAAAGTTATTGTTACAGAAACCATAGAATCTGTCGTGTATACTTTATCACATGAATTATCAGAAAAAGAAAAAATTACGCACGCTTTTTTTATCGCTGTCAAACAAAACAAGCCTCAAACAGTCATCGATCTTTTACATCAAGCAAAATACCTGGGAATCAATCTTGTAGAAAGCGAAGCACTCGATGGCTGGACCGGACTTCATTATGCAGCAACCTACGGACATGACAAAATCGTAGAAATTCTTCTTGATCATAAAGCATTTGTAAACGCTCAGACAAAAGATTTCAAAACACCCCTTACATTAGCTGTTCGGTACGGCTGCTCACGTGGCTATCCCGATAATTTCAAAAACATCGTCAAACTCTTAACACATCATGGCGCAACTCCGTTAGTCGATAGCCATGGCCTGCAACCACAAGCTTATGCAACAACACATATTCCTGAAGATTACACCGTCGTGCACATCGTCCCCTACGAAGACCCGACACCTATGGCAGCACCACCCGAACCCAGCATCGTCGACAAAGTTGTCCGTTGGATCAAGACTCTTGCGTAAAAGTCTATGCGAACAAGACGATTCATGCAAAGCATTGACGATCTCAAAATCAACTTTCTATAATTATTTCTATAATTACGTTATGAAAATTTTTATGTACAAATTTGGGGATTAAGGGGAATGCGCATGAAAAAATTTTTTATCATACTCGTACTATGTATCGCATCACAGTTTATAAGTATGCAACAGGTACACGCTGGTTTTTTCGACTGGATTTCTAACGTGGGCTCCTCTATCAAATCTGGCTTTGAAACCGTTGGAAAAGTCGTCGTTCAACAAGCAAAAGCAATTGATGATAGTGGAAAAAAAATGGTCACAGCCTTTCAAGAAGGTAAAGTTGGCGAAGGTTTTTCAGATCTTGCTAAAGTAACAGGACAAGCTGCGGGACTCGCATTAACCGGAGCAGCTGCAGCAATAACAGCTGTCCCTACAATCGCAGTTGCAGGTGTCGTGCAAGGATCTCTCAAGACAGGTGGCATCAACGCTGACATCGCTCAAAAAACCGTTGAAACCACGGGCATGATAACGGGTGGCGCGGGTGATATGCTCATTGGCGGATCGTTAGAAGGTGTCGTTGGCACCGGCAAAGGACTTTATCAAGTCGGCGGTGGCATTGGACAACTCGCGCAAGGGAACACAAGCGGCTTTGAAACGATTGGTAAAGGCTTAGCCGAGACAGCCACGCAGGCTGCTAATATCGTCGCTCCATTACCCATTGATATCATGGCCCCAGGATCTACAGAAGGGATAATTGCCATGGGTCATGGGCTGACAGAAATTGCTCAAGGAAACGTCGGCAAAGGCTTCGCTGACCTTGGAACAGGTACTGCTGAAACAGCTGGCCAAGGAGCAGCTCTACGAGGTGTTGAAGCGACCGTGCAAGGAGCTAAGTCTGGCGATTGGAGCCAGATCGGCATGGGCATTGCCCAAGTTGCAGGCGTCAATGAAGTGGTCACGGGGGTCGAGAATATTACTGATGCCGCAAAAACAGGCAATGTCGCCGAAGGGTTTGAAGGGGTTGCACGCTTAACATCAGCACCCGTCATGGGCGGCGGTAAAATGTACAGCGAGGGTGCCATGGCTGCAGTAAAAGCGGGCGAAGGTGTCGCATCCGGCATTTCTGAGCACCAAGGCGCTTTAGATGTTGCGATGGGTGGCTTAGGAGGAGCATTTACAGGTGCTTCTGACTATGGAAAAGAAGAGTTTCAAGGGACAACGTCAGAAGAAGCGTTAACCGGTGGTGCCGTAAAAGATGACACAGGGGACGCTGGTGCAGGCGCAGACGCAGGAGTTCCAACAATTACCAATAATTTCCCAACCGGCTATGTTCCAGAAACGGGGACGACCTTCTGTGTCGCATGTGGCAGTCGTAATGGGCAATTTGAAGCGTGGACAATTTCTGCTGACGCGACCAAGCTCTTACGATACGATGCAACCCAAACAACAGCTCAAAATCCGTGGGTTACGATACCAGCAGTGGATAACCAGGGCAAAGATATCGGCATGTTAATTTACGTGTCTGTTTCGTCAGATGGCCAGCTCATGATTGTCGATGTTAATGGTTTAGTCTATCGCTATGACTGGGATGCAAAAAATTTTACAGCACTTCCTGTCAGTTATGCGTATCAATACGATGACAAGCAAGGCACATTTGTACGTGCTGATTATGGACTTGCGCTTAATTATATTTCAATTGGCAGCAACAATGATATTTGGGGTGTTGACGCAAAGACCGATAACAATCCATCGGGTGCTAATATTATTTATCAGTTTAATCTCACAACCAATACATGGGAGCCCAACACACGTGGCACACGGGTAAGCGCAGGCGTTGATGGCACCGTTGTTGGTATTGACACAACAGGTGCAGCCATGGTTTATGCAGGTGATAACAATTGGTACGCCATGCCGGGAACAAATTTAGACCACATAGCTGTGGGAAGTAAAGATTATATTTATGGCTCATATTTAAGCACGCTATGGCAATATACCAATAACGCATGGGTCAAAATTAATGGCGCAGATAATAACCCATCTATGGGCGTTAACGAGATTTCTGTTAATGCTGCAGGCTCAACAATTATTACTGATTTGAGTGGGAACATTTTTAATAAAGGTGAAGACGGTGTCGCTATAACACAGCAATAAATATAATCTTGAAATATAATCTGGGAGACGTTTATGAAGAAATTTATGCGACAAATATTCACCATAATAATAGCGCTATTCAGTACGCTCAACATAAAAGCCATGACTGAGTTGCCAGCGCCCAAGCAAGCTCAACAACCCAAACAAATAGTACACCCTGCAAAAATTACTTCTCGTCCAGCCGGCGCACTAAATATTCATCGAAAAACACCCACTATCACGATAAAAAAAGTTTCTCATACCGGTCCATCACGGTATGCAGAAAAAATGCGCCCAAATAATACACTGACTCAAAATATTAAAAACGAAAAACAACGACAGGTACAAGCTCGAGCGCAAGCACATCGCAACAAGCAAGCGGTTGCAAAACAAGCGATAACTAAGCAACCGACAACCAAACAAGCGATAGCACAGCAAATAATAAAACAGGCAATCGCCAAGCAAGCAATCGCCAAACAGGCGCTGGCCAAACAAGCACTCGCCAAGCAAGCGTTGGCAAAAATGACGCCAGCTCAACGGAGAGCACAGCGCAAAGCACAACGTAAATTACGGCACATGCAGGTTGCAGGCGATGATATTGAAGAAGTTGATGCACCAAAAAATATCGAACCTTCAAAACCAATAGAAGATATAGACGATGTCCCAGAAACATATGACCCTAAAGTAATCACTATTCCAGCCGACTTTACTGATACGTATGCAAAAACAGGTGCCATCTCAGTTGGAAGTCGTAATGGCGTACTTGAAGCTTGGTGTATTGCCCCGGGCGGGACCCATCTTTTACGTTATAACAGTACTGACGTAAACCCGAGCCCAACTCAGGAAAAAAACCAATGGGTTATGATGACCGTACAAAATACTAATGGTCAAAACATTGGTCTTATAAAATCGGTTGCTATCTCATCTGATGGCGAACTTGTGATTCTTGATGCCCCTGGCCGAGCGTATCGTTATAACTGGGATAAGAAACAGTTCGCGTTAATTCCCATTGGTCTCGCGCATCGTTTCGACCAAACAACCGGTCTGCTCATCAAACATGCAGACAAACTTTTGGGACTTGATTATATTGCCGTTGGAAACATAAACAACATCTGGGCAGTCGATATTGATGCAAAGATGATCTATAAATTCAATAATCAAACAAATACATGGGACCCTATGGTTGATGGGATCTACGTAAGCGTTGGCCTTGATGGTTTTGTTATCTCTATTGATGAAAATTATGTGCCCCATATCTATGCCGGTAACAATACATGGTATGCAATGTCGGACATCAAACTAGACCACGTTGCTGTCGGCACGCAAAATTATATCTATGGCACCTACAAAGGAGTACTATATCGCCACAATAAAAGCTGGAACCAACTCCTCGGCGCTGATGGCAAACCGACAAACGGGATTCTCAATGTTACAACCAATGCCGTCGGCACGGTCTTTATTACATCTCATGGCGAGATTTACAATAAAGGCGAAGATGGCGTCTTGGCAGAAAAAACTGGGGGTAAGATAAAGATTAAAAAAGCCCAGCGAGCAAGAAAATTGGGTGTTGGCGTGCAAGCAAAACAAGCAGGAGTTAAACCAGGAGCAAAAGCTGGGGTGAAAAAACCAGCAACTAAAGTAGCAGTAAAAAGCGTGATTAAAAAATAAATTGATGAAAAACTGGTGTTCTAGGCGCTCGTCCTGAGGAACCCGCCGAAGCCCTGGCGTAGGCTGGGTGTCTCGAAGGATGCCCACGGGGCACGCAAATGGTTTAAAAATCTTTAGGGGAGATTTGATGAAGAAATTTATACGACAAATAGACGTGCGCTGGGTACAAGGCCTGCTGGCTTTGGCGTTCGTACTTGGATCGGAACAGACGCCATTGAGGGCGATGGGAGTAGAAACCGGAGCACTTGTCCACGGCGCCGAGGATGCAGCCGCAACAGCTGCAAAACGAGCAGCACTTGATGCAGCACAACAAAAAGCTGCACAAGAAGCCGCAGACCTCGCTGCAATCGAAACAAAAGAAGCTAGTGGTGCGGCCCTTACCGATGCTGAGAAAGCAACAAAAGACGCAGCTGATGCACGACTGAAGCAAGCCGTTGCTAAGACGACAGAAGCTGGAGGTATACACGCACCTACTATGGGACACCCTGGACCTCCTGGTGGTGCGCCTCTTCATTTTGATGTACCAGCAACTGACGTTGTAAGACCATCCAGCGCAGTTACAGGCGAGAGTCAAGCCGTGAGTACGGCTCTTGAAAGACGAGCTCCAACTCCGCATGATGCCCCAGCAACAACGGCACCACACGTTGAGCCAGGGACTGCCATAGAAACAGGTGGTGAGGCAGCCGTAGAACCTAAAGCCGGAAGCGCAACGAAAACCAACCTACCAACACCGACCCCACCAAGGCCAGCAACAGAACTTAAAACTGCTGCAGGAGACGCCGAATCTAAAGCCGGTACCGCAGCTGGCGACGCGAAACCGCCTCTTCCAACGAAACCAAGACCCGCGGGAGCAAACCTAGCTGAACAAGAAGCCAAGCAGCTTGCCGATGCTCAAGCAACAGCAGAGTCAAAGCTGGCAGCAGCTCAAAAACAATTAAAAACACGCGGACTGTCTGCAACAGCAAAAGCAGATGCTGAAAAGCTTGTACAGCAAGCTGAAGCCGAGGTACACCAAACAACAACGGCGGCGGCAAAAAATACCGTTGCAAAATCAAGCAAAACAGCGATTGCTGAAGCAAAAAAAGCTGAAGATGCCGCTGTCAAAGCAACAAGCGCTCAAAAGACAGCTGCTAAGAATCTGAAAGATGCTCAAGAAGCCGAGCAAGCAGCCCAAAAACGATTAAAGGGGTTGGCGAAAAATAGCCCTGAATTAAAAGCTGTTCAAGCAGAGGTAAAAAAAGCAACTGAAGCAGCCCAAGAAGCTGCTCAAGTAGCTCAAAAAGCTGACCAAGCTGCTGCAAAAGCTTCTGCGCTTGAAAGTGCAACTAAACAAGCGGTTCAAGATACAAAACAAGCCGAACAATCCCTTGCAAAAGCTACTGAAGATGCTCAAAAAGCCGAACAAGCTGCTAAAACAGCTGCAGATGCCCAAGCGATTGCTGAGAAAAAATTGGCAGACGCAAAAGAAATTAAACCAGTCGATGCAAAAGCTATAAAAACAGCTGGAGACGAGGTAAAACGTACAACAAACCTCGCCAAACAAGCTGCTGCTAAAGCAAAAATAGCCACAGAATCTGCAACTAAAGCTGCTAAAGCAACTCAAACAGCCGAACAAGCGGCGCTCAAAGCTCAAAAAGTTAGCAATAGAATCAAAAATGTTGTCGATAATGCTCAAAAGACAAGAAAAGAGACTGCTGACGCAGTTGCAGTATATCAAAAAAATAATAGGGACCTTTATAACCTCGAGACAAAAGAGCGCTTTAAATTTCCAAAAAGCAAAGAATACCCTCAAGAGCACGCAAGACTAACCAAAGCGAAAGCCGAAACACGAAAGCTTGCAAAAGCACTTGAAGCAAAAGAAGCAAAAGTTGCGCTCGAAGAAAAAGCTGCGCTCAAAGAACAACTTTCTGCCACCGTTGCAGCGGAACAAAAAGCGGCCGCGAGAGACTTGGAATTAGCTCGAGCAGAACTGAATGCTGCAAAGGGAGCGGGAGACAAAAATGCTGTAAAAGCAGCTCAGCAAAAAATAAATTATGCGAAAAATCGTATAGACAATGGTACAGGCTATGCAAAAGCCCAAAAAGCTTTAAACGAAGCAGAGACCGTGCAAAAAGCTGCTCAGAAAAAGTTTGCAGATGCTCAAAAACGATTAAAAAAACTGGGAAAGAACAACGTAGAAAGACCCGCGGCAATAGATGAATTAAATAGAGCTCGCACCGTGGAAGAGAACGCAGCCAAAAAAACTGGTGATGCAAACAAGCTTTTAGAAAACAAAAAAAGCGTCTGGGCAAAAAATAAAAAAGCTATAATCGCCGGCGGCGTCGTACTTACCGTCATTATCGGTGCTGGCATAGCTGGAGCAGTCATGGGATCTGGGCCTTCTGGTCCGCCAGCTATTTCGTCAAGCGCCCTCAGCACAGTTGTCAATAATCTTCCTACCGGCTTTACCGCTGCAACGGGCATGACATTCAGCGTTGCTTGTGGAAGTCGTAATGGGCAAATTGAAGCATGGAGCATTTCAGCAGATGCAAAAAAATTACTGCGTTATGATACAACACAGGCGTGGGTTAGCGTGCCAGCACTCGATGATCAAGGCAAAGATCTTGGTATACTGATTTTTGTATCGGTTTCATCTGATGGTGAACTGATGGTCATTAATGGTCAAGGGCTCGCCTATCGATATGACTGGGATAAAAAGAACTTTACAGCCATTCCTATGAGTTCTGCGTATCAATACGATCAAACGCAAAGCGCATTTACAACAACCGGTTTTAAATTGACACTCAATGTCGTCTCGGTTGGCAGCAAGAATGATATTTGGGGTGTTGATGCACAAGCCGATAATAACCCGTCGGGATGCAATGTTATTTATAAATTTAATCTCACAACTAATACCTGGGATCCGGTTGCACATGGCGTTCGGGTCAGCGCTGGCGTTGATGGCACTGTTGTTGGCATTGACACAAACAACGCGCCCATTATGTACGCAGGCCAAAGCAACTGGAATGTGATGCCAGGAACAAAATTGGATCATATAGCAGTGAGCAACAAAGGTTATATCTATGGTTCGTATCAGGGAACATTATGGCAATATACCAACAATGCATGGGTACAAATTAATGGCGCAGACGGCAAACCGGCTATGGGCATTAATGAAATTGCGGTCAATGCTGCAGGCTCAATAATCATCACCGATGGTAACGGTAATATCTGGAATAACGTTGCTGGCGTAACAAATACCTCAGGTGCAACACAAACTACAGCAGGCCAGGGAACAACTGGTGCTACAACTGGGGCTGCTACGACAAATATCGCAGGAGCTGCACAAACGACGCAAGATCAGGGAGCTCAGAGTACCCCAGGCGCAACAACAGACACACTTGACGATACAAGCGATACAACAGATACAGGAGCTCCTGATAGCTCAGCAACAACGCAAAGTTCTGATATACAAGCGATTACAGCAGCAACTGACGCCAGCAATGCCGCAACAGCAGCAACACTCGATGCAATTATAGCTGATGGAGCAGCAGCGACAACTGATGACACAACGTCAACAGATGGCACAGGAGCTGATGATCAGTCTGTTCTGGATAGTACCACCAGCGGACAGTAATCTCTGAATAAGATACAAGAAAAAAATGGGCTCGAGTAACATCGAGCCCATTTTTTTCTTGTATAGGTCTCTCACGCTAGAGGTCCACTAAACTTTAGATTTACCAAAAAACAAAAAAATTATTTGAGCTGTAAAAACTCCTGTTTTTTCTCTGAGTTAAGACAAAAAAATTTATACGCCGGTATGACGGTTATTGTCTTGTTATCTTCAGAAAACTGTTCTTCATTATCTTGGGTAATTATAAAACCATGATTCAGCTTCAGTTCATCTAATGCGAGCATAAGGGCTTTTTCTTCTCTGCGCAAAGTATGGGGGTCTTTGATATTCCATGAAACTTGAATCAAGGCCATACGCATATTTTTTTTAGCCAAAAAATCGATTTCAAGATTATTATGGGTTTTGTAATAATAAATCTCGAGTCCTGAACGCCTTAATTCTAAAAAAACTAGATTTTCTAAAAGCCTGCCAATATTTTCTGTAAAATGAAATGCTACAGCATTTACTTGACCCGTATCAATCGAATAAATTTTTTTTTGATTTTTAATCTGTTTTTTTAACGAAAAATCAAACAGTTCAAGCTCAAATAAAAGATACGAGTCAGAAAAAGCACCTATATATTCTTTAATAATTTTATCACTGAGGTCAAAGAGATTTGAAAGATTAGAATAGGAAAACGGCTTACCAATATTCGAAATAAGATAAACAAATAATCTTTCAAGTTCTATTGATTTTCGTAACTGAAGTCGAGGAGCAACATCTTGATACAAAATAGTCTTGGCATACGCATTGAGGATATCATAAGCGACCGTTGGAAGAAGATTTAAGATAACACCAGGAAATCCTCCATATTTCAGGAACCTATCAAGAAGTTCCCGTAACTGAGCACGATTTTTTGATATATCGATAGCATTATGAGCGTCTATATTATGTGCTTTAGCAATTTCTTCAAACGATAACGGAAAGACTTCAAGAGGCAATGTTCGGCCAGAAAGTAGCGTCATAAGATCGGAAGACAGTAAGGCTGAATTCGATCCCGTGAGAATGAATTGTATTTTTTTTTGCTCGTAATGCGATTTTACAAAAACAGGCCATTCGTGAAAAAATTGTACTTCATCGAGTAAGATATACATTTTCCCCTGGGGGTTGGCGATTTTTATGTAATCTTCATATATCTTTTGCAAATATCCAACATCTTTTGAAAAAGATGAAAAATAGGGATGTTCAAGATTCAAAAATAAAATATTTTTTGCTGGGATCTTTTTTTGTAAGATAAGATGGTTAATTACTTGCTTAATAAGCGTACTTTTCCCAGCTCTTCGAACTCCTATTACAGAAATGATCATGTCTGTTTCTAGATATTCCAAAAATTTATGAAAATAGCTACGCTCAATTCCTTGTTCGTATGCATAACCGGTCCAATGAGGATTTTGCTCAATAATAACATCTTCAAACATTGTTAACCTCTATAATCATGATAATACGAGATAGTTGCTCGAGATACTATCGAATATCTCGGAGTATACTCCGAACCATCGGGCAACATCTCGGAGTATATTCCGAACTATCGATAAATATCAAGTAAATATCCAAATTTTGGTTAAGATTGTTTTAACTCCAGCCCAAGCTTAAGTACCTACTCGCACAAGCTGGCCGCAACGCATTAAACACGATCAAACTATTTTTTTAAAAATTATTCAAATCGAATGCTTTTTTATTGACAACTAGAAATGTATTTGTGGTACAATAAAAGCTATAGTAAGCATAGATCGGCTCAGAATATATCACCTGAAAACCTAAAAAAATAAAGGAGCTCTCAGTGAAAATAAAAATGAAAATGAAGAAGTTTACACAAATATTTATAGGTCTGTTGGCGCTAGCATTTGTGCTTGGATCGGGAATTGTCCGACTGGAAGCGTCACCAGAGACAGAGTTCGCTGCAGCACTTGAAAAACAATCGGCGCAACATGCCGCAGACAGAGCAGCAGCAACCGGGAACATGGACCAAGTATTAGCAGAACAAGCCAAGGAACGGGCAGCATTGATAAATAGCGGACCACATGTACCAGCAGTAAAAAAATTGATGATCAAGAACCCAGACTTGTCACCGGCAGATGCAAAAGCAGTAGACCAATTTATGAGCACGAATAACTTGTCAGAGGAAGATGCAACGCAGCTGGTAAAAATAAAAAGTAAAAAAGTCACACCTGAAGCTGGCGTTGCTGAAGGTGAAGTGGCAGCCTCAAAGGCCCAAAAAAAGGCTGCCGATGATGCAGCTGCCGCAGAGGTGAAAAAATCTCTCAACCAAGGTTTATACGACCGATTTTGGACATCGGCAGAAGAAACTGGTCATGGCGTTGGCACCGTAGTAAAGGCTGGTGGAAAAGCTAAAAATTATGTTGTAAAAAAAATTACGAGAATAGCCAAGGGAAGAGATTACGAAGCAGATATTGCTGCAGCAACAAAAAAATCAAATAGCGCTGATGCGGCTCTCAAGAAGGCCCAAATAAAACTAGAAGAAGCCAAGGCAGCACGAAAGACCGGATCTTCAGATGATATTTCCAGAGCAAACAGACAAATAAAGGACGCAAATACAGCTATTGAGGTGGCAAAAAAAGCCAAGTTTGCTGCTGATGACGAACTAAGTGCTACAAGAGCTGAATTTGATCAAAATGAAGCTGCAAAAGATCTTAAAGCAAATCCAGGCAATAGCGCTAAGCAAGACGCTTTAATACAACAAACAGAAAGGGCTAAAAGTGCTCGAGCGAATGCTCAAAGTAGCAAGGCTGACTATGTAAAATCTCAAAAAGAACAAGCTAAAGCAGCTTCTAGCAAAAAATATAAAGTACAAAAAAATGCCGATAATGCCGCTGATGCTGACCTCAAGGCTCAAACAACACTAACCGAGGCCAAACAAGCACTCGAGGCAGCAAGAAAAGAAGCTAATCCCGAAAAAATAGCGCTTTTAGAAAATAAGCTCGCAACAGCAGAAAGAGCCGCTGAGCTCGAAACAGCTGCAAAAAAAGCTGCCGATGATGAAAAAATTGCTGTAGAAGCTGAAGCTGCTGCCAAAGATGCACCCAAAGATTTAGCAGTTAAAACCAAGTTGATAGAAGCTCGAAGAGAGGCTCGATTGAGTAAGACTAATTATGTAGCTATTCATAGCAAAGAAATTGCTGATGATACGTATAAAGAGCTGCTCGAAGCCACGAAGGCACAGAAGATTGCTGAGCAAAAGCTAGCAACTGCCAAGGCAGATGGAAAACTTCGTCCAGACCAAATAAAGTCTCTTGAAAATGATGTCAAAAATGCAAAACATAGAACTGGCCAAGCAACCACAACGCATAGAGTAGCAAGCGTAACTCAAGTAGCCGCAGAGGACGAAAAGGCAGCTACAATAGCTGAAGATGCTCGCGACAGGAAGGCTGATGAGCTGGCAGGTTACCAGAAGGCTGGCGATCAAACAAAAGTTGCTATCGCTAAAGCAGAACTCAAAAAACTAACAAGCGAGGCGAGCGCATTACGATGGAAAGCTCGAAAGAGTAGTTTTAAATATTACCGAGAGCTCACGGTACTAAAGAGGGTTGGAATAACACTCATAGCAGGTAAAATAGGCTTTGGTATTTATGAATTGAAAGACTATCTTGATAGTAAGAAAGAAAAAGAAGAAACCCAACGAGACATAGCCGATCAAGCACAAGAAATAACCAAACTAAAAAAAGAACAAACCAACCAAAATAGTACACCTGATAGGGAATCTGGTAAACAAACAGCAAGCACTGATGAAGATGAAGCTGCTTATCAGCAAGAAATAGCCAAACTGAAACAAGAACTGGACGAAAAGAATGATGCTACAACCGATACTGGGACCGACGCAACAACAACAGATGGCACAGGAGCTGACGAACAATCTGATGATATGACCGATCTACCAACAGATAATACCGCAACAGTACCTGGTAATTGAGAAAAAGCTGCGCTACAAAAATAAAGCATAAACAAAATAAAAACCCGGCTGGAAATTGTTCCAGCCGGGTTTTTACGGAGATCATATGACACATATAAAATTAGTATTTCTTGGTACATTACTATCTTTTCACGGTCTTATGGCGCATGGTGTTGCAAAACAAACAAGTACTTGTCCCATTGCTATTGCCCGATACATCTGGGATGATGCAAAATGTAAAGAGCTTGATAATTTACCCAATAATCTATCAGGAAAGCACAAAGAAATTACGCGCAAGATACCGGTACAGATTTGGTATCCAGCAAATATACGCGATCTAGCAAAGCTTCCCGTAATTCTTTTTTCCCATGGCATCCGTGAAAATATTACGAGTAACAGTGCTCAATGTGAAAATCTAGCACGTCATGGGTATGTTGTCGTTAGTGTTGGACACCCAAGTACCAATCGATCGGTAAAACTTGGTAAGCATAAGGTCGTTAGGTCTTGTGTTGCTCAAGAAAAAGTAGATTGGGATAGTGAAACAGAAATTTGGCTTCGGGATGTTAATGTTGTGCTCGAGAATCTTATATCTTTGAATATGCACGACAAACATGATCGATTTTATAAAAAATTGGATCTTGAACGTATTGGCATCTTTGGTTTTTCGCTTGGCGGCGGCCTTGCAACTCAGATGTGTCATGACAGGCGCATCAAAGCGTGCGTAAATCTTGATGGTGGGTTATTTGCAAGAGATACTCCTGTTGGCGTAACAAAACCGTTTATGTACATGACGGGTCGGGCATATAAAAATAATAAGCACAAGCATTGGAGCGAGCAGTATATCGTTAGTTTTAAAAGTTTTTTGAGAGCGTGTAAAAACGACACCTATCTCGTGTGTATTGATGGGGCTGATCACGCTTCTTTTTGTGATAGGTCTTTGCTCAGAGCAAATTCAATGTCTTGGATGCGCAAACTATATGAATGTGTAAAAAATTGGTGTTGGGGCACAAGGGTAATCGATGCGCATAAAGCCAACGAGATAATCAACTTTTATATCGTGAATTTTTTTGATATATATCTCAAGGGCGAACGTCGTTCGCTTATTGATTTTAATAGAAATAAATACTCAGAAGTTGCATGGGAAAAAATGGCGTAAACATACCAAGAAAATATTCCAAGTAGTATTTATTCGTCGTTTGTATTGTTACCTCTCTTATGATATAATCTAAAAGCTCGATGGATAGCAGAAATCAGGCTATCGTGAAGTTTATAATATTAGGACAATATAGGTAAAATTCACGTTACATCGTTTATATCGTAAAAAATAATTTTGTTGGTAATGCAAAGGGAATTTGATGTTTATTATACGACTATTTCAAGCAATTATAATCTCAAGTAGCTGTTTTTTTTCTGGGTACGGGTACACAGGTCATCAACATATCCCAGATATTGCCTGGCAATATATACCAGACGTAGCCCGACAATATATTCCAGGCTCGCACGATATACATACACAACCAGCAACAGGAAAAACATTATCAAAAATATTTTATGGACCGGTAATATTACATAATCAAGAATTTCAGGTTCTTACTATTTATGGCGTCGCAAAACTAACAAACGTGATCGCAGAACAGGTGGAAGTCCAAGGAACAGCAACACTGCATGCGGTTGAAGCACGAAATATGAACATTAATGGCGCTGTTACTGCGCAAAATGTTAAGATTTCAGAAAATATCATGCTTAACGGCTCTGTTCTTTTAGATAATACTCAGGTTATGGGTTCTACGCATATCAACGGTGCACTAGAAGCTAAAAAAAGTGTTTTACATGATATCGATATTGCAACCGAAAAAATTGTTTTACAGGACTGCCAGGTTGGTACTATTACCATGAAGAAAAATCGTCCAGGATACAATTTTTTGGGGATTAATACTACCAAAACACAAGTTGTTGAGCTTGATAATACCATTGTTAATGGCAACATAATTTTCGAAGAAGACGGTGGCGTTGTTATTTTGAAAAATAACGCACAGATTAAAGGCACCGTCACTCGTGGTGTTATACAGTAGCTTTTTCGTGTTGCAGGTCCTGATCAGATTTCAACGTCTTAGTGTTAGAACCCCCAGGTTAATGAAGTTGAGCAGATTGAGTAGTTTTTGCTCATGTTCCTCAACCTGGGCATATAAGACACAGGGTATGTACTGAGAATCGAATTTGTAATACGTCAATACTACTTCTGAAAGATTTTTTTTAAGTTCTATGAGCATTTGAAGCGCTTCCTTGTCACCTAGAGCACGCTTTTCTAGTAGTCCATAGACATTCTCATGCTTCTCAATCTGAGCTTCTAAGACCTTTCCTATTACAGAGTACCTAGGAAACAAAGTGCCAAACGGAAATAATTTTTTTGAGAGCTTTTTTTCACATTCTATGAGCGTTTGAAGCGCTTCTTTGTCATTTATAGCACGGTTTTCTAGTAGCCCATAGACATTTATGAGGGACTCTGGACTGATCTCGTCTATGTTCTTTATAAAAAGATCTGTAACAAGTTGCGCATCAGAATTTGAACGGGCAATGAGCAATGGAAAAAAAATCGAAAATAACCCATTATTAAGGCACCCAACGGTTCCATATCCTTGAACAATGACGCGAGGGCAAGCGCACTCACTAGCTATTCTTCTTCTTCTAGCATTTTTAAAGACTTCTTCAAGTGCTTTATACACAGCATCATTATAGGTAGAGTTTTCCATAAACTTTAACATCTCATCTGCTTCTCTTCTACTAATCTTACTTAACGCTCCACCCAGAATCGCACTTGACGCTTCACCCACAGATTTCAATAGGACTAAATATTCTTCTTTTTGTTTTTCTAAAATGTCTGTTTCTTTTGTATCCTGCTCTTTATGCTCTGTATGGAGAAGCGTTGGCTGTTTTACTACAGTGGAGCATATCGCTAGACCTGCAAACGCAGCTGTTACACTGGCAGCTGCACCGGCAACAGGGCATGCTTTACCAAAAGATGTTCTTGGCATAACGCGCCCAGCAGCTGGGCGAAAGCTTGCTTGTCTTAGCGTGTTGTGTGCTGCAGCTTGGTGAATTACTTGTCTTGGCGCGCCCGCTACTTTTGACGCTACCCGACATGCTGCACGCATTGCATGCGCATGGGGGATTGTTATGAAAAGTCCACTGATAAAAAACAGAATATATTTTTTCTTCATAAGTCTTCTTTGTTTATAAAACAATTAATAAACGCCTTATATTTTGTAATGACCACAACAGTAATCCTGCTGTTGTAGCAATAATCACAACCGTTGTGACTGCGGTATTCGTAGTTTTCTTTGGTATTGTTCCCACCAGTTTGTAAGAACAAAATGCAAGACAGAGGGGGAAACCGATGTTATACACGGCATCAGAAGCTATACATGAAAAAGCCCTTGCAAGGTTATGCAGTACGTGTAGGATGGTCGTTAGTTCAATGCGCTTGGTTTTATAGGCTATGATTCCCAATAAAAAACTAAATTCAAAATGCCCATTTAAAAGCAATTGGGACAACGACATATCTTCAAATCCTCTATACCCCAAATGCATAAGCGTAAAAGCACATGAACTTATCGTATTTATCACCATAAATTCAAGCAGCGAAAGATCATATTTTACAAAAATACTACGGGAAAAAAGCTCTTCCAAATAAGATGATCCAGTCAAATAGTTGAAACCTATAGCCATCATTGCGGAGCCCGGAAATGGCGGAAGCGTGAAGAATTTTAAGACCCCTCCGACCATTACAAAAATCATTAATAGTGACCATGAAGGCAGGGGAAATGTATATCCATAGAAGGTTGGAATATAATGTTCCTGTGCAAATTTGTAAGCCTTCCCAAAGAGCAATAGTGCTATCGCAAACCAAATTCCCGTATAAATCAGAGCATTAATGTGATATTCCAGAGGGCTGAAGTTAAAGAACTGACCATGGGGCCCCCATGTCAGCCAAGCGGTTAATCCAACAAGGAGCGGTAAAAAGGGCAGTATAATTTTTTCACATCGAGTCCATACAGTTTGCCCCAACCAATGAGTTATCATTGTTTTTCTCCTATTTTTTCGCCCTTCTGACCTAATATGGCTATACTTTTCTATGTAACACCCTTTTTTTGTTTTTGTCCATTCTCAGTATACCTGGGAGGGGATTGCACTTAAAATATGATTTTTTATATGACCAAAGCAGCGACCAGGGGTCTTCCCACTACGCCCAGGTGGCTTCGATGGGCAGGCAATGCTCGGGTTCATCATGGGATCTCTTAAGCATTTGCCCCGGCCATCGCCAAGGGGCAGTTTATCCTGAGCTCTGTCGAATGGATGGCACATGAATAGGCCCCAACTACGCTTATCCATGCCTTTCCAGCCTTCGCACAAGGCTTCGGCGGACACGGCAGGCTTGGCAAGCTTACGCCGTCGCCCAGGTGGCTATGGCGCACAGGACGGTGGGCAGGCAATGCGCTTGTCCTACGAAGCCACGTAGGGCGTAGTAGGAAGGTTTCCGCTGCTTTGGTCATATAAAAAAATTCAAAAAATCTCACCATCTTTTAAAAAATTATTCAAATAGAATTTATTTTAATTGACTTGCACCGGGACCTTTATGCTAAATTAAGAGTAGTAATATATTGTACTGTTCAAAAAATAGGAGTTTTTATGAAAAAATTTATACAACAAACACAATACCTGTTGGTATTGACGCTCATGCTTGGCTTGGGAATTGCCCCATTAAGAGCAATGGAATTCGCTGACAGAATCGCAGCTGAAGCTGCAGCAAAAGATGCCGCTGATGTCGCTGCACAAAAGGCTGCTAGAGCTGGTGAGTTAGCTACTCTTCAGAGCCGCGAACTCGTAACAAAAAGCCCTTTTCTTAAGCCTAACGCCCCATTAACACCGGAAGCAGCGACTCGTGTAGAAGCGGGTGTCACGGCTGCCCATCCAGCACCAGGCGAACTTCGAACCGCAAATAACCCTTTAGCTGCAGCAGGAGCAGCAAGACAACCGCATGTAATATCGACTCCAGCAGACTCCAACATAGGCCGCAGCCTCCCAGAAGGAATAGAAACTGGCTCTACAGCCGAAGGATCACTCGCAAGAACCGTAGAAACAGCACCTGAAGGCGTCACGGGTAAAATAACAGCAACACCTGTTACGCCAGAACCATCGCCTACAGTCACAAGGGTGGCTGGAAACCCTGCAGAGGGAAACGTAGCAACAGACGTTGCCGGTGCTGATGAGGTTGCAGGAAGGGCCCGATCAAATGCAACAACAAAGGCCCCAGCAATCCCACCACGGCCATATACATCCAAAGCAAGCCAAATTACAGGAGCAAGTGAGGCTGAAATCGCTGCAAACATAGCAAAAGGTCGAGAACTCGCTCAAGCCGCTGAAGCTTCAGCAAACAAAGTCCCAACAAACAGACTCGCAAAAGCTAAGCAATGGATAAAGAATAACCCAAAAACAGCAATCGCTGGTGGCATTATTATCGGAGGTGTCGTTATCGCCGCTGCTACCATCACTGCCCTTGCTATTATTGACTCAACAAAAAAGAAAGGTTCTTTTGGACCGGGCGCAGGTACAGGTTCAGGAGATACAGGCTCCGGTAGCATTGGTAATATAAACACGGGCACACAACAAGAAGACAATCCAACCGCTCCTGGTATAAACGTCCCCGCTGACGTTATTCCAGAAGCTGGCAATGCCTTGAGCATTGCGGTTGGTAGTCGCAATGGCGGCCTTGAAGTCTGGGCAATATCCCAAGACGGTTCACAATTGTTACGCTATGATTCATCAGAAGTTAACGCCGAAAACCCATGGGTCGCACAGGATAAAAAGAATAGCGACAACATCGACCTTGGCAACCTTCAAGCAGTATCTGCTTCGTCAGATGGTGTCTTGATGGTACTTGATAGTAACGGAAAAGCATATACATACGACTGGGATAACAAATATTTTACGTCGTTATCACCAAGTAATGCATACACCTACGATAGCGATACCGGTGAATTTACAGAAGGTGACCAACCATTAGTGCTCAGTATTATTTCAGCGGGAAGTGCTAGTGATATCTGGGCAGTTGACAGTGTTAATCAAATTATTTATCAGTTAAATGTCTCAAGCAATATGTTTGAACCACGTGGCATGGGAATTGACGTTGCAGCTGGTGCTGATAATACGATTATGTCAATTGACGCAACCAATGTTCCTCAAGCATATGCTGGTACAGAATGGGAGCCGATCACCGGAGTTGAACTTACACAAATTGCTGTTGGCAGCGAAAATTATGTGTATGGTACAGCCACTGATGGTAGTTTATGGCAGTTTACCAACGACGCATGGGTACAAATTTTAGGCGCTAATGGTAAACCTACTTCAGGTATTAATCAGGTCGCAATTAATGCTGTTGGAACCTTATTTATAACCGATAGTAATGATGCAATCTATAACAGAGGTAACGATGCGGTTCAAGTAACAGATACAGTTATTGCGCAAACCCCTGCCGGCCCAACAGTTGTTGTAACGCCAACAGAACAACCTGAAGAGCCTGTTACTGTTGTTAGAACAATTGAACCTGCGACACCAAAGAAAAAATCGCGTTTTGCAGCAAAAGCTAAGAAGAATAGCCCACTTCGTAAAAAAGTTAACGTAGGTAAAAAGAATAAAACAAAAAATAAAAATCAGGGCAGAAATAAAAAGACCCAAGAAGCTCAAACCAAAAAAGTTGTGAAAGCAAAAAAATCTGAGCTTGCCAAAGCAACAAAGGTTCCGAAAATTAATAAGCGTAATAAACATAAACAAGAAACGGGAACAGAAAAAGGTCTTATAGCTGTGGGCAAGGCGAAGGTTCGCGGTAAAAAAGTAAATAATTAAGAGCATCACGTTATCGCACGTCACGATACAAATCGAGATACAAAAAACCGGTTGGGAAACCCCAGCCGGTTTTTTGATTTTGGTGATTTTCGTGATATGTGGTAAGTCGCGAATAGTTTATGGTACAGTAAAAATAGTTTTATGAATTACATTCTGCGTACCCTTCTGGGCAAATAAAAAAATAGAGGCTGTTCATGAATATTACGAAGAATTTTATGCGGCAATTACAATGTTTATTGACGTTGACACTCGCACTTTGCTTTTTGATTACATCATTGGAAGCAGCTTACGGAGAGGAAGTGGCAGCACTTCGTAGGGCTGTTACACCTGCAGTTGAACATGCAGGCGAGAGCGCAGTCGCACATGCAGCTGATGAAAAAGCAATCCAACAAGTTATGGATGAAGCAAATGTATCACGAAGCGAAGCAATAGCGAGGCTATCAGACCAATCATCCCTTGCTCGCACGCAAGTAAGACCACCAGCACCTGCCAGCCACGTGAGCCTAGAACCAGCAGGTGCAAGCTCAGGGACGTCAGGAACAAGCGTTATAAGACCAGGCACCGTTCACGCTGCTCCAAGCCAGGGAACTGCTGCAACCGTAGGCGCTGCGCTGGAAGCACGCGAAGCAAAAGTTGCCGATCTACCAGAAACAAAACGAGCAGCTACACAGACCCCACCAGAACCAACACCAGCGACACCTGAAACAAAACAAGCAGTCGTCGCAGCAGAAGCCGAAGAAAAGGCTGGCGTTGCTGCAGGGGAAGCAAAACCAGCAGTCGATGCCGCACCGGCCGAAGAAAAAGCTGGTGCAGAGGCTAAAGAACAACCCAAAGGCAGACTTGCCAGAGCTGCTGCAAAAGTTAAAGCTTTATCCGAGAATGAAAACGTCAAAAAGGCAATAGCATTCGCCAAAGAGAACAAGGGAACGATAGCAGCTATCGGCGCTGTTGTAACAGGAGGTACTACTGTTGGCGCTGTTGAAGGAGAAAAACTAGCAAATGAAAATGATTCTTCAGACACTCCCCCAGGAAAAACGGGGCCTGATGGAAAATCGAGTACTGGTGGTACCACTGCAGGCGCAGCTGGTGCTGGTGCTGGTGGGAAAAATATACGAACCGTTACGCAAGCGGTCAACCTTCCCGCCAATATTCTCCCAGAATCTGGTAACGCGGCAAGTATCTCGGTTGGTAGTCGTAATGGCGAATTGGAAGTATGGTGTATTTCACAAGATTTCAATCGCTTAATGCGTTACAATGCATCAGAAATAGAAGCAGAAAACCCATGGGTCGACATGGTAACCTATGATAATCAAGGCAATGATATCAGCCCGCTGAAAAGTGTATCGGTTTCATCCGATGGCACATTAATGGTTCTCAATGGAGAAGGCCAAGCCTACATGTATAATTGGGATGAGCAATGGTTCTCGCCCATTCCAATGGGTTATGCGTATGAATACGATTACAAAAAAAGCGCTTACACAAAAACCAATCAAGAATTAAGCGTAGATCGCATTTCGGCTGGTAATGCTCAAGATATTTGGGTGACTGATGATACCAATCAGGTTATATATAAATTAAATACAATAACAAATGCATGGAACCCTCGAAGCAATGGTATTCAGGTGGCAGCCGGCATTGATGGCACCGTGGTTATGATAGATGCAGACAATATTCCACATATATTAGCCGGTAACAATAGATGGACCGTTATGCCTGGCGTACAGCTTGATCATATTACTGTTATCAATAAAGATGAAATCTATGGCTCATATCAAGGGGTCCTCTGGCGGTATACAAATAATCAATGGACCCAAATTATGGGCGCCGATCGCAAACGCACATCAGGGGTCGACCAAGTAGCAGCTAATGCTGCAGGCACCCTTTTTATCACTGACCAGAGCGGTAATATATATAATAGTGGTGATGATGCGGTAGAAATAATACAAACGGTTGTTCCTGCAAAAAAACCGGGTGATAAGCCTCAGCTTATTAAAACGATAAAAAAATCGCCCATAAAGAACAAGTCCCGCTATAAATCGAAAGCTATGAAAAATAGCCCGCTTATTAAAAAAATTGCTGATGCGAAAGCGAAAGAACGTTCAAAAAAATAAACGGTAAAAAGACGGTGAAAAATGACAAACACACAGTGTCTGGTGATGTTAGTACTCATGCTTGGATGGGTGCCCACGGTATCACTACAAGCACAGGAATCAGAACTGGTTGATCTATTGGTCAACGAAGAAATAGAACAAGCAATCGCACTGGGCACAGGAGGTGCTGGGACCCCAGAATCTCCACCGGTCGCAACCGTTAGACCCCCGATGATGCAAGAGCATGTAAACATGCCAGAACCAAAACCTGGAAATCATGCTCCAGCTGTTATACGAGAAAAACCGGTCAATTCTGCCAATCCAACTCCTGCTCAAGCTTCTGAAGCAAACGAATTGACTACTGAAATTGCGTCAACGATCGTTCTTGATACTGCTATGCAGCAAGCCGATGATAATAAAGAAAAATCAAAATCAGCACAACCTAATAATTCCCAAATACCTACGCAGCCGAAGCACCTACAAAAATAACGTTTCATTAATTTCACTAATTTCAGGAATTTCAGGAATTTCAGGCCGTTAGACCGACACTATAACAAAGCCCACTACTACTCTACTTCTACAGGTTGTACCCGGTTTACAGGTCCGGCAACGCCATGAGACTGCGCCGTCGGCTTTTTGGTTGTTTTCACAAAACGTGATTGTTCTTTCTGTTCTTCTGATGAAGCTTCTTTGACTTCGTCACGATTTTTTTTGCTATTTTTCACTTTTTTGCCCGTATCAACAGGTTTTACACCCGGCCCACGTAAATCTCTCTTAAACTGAACAACGTCACCAATAAGTTTATTTTTAGCTTTTTTTGGATCCATGTGCTTCAATGCTGTTGCTGTAACGTACGCTGCATAAATTTCAGTTGCTCGCATAATGTTCTTCTGAGCGGTCCCAAGTTTTTGAGCAGCATCAAGCAATATTTTTCTATCGTTCAGCAACGCTTGCAATGCAAAAAACTTGCCAGAACTAATCTGGTACTTCGTCACATCATGTATAAAACTGTTATAAAAATCTACAACATCTTTCACCGTAACATAATTAATGTTACTCATGATAACGTTATCAGTATCTTCTGTATTAGTGCTCATGCTTTCAGGATAGGCGCTTGACGACGATTGGTCCTGTATTTCGTCAGAATAGACACTCGGATAGGCACTGGTCGATTCCTGTTGTTGCTTTGAACCGTAACTCGACCCTTGGCCCTCACCCGGTTCATACATACTGTCAGAGCGCTTCGATTCACTGTAATTACGAGAATGCCCAAGCTCTCGAGATTCTGTACGTTTTGTATCGCCAGAATCACTGTAGTTATAATATTTACTTGCGGTCTCTTCCGGATCTTGTTCATGTGACTCTTGTGCTGATAACGAAAGCATATAACAAATAGTTACTAAAGCTCCCGTAAGTAGTAATTTTTTATTGTGCATGATATCCCCTTTCTATAACGTTAACAATAACGTTAATTTTTTAATAAAACTTTTAATAATTTTCACAGACTTGAACATACTCACATCATACCATAATAGCCCGCCAAAAATAAACAATCTGTAATTATTTGTAAAATCTGGCTACAACAAGAGCCCACAAAACCCTCGAAACCCATGGAGCCCAAGCCAAATCTATTGACAAATAGAAACTGCTATGTGCTATACTCGGGATAGATCAGGATAGGTCAGGATAGATGTAGAGAGAATAATGAGAGAGTCTTCAAATTAGGAGTTTTTTATGAAAAAAATACTGTTAACGCTCGTACTTATCGCAGGTGTAACGTCGCTCATAGTTGCACGCAACAGCCATTATGATAGCCATTACAATCAAAAAACAACAAAAAACGTACGCAGCACAAGTAACACCGATAACGAAAAAGCAGTTGCACAGGCACGAGCAAAAGTAACAGAAGCTACCAAGAACAGAGAACGGGCTGAAACTGCAAGCGATCAACAAGATACGTTTGCAAAAGAGCAAGCTGCTAAAAAAGAGCTCAATAGTGCTTTACGAGCACAAAAAAACCAACAAAACCCAAAAAAGCCCGGCAAGAATCAGTAAAAATCAATAAAATCTCGTATGAATTCGAATTAAAAGACCCGGTTGGGACTATTCCAGCCGGGTCTTTTCGTTTTATTTGTTGTAGATAATAACCCAAGGCCCCGCAGCCCCCTCTTTTTATACGCACACACACAAATTGCCAAATTGAATTTAATTTTATTGACAGATAGTCATGCATGTATGATACAGTAATAATAGAAGCGTTATAGAAGCCTGTATGATAGGCACAATTATATATGTAAAAATTATTGCACATAACGCTCGGGATAAAATATTAAGGTATAGGGGATTATATGAAGAATTATATGAAAAAATCACGTTACATGATCGTATTGGCGCTCTTGCTTGGATCGGGAATAATCTCGGTCTCTTTGCACGCAGAGGATGTCGCTGGACTTTTAGTAGACGAATTAAGACCAAAGCCTACAAGCATTGCTACAGAAGAAGCTGGCCAAGCAGCATCCCACGCTGTACACCCACCGGTAGCTCCTCACGTCACAGCCCCACATATCACCCTAAAACCAGATGCAGCAACTGGCGATACGCTCGCAAAAGCACAACAAGAGCTTGATGCAGCATCAGCAAATGTGAATCGATTGCTTGATCAGGGCGCTGATTTTTCTTCTCAGGATTTTAGAAACGCAAGTAATGCGAAAAAGGCTGCCCAACAAAATTTAGACAATCTTAAAGCAAATTCTGGAACAGCTGTTACAGAACCGTTATCGTTATCGGAAAAAAGAACCAATTTGCTCAACGCACAAAGAGAGCTCGCAGTAGCCAAACAAACTGCTGATGTTAGTGACATAAAAGTAATTACAAAGGCAGAAGAAAAGGTCACAGCAGCACAATTTTATGACCCTACGCTCAAAACCGAAGTACGACCAACGCCAACACCGATAGAATTTACCGTCAAACCCACTAAACCCGCAGCGGTAGTCGACGAAACAGCTGCGCAACTGGCTAATGATAAACTTGCTGCAGTTCGTAAGTCAACCCAAAATATCCTGGAAGCATCTGACAGCCCAACGGCACTAAAAAAAGCACTCGATGCACAAGCAAGCACTGAACAAAAGCTGTTATCAGCAAAAGTTGACGCCCAAACGGCAGGTGGAAATGCTCGAAAACTTGAAATTCACGACCAGATTTCTGAAGATATTGAACAAGAAAGCGAAAAGGAACTTGTCCCTTTGCTTACTCAAAAAGCTGATGTGGAAAAAAAATTAGCAGGTCTTGAGGATCAGTTGAAAGACAAAAAGCTTGCGAAACAGCGTCAAAGTATCCGGGATAATATTAAAAAACAGAATGACGCACTCAATGAGAATGCCAAACTCTTGGCAGAGAAACAACAGGCACTCGAAGTAAAAATGCAACAAAAAGCTAATAGCGCTCTTCAAAGCAACGCGGTACTTGAAGCACGAACAGAACTTGACCGTTTAACATCTCGACAAACTGATATTCAAAACGATATTTTAAGTAAACAAGAGGCCTTAACTGATTTAGAAAAACAGTTGGCAGATCCAGCACTTGCAGCAAAACATCAAGATATCTCAGGCAAAATTGATGTTCTTAAGGAAAATGTTGTAAGCCAACAAAAACTATTGAGCAACAACAGAGAACTCATAACATCACAAGAAAAAGAATTATCATACGCCAGAATAGAAAGTAAGTTGCTTGCTGATACCAAAATATCATCGTTAACAGCTGAAGCAGACGTTATGGAAATGCGCTTGGGACAAGATTCAAAAGATCTCGAAGACCTTATGAGCCAATCAAAATCAAAAGACATAGCAAATTTAGATAAAAATCCTGCTAAACGCAACGAAGAAATTCAAGCGCTTCAAAAAAGCGTTAAAAAGCAAGAGTTAGATTTAGCAAACAAACGCATTGAACTTGCTAATGAGCGAGTAAAGCAGTTGAGGCTTGAGCTTGTAAAAAACTCACAATTTACTGCAAAATCTGTTTCTGAAAAAATAAGTGCTGGAGACCAAGCACTTAGTAACGCTCAAAAAGCCGTTCAAGAAGCAAAAGCTGAGCTCGCACAGGCGCAAAAGAACCCCGCAGGCAACTGGTGGAAGACCCGTACAAATGCTCAAAAAGCTGCTATTGGTTCTGCCGCAGCCGTTGGTCTTGTTGGGGCAGGCGCAGGCGTTGCCGCTGTAGTTATTAAAAAATAACATAGAAGTTATATGGAAATTATTATGAAAAACGTTATTAAAAAATTTGTGTACGTGACCGTGTGTGTATTGTTGATGGGCGCCGAGATAATCTCGATCTGGTCGCAGGTAGGCGTTGTCGCAGACGTTGAATCGGAGCTCAGTCAGAGAGTCAGAGCGGCAATGGCTTCGGTTGAAGAAGAAGAAACTGGGCAAGCTGCAGCTCGCAGCACACGCGTATCAGCTGAGCACCGTGCACCCGAAGCACCCAAGACTGATTTTAGTCATAAGCTCACTCCAACTACTGAACTACCCGATGCTGCAGCATCTGTAGATACGAAACCAAAACCAACCAAGGAACAGATTATTTCTAAACAAAATAAAGAGGAGATGGCCGGTAACATCATCCCCAAAGAAACATGGAGCACTGAACGAGCACGGGCAGCATCTGAAAATTCTAAGTTTAAACAAAGCCTGCAGGGCTCAGAAGATACCGTTACGTCAAAACAGAGCCCTGACGCCGCAAGACCTGACGCTGAAGAATCGGTTGATGCAGTCCTACCCGTCGAGCAAACCGTTGATGCGGCTCACATCGAACCAGAATCTGTTGATGCAGCTCCACGCAAACCACTCACGCTCAAAGAAGCACGACGTGCCATACAAGCAAAAGAAAGAGAGCTTAAAGCTCTTGAAAGCGAAAAAAACGCTATGATCTACTCATCAAACGAGAGAAAGGACGGAGCAAAATTTTCAGAGCTTCAAACATCAATATTACGGGTTGAAGATGAGCTGGAAGCTTTGCAAAATAGTGAAAGAGCTGCTATTGCCAAGCAACATCGAACGATCAGAAATCGCGTAGGTGCCGGTGTCGTCGGCACAGCGGCAGTTGCGGGTACAGCTATTAGTGTTGTTGAGAGTAATAAATAACAGGAGTTTTAAGATGAAGAAATTTTCCCCAAAACCGCTCTATCTGATAGCACTTGTTATGCTTGTCGGGTGTGAGATCGTCTCAGTTTTATTACAAGCTAACGTTTTAACTACAGGAGCTGAAGAAGTTGTCGAACGAAAAGCTGCAAGCATTGGCGAAAGAAACGGTGCAAGAGAAGTTGCTCAAGAAACCGAAGCACAAGCCGTTACGCACAGCGCACACGCACCAGCGGTACACCATGGAGAACTTCACGTCAACAAGCCAAACGATGTACCACTCGAAACCGACATAGCAAAAAGTACAGAACAAGAAGAAGCTGAGAGAGCACTACAAGCCGTTGAAGATGAAAGACTCGAAAAAGCGTTACAAGCTGAAGAAGATGCAAAAAAAGTACGTGATCAAGCCCAAAATAAATTACAAAAAGCTGGAAGACAATTAAGTGACACTCAGACAGAACGTGATGTCGTAAAAAAAACAAAACGCGGCGCAGCTCGTGCAAGCGATCGTCGAAGAGCTGTCAATAAAGTCATAGCACAAAAGAAAGTAGTAACCGATGCTGAAAATGAACTGAGTAGAGCTCAAAATAATTTTAATCGGGTTAGCAAAGCTCGTTCAGATGTACAAAGTTCTATTGCTGCGCGACGAAGTGGCTCGCCAATTGTTCATACAGAAAACATAAAACCTGAAAGTACGGCTATTAAAACAATGCATGAACCAGTAGCTGAAGATGAAGATGAAGTAGTTAATGAAGAAGCAACAACGGGTATGAGTTCCAGGAAAAAAGCAATAATTACTACGGGAGTTGTTGTTCTTGGGGTAACAGGGGTTGCTGCCTATGAAGGTAGCTCGAAGTCAGGAGACCAACCTGCAACGAAAAAACCGGAACCCAAAAAAACTAATACTAATAATAGATATTCGAAATAACGAAGTGATGTACCCCTCGAGACTATGCGTCTTCGCTAAAGCTACGACGCGATACCTCGGGGCGACGGACAAAAATAAAAGTAGGAGATGGGATGAAAAATTGTATACAAAAATCACGATATCTATTAGCACTCGCACTGTTACTTGGGTCTGGAATGATCTCGGTTTCGTTACAAGCTGGATATGGCGCATTAGGTGAAGCAGCCGAACGCGCTGCAGCAGAAGAAGTTGCAGATCGCATAGCAAAAGGCAAAGCGATTACCACAGCCGAAAGAGATTTAGCTCTTAAAAACGGCGTCCATGTTCCAGCTGGGCACCCTATTATTGAACACCCTACTGTCACAGTATCACAAGCAGCACCCCACCCAGAAATTCCCGTAGAAATCCCAGATGCACCGCCGCTTGAAGCGTCCGGAGTCAGTGACATTCCAGAAGCCCCAGATTTTAATGCGCCGGCAGCAGTATCTCCTACTGAACCAGCGACTACTAGTGCAGCAAAACGGTTAGAAAGCAAAGTCTCGAAACCTACAGCAAATGTTCCTACCGATGCTCAAGGCAACACCCTGCTCGATCAAATAAAAAAAGGTAAAGAGCTTAAAAAAGCAACTCCTGTTGATGTCGGAGCAGTTGTTGATTCTAAACCATCAGCGTTACAACAAAGTTTTAATAAGGCTAAAGAAGATCTTAAGAACAAAATAACAACAGCAGCCCCAGAAGAGAAAACAGCCGAACAGCTTGCCGAAGAGGCTGAGTTTAAAGATGATACAACCTTAACGTCCACTACCCCAGCAGTAACTGTAGCTCCAAGTAGGCCCCGTGTAGAACCCAAAGCCCCAGAAGCTCCAAAGCCTGCCGAAAATGTGCCTGATACAAAAAATCAAGATGTTAAGGCTCAGGGCGGAGGCAGAAAAGTACCTGATCTTTCAGATACACAACAAAATGACCTGAGTAATGCATTAAAACAAGGTCTACAAAGGCAAAGAAAGGGCGTTGCTCCAGAAGACCTTCCAAAATCTGTAGGGAAAGTTGATAATAGCGTGCCCAAAAATAAATTTAAAGTTCCAACAAAAGCCCCGTTAACACCTCAGCAAAAAACAGCTCAAGAAGCTGAACTTGTAGCAAAACAAAAAGCTACTGACGCTGCTAAAAAAGCCCAAGAAGCAGAAGCAAAAGCTACTGCTGAGCGCCAAGCTGCAGAAAAAGCTACGCTTGCAAAAGAACAAGTTGCCCAAGAAGCAAAAATCGCAGAAGAAAAAACAGCACAGGCTCAAAAAGATCTTGAAGCGGCACAAAAACGAGAACTTGAAGCGCAAAGTAACGCAGCACAAGAAAGAGCTCTCGCTGAAGAAAAAGCTGCTCAAGAAAAATTAGACGAAGCAAAAGCTGCACAAGAAGCTGCAGACAGAGACGCTAAAATAGCAGAAGAAAATGCGGCAAAACAGGCCAAAGTTGCCCAAGATGCCAAAGCGCAAGAAACGAAAGCTCAAGCTGTTGAAGACAAAGCAATTGCAGAACACGAAAAACAAGAGCTTGATAATGCTATAAAAGCTGAACAAGACGCTAAACAAGTACGTTCAGAGGCTCACGACAAATTACAAGCTGCGCGAAAAAAACTTAGTAGAAAAGGAAAAGGTGGCCAAAGACAACGGGCTAAAGTAGGCACATTAGAAGACAACGTAAGAAATGCTCAAAAGGCTTGGGAACAAGCCAATCGGGACGTGAACGATCTGACAGCAGTGCGAAAAGAGCTTCAAAATCCTAAGCCTAAAGTTGTCGTTGCCCCCGAAGTTTCAGTTCGCCCTGTCACTCCTGTTGAGCCCGTATCAACAGTGTCTGCAGCAAGCGCGCCAGAAACCAAAAATGTAGTAGCACTTGAAAGCAAACAAGCAGGCAAAGACGCTGAAACAGCTGCAGCTCAAGCACGCAAAGCAAAACGTATTAAGTATGGCGTCATTGGTGGTGTTGGTACAGCGGTAGTCGTTGGAACGGGCGCTGGTCTTGGGGTTGGCCTGAGCGATTAAGAAAATATAAAAAAGTTACGATGACAATATAATAAAGGAGATGAGATGAAGAATTGCTTAAAAAAATCACATTACATGATCATACTCACGCTGTTCCTTGGATCTGAAATAATCACGAACTCATTGCATGCTACAGTCGTGAGTGAAGTAGGTAGCGCAGCCGAACAAGAAGTTGCTGGTCAGGTAACCCAAAGGGTTGCAGGAGAAGGCGCTGAACAAGCAATTGCTCGCACAGTACCAGCACCGGGAGCCCCACTCCGCGCGCAAAAACATCTTGAAGTAACCGACCCCGAGATTCAGACCACACCGCCGCTCAATGAGCCCGATGTGATCAGCAGAAATATCCCAGAGGCTCTCGAAGAAACAGAAGCAGTTGATGCGACGATAAAGCCTGAAACTAAATCACTCACGCCGAGAAAAAAGTTAAAGTCTGCACAAGATAAATTAGAAGCAGCAAAAACAGCTGATGAGGTTGATACAGCACTAACATCAGTAGAAGAAGCTCGAGAGGCTATGTATAATACTGAAAGAGAAGCTCAGGAAGATACGGTCGTACAAAAAAATGACCTTGATGCTGCTCAAGATAACGCGCAAATGGCTAAAAATGAAAAAGCCCGCTTAACAAGGCAAAAAGAAAACTTAGAATCAGATCTTTCAGACATGAGACACCGAAGAAATGAGCTCTTGCGAGCTTCATCAGGGGAGGAATATGCTAAGATTGAAGCAGTGTTTGACAAACACATGAGAAGTCAGGAATCACAATTGAGTTCAACTGAAGATGCGCTTAAAACACAAGAACGTACATTAAAAGCCGCCCAACAAAATATTGCTCGATTAGAAAAAAAATCTAATCCAAGCTGGTTGAATCGTCAATCAACAGCAACAAAAACTGCTATCGGCGCAGGAGCGGGAACCGCAGTTGTCGGAACAGCCGTTGGTATTGGTGTTGGCGAGAGTAAAGAATAATTTAGATGTTTATAAAGTCTTGAACATTAAGAGCTTGGCATGGAAATATGCCAGGCTCTTAATTTTTAGTATAAAAAGTTATAACAACTTGATGTACGCAATATTTTTGCAGTATCATGATAAAACAAATAAAAAGATGTATACGAAAATCGACAATTCAAAAATGTGAGGCTTTTTATGGTAGCCAAAAAGCAAAAAAAATCGCTCGTGAAAAAAAAACATTTGTCAAAAAAGACCATTACTATAGATACAGTAACTAAAGAGTATGCAACCACACTGGCAAGTATCAAAAAAAGAGTACAGGAAGCTCAGGTGAGGGCTTCTCTTGCTGCCAATAAAGAGCTTCTTATGTTGTATTGGTCCATAGGCAAAATAATCGTTGAAAAACAAAAAAAAAGCCGTTGGGGATCTAATTTAATTGAGCGCTTGGCAAAAGATTTACAAAATTTATTCCCAGGAATAAGTGGTTTTTCTCGAGCAAATATATTTCGGATGCGTTCATTCAATCTAGCATATGAAGCATGTGAAAAAGTCTCGGTGGCACCGAGACTTTTAGAAGATCTCCCTATTTTTAGTCTTCCATGGTGGCATAACGTAACGTTACTTACCAAGCTCAAAAATACACAACAGCGCATTTGGTACGCTCAGAAGGCTCTTGAGTATGGGTGGAGCAATACTATGTTAGAACACTGGATTAAAACAAATCTCTACAAACGAGAAGGAAAAGCTCTCACTAATTTTGTAGAAACCCTTCCAAAACCTCATTCTGACTTGGCACACCAATCATTAAAAGATCCATATTTGTTTGATTTTTTAACACTCCATAAAGAACATTTAGAAAAAGAGTTGGAGCAAGGGCTTATTGATCATATACAAAAATTTCTTCTTGAGCTTGGACAGGGATTTGCTTTTCTCGGACGGCAAGTACACATAGAAGTTGAAGGCAAAGATTTTTATATAGACCTACTCTTCTATCATGCAAAACTCCATTGTTATCTCGTTATTGAATTAAAAACAACAGAATTTGATCCACGAGATACAGGGCAAATTAGTTTTTATCTTGCAGCTGTTGATGCACAACTAAAGCAACCTGACGACAAACCAACAATCGGTCTTTTGTTGTGCCAAAGTAAAAAAAAGCTTATTGTTGAATATGCCCTACGAAGCAATATAAGCCCGATAGGAGTCGCAACATATGAAACTAAACTTGTTGAATCGTTACCAAAAAATCTTAAAAACAATCTCCCTACGGTACAAGAAATAGAAGCTGAACTTTCTAAGCAAGAATCGATTACCAAAAAAAACGCCAAACAAAAGCAAAGCAAACGCTCAAAAAGAGTACGTAATTCATGATCAAACGAAGTTACAAACCAGAGCTCATGGACCTTGGTCCGTCACATTACACCCAAGATGAGTACTTCGATTGTATTAACAAGCTGGGCACAATTGGTAAACTACTGGGCGGTAATCGGGCGACGCGTAAGGCGTTACGCCAGGTGGCACAAGATAGAAGTATACCCCTCGAGACATCACTACATGATCCTCAGGGCGACGAGAATACACAGATTACGTCAGTACTTGATGTCGGTTGCGGCAACGGCTCGAACACTCTTGAGATCGCACGCCTATACCCTAACGCTCGTGTCGTTGGCATTGACATAGCACATGACGCTATTATAGGCGCAGAAAAATTTAAAAAATTATACGAACAAAAAAATAATCTTAAATTACATAATCTTTTTTTTGAGCATCGCACGCAGCCAGAACTGAACGAACAAGCAAAAAGTTTTGATATTGTTACGGTGACGTTATTGTGTCACCATCTAAACGACCAAGAGCTCATAAACTTTTTACAAGCAGCCTGCTCTATTGCTCGGCGTGCTGTAATTATAAATGATTTACAAAGAAGTTCTCTTGCGTATATTTTATTTTGGCTCGTATCACCATTATTTAATAATCGATTAATTCGATACGATGGGTTACTTTCAATTAAGCGCTCTTTTACACGACAAGAGTTACAATCATATTTAAGTCAAGCAGGAATTGCTCCGGAAAATTATACGATTACGTGGCGATGGGCATTTCGCTGGGTTATTACGATTACGGGTTAGGGAAAAAATAATCTTATGATACACGATTATGTTATTATCGGTGGTGGCGTTGCAGGCCTGAGTGCCGCAATACATCTTGCCGAGCTGGGCGCAAAACCATTACTTATCGAAGCTGGAAATTATCCTGCGCACAAAATTTGCGGGGAATTTCTTTCACCCGAAGTTTTACCCATACTCAAACGCTGGAATATTAACCCATCGGTCATGTTAGACACGGTAACATTTCATACCAATTATAAAAACAGTCCTGAATCTTCTTTGGAATTTTCTTTTAAATTACCAAAGTGTGCTGGAAGCATGTCTCGTTATAATTTTGATGCACACCTAGCACAGTATGCTCAAACGCTTGGCGTAATAATTTTAACCAATACATCTGTGACTGATATTTATAAAAGTAATACCTATCACGTAATGCTTTCATCAGGACAAGAAATAATCGCACAAACGATAATTATTGGCACGGGGCGCGTATTAGAATTATTACAAGAGCTTGATAATAAAAAGAGCAAGCCAAAATATTTTGGGCTCAAAATGCATCTGCAAAATAATGTCATAAATCTTGAAAATACTGTTAATTTTTATTCTTTTTCGGGGGCATATCTGGGCATATCATCGGTCGGGAATAACACGATAAATCTGGCCTGCTTGGCAACGATAGAAACTGTAAAAAAGTTTGCAACTCCTGACCTGTTCATGCGTCATCTTGCAGAAAAATCACACGATAAAATCTTACAAGAACTTATTGTACACAGTACGCAACTGTTTCCTGAGTGGATGACCTGTTACGCGCCAGAATTTGGGATTAAAAATACCCCTGACATGCCAAACGTCTATCTTATTGGCGATGCAGCGGGAACAATACCGCCAGCATCAGGCGATGGCCTTGGGATTGCGATTACCAGTGGCGAACTGCTTGCACGCTATGCAACTGCGCATGATGCAAAAGGGTTTAAAAAAGCTTGGGTAGCACGATATAAAAATATTATTGGGATGGGTAAGCTTTTGCATATAATTATGATGCGACCGTGGCTTGCAAAAATTGTAATTCGTGTATGCTCGATTGTTCCTGGAATCGCGAAGAAATTATTTCTTAAGACAAGAACTGGTTTTTAAAAAATCTTTTTTTCTTCTTTTCTTGATTGCAATCAACTAAGCTTGTGACAATAGAGTTCAGGATAATAAAAACAGGATAATTAAAAAAAGATATCCATACTCATGAAAGATCGTCATGAAACAATCAAACCGTCGGTTTATTCGTCGATTACTGATAAGTACACTTATTATTGCAACTATTGTCACAGCATCGATTGTTATCTATAAAAAATATCTTGTAAAAAGTAGCCCCAATATATTTAAAACAGAAGTTGCGCAAAAAAGAACAATTACCCAGGTTATTAGCGTATCAGGCGTTCTGACAATAAAAGAATCGTTTGAAGTTGGTAGTTTGCAACCGGGTATTGTTAAGCAAGTGCTCGTCAAACAAAATGACCATGTAAAAAAGGGACAGCTTATTTGTGTGATTGATACCGGTAAAGAAGATACAGAGTTACGTGAAGCACAATTTTTACTTGATAAAGCTGCAGAAGAGTCGGGCTATCAAAAAAACTATTATAACCGTCAAGAACAGCTTTATAAGTCAGGACAGTTATCAAAAAACGGATTTGAAGAGATAGCAAAAAATTATAAAAAAGCGCTTGATGATGTTCGTGCTGCGCGGGCTGTTCGCGATAAACGAAAGATGGAGTACGAAAGTACGTTTATCAAATCACCAACAGACGGTATTGTGCTTTCTGCTGACGCAACAAATGGCATGCGAACGACCGATACAATTAACGTAAAACTATTTGATATTGCACACGATCCAAAAAAAATGGAAGCTGCGCTCGAGATTGACGAAAGCGATATCGGCAATGTCGCCGTAGGCATGCCAACAAAGTTTGTTACCAACAGCTTTCCCGATCGCGTGATCAAGGGCAAAATCGATCAGGTAAGTTTTACACCAAAAACAGGTGAAACGGTAACATTTTATAAAGCGCGCGTTAACATTGATAACCAAGATTTATCACTGCGACCAGGCATGATTGTCAACGCAAAAATCAAAACACAAAAAGCAAAAAATGCCCTAAGTTTAAGCGGGCTGGCATTTCAAATGGACGAAGCGTCAGTAAAAACTGCAGCACATAAAATGGGCTTTTCGTGCACACCAGGCAATCGAGAGGCGCTGAAAAAAATACGCGCACAGAACCAAAACGCTGTCATAAAATATGTCTGGGTTGTTCACGACAAACATGTTATGCAAAAGCCGGTATCGATTGGGATCACTGATAATAGCTACTGGCAAATTATCGACGGGCTGTCTGAATCTGATAATGTCCTGCTTGATATTGAAGAAAATGCAGCGCTTGATGATCTGTATAAAAAAGCAGCTGGCGGAGCGTTCTAACATGAATTCGATAGTACTAGTCTCTACAGCACTTAAATCATTAAACCATCATAAGGGCCGGTCGCTTTTAACGATGCTCGGTATTATTATCGGGATCGCGTCAATTATATCGATATTGGCAATTGGTAACGGGGCTGCAGAAAAAGCTAAACGACAGATTTTGGCACAAGGACGAAACTATATTTACATTCATGCGGGCAATTGGCTCGCTGAAGGTAAGGTAAAATCAAAGCGAGAAAAAACAATAAAACATTTTGTTTTAGATGATCTTGCAGCACTCCAGGGGCTGATTCCATCGGTAAAAAAAACAAGCCCCTACTTTCAATCACAAAATCGTATTTCACATCAAAGTGCTGTTATTATGAGTAATATTAAGGGTGGTAACGAAAATTTACTCATGATTATGGACCGCAAGCTCAAACAGGGTACCTACTTCAATCAGTATCATATTCAAAAAGGTTCTCGCGTTATCGTGCTTGGTGCAAAAGCTGCCAAAGATCTTTTTAAACTTGCCAACCCTATCGGCAAAACAGTTCAAATTTTAAACGTAAGTTTTACGGTTATTGGCGTTCTTACAACTGTTGACGGCGGACAAGATTTTCAAGACCCAAATATTGATGTTTTTGTCCCACATACAGCACTTCGGCGCTATATTCAACGATCAATATCACCGCAATTTGGCGCCATGGTCATATCGGGAAGAAGTACTGACGAGATGCCAACAACAGTCAGACATATTAAAAAAGTTTTACGGGCGCGTCGTCATCTTGATCCTGGCGAACCTGATGACTTTTTTGTCTATGATCAAGGGTCAATGATGAAAGCAGCGCAAGCTGCCAGTGGTGTTTTGAATTTATTGCTCATGATTATCGCAGCCATTTCGTTATTAGTCGGCGGCATAGGGGTCATGAACATTATGCTTGTCTCAGTTACTGAACGAACAAAAGAGATTGGGATACGCATGGCGCTCGGTGCACCTGACAAGTTAATTTTGCAACAGTTTTTAATTGAAGCGCTGATTATTTGTTGTATTGGTGGGCTTATGGGCATACTTATTGGACTCTTAATTCCGCACGGAGCAAAATATTTTACCGGATGGGAAGTGACGATTACATCGTCGTCAGTTATTGCATCGTGCGCGGCAATTGTTGCTGTCGGTGTTATTTTTGGCTATTACCCAGCACGAAAAGCATCGCAACTGTCACCGGTCGAAGCTTTAAGCGAACGGTAAACAAATAATAACGCAGCCAACCACGTCATCCCCGCGAAAGCGGGGATCCAGGCAAAACTCACGTGTTAAAACCCCAGAAAGAAAAGATAACACATGAAAATACTCGAAGCTCAAAATTTAATTAAAATATACAAAATGGGCGAAACAGAACTCATGGCTCTCAAGGGAGTTTCGCTCACGATAGATACGGGCGAATATATCGCAATTACCGGTTATTCAGGATCAGGAAAAACGACGCTCATGCATCTTCTGGGCTGTCTTGATATTCCAACTGATGGGACCTATTATATCGACGGGATAAACGTCTCGCACGCCAGCCGTAACGAGCTTGCACGAATTCGTAACCAAAAAATCGGGTTTGTGTTTCAAAAATTTTACTTACTTCCCGATTTAACAGCGCTTGATAACGTTGCACTCCCAAGACTCTATGCAGGAGTTTCAGAAGTTCAGGCACGCCAAGAAGCAGCAAAATTATTAGAACGAGTTAATTTGGGTAATCGTTTAGATCATTATCCGTATCAACTATCTGGTGGACAACAGCAGCGTGTTGCAATCGCTCGAGCACTTATTAATAATCCGGTTATTATTTTTGCCGACGAACCAACAGGAAATCTTGATACAAAAACGGGTGAGATTATCTTAGAACTGTTTAAACAGTTAAACCAAGAACAGAACGTTACGATTATCTTGGTTACGCACGAACCTCATGTTGCATCCCAAACACACAGAATTATCGAACTTATTGATGGCAAAATTGTTTCGGATAAAAAGTTATAGAATTTTTCACTATCTTTTCAATCTTGGTCGCAATACCATCTTCCCCGATAATACCGGCTTAGGCGGTTTTTCTTCTCTCTGTCCAGCAGCACCTCGCACAACATTACGATACTGATCACGTAATCGTTCAATATTTTCTAACGTAGGTATTGGATACGTTGTAAATAAATCTCGAATCTGATTAATAGCCGGTTGATACACATGTCTATTATTTAAAGAGTCAGCAACCCACATCCAGTCTGGACCAAATACCATTGAAATCCAGTGGCCTCCTGTATTTAAAATAACAAGTTGCGGTATTTTTGCTTCTCTAAAGTAATGAATTTGTTCGACTAAAGCATTATCAACAGGTAAAAACAACGGTTCTTCTCCATGCCGTTGAACAAAGCTCGCGCGCACGTTTGCAATTTCAAGAACAGAAGTATTCTCTGTATAAAATGTATTACCTGATGCTTCGAGCAAGCGCTGTATGTGATTACCAAAAACATTGCCTACTTCGTCATGTTCATACGTTTCAATAATTTCTCGTCGCTCTATAAGCCATCTATTAAATGCTTCGTCGCTCAGCATGTCATGTTGTGCTTGTTTGGCATCACGTCCTGATGCAATATCAAGCATGCGCGATCCATTAAACGCTGCAAAGTGCCCACACATCTGGCTGCCATCAAAAACGTTAAGCAGCTCATTCTCTTCATAGGTTGTCTGACTAATCGATTGTAATTGAGCAATATTATTATCTGCAGCAATTACCGGTAGTTTAAACTCAGCTGCTTTTTTAGAAGACATTTCTTCTGTAATCGTTGCGCCAGCAACTCCAGACCCTGCTGGTCCAGATCCCGTTCCAGATAGTAAAGCCCGAGGTTTTTTCTTAAGACGTTCTTTGAGGCGCCCCGCTATCGTTTCAAGCATCTTTGGATCGATTTTCTTAGTATCTTTTTTCGGAGCATCCTTCTTCAAGCTCGCTTTTTGAGCACTAACTTTCTTAGTAAGCGCTTTCTTAGCGAGAACTTTCTTGGGAGCCTCTCTCTTACTATCTTTGCTCTCTTGTGCACCATCTTCTGCTTCGTCAACAGGAGCAAGATCTGTAGCATCGTCAGCCTCTGCAAGTATCTCAGCAGGCGTAGCTTTTTTGGTCTCACCAGCTCTACTACGTTTAGTACCTTTACTCATTGATGATTTTTTAGCACGAGCTTTTTTGTCTTCTTCGTGAATATTTTTTAAAGCCTTTTCAACTGCTTGTTTAAAAATTGTTGTTATTGGTGAGAGCATCTCACGATTTTTTTTGGTACTTTCTGCTTGAGCAAGAATAATCTTTTCAGTCTTGATTTTTGCGAGCAATAGTTTAAGCATATTTCTTTTACGATCAGACGATTTCAAACCAAGGGCTGAACCATTAAGAAATCTTCTCGTCACAAACGTGATTAATTTTTCTTCGGCACCATCTTCTCGTGCATCAATTGCTGCTACTAATGCTGGCCCATCAGCCAATATTTTTTTTCTAAAACCTGTTGTATCATCAGATGTCAGCCCAAGCGCCCTACTGAGTTCTGTAGAAGCCCGACCAATAGAATTTAAAACACCTCCAGTATCATGTTTTTTTACAAATCCACTAAGCTTTTTACCAAATTCAACAGTCTGATCAATTTTTTCAGCAAACGGATTGATCGTCTGAAAACCAGAAAGCACACTTGCAGTAAAACGATCTTCATGTTTTGCCAGATAGGCAACATAGATATTTTCAAGCGTAATAAGATCTAAACAAAAGCTTGATACTGCAAATGCCTGCTCTATTTTTCTAGCGTTGTTGTATTGTCGAGCAATATCAGCAAAGGTATAAACAAAAGCTGCCATGTTCTCAATATGATAATTTTTATTAATTTCAAACGGATTTTCGTACTGATCACGGTAATGAATATTATTTTTATTGATAGCATCTGTCAATTCATCATGCACTCTTTCCTGAGCAGGAGAGCCTGAAAAGTTAGCAAACCCGTTTATAGTATCTTGATAATCTGATGGGATATTTTCTAGCTTGTATGTATAACCATGTGGAACACCGGGTTGAGTAAGCGTTTGCAGAATAGCCTCACGTCTTGCTTCAAAAAAGCTTTGATGGCGTTCATCTTCGCTTATTTGTTGATCAAAATATTTCCCAAGAAATACCAAACTCGCAGCAAAGCTCTTGTTATCTGTGCTCTCTGCATAAGCTTGCCCCAATCTCTCCCAACGCCTTATTTTGCGCGCTGCTTCTTTTTTTTGTCTTTCAACTTCTTTTCGTTCTTCTTCTGCTATGCGAGCTGCTTCTTTTTCCTGCCTTTCAAGTTCTTCTTGCTCTTCTTCTTGTATCTTTCGTACTTTATCAGGATGGTTTTCTATCAGTTCTATTTCGTCTTTATAACGTTTCTCAGGTGATCTCTTTAGCCCTCTTTTCAAATCTATTAGAAGCTCATAATCAAATATTTTTTGTTTATATGGCGACATTAAACGCTTATATTCACTATTTTCAAATGCTGAACATTTGTTAGGGGGAGTTCGGTGGATTCTTTTTAAGTCATCATTAATCGCCCACGCCCTAAACTCTCGTTCTTCGGCTTCGCGTCGTGCATTCTCTTCTTGAACACTTTTTTGGTACCCTACTTCACGCGCTAAATCTTTATGAAATTCGAGAAATCTTTTTTGTTCTGGCGTACGATTCCATCGATCAATGTCCAAAATACCTGATATTGTTCTTTCTATTTGGCTTTGTCGAGCAGCTTGTTGCTGCTTTTTTGCAGATTCCATTTTTGTTATTAAGCTGTTATTGACATTCAAAAAATGTCGCTCTTTAGCCGTACAGTTATAATATCCCTTTGCCTTAAGTCTCGCTGCTTCAGCCATAAAACCGGAATCATAATCACCACCATCATCTTCCGATTCATCAACTGGTTGTACATCGCTGCGACTGTCACAATAGTGAGAACCTCTATCAGATCGTTTTCCATCTGACGCACTCGCATCTGACAGATCAACAAATTCTGGGCGCAATTGCCCCGTAAGATTTCTCACAACATCTTGATGCTGATGCATAAACTGTTTATCCCACGTGCGCCAAGTATGCCGTGGTTTTTTTAGAATTTTTCTTGCAATAGCATAGAGCTCTTCTTTTAATGTATCGGACGACGGAACATAGGTATCTGGTAATCCAGCGCCAAGATCATCGTCATCCTCTTTGTGTCGTGTAGATGTCGCCAGAACTCTTTTAGGTGCTGCCATACCTGCATCATCTTCTTCAACGCGCGCCAAACTTCTTCTCATCTGTTCTGGCGTCGCCCAATTTTGAACTTTTTGTGGACGAGAACCATACGGTGGCTCAACCTCACCATCACCACCACACATAGCACCTCTAAATTTTCGATTTACAACGCCAATCGGAGCAACACCTGCTGCAGCATCTTCAGCTGACGCAGCGGTTGCAGGTGTGACAGTTGCCGAAGCAGCAGCTGGTTTGCCGCGAGCCCCGCCCTTAGTTTCTCGCTTGGTCTCTCGTTTGGTTTCTTTGAATATATTACGTGCTGAACTGCCCAAAGATGTAATACTTGGCTCTATGTGAGCAACACTAGCTGCAACATCATCAGCAGCTGCTGCCGATACCCGAACCCCTCCCACTTTTTTTGATTCTTTTTCATCATATCGGCCAGATTTTTTAGTAGCTTTAGCAGCACCCGCAGCTGGCGCTGCAGCGGACGCTTCACCAGTAGCTGCTGCGGCTAATACCGCTGGTAAAAACTTGATTTTTTGGACCCAAAATTCTTCAGGAAGATTGATAGTTGGTCCCTTGTCCCCTGTTCCAGATGTTGCCCGTATGGTTAATCTTTTACCAAATTCATTAAAGCCATGGAATACACCGCGCTTATTTGGATCCTCAAAAATTGTTTTTGGATCAACCTGTGCTTTAAAACATTCAAACGTTTCTTGTAATGCATCTTGTAACGTCACTTTAATTACCCGAATTTTTTCGCTAGTCCCCCGCACACCAAGTTTTCTAAGCGCTTCTTTGGTTAACCTTGACCAATTAGAAAGATTACCTGAAGCTTTTTTACCAGTTATAAGGTCGCGTAATTCCTGGTCCAATTTTTCTTTTTCCTCATCCTCAGGCTTTTTTTCAGGATCCTCACTTGGAGGTTGCGCACCACCTGTACCTGCAGTACTCTTTGTTGAAGCTGCTTGTTCTTTTTTTGCCTTTTTAGCTGCGAGCACGGCCACTTCGGTCGACTTCTTAGCTCTTTTTTCAATTGTTTGTTGATTCTTTACTTTCATCCATTCTTCAAATGCCCATTTATCGTGATGAGACCCAAATACGAATCTGTAATATTTTTTGTTCTGATGACCTCCAATATTTTCAAAGCGCCTCATTTTTTTTCGAAGACCATCTTCCGAGCGTATATCGTATATAAAATCATCAAATGAATCGCCGTATGTTGTTTCCAGTAATTTCAAAAATTCAGGAAATTGATAACATCTAAAATTATGGAAACAAAAATCTCTAAAATTGTACCCTTCAGCGTCACACCCGTGAGCCTCTATTGTGTATCGTTTAAAATCATCTTTGAAATATGGCCATATATCACGCAATTCCTTAATCCAGCCACTTGTGCTAAGCTTTGAACACTCTTCAATTCCCTTTTTATTGAACTTTCTAAATAGCCATTTTTCTGATTCTGCCCGCACAGCTCTCCGAGCTCGTGCAGCCTCTATCAATTCTATGCTACCGAGACCACGATCTCGCCGCTTAACTCGCGGATTTTCTGGTATTGAATTTTCATCCTTAAGTTCTTTTAAAATCTCTTCCAAAGATTTTTGGATTGGTTTTGAAGTCGACTTTAGTGCTACCGGTTGGCTTAGTGCAACTAATTGCGCAGAGCTTTTTTTGGTTTCATAAAATGCTGCTACCAAATTTTGTGGCAACGATGTTGCTTGAGCACTTCCAGTAGCAGCAACCTTTTTTCGATCATCTTTAGCAGGTTTCTTTCCTGGAGCATACGTCACTCCTACGCTTGCCGACCGTGTTGTTACACCTGTTAGGTCCCTGGAGTCATCAAGAATAATTGAATGGCTTTTATAACCATGAGGGGAATATTCTATTTTGAGTGTTACATTTTTTCCATCACTAGCCACTCGAGAAAGAGCCACGCTTTCGGGCGTTATTCTTACCATATTTCCGCCCTCGGAACGTATCGTCGCACACCGTTCAATAAGTGCCGCAGCCGATTCAGCTAGCCCTAAGTATCCTGCAGCTTCTGCAACAAATTCTGTCATAGCAGCTGATTGTGCTATTCGAATAGCAGTCTGTGCTAGATGTGGCATTCCAAAGACCGAAGAAGAACTAAACAGAAAAATCGCAATAAGCGTAATAATTTTATTTTTTGAAAACCACTTCTTCATAAATAACCCCCATTTTAAAGTTAAAAATATTCACTTCTAACTCTTTAATATAAGCACTGTTCTTGCTTAATTTTTATCAAAAGCCTTCTGAGTAGATAACAACACGTTCATTATAATTTTAACCCAAATTATAAAAATTACAAATATAAATAATAATTAATAAAAATACGGTTTTTTAGCATAAAAAGAGGCTTTTTATTTGAAAAAAGCCTCTTTTTATGCTCCAGGTAGAAACAGGTTAAATGACTTGATTGTTGACCTTGATTATCAATGTTGAAAGTAGAAATGGAAGTAGAAGATAGAAAAATTGTATACAATCATGGATAAAAATCCCGAGAATACCCATTCATTATTAAAGATCAGCAGGAAAATCAATATATTTCAAAACATCTTCAAGCCACGAAATATCTGAACCGTAATGCTCTTTATTGTGTTTGCACCCTGCAATCAATTTTTTTATATCTTCATCCCATTGCTCATAAAGCTTTTTAAATATTGCAATAAAGTCTTGCGAACCACCAATTAACGCAACTTCTTCTTGTGAAATAAGCACGCCCCATGTTCCATTTTTTGAGTACAAAGCATATTCTAAAAAAAATGTCTTTTTTTGGTATTCTTCATACGAAACATCACTACTCAGCTCGAAATGGTCATCCTGTTTATCATCAGAACCAAACATATTTAAGATACCTCGCTCATCTATTCGAGATACATAAAAAGAAGACTCTCCTAAGTTTTTTATGATTTTTAATAGCACTAAAAATTGTTGCTTATTTAAATAGAATGCATCTGTACAACACAATAACATTTTTTCTTTTATAGCAGAACTAAATATCCCATCTGATATATAAGATATATAAGTATCTTTAAAAACATTCATAAATGCCTGTTTGATCTGCTGCAATTGTTCATCCGCAAGTTCAACTCTATGATTATATTGTTCGATAGGTGCATTAACATATTTAACCAATTTATTGGCAATCCTCACATCAAAATCCTGTTGCATAAATTTTTTTAAATTATAATCAACATACGAATAGAATTGTTTAAACAATGTCATAAACTCATTGGTGCCACCGACAACTGCATAGTCTTCGTGATCAATAAAGATTCCCCATGTGCCATTTGTTGAATATAGGACATAATCCATAGGAATCATTTTGATTTTATATTCTTCATGTGAGACATTCGATGAAAACTCCCAATGTGGACAAGCCGGACTTTCAACATCATAAATCTCTGAAAGATCACACCCCTCTACTCGAGACACGTAAAATGAAGTTTCTTCCAATATTTTTAGAACTTTTAATAGCGCTAAAAACTGTTTTTTATCCAAAGTATATCGAGGAAGAGACAATAACATTTTCTGTTTTACCCAATCCTGAAACATCCCTTCATACGGATTACTATTTTTAAAAACAGTATTTACTGCTTGCTTCATCTGCTGCAATTTTTCATGGCTCATCTTTTGCCCGCCAAGATAATTAATCTGATCAGACATTATTTACTCCTTCTATGCTTCACATTGATAGTCATTGCTACCTCCAATATTCTAATATTTTGAATTTTATTCTTGTTAAAGAGTTATATCATGCAATACTGTTAAACAAAAGAACCCTGTAATTTATAATCAATAATCTCAAGAGAAATATAAGTTTGTTTTTAGCAAGAAATACGCAAAGCAAATGCTAAAAATTAAAGATTGAATAAAAACATGACAGACACAAAAATAATAATCACCAGAGATGAAGCATATGATGCTATGGTTGATTATTTAGATCGATATTACTCCCAAGTACTTGCAAATGATCCAAAGTCCCCTGGTGATCTTGCATGTGTACTTAGTGAAATGATGCTTTTGGAATTTGATGAAACACCAATGGATCCAGCGGTTACAGAAGATTATGCTTGGACATATGCGCATGCCTATGCTCAGGGAAAATCATCTACTGATGCCCACGCACACGCTCAGGCGTCAAGTAAAGAATGAATCTAATGATCCTACAAAGGATTGTATCGAGACAAACAAGGAACATATCCTTGGCCTCCGGGTGGTACTGGTTTTGCAGGTTGGTGTCCTGGTGCTTTTGATTCTACACCGCGGGCCATGGAAAAATCTTTATAACGTACTTCTAGAACAAAATCTACAAGATGACGTTCGTACAATTTACCCCATTTCTCAGAAGAGTTTTTTTCCAGATTGGTCAACTCGTTATCGCACGCATCTAATTTATTTTTTAGATCCACGACAGCTTCCCGAGCACACTCAATGTCCTTATATCGTATCGTTATTGATTTTTGCCATCTTGCTTCTAGCCATTTTTTTTTCAATGCTTCTAATTGAATAATTGCTTGCTTATAGAGCATTTGAATAGAACTTCTTTGTGCTTGCTTTGCACGTTGACATGTATCAAGATATTTTGCCAGCGCAAAACCTGCTACGATTTTTATTCTTACTTCTTCAGGTTCAAACATACCACAGGTTTCTAGTACCCGAAATAGAACATCGTGCTGATCTTGAACCGTCGGGCATTCTCGTATAAACGGTACAATAACTTTTTTATATAATAATTCGATAACGGCAACATTGAATTCATACCCAGAAACTGTTTTGAGTGCTTCACCGAGATCTCTGAACAGTTTTTTTATATCATGTTCTTTTTGTTCAAGAGAATATTCAAGATCTGGATGCTTTGTACAAAGAGCTGCTGGAGCTGAGGCTTTTATTTCTGGTGCTATTACTTTTATGGTTTCTGGTCTTGCTACGATGCCAGACACACCATGAGCCACGGATATGCCCGGACCTGCTGGGCCTATTGGCTTTAGGGGTGCAAGCTCTATAGCCCGTGAAATATGGGCATCTAGTTCAGCATCACACGTCATAGCTGCACTGTCAAACGTAACAGAAACAAAGCATAGAGATAAAACTGTTAGTAACGTTATCATTGCGCCCTTTTCTAAAGAGATACAAACAATAATCTACCAAAACAAGTCTATCAATTATTATTTGTTTGCCTGGAAAAACGCAAGTCTTCGAGTTTTTTTGCCAAGTTTATAGGTTTCGATCTTGGTCACAAGATCTGCAAACTTTGGAATAACTTCCCACTCTTCGCTTACCCAATAAACAATCGGCGCTTTATTATAAGGACAGGTCGCTCTAAAAGCGCGAGAAAGCTCAGTTTCGTTGAGCGCTGCACGGGTAACAAACAGATCGATATCATATGATGTTGTGCGTACAAAGGTCCGCCAGTCAAGATCACAAATTTCGACATCTTCTAAACCCAACAACGAGATAACTTCACTTAAAAACTGCTGCTTTTTCTTGGTCACTTCAAGCAAGATAACTTTAAGATGGGGGAATAAGATTTTTAATGGCAACCCAGGGAACCCTGGACCGGTTCCGATATCACAAATCGTAGTAATCTTTGTAAGATCAACAAAATCTCGTAATGCTATTGAATCTTGGAAATGTTGACGCACAACACCGGACAACTCACGGATAGCAGTTAAGTTGAACTCTTCATTACGTTGCAATAATAACATTGCATACGATTGAATTTTTTCAAGCTGTTCATCGGTAACACCCGACTCTTGCTTAAAATCTGCCCAAATCTTTTCTTCCGGTTTCTGTCGTACATTCATGTGCCAACTCCAATAATTTTAATAAATAATTGTCAAATTATAGATTTTAAACGCTTTGCCTTGTTATCATAAGTATAGAGGTTTTGAGAAATAAATCACCGTTAATGTAGTATTGGGTATATTATTAACGGCAAGATTACGAGTAAAACCCTACTACGCTCAGGTAGCTTCCCCCTACGTTTATCCACGCCTTCAGGCTTGGCAAACTACGGAGGACAGGACGAAGGGCAGGCGGGATGACACTATACTATCAGGGAGTTACGTATGAAAAAATCTTTGCTGAGTACTCGTGTATTGCTCGTGCTACTCGCACTCTTCATGTCAGGACAATTATGCCAACTGTTACAAGCTGATAACAGAATCATGATTTTTCTAAAAAATGCTCCTGAAGATGCTATTCAGGGCGCTATTCAGGATACGATGAACGACCCAAGCACCGGTCAAACCTATATTTTGGACAAACTTGCAGGTATGGACCAACAAACGCCCTCATATAATAGTATAAAAAACATCAAAAACGCCCTTCGGTCATCATTACTGCAAAATTTAAGCGGCTTTTTGGGCATCTATGCAGGCTATTTTGGGTACTCTGATCGTTCAGGATTATTAGAATTCCCGTTACGTCATGCGACACCAAAGGTCTATATTGCTATAACCCCCAAGATTAACATGATCAAATTTAAGGGTGAAACGATAGCTCACCGTGAATTTATTGCAGAGAACGATAATCCAACAAAGTTATATATGTGCGAGCTCAAACATGAAGCAATACTTAAGCCCGGTGAACAGCCACCTGTTCCAGGTGCTCAAGCAGCTCCGGCTCCCGCAACTCCACCAGCAACCCCTGATCAGCCCGCTGCTACACCAGGAGATGCTCAAAAGCCTGCACAGCGATTTTATTGGGATATACAGGAGATAGCGGTACCAAATGACAAAAAAATTAACCCATTAACGGTTGTTATTTTAACCAAGCCAAAAAATATTTATGTTCGTGTCGGTCAGTTTTTAGCAGCAGAAAGTCCACATCTGGTGCTCCCTGAGTTTTATGTTATGGGCAATGTTGATAACAGCGAAGCGCTGCTTCGAGCACTTGATTACGGTAATTACTTTGAAACAATTAGTATTGAAGAGAAAAAATCTTCTGATACAACGTTTCAAAAGATGATCTCGAATATTTAAAGATTTATTATATTTATATAAAAGAGAGAAAAATCATGATGATCTTAAAAAAAATATCCTGTATGGGCTTATTGGGTTTGATACTCCTGTTATCAAGTTGTGCTGAACAACGGGTTGTAAAAAAAGAGATCGACCCTAAAGAACGCGATTACAAAGGCCAAGCTCCTATCATAAATCTGTATGACGACCGAACATCGTTAACTGAGAGACGTTAATAGTTTCGGCGCGCCCAAAGGGCACCCTTCCCCCTACGTTTATCCAGGCTACCGCTTGGTAAACTACGGAGGACAGGTCGAGACGCCAGCTCTTACGAGCTTGTTCCTCAGGGCGAGCGCCCACAAGTAGCACAAACGTATAGTTTTTGGCTCGTGCGCAACTATTTCCCCGAACGTTATAAACTATTGCAAAAAAGTATCCAATCTCGATACAACAGAGATAGTTGTTTGTATCACATACTTTTTTATAATTTTAACGAAAGGGTCTATCATGGTCTCAAGCAAATGTTCAAAATGCAAAGGTCCAGGCTGCACATGCAAAATGAAATGTGTTGCAACAAATTGCAAATGCAACGACGACAAATGCGCGTGCAAAGCTGGCGTCTGTAAATGCGGCAAAGCTTGTTGTAAGTAAGTAAATAATAGAGGCACGAGATCCTGAACTTAATTCAGGATGACACAATAATATAAGAAAGATTTTATGAAAAAGTATAACGTACTTGCAATGTTAGTTACTTGTATTGCACTTGTTGGATTGTCAGGCTGCTGCTGCAAAAAGTCTTGTAAAAAAGACGAACAGAGCAGTTCAAGCAAACATGTCAGTAAAAAATGCCCCGTGTGCGACAAGAAGATGAAAAACTGCACCTGCCCAAAATAATAAATTTCTAGCATTCTCCAAAAGAGATGGGGTTTTGCCCCATCTCTTTTATTTTTATTTTAATTTTATGTTTATAACATGCCCAAATTACGTAAAAAAGCCTGCTGATTTGGTTCTCGTCCCAAAAAGTCTCGTACTATCTGGTCAGGCGCGATGCTGCCGCCTTTACCAAGAACTTTTTCTGCAAAAAGTTTTCCCGTTTCTGGGTTAAGCAAGCCACCTGCATTAACTTTTTCAAAGATATCAAGCGCAAACACTTTTGCCCACATGTAGCTATAATATTTTGCACCATAACCAGTCAAGTGCCCAAACGCTGCTTGAAAGTGTGTATCTGGCTCAAAGCGAATTGTTAAAAAGAGCTTTTCAGCAAGAGCTCTTGTAATCGCATTAGTATCTTTGTGAGCGCCTTTTTTATAGTACTCAAGCGAGATAAGTGACAACCAACATTGGCGTAACACAAAATAGCCAGAATCAAACTTCTTCAGTTCAGATAACGTATTAATGGTCGCGTCATCTAATGGTTTGCCGGTTTGATAATGTGCAGATACTTGTTTGAGCATAGCTTTATCGTACATCCACTCTTCAAACATCTGTGATGGCATTTCGACAAAGTCAGTTTTTACTGATGTTCCTGCAAAGCCGGCCATTTCTGTTGAGCCCAGTAACCCGTGCATGGCATGACCAAACTCATGGAAAAACGTGGTAACATCGCCATGTCGCAAGAGCGCTGGTTTGTTTTTTGTCGACTTAGGAAAGTTTGCAATCACCACTGATAACGACGGTGTTTTGGTTATTACACCGTTACTGTCTTTTTTAAGTGTTGGAATAATTGGATAACAACACGCATGTGAATATTTATTAGGACGTGGGTATAAATCGAGTACCACATAACCACGCAAGTTATTATTTGTACTGTCAAAAACTTCTATGGCTTGAACATCTTCATGCCATGCCCATGACGGCTTAATAAGTTTGAATTTCAAGCCCAAGAACTTCTGATAAATATCAAACAACCCTTGTATTGTTTTTGCTGCTTCGAAATGTTCTGCAACAAGACGTTCGTCAAAAGCAAAATGCTTTTTTTTGTAGTTCGACTTGATATATGACAGATCCCATGGGTTAAATTTCCCGTTTTCATCAAGCGAAACCCCTGCTGGTAAATCTTGTGAAAACGTTAAAAGTTCTTTTTTTGCTTTGTTTTGCGCTGTTGCAATCAAGTCATAAATAAATTTTTCACTTGTTTCAGGTTTTTTGGCCATTGCAGCGTCAATATCTAAAGCAGCATAGCTTTCAAAGCCTAGTTTTTTGGCAAGTTCGTCACGTTTTGCAATAATCTTGTCTAAAACAGCAATGTTCTGTGGGTATGCACGATTTTGAAACGCAAAGTATAACTTTTTACGCGTTTGCCCGACCGTACAGTTTTCGATTACTTCTGTATAGGTTGGATAGTCGCAGGTTACTTTATAATTATTTTGGTCATCACGTTTAAGATTTTCAACCATATCACGATCAACACCAGCAAGATCTTGCTCAGTTACCGTAATAAAGCTCTGATCTTTTGCTGAGTTCATGTCGTATTCCATGGTCAACGCCGCAAGCTCTTTTTTCACGATTTTTATTTCTGCAAGCTTGTCTTCAGGCAGATGTAACCCCTCACGCTTAAAGTCGCGCATCGACTCTTCTAAATAATAAACTTCTTCTGGGCTCAGTTTTTCTTGTTTGGCATTACCGTCAACATAGGCTTTAAATGCTTTATACAGTGCAACGTTGCAACTAAACGCATCGACTGCAAATTTTTGTAATTCTATAACCGATTCGTGACATGCGGTACGCATCGCTTCATCAGGGCTGACCATTTCAAGTGAGTGTAATGCACTGGTCACGGTTGAAAAATGTTGCTGCACACGGTCCAAAGCACGCGCTGTATTTTCAAAAGAGCGTTCTTCTGTCGCTATTTTTATTAACGCATCAAGCCCTTCTTGAGCATCTTTAGTACAAAGTTCTTGTAATTTTTTTACGTCAGCAACCGTCCGTGGGTACACTTTCATTGCGTCATCAATTGAGTCCATCTTCCCAAACATAGCCCGATACTCCTCTGCATTCATGGCACTTTTATGCTGGGCAACACTCCCACAGCCAAAAAGCATGATGCTGGTAACAATAAGAAAAATATTTTTACTGCACGACATTTCTACCCTTTCTTTTATATGTACACAATATACTCGCCCTTTTTTACACGAGTATTAAGTATTCCATATTTTTAAAAAATCTGCACGATTGGGTAAAAACCAAAAAAACGGGGAACCCATTGGGCACCCCGTTTCATAATTATTTTACGACCAAAGCAGCGGAAGCCTTCCTACTGTGCCCTTCCCACTACGCCCAGGTGGCTACGTTGGACAAGTCGTTGCTTACACCGTCGCTCAGGTAGCTATGGTGCACAGGTCGAAGGACAAGCACATTGCCTGCCCTCCATAGCTTTACGTAACATGCTTGTTTAAAACTCTAGACTCAGATTAATAGACATGCTTTATCAGCGCACGACTGTTTGAGTATCGTGGTGCATCGCACCATCGATGCGAGTTGGTGCGCGTTAAGCGGGTTCCAGGGCGCAGCCATGGTGCGTAGATTTGAAAGATGTGCGCAATCACATCTTTCATCGGGTGCAGGGCGACGCGCCTGCATAACTTCTTAAATAAATTCAAAATTAATTTGGGTAATGACAAGATGGGCACCCCGTTCATAATTATTCTTAAAATATAGAGCTTATTTTGCCGGCACCGTCATCGTAGGCGTCATATCAAGCATGAACCCTTGGTCAACATGAGTATCTTGATTGGGAAAAACCTGCACAGGATCTTGAGGATCCTGGATATCACTCTGTGCAAAAAATTTGCGGGTAACAAAGTTTTGAAAGTTTTCTTTAGTATAAAACCCATGAAGCATTACAGCAGGCATCTGGTCAGATCTGTGCAAAACCCCGTCTTTATAGAATAAAAACAATGGTAATCTAAGCTCTTTAACATGCTCACGTTCCATAACTTGCATGATAACGTTATAGTTTTCAGAAAAATCGTTAATTTGATCAAAAATATCACATGCAATAAATGAGACTTTACCGAGAAACTTTTCAGCTGCTTGTTGAAAATCTTTCTTGACCCGTACAGACTCTGTACTTTTTTCAGAACAAATTTTAAGAACAACCGGCTTTTTAAACGATGCCAGAATAACGTTTTTGTTAAACGCCCGCACGCCGTTAATACTAACAACAGTAGTACAAAGCCCTTTTTTGTTTCGTTCAAGCGTCACCGGCCCTTTTTCTGTATTCTCGCTCTTGTTTGGTGTGACTATAGAGTAAAATAACCCCTCAACGCCAAAATCATGCGCTTTACATAGGTTATTCTGAAGTATAAATACTAAAAAAACCCCAATACAAACTATATCACGTTTATAGACGATCATCATGCCCCCCGACCCCAAAGAAGTATTCACGAACTACTGTTTGTCTACACGAAAAAGTCCCCACTTCTTCGTTATTCTCGTTATTAGACTTCTTCTGAAATCATAAATTTGTTATACACAAAGGCGCTCGTCCTGAGGAGTGAAGCTCTCTGAGAGCGAACGTCTCGAAGGATGCCCCTTGGGCATGCCCACGATTCAGAAGAGATCTATTCTTAGAATACAAATAGTTAAGAAACAATAGCAAGTACTACAAGATCTCATGATCATACAGCCTCTACTTCTTCGACATCTTCTGTTGTTTCTTCAGGCTTTGCCTCTGCATCTTTTGCTTCTAATTCTTTTTGCTTAAGCGCAACAAGTTTTTTTAAACGTTCTATAGTAGCCTTGAGCATGGTTTTCATACGGCTACTTGTATTGTCAGCAGCCAACATACTTACAACCTCATGAGCCTCTTGTATCGCTCTATTTTTGGTAAGGAGGTTGGTTAAAAGGGACAATATAACACTAGAATTTTGATACCCGTTAGAGATCATCCCTGTAGCCAAATCCAATATTGCGTTTGTCGCTATATCAACTGCCTGTTCTTTTTTAACAAGCTCAATTAATAGTATTACCACATCAACTAAAACTTGTTTATTTTTTGATTTAATAAGATTTAATACTGCTTTTGTCGCTATATCAAATGCCATATCTTGTTCAACAAGTTGTTCTAATATTTTTAATCCAGTTGGGTAGGCTTCTTCATCCCCTGTATTCATGAGTTTGACTGCAGTCTTAATTCCCATATCAAGAACTTTAGTCTTAATTCCCATATCAAGAGCTTTTTCCCCTTTTGTACTAACTAATAACCACAATAGAGCGTTACCTTTAGCAAGCTCGTTAGTATGAAGCTCAAGACGCTCTAATATAATTCCTAATACGTTACTAAAAACAGGAATAGTCCAGATAGCCCCATCTGTAAGTCGAAACATCTCAGAATGATAATATAAATCATCCATCATGGGTAATGATATAATATATTGAGCCGCGAAGTCATACAAACGAACAACCCTTTTTTCTAAAATCTTGCCTTTTACCACGTCTATCGTTCCTGTTGTTAACGTGAAAAGAAGTGGTATAGGAATCGTTGTAAGATCAATCAATTCTATCAACGCATCTCTCATAAAAAGAGCTTTAAAATGGTTGCTATCTGTACTTGGAGTGACACTCATAACGTCAGCAAATGAATCTTTTTTTTCTGTATCAACAAAATCTTCGCTTTTTGTCAGCTCTCCATGATCAGACATTACCTGCAAGGCGATGGCACTATCTCCAATCTGCATGTCAACACTAAGCCAATCATTTGTATAATCTTTTTTATCTAAATCTTTGCCCGCTAATGTACACCCCCATTCTAGTTTTTCGCAGAGTACTGGAAAATAGGTCATATTAAAATTTTTACGCGCAAATTCTGTTACAAAATCTTTACCTGCAAACAGCCCTAAGCCAAAAAAATTGTTCATAATAATAATCGTATTGCGCAAACTTGGCTGAACTTCAAACCCTTTTTGCTCGGCTCCATTGATAAGAAGATATGTGCCCCCGGCAATCGTAACTTTTGGCAACGTTACGATTTTCCCATCGGTCATGCCAATCGAGCAACTTTCTTTGATCTCTTTTGTCTCATCAGCTGTACCAATAATCCCATGTATAAATCCTCGGGTATCACGAGGTGCAACAGCCCTTGTACCACTTATTAATAATCTATTATATGCTACACCTGGCATGTTTTGTATACAGTCACTCCAGTCTTGATGAGCTGTAGTACTTTCTATATTTACTGGATTTTTTTGTACTGTATCATAAAAAATCTTAATCTTTTCGGTCATCCCATCACGAGATTTAAATATCCTATCATCTGGATTATAGGCATACACATTGCAAAGATTACGTAACGTTGTTTCCATGCAATTAGCAAAAACCATGTCGTTATATTTTACATTCGCATATTCAGAAAACCGCGGTAGTGACCCCAAATAAAAACGTTCCATAATCTCTTTATAAACAATTGCTTCATAATTTTTATTGGCAACGTTATTATCAATATCTGCCCATTTTTTAATAGCTGGGATTTTTTCTAGATCATCTTTTGTATAAACATCGGCAACCCATGCTTCATCAAGCACTGACACAAAACCTGCTTCTTTTGATTCACCAGGAGCTCCAACAGCTCCAGAAAACCCAGATACCAACTCACCACGACGAACGGTTGCAAAAAAGGCATCTAAATACTTTTTAAAATCCTGTTTTGATTGTGCTTTTTTGTATAAAAACCCTAATAAAACACCTTCGGGCATCGATGGAAAATACCCAACTGTTTTACTTGCTTCTCGAGCATCCAACAAAATTTTCACCCATTCCTGCACACCACGTTCGGCGGCTACCGAATCATTTTTTAAGCGCTCGTTTTGTAATTCCGGCTGTTTTTTTTCAAGCGCCTCTTTTTCTTGACGATACTCATTATATTTTTCAAATAGTGTTGGGTTGTTTAAGATTTTTTCAAAAACTTCTTTTTGTTTAACAAGATTAACTTTTTTCTGAGCATCAAGCTCATCTTCGATCTTATTCATAATTTCTTTGAGTTTGCCTTGAAAAAACAGTTGTATATCTGTTGGCCGTTCTTTCCCCAATTTTGAAAGTAAATTGGTCATCTCTTTTTGTCGTTGCTGGGTAGACTCTAAAGCTTTTAAGCCATCTTTAACAAGCTTTATGTCGGTATCTATTTGAACAGCTTTTTCAGCAGTTTTTTTGAGCGACGCTGTAAAATCATCGTCTGACGTAATAGCAGCAACAATATTATCACTCAACAATTTTGGCTCTTTATACTCAACAAACAAATGTCCCATGATTTTCCCAACGGTCACGGGGGAAAAATGAGCTCCTGGGTTACGACCCAACATCGTGACATTAAAACTGCCGCCAACTTCATGAAATAATGCTTTGATCAATTTAATAGGAGCTTCTTCTTGATTACCATAACGATAATAGTTCTTTAGGAGATTGGTCTCGGCCCATATTGCCCCATGAACAGGCGAAGCGTCAGTATACTTTTCGCCTAAACTGGATTTCAAAATAGTATACGTACCCTTGAGCGCACCTGGATCAACACCAAGCAGATTGGTATTGTTATAAATCATGAAAAATAGTACACAAATAATTTTAGAAATAATTTTCATGGGGTACCCTTTTAATAAGCTCACAAAAGTCATTCGATCTCTTGTAAGCTTATTAAAAATCGCACGACAATATCTAGAAATTAAGAAATCATGATGCGCGCATAACTTGTTCCTGTTTAAAAATATGTAATAATTATACGCTTTATTTCTTTGGCGCAAGCACCGATGCCAGTGAGCTTAATTTTTCCTGTAATATCTTAAGAGCTTTGGCCAATGTTACCGCAGCCCCTTCTTCAGGTACTTTCTTTGCGTCCATTGCCTTATTAAGCGCTGTAATAATCGCATCAAATTCTTGTAGTTGCTGTGCGTTATATTTATTGCCTACATTGCTGTGCAGATATTTCGCAAAACGCAATGGAGCAATCCCGTTAAACGTCATCGTAGGGTCAGCGCCTTTATCAAGTAAGAACGTAACAGCTTGAACAAATCCACATGAAACAGCTGTATACAAAAATGGCTTCTTTGTAGCATCAAGAAAATTACTCGCTTTGGCATCAGAACCACACAATTCAGAAAGTTTCGTAAAAATCTCTTGAAATTCAGTAAAATCACGTTTGGTTATTGCAGCCTCTAGCTTTTTGATCGTTAATAATCGTTGCTGTGCCGCAGGAAAAGCATCGTCAAGTTTTTTCTTAATCGTATCAAAGTAGGTTTTCCAGGCTTCTTGTCCAGGATAAGCAAGCCAGTATACGTTTTTTGTAACATATTGCTGTAATACAGCATGTAGAGCAACTACCCCATAGTCATTTAATTTATCAAAGCTAACCTTAAGCCGTTCAAGATCTGCCCGTTCAGCAGCACATTGTTGGGCAAGTCCTGGAAGTGCTGCTGGGACAACCAATGCTGGAGGTTCTCCTAAACCGAGTACCCTGCCCAAGATGCTCAATCTGCTTTTAAACAAGATAATAAATTCGTTTTGATCTACCTTATAAGGATTCAAAAATAGGTCTGCTATTGGCCCCCCGCTCCAAAGATAGTCACTCTTTTGAAAATCGATAAGCCATTGTTCAATTGCATCGTGATCACCAGCTTGAGCTTGGACAAGAAGCCTATCTTTTAAAATGTTAAGAAGTTGTTCGATACTCTCCAAAGACGTCTTCTTAGCAAATTTAGCTCCTGCATCATCCGGTGTTCCAATCCCGTCTGTTGCGCTATATATTTCACGCAGGATTAAATACGGCGAATATCCACGACCTTTTATGGGCGTCTTAATGGGCGTATGATTCAACTGATCTTTGATTGGATAATCATTTCGCATGACGACATTTGCTTGTAATGTTAGTAATTGTTCCAGCAGCGGTTTAAGAGTCTTAACACCATCGTTTGTACCGTTCATCACAGGTTCCCAATTAACTCTTACTTCGCTATTGTTGGATTGGAACACGACAGAAGGCAGATGCGGATTACGACCAGGAAGCTTTACGTAGGGCACATCATAATTAACACCAAAAATTAAGTGTAATACACTGTTCCCATGTTCATCTTGTTGGTTGACTGTTTTCTCAGTAATAACCTTATTATCTAAAGCTTGCTGAATGGTCGTCACAATGTTTGCAAAATCAGCTACTTTAAAATTAGGGTTCCCCTTAATAGTCTTAACTCTACGTGCGTCAAGCGCTGCAAGAACTTCTGTCATGGTCTTTAAAGGTGTCGGCTCGGGCTTTTTAGCACCCCAGCATGAAAAAATAAAAACAGTACACACAGCATGTACTGTTACTATCACGCGATAAAAACATTTTGATATAATCATAATTTTATGTCCCCGTTTTATTTTTGCCCATGAGTCCTAATGCCAGTGCGCTTAATTTTTCCTGTAATACTTTAAGAGCTTTGCTTAATGTTACCGCAGCCCCTTCTTCTGGTTTTTTCGTATCTATTGCTGTACTGAGCGCTGTAATAATCGCATCAAAGTCTTGTAACTGCTCTGTTTTATACGTATTGTTCGTGTTTTTACGCAGATATTGCGCCATCTTCAATGGAGCAATCCCTTTAAACGTCATCGTAGCATCAGCGCCTTTATCAAGTAAGAACGTAACAGCTTGAACAAATCCACATGAAACAGCTGTATACAAAAATGGCTTCTTTGTAGCATCAAGAAGATTGCTTGCTTTTGCATCAGAACCACACAATCCAGAAAGTTCCGTAAAAATCTCTTGAAATTCAGTAAAATCACGTGCATAGAGTGCGGATTCTAGTGCTTTTGCGAGCAATCGTTGTTGTGCTGCAGGAAACGCATCGTCAAATTTTTTCTTGACCATATCAAAATAGGTTTTCCACTCTGCTTGCCCAAGAAACGCAAGCCAGGATAGACCATTATTTGTAACATATTGCTGTAATACAGTACGTATCGCAACGACCCCATAGTCATTCAATTGTCCAAAATCAACGGTAAGTTGTTCAAGATCTTTTTTTTCAGCCGCACATTGTTCGGTAAGTACAGTAAAAGCAGGAAGCTCTGGAATCACCAATACGGGAACTTTTTCTACCGAAGGTTCTTCTAAACCGAGTACCTTGCCCAATATACCAAGCCTGTTTTTAAACCGAATAACAAATGGGTTTTGATCTATGTTAGAAGAATTCAAACCTAGGTTTACAATGGGCTGCACCCATCCCCAAAGATAGTTACTCTTTTGAAAATCGATTAACCATTGTTCGATGGCATCTTGATCACCGGCTTGAGCTTGGGCAAGAACTGCTGTTTTAAAAATGTTAAGAAGTTTTTCAATATTCTGCAAGGCCGCCATCTTGTGTAGCTTATTTTCTTCTGACGGTGTCTCAAACAAGTTTGGTACACTGTGTATTAGACGCAGTAGTAAATACGGCGAATATCCACGACCATCAGCCGACTCATTGTTATTAAATTTGTTTTTGATTGGATAATTATTTCGTATCACAACATTTGCTTGTAGCTCTAGTAATCGTTCCAATAACGGCTTAAGAGTCTTAACAGCCTCAGCTGTATCTCCCTTTATAGCCCCCCACACAGTTCGTGGCTCATTAACAATAGAATAAAGCACAACAGAAGGCGGATAAATACAATTCGCGATCGGTAAGTTTACATACGGAACTTCATAATTAACACCAAATATAAGATGTAAGACCGTGTTGCCATTCATATCCCGTGTGTTGACTGTTTCCTTCGTAATAACAGTATCAGTCAATGCCTGCTGAATGATTGGCGCAATTTTTGTAAGATCAGTCCTGTTAAATGTACTCTTACCCTTAATAGTCTTAACTTTGCATGCGTCAAGCGCTGCAAGAACTTCTGTCATGGTCTTAAGATGCACAGGTTCCGGTTTTTTTGCACCCCAACATGAAAAAATAAAAAAAGCACACACAGCATGTACTGTTACTATCGCGCGATAAAAACGTTGTGATATAACCATATTTTTTATGTCCTGACAAAACTTACTAAAAAAAATAAGCCCACAAGAGTTACGCTTGTGAGCTTATTAAAAATCGTATAAGAATATCTAGAAATTAAGAAATCATTGTGTATTTTTTAACCGCACAACTCTTTGAATAACGGCTCAAAGAGTTCATCTTTAACCATCGGCATAAAAAACAGTCGTTCTGAATGCCATAAACACATACCAGAATAGAGCTTATAAACATCCTTATGACCTGATAAGTCACGTAACACCTGTTGTTGGGCAACAGGCAGGAATGATACAAGAAAATCATCCAAAGAATAACGCTCATTAAGGCGCATAAAATTTCTTTCCAGCATTGTCTTATTCAGCAAGCAAACATCTAAAAGATGCTGCCATGTAGCCGGCACTGGCAAAATTGGCCCGATAGTATCGCCATGAAGCTGCTCGAGATAACATAATTTAAGATACATGCCGTATAATGCGCTATGTATAGTAAAACGGTCTAACAGCGTAACTCTATGAAGATCTACATAGAGATAGAGCTCCATCAAACTCAAGCCAGAACTCAAGAGCCGCACAAAATTCAAGTACAGGGGAATATTCTGTTTAAACATCAGTACGGTGCTTTTTTGGACCATAAGATAGAGCGAATATGATAGCTGAACATACGTATGTAATAAAATTGCTTGCAGTCTGCCATGAATTATTGCAAAAGACTCAGGAGCCAGCGTCAATTCGGGGGCTTTATAATCTTGTGCATCAGGCTTTTCATCACGTTTAGTATCGGGTTTTATTGCTTGTTTATTTTCTTGTATCCCAGATTTTGCATCGGGCTGAGCATCGGGTTGGACATCGGGATCTTCTTCTTGAATTTTTCGTTGAATTTTTTGTTGCCAACGACATTCTTTCTCTAGAGCGTCTATATCACCCAAAAGTGTGCTGGTATGATCACACAAGAACATTGGGTCTGTCCCGTCTTTTAGTACATGTCCTAATGCTTCTATAGGCCCAGGGCTTAAGCGCATGGCCTGACATCTGGAAACAAAACCTAACAAGAACCCCAACGCAATAAAAAGATATGCCCGTCTCCCGTAGCGATACTTCATAACCATAACTTCATGTACCCAGCAATAATATTATCTCTTTGAATATTAAATCGTTAATAGTTATATACATCGTACATAACTATATATAACACAAACAACAGTTTGTATAACTTTGTCAAGAATTCAAGCAAAACTTAAAAACCCTGCAAGCTTGTATCTAATTGTTGAGCTCCTCGATGGGTTGGCTCCAGAAAAAGTACGGTTTTGACTTCGTTTTTAGCTAAACAAAAATCTTTGGTTTCATGCGCAGCAAGCGCACAATAATAATGAGCATCAAGGTACCCGGGCTCTAACGTGACTGCACGGGCAAAAGCATCTTTTGCTTGGGCATAATCGCCATTTTGAACATAGATCTTGCCCAAGTTAACTAACGCGACTTCGGGCGTAAGATAGTGCTTATCGCTTAATAACAATTGCCATATCTTAAGCGCTTGGTCGCAGTGCCCCTGGTGAGCCAGTACACACGCATAGTTATTAAGCACTTCAGGCTTTGCTAAAGAATCGATAGTTGTATCATCAAGCGCGAGCTTAAAACATGCGACACTTTCTTCTATTTGATTAAGTTTGAACAAAATCGTCGCTTTTAGGGCAAGATACTCAGGCTTTTTGTCGCATGCAAGCGCTTTGTCTATATTATGTAGCGCTTTTTTATAGCCCTGATCTGACGATAATTCTTCTGAGAGCTCAAGCATACTGAGTCTATAGTACGATTGCGCCAGCTGCTTATTCTTCTTTTTGCCACAGCCAGAAATACAAAAACTCAAAAAAATAACTATTAATAATAGTCGTGATACCATGAAATTAAGAAATTTTATAGGTTCATACGTCATAATATCCCCAGTTTTATATGATCTTTGATATAGTTCTAAACATATGTAAACTAGCATGTTGTCATGGTACTATTTCAAGCAATTAACAAATATATTTTTGGGGCCTGCGTGTTGTTGATCTGGGATGAATTTTTAAAAATTCTTAAAGAAGAAGCTGGAAGCCAGATTGTTGAAACCTGGTTTAAAGCTGTTACTTTTGAAGAATGGGACCCAGGAACGCATACCGTTATTCTGCGAGCACCAAATCAATTTATTAGGACCTGGATTCAGGACCATTATGCAGAGCTTTTAAAAAAACATCTTGCACGACTTTTATACGCTGACAATATCCAACTGATGATTATTGGAGCACAACAAGAAAAGCCAAACGAACGAACAATAATTCCTGCATCGGTCGTTCAAAAAAATAGTTTTGGTCATGCCCAACAAAATATTACGCAACAACAGAATAATAATAATCATAATAATTATACGGGTAATACATATCGGCACACACAAGAACCATATAACACATCAACATTTACGCCTACGTCTACGTCGCTATCGCCATCACATAATCAGACAGGATACCCAGGGTCACAAACAACATCCCATGATGGGCATAATAAATTACGGGTTATAGAAAAAAAAACTAAAGAACGAACAACCTGCAATCTTAATGAGAACTATCGATTCGATAATTTTATTGCAGGGCCAAGCAATTCGCTCGCCCATGCAGCAGCGTACGCAATTTGCGAAAATGTTGGACGCGTATATAACCCGTTATTTATCTATGGCGGTACGGGCCTGGGGAAAACCCATTTATTACATGCTATTGGTAACGAAGTAAAACGACAACACCCTTCGCTTGTTGTCCGCTATGAAACATCTGACCATTTTATTAACGATTTTATTAACTGTATTCGATTTGATCGTAGCCAACAGTTTCGCAGCAAATATCAAAAAATCGATGTTTTATTGTTTGATGATATTCAGTTTTTATCAAATAAAGAACAGACCCAAGAAACTTTTTTTCATGTATTTAATGTCTTACATGAACAACAAAAACAGATTGTCTTGTCGAGTGACACGTTTCCTAAAGAGATTACTGGGTTACAAAGCAGGCTAAAATCACGTATGGAATGGGGCCTGGTTGCCGATATTCAAACGCCCGATCTTGAAACAAAAATTGCGATTCTTAAGAAAAAATCTGAACTTCATGGCGTACCACTTGCCGATGATGTCGCAGAATTTATTGCGTCACGAGTTTTGTCAAATATTAGAGAACTTGAAGGTGCGTTAATTCGTGTCAGTGCATTTTCGGCTTTAACGAACCAAACAATAACGCTTGATCTTGCTCGGCGTGTTTTACTGAATTTGCAAGAAAAAAGACCTGAAGGCGTATCACTTGATAACATTCTTAAAATTGTCTGCAAAAATTTTTCAATCTCGATTACTGACATAAAATCAAAGTCGCGCCAAAAAGATATCTCGTCTGTTCGACAGGTCGCGCTTTTTCTCATGAAAAAAACGACGTTCTGTTCGCTGCAAGCCATTGGCAGTTTTGTTGGCGGTCGAGACCATTCAACCGTTATTCATGCAATTACCAAAATCGAACATTTGATTAATAACGATTCGTCGTTTGCCCAAAAAATCAAAGCTATAGAACAAGAAATTTTAATGGGTTAAGTTTGGGATAAATGTATGATTTTGCTAAAGTATTTCAATACATTCCAAACATCTGATAGCATGGGTAGATCAAAATTGTTTCTTAAGAAATATGCTGGAAACATGCTGATAAACACTTTGATATTTTAAAAATAATAAAAATAACGGGATACCCCTCGAGACGTCACGACGTGACCCTCGGGGCGACGAATAAAAGATAAAAAAAATAATAAAAGATAGGAGATGGAGATATGCAAACGTTATTTTTTTATGGTCGTTTTTTAATCATGCTCACAGGACTATTGCTTTTTAATGCCTGTGGAAAACATGAAAACAAAATTAAAAAACCTGTAACACATAATCACGATCATAAAAATCATGATGATCACTATAAACATGTTACTCTCGACATGCCACCAGCAGCAGGACACGAAGAAGAGATCCCACACAAACTTCCTAATCCAGAGCATGCTCAAACACCCATGATGCCTGAAGAGCCGGCACAGGTGATAACAACACAAGATATGCATATCTCTGAAAGTATGGGCAAACCTCACGAAGAAGTTCACGAATTTTCTGAACCGAACAATAACAATAACGACACAAACTACACAGAAAAAATAAATCGCTCAGATGATCGCGATACTACAGATACAAAACGCTCGCATGATAATACTGATTATAAGGGCACTCGTGACAAAATTACAAATGATAAGCTTACAGGCGCCAAAATTAGGGATAATAAAGTAATTCGCGATACAACGAGTGATAACGTTAGTAAAAAATCTTCAGGAGATAGCATTGATGAGATCACTGGTTATAACACAGTGCTCTCAAAAAGTATCGACTTTGAGGTCGAAAATACAACAGGCAAGACACTCTATGTCACCTGCTTTTCGTATATTAAGCGACGCGACTTTGGTCGTTGGAAATGGGAAAAGTCAGATGTCTATCGCATAGAAGATAACGCGCATGCAATTATAGCACTCGAAAAAATTGATGATCCTCAAGATCGCGAAAACGTTTTAGGGTATCTTGGGGTATTTAACTCAGAAGAAAAAGCCCAAGAGTCAACCTATGAACTCTTGCCGGAAGAAAACCAAATTGATCTTGATGAAATTAGTAAATTACATGGTAAAAAAGTTGTCATCATGATCGAAAAATATGGTATTAGAGGCGAGTTTCTTGATTTTGATTTTATTGATAAAGCAGCACGAGATAAACAAACATCTGAAGAAGTAGATTTTCCTGTTGAAAATAAGACAGGCAAGCCATTATTTGTTACATGCTTTGTCTATGAAAAAAAAGCAAAAGGACATTGGCTTGTAGCAGTTGAAGATAAAGATGACGTTGCCATATGGCGATATGATAAAACAAATGTTATTAAAATTATGCCCAATGAACAAAAAATTATCGACGTTGATACTATTAGTGTTAAACGGGACCGAGACAGTCTGGAAGGATACCTTGCTATTTTTGATGAAGATGAAGAACAGCAAGCTCAAGACTGCGTCTATGAATTACTTGAATCGTACCGCAAGCTCAATTTGGGTATTCTTGTCAGACTCCAAAATAAAAAAGTTGTTCTCGATATTGAAAAGTATGGCATTAGTGGTGATCTTATTGATTTCACCATAAAGCCGGTCAGTAAAATTGATTTTACCAAAATTCTAAAAAAATAAGATTGCGTGAAAATTGTATGCAAAAAAAACCAGAACCCAAAATTACGATCAAAACAAAAGTAGAAAAAGTAATAAAAAAAATAGAAGATCAAACAGTCGAAAAAACAGGCTCTGCGTACGAGCATAAAAGTGTGCTTGTCAGCGAAGTACTTACGTATATAAACCCACAGCCCAATAAAGTTTATGTCGATGCGACATTTGGAGGCGGTGGGCACACACGTGCAATACTTGACGCTGAGCCAACCTGTAAAGTCATTGGTATCGACTGGGATATGAAAGCAATCGAAGAAAACGAGCCAGCGCTCACACAAAAATACGGCGATCGCTTAAGCGTGTTGTGGGGCAATTTTGCGCATATTTATAAACTTCTTAAACAGGCAAAAATCCAAAAAGTTGATGGCATTCTGGCTGATTTTGGAACATCACAATTTCAAATTCATCATAAAGCCGGATTCTCATTTCAAAAAGATACACCGCTTGATATGCGCATGTCGCCTGCTCACCAACGTAAAACAGCAACTGATATTGTTAATGGTTATTCAGAACAAAATCTTGCTTTGTTATTTTTTGGGTATGGAGAAGAAGCACAGGCAAAAAAAATTGCACGCGCAATTGTACAGGCTCGTACCGTAAAACGAATAACGACAACGGGACAGCTTGTTGATCTTGTTGCATCTGTTATACCGGTAAATCGTGAAAAACGAAATATACATCCTGCGACCAAAGTTTTTCAAGCGCTCAGAATTGAAGTGAACCATGAGCTTGAAAATATTTCTACGTTTTTAAAAGCTGCGGTACCGTTTTTGAACCCAAAAGGTCGCTTGGTGTGTATTAGCTTTCATTCGTTAGAAGATCGAATCGTAAAAAACTTTTTTAAAGAAAAGAGTCTTGAGCTCGAGGTTTTGACCGCAAAACCGGTTACTGCCAGTCCTGATGAATTGCTCGAAAACCCGTCTTCACGGTCCGCAAAAATACGTGCTGCGCTTAAAAAATAAAAAAATTACAAAATAAGATCATTTTTGTAATAAAATAGTTGACAAAAACTGGCATAGGATTTAAATTTATCCCAGATCAGTGAGGGAAGCAAAATTTAATAGAGGTAGAGGGTCGCTGAGCATATATCGTGATGTCGCTCGCACCGGGTTGCTAACTGAAGGAACATAAATGAAAATTACAGAAGTAAAAGTTTATCCTGCAAATGAAGGCAAGCTCAAAGCCTATGCTACCATGGTTTTTGATGAGTGCTTCATTGTTCGAGATATGAAAGTAATTCAGAGCGACAAAGGGTTGTTTGTTTCAATGCCTTCACGCAGAAAAAAAGATGGCTCTTTTAAAGACATCGTGCATCCTCTTAATGCTGACACGCGCAAAATGATCGAAGATCGCATTATCGAGGAATATAATAAAGTTGCAGAATCTGGTGCTATTGTCGTTGACGCTGATTTAGACAACTAAATTTTAGAAATTTAATAAACAAATTATTGGGGCGTGGCCAAGTGGTAAGGCAGCGGTTTTTGGTACCGCCATTCGGAGGTTCGAATCCTTCCGCCCCAACCAACATTAAGAATCTTGACCTGTGAAACAAAAAATTAATCTCCAAGATTTTAAAGCTTCCTTTTTTGAGGAAGCTTTTTTTAATCTTAATCAAACCTATATTCATCCAACAGCAATTATTGGTGATAACGTAATCCTCGAAGACAATGTCAAAATTGGACCGTACTGTGTTGTTGTTGGTAACGTCATCATAAAATCTGGTACGCGCCTTCATGCCCATGTAGTAATTGGCTTTCCAGCTCAAAATATTGGAACACAATACAGCCTTGGAGCGCTTGAAATTGGCAAAAATTGCGAGATTCGCGAATTTGCAACGATTCATGCATCAAAATATCCTCACGGCAAAACCATTATTGGCGACAACTGTTACATCATGTCATACGCGCATGTTTCGCATGACTGTGTCTTAGAAAATAACGTCACGCTTATTAATAGTGTTAATCTCGGGGGTCACACCCATATTGAAAAAAACGTTATTATTATGGCCAACAGTGCCACACATCAATTTTGCCGTATCGGCCAATTCACTGCCCTTGCGCCCTTTAGTGGGATCCGACAAGACCTTCCACCGTTTTGTATTTTTAATGGCCAACCAGCAGGGTTTGCCGGTTTAAATCTGATCGGTCTAAAACGGGCCGGGCTTTCTCAAGAAAATATCAACGGGTTAAAGCACGTAACCAAACTTTTATATCAAGATAAACTTTTATTGTCCGTTATCGAAGCTCAGGCTGCTTGTGAGTCGTGGGGACAAGATACGTACGTTCAGTACTTTATAGCGTTTGTTAAAAATAGTTCTCGTGGCGTTTCACGCAAAACAATTGCTGATAACGCAATCGTTACAGATTCTCCTGAATCTTCTGAGCCTAAGTAATTTTTAAATATATTAATTAACGAAATTAACGAAAAAAATCATGATTAAATTAGGAATTATCGGACTTGGTCATATGGGCGGCTATCACGCATCTGTATGCGCATCTTCTCAAAACGTTCATCTTATTGGTGTTGCAGACCCCCATGAATCAAATTTACAAAAAGTAAAAGCAGCAACTGTTATAAAGTCTTCTGATTACAAATCGTGGATCGATCTGGTCGACGGTGTTATTATTGCGGTCCCAACACAGTATCATTATGAAATTGCAAAAGATTGTTTGTCTCGTGGCAAACACGTATTACTCGAAAAGCCGCTCACAAAAGAGATTCACGAAGCTGAAGATCTTTTTGCAACGGCAAAAAAAGTTGGCGTAGCACTTCACGTAGGCCACGTTGAACGGTTTAACGGTGCGGTACAAGAGTTAAAAAAAATTATAGACCGTCCGTATATGATAGAAAGTCATCGTATGGGCCCGTTTTCACCGCGCGTACAAAAAGACAGCGTTATTCTTGACCTTATGATTCACGATCTTGATATTATTCTAAATCTTGTCGGTTCACCGGTTAAAAGCGTTAACGTTCAAGGCAAAAAAGTTCACACAGAATCATGTGATATTGCAATTGTTCAACTTGGTTTTGAAAACGGTGCGATAGCAAATATTGTTTCAAGTCGAGCGTCACAAATTAAAAAACGTACGATGGCAATTCACCAAGAAAACGCATTTATTCAGCTCGATTTTACCACACAAGATATCTCTATTCACCGTCATGGCAGTGCATCGGTTCAAGTTGGCACCGATCAGTTAAAATATAAACAAGAAGCTACAATTGAACATTTATTTGTCTACAAAGATAACCCACTCAAATTAGAAGTTGAACATTTTGTTGCAGCGATTAAAGCTGGTGATAACTTAGTAAATCCTGAGCAAGATATTACAGCGCTTGCTTTAACATTTGAAATCGAAAAGCGTTTAGGCTTACGATGATTGCCCTGATTGCAGGTACTGGCACGCTTCCTATCGAAGCGTGCAAAAGTTTGATGCTCCAAGGGGTTGCTTTTTTTGTTATCGCTTTGTTTCCAGAAAACAACCTGCAAGAACTTCAAACTGTTACAGCAGGTACTGTTTCGATAATCACTCAAAAAGCTTTTAAACCAAGCAAAATTCTAGAATTACTTAAAACGCACAAAACTACCCATGTTTTTTTTATCGGCAAAGTAGACAAAAAACAGTTACTTTCTCATATCAAACTGGACTGGCTGGCGATTAAGCTTCTTGCGTCGACTATGTATAAAAGCGACGCATCGATCATGAATGTTATTTTAGCCGAGCTTGCACGTCATAATATTCAGGTAATCAAGCAAGACACAATTCTCAAATCGCTGTTAGTCAAACCGGGGGTTCTTACCGGAACGTTAACGCCCGAACTTGAAAAAAATATTACCATGGGCATCAAAACAGCCATGATGCTTTCTCTTTCTGATATAGGTCAAACAATCGTCATCAAAGACACCATGATCTTAGCTGTCGAAGCGATCGAAGGCACTGATGCTTGCATACAACGTGGTATTGATCTTGGCAAAACAGGTGTTATCGTGTGCAAAGCTGCTCAACATAATCAAAATAAAAAATATGATCTTCCAACCCTTGGGCCTGTATCACTTGAACATATTCAAAAGAATCAGATAGCCGTTATTGCCTGGCTTTCAACACATACACTAATTGCCCAACAAGAGAAATTTATAACACGAGCACAAGAGCTTGGCATAACCCTGGTTTCAGTCGCCCCACCATCAGAATAATTAAACTCTTTTAAACGTAATACAATCACCAACAGCAATCCCATGTTTCTCACAAAACCCTGCATTAACTTCTATTGCATACCGTGCAGGTATTTTAGAGGGCAAAATTTCAAGCGAATACGGGACGGCGTTTCTACGAATATGCACAATTTTTTTCTGAGTATTTACAAAAATAATATCTAACGAGATTTTTGTATCTCGCATGTAAAAATATCGTAACGCTTCGTTATCAAATAAAAAGAACATGCCTGAGTTTTGGGCAAGCTTATCACGATACATAAGCCCTTGACTGCGCGCTTGGTCGCTTTCAGCTATTTCAATATTTATTGTTATTTCTCCTGTTATTTTTCGAGCTATTTTTTTAGACGTAGGCTTAGATCTACTTGTAAAAGATAATAACCCATCTTTACGAAAAGAATTTGTAATATTTTTTGATATATTTCTTGATAGAGTCTGTGATTTTGTTTGTGATTTTTTTTGTAATTTTGTTATAGGATTTTTTGAAAAAAGTTCTTGGCTCCCACACAATAAAATACCAAGTATCACAAGCAATCGTAACAGCATCTTCTCTCCTCGTTTATTACTTTATTATCTATAAAAATATTTCGAAAATCTCAGTCTACTACAATTAAGCTCTGAAGAGAAAGCTCAAATTATATAACCAAAAAAAGGGCCTGATTTTTACATCGAGCCCTTTTTTTAATAATCAAAATATACGTAACGTGCGTTACGCAGTAACTATTTGCTTATTTCACTCTTTTTACCCAATTTCTTAGGATTTTCTGGTTTAGGACATTTCTATCGAGTCCAAAGGACATTTTCACGGATTCCCTACAGGCTCCCGTGATTTATATTGACAAATTGAATTTAATGCATTAAGATAATAGGTAGTAGTATGTTTGTTACGTTTTTCAATTATTATCTATCTGTTATAATAGGTTATAATAGATAGATAAAGCAAAAGGAGATTTTTATGAAAATCTTAAGAAATTTTATCGTGCCTGTTTTATTATTGGGCTCACAGATATTAGGGGCTCAAATGCCTGGAGCTCCAGAAGTAAAACCACGCAACTTTGGTTGGCTCATTGAAGGGCAACTCTGCGGGTTAGCTCGACCAACGTCTCGAGCTGATTTAAAATACTTAGAAGACAATAACGTTGGACTCGTTGTTACGTTAACTCAAGAAAAAAAGCCTGCGTTCTATGATGCTCTCTATGTAGGAAGAACGCTTGAGCGTCTTTATCTTCCAGTTAGAGATTATAGTATTCCAACATTTGAGCAGGTAGACCAATTTATTGCAGCAGCTAATGAAACGATAGACGGAAAAAAAGCGGTTGCTGTTCATTGCGAGGGCGGTATTGGAAGAACTGGAGTGATGCTTGCATGCTATCTTGCTATAAAAGAAAATAAAGATGCACTAACAGCTATCAAAGAAGTACGTGCAAAAAGACCTCGTTCCGTAGAAACACCAGATCAAGCAAAATTTGTTGCAGATTATTTAGCTTATAAAGCATTGCAAAAACCTGCGACTACTGAAGTAAAAGATGTTGATCCGGAAGCTCCTGCTGCTGAAAATCTTGAACTTTTTGTTAGGAAACTTGACGGAAAAAGAATCACCCTCACGCTACCAGCTGATGCCACCATGGCAACTGCCAAAGAGAAAATATTTGACTTAGAAAACATCCCTGTTGATCAACAGGTGCTTGATTTCCATGGCAAACCGCTTGACGATGATGCAACAGTACGAACAACAGTCGAGAAGCTCCAAGCTGGCGGCGGGATAGTCCATCTCATTATCAAAAAAGCAACTGAGTCCAAAGCTTCTGCTGGTCCAGCAGCTCCCGTAGCTCCTGAAGAATCAACGACAGTTTTTGTTAGAAAACTTGACAGAAGAGTAATTATCCTCGAAAACCTACCAAGTCGTAATACCGTCGCAACCATCAAAGATAGAATATTTGAGCTAGAAAATATTCCCGTTGATAAACAGCGGCTTATTTTCAGGGGAAAAGATCTAGACGATAATATGAAAATAGGAGATGCTTCAAAAAATATTATAAAAGAGGGCGAGGTCCATCTCGTTATCAAATAAAGAGTTTCTATACAAAAGATTAATAATCAAAAAAAAGGGCTCGATGTAAAAATCGAGCCCTTTTTTAATAATCAAAATATACGTAACGTGCGTTACGCAGTAACTATGGGACTACCAAGCTTCTCTTTAGCCCATGGGTAAACCCATGACCCTAGCCATCTCATGCTGTACGATCCAACCATACCACCAGCCATGCCAAAGAGATTTTTGCCAATAGCATCAACAACGTTATCAACCGTTAAATCTAAGCTCTCTGGATTCTTTTTAAATACTCGATTAATACGAGCAGCTTCTGAATAACTGACCAAGCGATGTCCGGCAAGCTGATTTAAAACGATATATATTAATCGTTTATTAATTGCTGCGGGAGTGTTATCTGATTCTCGTAACAACCCACGATCTTGCAATAACGGGATCATTTTGTTACGAAGTGGCGATCCGTCTTGTAAGACGCTTTTTAACATCATTTTTGCAAAGACAAGAGCCTGTTCAAGCTCTTCTTTCATATCTTGCCACTGATATCCCCACTCATCCATAGAATCTTTTGAGAAGATATCACATGCAACCAATATGCGCCCAACACCACCGGCAGCTTTTTTCATATACATACCGATTGGCTTTTGATAGGTCGTTGCTAGATAAGTCCCACTATACATACCAACACTGGACATAACATAATCAAGAACATTACGTTCGATATATTCACGGTCAAGGCGCCCTTCATGTGCGGCCTGTTCTTGTTCACTATTTCTTCCCGTAAAACTCTTCTTCAGCGCGTCATAGTCAATACCATGGCCCTTAAAGAGATCTTTTCTATCAAACTGTACAACTTTTTCTATAAACGAATCTCGCTTTAAAAAGAAAAATGGAAACAGAATATCAATCGCTTCGCCAATTATTTCAGGCTTTACAATCCCAAGTGTCCATTTTTCTAAATTTCCAAGCGTTTCTGGATCTGTATTCCAGTACACTTCGCTGACAACTTTTGAAGAAATATACTTTTTACCTTCTTGAAACGCGTACATAAGCGCTGTTTTCATGTGTCCATCAGTATTTGGCCATACGCCCTGTGCCTGGTTACCAAATAAACGAACATGAAACAAGTGGTGATACACAAATGCTGTCGAAATTTTACCGGCAATTTTCATAATCTTAGAAGTCGGCTTTGACCAGACAGCTGGATTATACGCTATGGGTAAGGCCTGTACTGCCGCGATACCTTGGAATAAAAGTACCTGCTTTTCGTCCAAAGAACTTATCGATTTTGTTCCCAAGACTGTATCTGTAACCAAGTCGTTTAAATTATCAGCCTGTTGAGCAAAGAAGTACCAGAGTGACAATGATGACGTAAATGCCCAGTCCATTGCACTTGATATTGTCATAGCACGCTCGTCATGACGACGATTTTCGCGATACTGGTCAGCACGAAGATCTTTTTGGTACAGTTCTAAGAGCCCGTGAGACGCCTGATACGCGCGTGTAATAATCTTGAAGAACGTATATAAACTTTCAGGGGTTCTAAACGCAGCATGATGCTTAATCGAAGCAAAGACATTTAACGACCGGGTATATTTTGCAATATCGCGTCGCCAGTACTCAAGAATCTTTTTTGTCTCTTTTTCAGCGGGGTTATTATGTAATCCTGCAATCGCTGTATCAAGCTTGTGAAGAATATCACCCAACGCTTTATGTGTTTCTATAAAACTATGGTCCAATGACTGCATGGTATACACAACCAACGCCTGAGCATCTTTATTTTTGATCGCTGTAATCATATTGAGCAGACGTTGTAATGCAGGCTTGATGGTCTTATTTTGACCGTCGTTAACATGAGCACCAGCTATAAACGTAAGAACATCGGTAAGCGCTTGATGTAAATCAATAAGATCTTGTTCTTCGTACTTTTCATCAATATCACCAGCACGATTTTGCATGTCGTTTTGAAAATTTGAAAGCATTGCGCCCAAATCAAATGTATTCAAAAATGGCATTTGCCACCCAGAACCATTATTGGGTTTAATCGAATCAATTAAGGTCTTAAAGTTACCGGTTATCAGGGCATAATGTAACGCTTCAAGACTGTTTAAAAGTTCTTGTAATTTTTCTTGCTGTTCTTCTGAAAAGACATTTACTTGGGATTGGGCAAGCTTGTCCAGATCTCTGCGTAAATCTTGGCACATGACCAATAAACAGTTAGGCAAATTGAACGTTGCAACAAATTCTTGATAAATTTCTTTGGCTTCAATAAGATCGTTACGCAACGCTTCGGGTGCTTTTTTCAGCATATCTTCTTGGCGCTTCATAATACTTTTTTGATAAAACTCCTGAATGGTTTTCATCAAATCTTCTTGGTTAAAGTTCAAGAACTCATTCATACCATTGGTCATAAGCTGAGCAAGCTCGTCCTGTTTTTTTTCTGATTTTTTGTCATCAGATTTTTTTTCAACACCTGCTTCAATAACTTTTTCGATGGTTGTTGGCCCAGAAGTTTCAGAAATTGACGTTTCAGAAACTTCTGTTTTTTGCTCATCAAGAGCTGACACAAAACTGATATTACTTACTAAGATCGCAAAAATAACGTATAAGATTTTTGAAAACATGAATATAATCCTTTGCTTGTTTTCCCACCCACAAGACTCAGACCGTCACCGTTATAACGGCTGGTACCGTATAATATGAACATTACACAGCACAACCAGTATGTCAGGCAACGATCATAAGTCAAGAATGTGTCACCCAGCAAAGATCGTACAAACAGCCAAAGCACAAAAACTATATTCAAATAGATAAATATATTTTAAAATTATTAAAAACTTATACAGACCTGTAGGTCCTGCCAAAGTTAACAATTAAGCCAATCATACAGAATAAGCAGACCAAAGCAGTCCCCCCATAACTGATAAACGGTAACCCTAAGCCCTTCGTTGGTAATAATCCAGCAGTTACCATAAGATTAATAGCTGCTTGCAGGGTTATAAAAACGACAAACCCTAACGTTGTAAAAAACGAGAACGGCGTTGGCATACGCAACGCTATACGTAAGCCAAACAAACAAAACAGAAAATAGAGTATAACAATAGTACTTGACCCTATAAATCCAGTCTCTTCAGCAATAATCGAAAAGATAAAATCTGTATGTTGCATGGGTAAATAAAAGAATTTTTGCTTAGAATTCGATATCCCCAACCCCCATAAACTTCCTGAGCCTATGGCTATAAGCGACTGAATAATCTGAAACCCACGACCTTGCGGGTCCGACCATGGGTTTAAAAAGATCAAAATACGGTTTAAACGATAGGCTTTGGTCATAACCAGCCAAATAACCGCTGGACAGGTTAACAGAACCGTAACAATCAGATGTGATAACTTAAATTCTGCAACAAAAAACAGTACTAACGCTGTCACAAAAATCGATACGACCGAACCAAAATCAGGCTGTTTGAGCAAAATAACAAACGTTATGCCCAAAATCGTCAAAAATGGGAGATAGCTTTGAACAAACGATTTGATCATATGCTGTTTACGTTCTAGAAAAAAGCCAAAATAGATCAAAATAAACAGTTTAAGCATCTCGCTGGGCTGAAACCCGAACCCTTTTATCGATAGCCAACGATTGGAACCGTGTACTTTAAGCCCCAGCGCCGGGACAAACGTTAATGCTGTTAAGAATAACGACCCCAGAAAAAAATAGGGGGCATACTTCTTCCAGAAATCTACCGGTATTGTCGCAAAGGCAAAAAAGCCAATACATGCCGGAATAAAGAAAAATAACTGCTTTTTTAAAAAGTAATGGGCCGAGCCAAACTTTTCGAGCGCAAAAACAGAGCTCGACGAATAAATAAAAATAAACCCAATAACCGTTAAAATGAGCGCGAGCGAAACAAATATTTTAATATCGCGCCGTAGCGTATCACCTGGCATTGCCATGACTACTCCCCTTTTTTATTATCTCTTTATTTTTTTTACTTCTTTAACGCCAATATATTCTTCAAATCGATTAACCGTGCTTTGAGTTTTGAAATCGCTAACATAAGTCGATCAATACCGGTATTATCAGCTTTTTCATAGATCACTTTTTCATAGATCAATAGATACGGCTCAAAAGAACTTTCTATCGTCTCTTTTACCATATTTTCTTTTGCCTGCACCTGTAATTCAGCGCTTATACCTGCATCAGCTTTTAATAGAGCAATAGTTTTTACTATTTTTTCTTCTTTGGCGCGAGCATGAGCATCTTGTTCTAATTTTTCTAAAACTTGAGCATCAACCTGAACTTCAATATCTGCCTGACTACTTGTATCGCTCGATTCTTTTTTACTTTTTTCTAATTCTTTTTTTATCGCACCTCGTATATTATCGCGTGTTTTTTTCATATACACAGCATCTTTTTCTAAGGGTATTTTAACCGCTGCAACTTCTTCGGGAGTAATAGCAGCAACCAGATCTTCTGCTTTCTCTCGTATAAGTGCTTCAAAGACCTCTTTGTAATCAATACCAGGCAACAATTCAAAAACTTTTTTTGCTTCATCTTTTGTTTCGTTAAGTACCAAAACATTTGCTTGTTTTACCAACAAACCAGACGCATCAGGCTTTGGTATAAAAAACCCATCTTTTAAAATTTTACTTATTTCAGAATCTGTAACCCCATATCGCGTACTATCATCAAAATATCCCCAACTAGAAGTCTTGATATCACGTGCAAAAGCTGTATAGTGACCAAGAGTCATAGTCGCACCTGAATGCAATACAACACTTTTAAGTTTATAGACAGTATCTTGTAGTCCTGCTGAGGCAAGATACTTCTGATCAAATTGAAACAGTTCAGGTATTGGGACAATTGTATGAGTCTTCGTTAATTGCATCGTTTCCCAATTAAAATTATATCGCTTTAGCTGGACAAATAAAACAGAAGGCAATGTACTCAATCGAACATATTTTTTAGCATCTTGTTTTGATTTACACGCACTACATAGATACTGATTATCATGAGTAAGTAACTCTTCTCCAAAATTTTTCTGTATAATGGTAGCAAACGTTTCAATCTGTTTATGTTGATCTAACGATAATGACAACCACGTATATTTTTCCTGCTTAGAAAAAACTTTTTTACATTTCAAACATTCTACACACGACAATTGTATAAAATCATACTCTTTTTCAAGAATCTGTTGGATACTTTTTTCTTTAAATAACATCTCAAAAAGCTGCAAAATAAACTCTTGTGGATCATTTTGATTAATTCCAAGACTAAATGCTCCATTGCCAAGAGGATGGAGCGATGCAAGATGTTGATTAACTTGTTTGATATAACTTATCGATGGCTCTTCATCCTCTTCATTGTCACCCGTATCCCAATTTTTGTTATTTTCAACAACGGGTACAAAACTCAGGCAACGAGCCCTAAGAGCTTCAATTTTTCCATCGTCATAGCTCTGCAATAATTCACAAAACTTCTTATAATTCCCTTCTGTTACTATTTTTAACGGGAACAGCGCAAACCTAAAAGGGACTACTAATAACGTTGGATCTTTCTTTTCACTATCAAGCAATTTCAGATCTCCCAAATCATTAAACGTTGCTTCAAAGCTAAACTTTTTTTCTTCATAGGGCTCTAATTGAATATTTTTTAATAACGGCAATCGCTGACCAATTTCTGTATAAAAATTGATCAGGGCTTTTAAGAAATCACATACATCGCCATACTTTTCATTTTGATCATCGCCATGCTTTTCATGCAGATCATCAAAATGTTTTTTATTACTCTCCCAATTATTATCTGGATGTTTGTTTTTCAACAAACTTACTATTTTTTTTAGATCATCAAAATATTCATTAATCAACGCAGGAAGAACTTTATAGTCTAGCGCTGGTCTATTAAATTCAACGGGGCCACCGCACGTAAACATTTCTCTAAAATGCCACGATTCTAGAGCGGTTTTTTTAGGTGATTCTACCAGCTCTTGCAGTAATGCAAGAAATGCTCGAGCTGTAATATTTTTTGAATCAACGGGAACTTTAACTTCGTGCAGAAAAATATCTCTTAAACGTGTAGCATGAGATAAGGCTTGAAGACTGGCATTCATGAAACAGTCATCCCCTCTGTTGCTCAGTCCAATATTGACACCGTTAAGATCAAAAAAAGTTATTATAAAAATAACGTGAAGTACGAGAAATAACATACGTGCATAAGATTTCATACAAATCCTAACTACTTTTATACGTTATACAACAGACAACGTCGCTATCTTATTTTTCAAATCAATCAATCGTGCTTTGAGCTCTTCAAGCGCATCAATAAGTACATCAACCGGTTTAAGAACACGCTCATAGACAAAATACATTGGTGAAAAACTCAAATATTTACCATCAGACGCTATTTTTTTAATCTCTTCAATCGTCTTATGTTCTCGATGAGGGCCAGATAAATCATCAAAATAGGCCCATTGTTGATCTGTATTCAGCACGGTATCATCACGAACCAATGCTGTAATGTGCCCACCATGAAAATTGCCAGACCGCAGTACCAACCCACGAAGTTTATAGGTGGGGAGTTTTGCTGGAGGTTGATCAAAGTATCCGTTTTTTAATGTCAAATCTAATGGAAATGGCGTTCGAGTTTGATTAAAAATCAAATCATCAGCATCCATTCTAAGTAATGCAATAATGAGTACAGAGGGTAACTTGGAACCTTGCAATGAATTTTGATACTCATGCCCTTGATTTTTACATACGTTACATACTGTGTTTTGTTTCTCTTTTTTAAAGCAATCATCAAAACAGTCTTCGAGAGGGATAATTGCTTTTTTTGAATCCTCAAACAGAGGAAATTCTGAAAAAAACAGGCTCTGTTTATTCCTACGTTTCTCGACATCTTTACATGCTAAACATGTTATCGTGTAAACTGTATTTGCTTCAATAAATTTTGAAGCCTCTGGAAATGTTTCAAGAATAGTCCCGATTAAATGGTCTAGAAAAAACACAGAATCCTGCTGCCCAGTTTCCATGTCTGGCCACACGGTAAGAGCACCCTTTGCTCGAAACGCTGACGGATCGATCTTGTCTCCCCCCGGCTCTCTGAGTTTTTTGATTAAATCTATGTAATGTCCTGCAACGCTGTTCTCTTGTTCAGGCGTAAGTGTACGTTTTACAAGATAGTCAGTTAGGGGCTGGGTATGCGAAAGAATGTGTATAGCTGAGTTCATAAAACAATGTGTATACGTTGGATTTTTAAGACCTTTATTGACGGGATTAAGATCAGAAAAAGTTATTACAAAAATAACGTGAAATATTAGAAAAGAAACTCGTAAACAAGATTTCATACGCACCCCATACGCGCGCTCTTATACTTCGAGACGCTGCTACGCAGCCCTCAGTATGAGCGCCAATTTGCGAACACCAGTTTAATATATACCCCTCGAGACGATGCTTCGCATCCCTCGGGGCGACGAAAAAAAATAGTAAAGCAAACATAAAAAAAGCCACCGTGTTACCGATGGCTTTTAGTGTATTCACGCCTTCAGGCGTAACACAAGATCTTTGAAAACTTGACCCCGATGTTCGTAATTTTTAAACAAATCAAAACTTGAACCGCTTGGAGAAAAGAGCACGAGGTCTCCAGGTTTCATAGTTTTTTTAATGTCTTGAATAATCTCTTCGAGTGTTGGGAAATATGTGCAACCAATATTGCGCTCCTGTACTTCGAGACGGCCTACGGCCTCCCCAGTACGAGCGTCGGAGTAATTACTCAAAAAAACATCGCTGTCTTTGCCAAAGCAATAAACTTTTTTTATATTTTTTATGGTCTTAAGATACGACACTAATGGTGACCGATCGACCCCTTTACTTAAACCACCTAAAATAAGAATAATTGGTTTATTATGACGGGCCAACTGTTCAACAGCTGCTTGTGTTGCTTGAATAACGGTCGACTTAGAATCGTTATAAAAATCAACATGATTAATCGTTGCAAAATACTCAACGCGATGATGATGATCGTCAAGCACAAACGCTTGTCGGTCTGTTTTGAATATATGTTCTAACGCAAGTAAATCAGCACCTAGAATATATAACGTTGTTAAGATCTGTAACCAGTTAGATAAAAACGTTGTTGCTGGTAAAACAGTTAAATCAAATAACTTAAACGCTTGTTCACAGGTACTATTACGTACTGATGTGACGTATAAATTATGTTCTTTTACATAAAATAATAAATACTCAGGGCGATTAATTTTTTTTAAAAGTTCTTGGTCAGGAAGTTCTTGCGCAACAAAGCAAACTTGCGATTTAACAGCTGGTAAATAGTTATTAAGTAAGTGAGCTCCGTCACCCGTTAATAAATCGAGTGACAAGATAGCTATTTGATCTGGACGTTGATACCGTATAATACTAAATTTTGCTTCGAAATATGCTTCTAATGTTTTATGCCGATCAAGATGGTTTGCATAAAAGTTAGTAAATATCGCAATATCGGGCGCAAATTTTTTATTAAGCTCGAGTTGAAAACTTGAAAGTTCTAACACCCCAAGATCGTACGATTCTTGTTGCTTAACCAAATCAAGCATCCCAATCCCAATATTGCCCCCGATTACTGACGTGATTGCTTTTGTGTTCCCAAAATAGTCTTTAAATTTGTTCTGTTGTGTCCCTTTTTTTTGCTCTAAAGAAAGATATGAAACAAGCGATGTTAGCTTGCCTAACAGTTTTGTTGTCGTCGTTTTACCCAACGCCCCGGTTATTGCAATAACTGGCTTTGAAAAAAATGTCGAAAAAAAGTCGAGCTCGCACAAAAATTTATTATGATACTTTTGGTAGTCGTTCAGGTCGACCCCAGGACTTGCTACGATATAATCGTTATTTCTTAAAAAATCTTCAAGCGATACCTGTGCTGGGTCAATAACTGATGCCCCATAATCGTTTATAAACAATTGCTCTTCAGCACTTAAAACCCGCGCATCCCAAATGCTCAACCGCATGATTTCATGGTCGTCATGGTTAATCGCTTGCCCCTTTTTTTCATTTAAAAACGAGAGAATAGATCTCCCCACAACTCCAAAGCCAACGATCCCTACGTTATACATGGTATATCCAATCTTTTTGATACCAATCAGATGACGGTCCGTTCATGGATTGTACCACAAGATCGTGCAAGATCAATATAGAATAGTTCATGAAACTATTTGTTGTTTCAACCAGTCAAAAGACTTATCAATAACATCAGGCCGTTTGCGTATCCAATGGTCCATGTCTTTAATACGAAAATACGTAATCGGGGCTCTTACCGACTGAGCTTTGTGCACAAATTCGTCACATGATTTTATAACGCTATCTTGAGCTCCTGCAACAATAAGCATGGGGGCATAGATTTTTGAGTAATCAAGTGGTTTTTGCTCAAACGCGTCTGCATGGTACAAATAGGTCATACCGCCAAGCCATGTATTGGGCAATGGGTTTTGTTGTATGTATTTAACCAGCTGATCAAATTCTTCTCGCGTTTTTGGGATATCACTTGAAAACGGTAGCCAGCGAGGTAGTAGATCGTATAACCAAAACAAAAAATTATTTTTTTTTAACGACTCAAAAAACTCCCAAAACTCATCGGCCCAACCCCAATCACCAGCACCAACAAAATTAATCGTTGCTCGTGTGTTATGATACGTAACTGACAGTTGATTTACCAGGGGACCACCTTCTGACACACCGATAAAAATTAGTGTCCCATCCCAGCCATCCGGCGGGTGTGCCTCAAGATAGTTAATGACATCACGATGATCTTTTAATCTTTGCGAACGTGTATAGTTACTCCAAAACTCTTTCTCGTTTATCGTATTGCCATCAATACCCCATTGCTCTACGGTAATCAAACCACAATGCAAAGCGTCTATGCGGGCACTAAAATGCTGCCGGATAAACAGAACACTTTTCAAATCATCTTTGCTTGAAGACCCTTCACAAAGCATAACAATTGGGTAGTTTTTTGATTTCTTTTTTGATTTTTTTGTTGGCGCACTGAAATAATAGACTATATCCGGCCCAGAATCAGTCCGTTGACAGGTACATCGAAGCACAGCGTTACATGCTCCAAACCATAGAGCACCAAACATCAAAACAATAGTATGTAATAAATGTTTTCGAACCATTAACATCGCAAAGCTCATATTACTCTTTCTAAAATAGTGTGAGCTCATCCAAGAACCATCATGCGTTAAACAAAAACATACAAATCCTTCAGATAAATCCTCGTGTTTTTTTATAACTTGTTTCCCATAAAAATCCAAGCTTTATTCGTTTAACCAGTACCAAACTTCATTTTGTAGTTCTTTCGTAAGCGTCAAACGTAAGCATCAAAGTCGATATTTTTTGAAATAACCAAATAATTGCTTCAAGCTTTTGCCTATGGTATCTTTCACCAGTACGGTGATATCGAAATTCTGCCCAAAGGAGTCAAAATGATTTCCGAAGAAACAATTCAGGAAGCAAAAAATCGCTTAGTTAAAGCATATGATCCACTTACAATGTACATTTTTGGTCCATATGCATGGGGGACACCTGATGATGATGCCGATCTTAATATCTTGCTTATTATAGAATCATCTGATGAAAAAGTTTATAAGAGAGGGGACAGAGCATTTGATGCGTTGCTCAGTTTAAAAATACCCACAAATGTAACTGTTTTTACAAAACAAGAGTTTGATAGGTTCTCTCAAGACGTAACATCATTAAGTTATGAAATAAAGAGCAAAGGAAAAATACTTTAAACGACTATTTCTATGTTGATAAACAAACCACAGAAGAAGCTATTAGAATGGCTGAAAAAATATTAATTACCGTAAAAAGAAAATTGAAATAATAGATTTTAAAAAAAAGAAAAAAGTAGATGAAGACTCAGTTCAAAATATGGTTGCTTGTTATCTTTATTATTACATACTCGATGACATGCCCAACATTACAATCACATAATCACGATCGTGACTACGAAAAAGAAGTTTCAAATATTATTAATACTGTTAATCATAATCTTCACACTGGTATCGCCGTTGCCAGCATCGATGGTCCGGCAAAAAATTTGCCAATCTATTACGAAAAAAACGCGCAACAGCTTTTTGTTCCAGCAAGTAACATGAAAATTCTAACGGCACTTGCCGCTTTGCATTACCTGAAACCAGACTTTAAATTCAGGACAATTATATATACTGACGGTGATATTACCGACAGGACCGATAAAGTACTCGAGGGCAATTTGTATCTTAAGGGTGATGGCGACCCGAGCTTGTCAGTTGACCATCTTGAACAATTAGTTCTCGAATTGAAAAAACGAAATATCACCACGATTCATGGGGATATTTGCATTGACAATACCTGTTTTGATTCCATGCAATTTGGTCCTGGATGCGCGTGGGATGACGGTGCATGCTCATGGAACGCTCCTATCGATGGTCTTAATATTAATAATAACTGCGTTACCATTACCGTATCGCCAGGGACATATTCCGGAACCCAACACATTGGGTCCCAACACCTACCGACAGTATATTCTGTGTCACCATTATATTCGGAACCATTTGTAAAAATATACAATCGTAGCGAGACGATACAGACAAAAAACCAACCAACAATTGCAATAACTCGCCGCTGGCAGAACCATGAAAACAGTATCGACATCACCGGCACTCTCCCAAACACAATCCCATTTTTTGAAGAAACCGTTTCTATCGAAAACCCTGCACTTTTTGCTGGACATTTATTTACAAAAATTCTTACCAAGCACGCTATAACATTTACAGGAAATGTTAAAATTCGAAAAACCCCTGAACATGCACTTGTTTTAACGCATCATTATTCAAAGCCATTATATACGTTAATAAACCATATGCTCAGTACGTCAGATAATTTATATGCTGACGCACTCTTTAAAAAACTCGGGAGTGTCTACACATCAGCACCTGGCAGCTTTAGTCGAGGAACAGAAGCAATCAAGAAGTTTCTCGTACATGAACTTAATTTTGCACAACACGAATGTGTTGTTGTTGATGGCTCAGGACTATCACGCTATAACTTACTCTCACCGCAACAGATTTTAAAATTATTAGTATGGGCTGCACAGTCACCCTACGCTTCGTATTTCACCAAAGCACTTGCTGTTTCAGGTAAATCGGGGACGTTACTTAAACGACTTTCTAAACTTTCAGGAGCTGTGCACGCAAAAACAGGAACACTTGGTGGCGTTTCAAGCCTGTCAGGCTATTTGCATAGACCAGACAAAACAGTTGTAGCCTTTTCGTTTTTATTAAATGGCTTTGTTCAACCAACAAACAAAACAGTTGTATCGTTAGGACTTGTAACCCATGAGCACGATAGTAATAAAATAATTGATTATAAAGCACAGGTCGAAGACGAGCTCTGTTACTATTTTGCTGTTTGTTAGAGCTTGGGCATTTGTCCGTAATTTGCAAAAATAGGCAAAAAATGCTTGTTTTATTCTTTGCAACACTCTTTTCCACCGCAGGTACAGCTACTTTCACAACAGAATAGACACACCCCCGCACAACAAACACCCATTATGGAGCAAACAATGCTGCACGTATCACACTTCCCACACACAAGACGGCTTTCAGCTTGCTTACTTTCTTCGATAGCATCTTTATAACTTCGTGAGTCTTCTATTTTTTTATACTATCTATAACAACAACGTAACCAATCAAGACAATCCCACAGCACATGTATACAACCTGGCATTTGTCGCAAACATGAACAACCTGGATCTTTATGCTGAGGATCTGATTCAATAACCCTTCTGACCTCTTCTGATTCTACTATGTCAACAGCTCTCAAGCCATTCCCTGATGGGTTTGTTGTGTTAACATCAATACCATTTTTTATAAGAAGCTGAGCCATCTCTCGACTTTGTGCAAAAGCAAGAGCATTTAAAGATCTAGAATTTGTATCGTTAATAGCAACCATCTTGTTGTCGAGTAATAATGTGACAAGTACTCGATTGTCACAATCAACTGCCTGATGTAACCAAGGACCATCATAAACAGTTACGCAACAACAAACTCGAGGCGCATTGCCAAGTGGTCGCCGCTGCCCTACGTATGTATGGAGAGGTCCTACAACTACGCCATAAATTTTATGTAAAATTTTAAAGTACTTACAATCACGACTTTGGGTCTTTTTTAGAGCAAACCCAAAAGCATGCTCAAGCGGAGTTATTCCGTTATTTGGAAAAGTAGCATACCGTGTATTTTGCTCAAGCAACGTACAAACCCCATCAAAATTACCTGCACGAATATAATCAAGAAAAGTATCGGGCCAAAAACCTCCTGAGTATGTCGCGGCATGTTTACCGTCTCCCGAAACAGCAAGTAATGGTTTTGTTTCTCCGACATCACCACCAGTCATACCAAAAATTTGTTGCCCAAAAATCACAAGCACCAAACACACATAAAATAATCTATTTTTCATAAAAATTTTCATGCTTTTTTATTAATCCAATCAAGACACGCCCAGAATGCATGCAAACAACCCGGAAATTGTTCTCTACATGAACACGAACAACAATTTTTAGAATAATACTGCGGCTCTGCGGCGTGAATAACAACCCGAACGCCTTCATGCCAAACAACATCGGTAGCTCTCAAATAACCTCCAGCTCCTTCAACATGTGGGAAACGAGCACTATTTTTAACTCCTTTTTCTATAAGAAGCTGGGCCATTTCTTCGCTGCGTGCAAAAGCAAGTGCGGTTAAGCCTTTAGAATTGGTACTAAGAGGGCCGACTATACGATGTTCAAATAATAACCTAACGAGCTCAAGATTGTCTGCATCAACAGCTTGGTGTAACCATGGACCATAGTAAACTTTTATACAACAACAACATCGAGATGCATTAGCAAGCGGACGCTCAATTTGTTTTAGAAGTCCCGCAACTTGCATTTTGGCTTCAAAAGATTCTGGTTCTCTACGAAGGTAATCATCGGATGGCTTATCATATTGCTTCTGCTCATACTTACGTTTAACTTCTGCAAGAACAGTTCCAATGTTTCGTAAAATTTTAAAGTACTTACAGTCACTATTTTTACTGTTTTCTAGCACAAACCTGAACGCATAATTATACGCTGTTTCTTCGCCGTTTTTGGAATAGGCGTAGCAAGTATCCTGTTTAAGTAACTCACAAACTTTCTCAACATTACCTATGCGAATATATTCCCAAAAGCTCCCGGGCAAATACGGTCCAGAATACCTCACAACGGGTTTACCCGCTGGTAATAATGGAGCACCCTCTTTACTCTCAGGAGGCATCCCCCAAATCTTTTGTCCCAACAAAACTAATCCCAACGAAACAAGCAATAATTTATTCTTCATACAAATTCTCATATATATTTATGAATACTTTCTAATAATCTCAGTAGCCGTAAAAATCAATACGACTATCGTAAAACATGCCCCACAACATTGTTTTAATAAACTACAACGGCTTTTCCTACAACAACAATTACCGGTAATTTTTTTATAACTAGCTGAATCAATAAGCTCTTTTCGCGCAACACCAACAAGCTTTTCGCAACTCGCATCAAGAAGATCATCTTCTTCACACCATATAAAATCTTGGCTTAATAAATGTCGTAGTAAATCATCAGCTTGGGCGACATCTGCATATTGTGCAATAAATTTGAGCGGCCCAACTTTTAGATCATAACGCTCGCCGTGCTCTTTGTCTGGAAATTGCACAAGCGTCTTAATAGCTTGTCTATGATATGCCAAAAGAGTAATAAGCTCGCTATAATTACGACGTCTATAAAGTTCTCCACCTGTTAACGTTTCTACTAAAAGAGACCGAAACTCTGCTTGAACAGACACGCCATCGGGTAACATATATTTTTCATCAGAAGCTGACAAAGCTTCTTTGATTTCTGAAACTTTTGCATCTCGTGCAACTTCCCATGACCTCCCATTACGCACAAGCTTATAATAGCCCATTTTTTCTGGACGAAGTTCTCCCGCAAATAGAGGGACAACTCCTTTGCTGATCAAGAGCTCGATCATATCAAATGTCGTTGCATCAAAAAGTGCTGAATGTCGTTCACAATCACCAATTTTATCAACATTATACGTATTAGGCCTACAAATTTTATGATCAAGCAAAAAAGTTACGAGTGCTTTACGGTCATGCTTCACAACAAAGTGTAATACCCAACCATCAATTATTGGTCTTTTTCTGCTTTCAGGGGCGACTCCTGCAAGAATATGTGCTAATTCAAACCGTGCTTTGTATTTGACACCTGACTCATCAGTATCTTGAACAAGCAGTGTTAACACATGCCAAAATGGCGATTTAGATTCTGGATACGTTGTACAAATATTAGCTCGTCTATAAAAATCATCGTCAATCCCACATACCATAACAAGATATTTTGTTTCTTCAAGACTCTTGTCATCTGGGCAATCAATAACATGCATAAGCCTGAAAAGTCTCTCGTGATTGGGCGTCATCGAATCAGATCGCTTACGAACAGCAGGAGAAATCGAGAATTCATCGAAACTACCCGTGAGCTCTGCAAGTTCTATTTCTGATTGTTTAGACTCGTCATCGCCAGCACCTGCTGTACCTGCTGGTGCTGCTGGTGCTATTGCAATGGTTACTTCTTGAACGGGTTTAGAAAGAGCGTCAATACTTGCTAGACTTGCTAGATTTGCAGGAGCACCATCAATCAAACGAGCCTTGGAAGCCCCAGAAGTCATAGTACTTCCCGTATGAGAAAAAAAGAGCGAAATTATACACAGCACGGTCATACGAATATTCATTACACCCTCCTGACATTCTCCTGACGTTCTCTTTTATACAAATACGCGTTTTTATTCAAAAAAATAAAAACCTACAGAACCAAGGTACTGGGGTTCTGTAGGTTTTTCAAGCGACTAATTAATGGGTGTAATAAATATCTTAGATACCAAGAAGATCTAATATAATCTTAATCTTCAGATTAACATTTAAATTTCGTATAAAAATAGTATTCACGATTTATTAATTGCTGCGATTACATTAGTTGTCGAACGACCAGGCACAAAGTCAATAATTTCAACACGCCCACCGTATGACTTCATAAAATCGTACCCAACTACTTCGTGCGCTTTATAATCGCCGCCTTTAACTAAAATATCTGGTCGTAAATATTCGAGTAACGCCTGTGGTGTATCTTGATCAAATGACACAACAAAGTCGACAACGCCTATTGCTGCCATCATAGCAGATCGTTCATCAAGATCGTTAATAGGTCTGCTTGGGCCCTTAAGACGTTTTACAGACGCGTCAGTATTTAAAGCAACAACAAGAATATCTCCAAATTTTTTAGCTTCTTTTAACGTGCTAATATGTCCCGAATGTAAAATATCAAAACAACCGTTGGTCAAAATAACTTTTTTTCCGTCTAAGCGTTGCCAATCAAGCTCTATTTTGAGCGACGCCCAATCATGAATAACTTTTTCTGACGGTTCAAGGTGACGATCAATCAGTTCGTCTAAACTAACAGCATAGGTTTTAACATGTGATATCGCAATTGACGCAGCTTTGTTTGCCAAACGCAAACAGTCGAGCATCTCTAAATTATGGGCTATGCCCAGCGCTAGAAAAGCAAATACGGTATCCCCAGCGCCGGTAAGATCATATACTTCGTGTTTAACTGCTGGACAAAGTATCTCTGTATCTTCGGAAACAAAATAGATCCCTTTATCACCTAACGTAATAATAAGACCCTTAAGTTGTAATCTTCTCGCAATAGCTCTACCGTTTTCCAATAAAGAAGCAGTTTCACACAGTCCAAAAAACCGAACCATTTGTGAAAACTCTTTAAGGTTTGGTTTTACATAATCGACACCAGCATACTTAAAAAAATCTGGGCCTTTGGGGTCGACCATAACAATACAGTCAAGCATACGCGCTTTTGTTATAACATAACCAATAAGTTCTTTGCTTATAAGACCCTTGGCATAATCTGATAACAAAACAATCATGTTTTTTTTCATGAGCTTATCAATGCGCACAACCATTTCGCCAAATTCTGTTACACTTATTGCGTCGTCATTTTCTGTGTCGATACGTAATAACTGATGATTTTTTTCCATAATACGTCGCTTACAGGTCGTAACACGTTCAGGGCTTTTAATAACCCCATCAAACGATACGTTACTTTGCTTGAGCATACCCACAAGCGTCTGTGCAGACCGGTCGTTTTCGCCAATCAGCCCAATAAGATTGACGTTAAAGCCAATATGCTTACAGTTTGCAGCAACGTTTGCAGCGCCACCAAGCGACCATGATCGTGACGCTTCTTTAACAACAGGTACGGGAGCTTCTGGCGAAATTCTATTCACCGTCCCGAAAATATACTCATCAAGCATGATATCGCCAACAATTAAAATATCTTTTGCTGCTGCCAATTTTAATTGGTTTATAATTTTTTTCATCTATCCCCTATCTGTACCCTATCTATACCGTTAAAGAGACCCTCCAAGAGACCCTCAAGGAGCACGTTGTATAATTTTTGTAAAATATTGTCGTACAAGCAACAATTACAGTATGGTTGAACTGCCATCGTTATTGTTTGCGTTTTTTGTATGTTCTTTTATATGTTCTTGCAATGGGATAAAAAGATACAAAATTTTTACCAAATAGAAAAGGAGAAAGAGTTTATGAAGCTTCATATATCATATAATTTTGCCGACCTTGATAGAGCGCTTGCACTTGCCGAGCAAACAGCTCCATATGCAGACATTCTTGGCGTAGGATCTCTCTTGATCGTAAAGTATGGCGTTCATGCAATTAAAGCATTTCGCACGGCGTTTCCCAATAAAGAACTTTTTGCAGAATTACATATCGTAGAAAAAGGTGAAGAAAGCGTCACCATGATGGCACAAGCGGGCGCCAACTATGTATCAGTACTTGCGGGAGCTCATTTAAGTACGATAAAAAAAGCTGTCGAAGCGGCCAAACAGTTTGATATTAAAATTGCGCTCGATCTTTTGGATGCTCAATCTGTAGGGCAATCAGCGCTTGATGCAAAAACTATTGGCGCCCATATGATTATTTTACAACGATACCACGCAGAACAGAGAGAAGAAGATGCAAATCAAATTGAAAATGGCTGGCGCGATGTTAAAGACAATACCAACTTGCCAATCTTTGTAACCGGAAAGATTGACGACCAAACCATCGAACAGATCATTAAGCTCAAACCCCAGGGCATCATGATTGGCACCGCAATCACGAAAGCCGATAATCCTGCACAAAAAGCAAGCTACTTTAAATCGCGCATGTAAAAAAAACGACTTTATATCGCCCATCCCATATTTTTATAGAATAATCATAATAACTCTTTATCGTTTCGATCTCGTTGGTTAAGCTGATCTTGATCAAAAATATAGTAACGTATTTTATGAGAGGGAATGGTATGAACTATTGTGTATATCTTATTATCAGTGCTCTTGTTTGTATGCCGTCTATTAATGCTATGAAAAATTCATGGTCTGAATCAGAAGCGCGTATTATAAAACAAGCACAAAGTATACGTGAACGTGAAGCGCGAGAATTACAAAAAAAACAGGCCGAAGCACGCGCCAAAAATGAACAAGAATCCAAAGCACGTCAAGAAGCGTTTCTTGCACAAAAAAAAGCACAAGAAGCTCAAGAAAAAGAAGAATCAGAAAAACGAGCGTTCGATCTAAAAATTGCTGCAGCAAACATGCTAACAACATTACGCAATACCGAACGAATCTCTGAAGCCCACGTTCTTGCAGAACTGGAAGATTATCACAAACAACAAGATCTTGAAGCAATCGCGCTTGCTGCAGGTCTTAAAAAGTTAACGCTTATAACCGAAACAAAAGCTCATACGGCTGCAGCCCAAACAACAGAAACATCTGAAAATCTTTTTTTAAAAGCAATCGTAACAGACCTCAAAGATTTAGTAGGTTTGTCTGGCGATATAAAAGAAAGCGCGAAAGCAAAAAAAGAAGCCGAAGAAAAAAGAACTGCACCAACAACACCTGCAGAAAAAGTAACAGAAACTGTTCCAGCTAAAGCAATAGAATATATTGCAATATGTGATTGGGAAAATCTTTTCAAAAATTTTTCAGAAGAGCAAATCATAAGCTTTTTTTCAGGAGCTCCAGAACAATTTAATAAACCTGATATAACAACAAGCATCTATCCTGTACAATATGCAGCTCTTTATGGATGGTTACATCTTGTTACAACATTCGTAAATAAAAAAATTAGAGTTAATGTTGTTGCTAAAACCACGGGGCTTAATACCTTACAGTATGCCATGATGATAGATGGAAAAACCCCAACGGCAAAAAAAATATGCGGTCAGATTACTGCGCTTCTTGTTACAACGTGCAGCGATACAGATTTTATAAATTATACAGCGCCTGTTTTTAAACCCTCTAATAGTAAGACTGTTTTATTTAAGAACGTAACCCCATTATTTATGGCAGTTTGTTTCAATCAACCATTCGGTATTACTGCTTTAATAGCCGCTGGAGCAAATAAAAAAGCGATGATTACGAAAATAAAAGAAGAACCTCACACCAAAATTACGAACTCTGTTGTAGAATTTGCTAAAAAAAGCCCACATAGCAAAGAGCTTGTGCCATTATTTACGAAATCTGCGAGACATAAACAACCTGATGCTGTAGACTTCGTAGCGTCTATGTTCGTATAACATTACCAAGAAAATTCGAAAGATAAACGCATGCAAGAAGTCATAAAATACAGCTCACAAGAACAGTTAAAACCATCAGGACTTATCGGCATTTCTGATGCCCAAATCGATGATCACTGGAAATTATACACAGGTTATGTTAATCAAAGTAACAAGCTTAACGAAGAATTAATTGCGCTTGCTCAAGACAAACAGCAAGCTTCGTTTGCTTATGCTGACAGACGCCGTCGTTATGGCTTTGAATATAATGGCATGGTTTTGCATGAATATTACTTTGGTAATTTGCGCGCAAACCAAGCTGATTTGTCATCAGGATCTTTAAAAAAAGCTATCGAAAAAACATGGGGTTCGTTTGAACTTTGGCAGACAGATTTTGCCAACGCCGGCAAAACGCGCGGTATTGGCTGGGCAATTGTCTATGCTGATTTGACAACAGGACAGGTAACGAATCACTTTATTCAAGAACATGAAAACGGTAATATCGCAGGCTTTGCGCCCGTATTAGTCATGGACGTGTGGGAACATGCGTACATGGTTGATCATAAAGCTGGTGGTCGTGCTGATTATATCAATGCGTTTATGAAAAACGTTAACTGGTCAAAAATCGAAGAACGCTTTGATGATGCGTTAGCTGGTAAAATGACCAAACGATTCTAAACGAGCGCTCGTAGGGTTAATTTTAGCAAAAGGGGCTGGGATTTCCAGCCCTTTTTTGCTGAATCGGGCTCAAAAACAGTCATTTTTTGATAAAAACTCAATAATCTATAGCATATTTGTAATTATAAACAAAGTATTTAGACTAATCATAGTATAAAAATAATACGAAATTAACGATTATGTGGAGGTTATCATGAAAAAATTGATGAATTTTAAGATTATGTTGTTTATATCTCTTTGTGCAGGAACACTGCTTGACGGGCTATCAGCTGCTGCAAAACGTTCAAGCGACAATAGAGACGAACTGAGTCGCGAAGAAAGTCTGAGACGTCGAGTAGACAGTGTAAACGCCGGCTTGGCAGCTCTACAAGCTACAGCTGCTCGTCGCGCTCGCCCAGCAGCTGCTGCACCGGCAGCACCAGCCATAGAACCAGGCATAGAAATAGAAGTTAACGCAGCAGTTGGTGATGCTAAAAGAACAGAACTCTCAGCATCGGCACTATCAGATGACACTTATCAAGAAAGCAAAACTGTAATCTCGTCCCAGGCGACACGTGATGCTGCAATAGCGGCCGGTCTTGCAGGTCCTGATGATGACGATAATGCAGCTGGCGTAGCCCCGCTTCCGGCTCCGGGAGCACCACTGCCAACGGCAGCCGCAGCTCACCCCGACAATTCTTTAGATTATCCTGATGACGACGATGATACTCCTACGCCATTACCGACAAAAAAAGCAAAAATCGACGCAACTGACATCCCAACACTTATCAAACAAATGCAAGAACTTCTTGTAGATGGACATACACCAGAAGCTATTGGTGCTGCAATTAGAGCATCTGGTTTTGATATTAATGGCATTCGTATAGGTCACTACGACACCATTGGGCGCAAATGTGCTCTCACAGGCAAAGCAATCCAAAATTGGTGGCGCGGAGGATGGCGCGATCTAGAAAAACAGGACAACGGCATGAACGCTCTTCAATGGGCAGTCTTTCGTAATAGAACGATGGACGGCGGCACGCCATCAACATCTGTATTGCCCAATGCTGAAAAAATTATTCAGGCTCTGCTTGCTGGTGGTGCACTACCAACAGTCAAAGTTAATACTGGAAGAATATTTAAAGGCGATGCAGCAACTAATCACGGCCTTGATGTTTTAGAATTAGCGTTAGAGCATGGATCGCATGAGACATTATGCATGATGCTCAAAAATCATTCTAATCCAGTACCCGTTATTAATCACTACATTGAAACCTGTACCGGTTGGCACGATATTTTTTTATATGCATTCGTTAAAGGTTTTCCAGCTGCTGTAATTCGTCAGCTCTTTGTTTGCGGTGCTATTACTCCCACTCATATCAACAGAGTAATTACAGATGCTGCACCAAACAACGAACTTAGTTGGTTTGGCGTTCCTGTTCAATACAGAAAAACTCCTATGACTCCAATATGCTTAGTATGTTGGTCTCTTCATTATGACCAAACAGGACGTCTTAATGTTATTACTGTTCTTGCTGAATACGAAGCGACCCCAGACCCTCGTTGGGAACCTGCAAGTGCTGAATACCAAGCGTGGATGAGGGGACTTGAACGCAGAGTTACCCGACCAATTCTTAACGTTCTAAGATATGGAGATCTCAGGCCCACTGGTGGTGATAGTCACTTTGATCCAACGGGAACTTCTCACTCTGGACCAATAACAGATCCTGCGGTACGAATTTTACCAGAAGCTGTTACTAAGCTGATAACTGATTATATTTAGTACGAGTTCAATTATTATTTGAAAACAGGAGGTTATTATGAATATGCGTTTAATTATGACATGTGCCATCATCGCTATGACGGCAACAAGTTTTGATCTTTTTGGGATAAAAAGAAAGCCTGAATTATTAGACGGATCAGGCAACGGGCAAGATTATTATAATCCTAAAAAAGCTCGGGGAGCTTCTGCTGCGTTGCCAGCAGATACTGTCGATACTGTTACAACGCGCAGAGCCCCACACCCGTTAGGCCTTGAAACGTTAATTGGCGACGGCGATGACAAAAGATCCAGTTTCTTACCAACAGCATTTCCATCAGGCGAAGAAACAAATCATGAAGAAACAAAAGACGAAGCTCGAGATACTCGTGTAATATCGAGTTATACAGCGTCAGGACTGACAAATTTAACCTCACCTGCTGCTGCTCCTGCAAAACCTATACCGGCACCTTTCAAGCCTTTAGATTATCCCGATGATGGCGATGACATTCCAACACCATTGCCTGCACAATTACCGTTACCAACACCAACAATTACAGCTCACGATGTTCCAACACTTATCGCACAGATGCAAGAACTTATCACGCTCGGACACACCCCAGAAGCTATTGGTGCTGCAATTAAAGCATCCGGCTTTGATATTAATGGCATTCGTATAGGTCACTACGACACCATTGGGCGCAAATGTGCTCTCACAGGCGAAGCAATCCAAAATTGGTGGCGCGGAGGATGGCGCGATCTAGAAAAACAGGACAACGGCATGAACGCTCTTCAATGGGCCATCTTTAATAACAGAAGAACACACAGCGCAACACCTGTATTACCAAATGCTGAAAAAATTATTCTAGCGCTTCTTACTGGTGGTGCATTACCAACAATCAAAGTTAATGCTGGAAGAATATTTAAAGGCGATGCAGCAACTAATCACGGCCTTGATGCTTTAGAATTAGCGTTAGAGCATGGATCGCATGAGACAGTATGCATGATGCTCAAAAATCATCCTAATCTAGTACCCGTTATTAATCACTACGTTGAAACCCGTACCGGTTGGCACGATATTCTTTTATTTGCATTGGTTAAAAGTTTTCCAGCTGCCGTAATTCGACAACTATTTGTCAGCGGTGCTGTTACTCCCACTCATATCAACAGAGTATTTACAGATGCTGCACCAAACGACGAACTTAGTTGGCTTGGCGTTCCTGTTCAATACAGAAAGACTCCCATGACTCCAATATGCTTAGCATGTTGGTTTGAGTATGACCAAGCAGAACGTCTTAACGTCATTCGCGTTCTTGCAGAATATGGCGCTGATCGAGACCCTCGCTGGACTTATGTAGAAGATCCTCGTGGAACGTGTATGGATGAATACTCTTCTGCCTGGCTTGAGGGAAAAGCTGAGCGAGAACGTAAAAAAAGCTGTGCAGCAGCCCGACCAGTTCTTAACGCTCTAACATACGGAGATCTTAGGCCCACTGGTGGAGATAGTCGCTTTAATCCAACGGCAACTTCTCACTCTGGACCGATAACAAATCCTGCGGTACGAATTTTACCAGAAGCTGTTACTAATCTTATAACTGACTATATTTAAATTTTGGGATTTTTATGAATACGAATATACGCTTAATCACAAAAATTATTGTACTATGCACAATAGTTACGAGTACAAATCTGTATGGAATAAAAAGAAAACTTGAAAGCACCCGGCCTGAACTGATCGCCGGTTGCACACAAGATTATTATCGTCGTACAAAACCAACTATGCCAGCAGCACCGGCTGGAGACGGTCAGCTTGCTATGGACCAACGCGAAGATGGTGATACAGCCCATAGTGCTGGAACCCATAAAGAAACAAAAGAAACTACCCAACCTCGTCGTTTTCATAATCCATTAAGTCTTGAAGCTGACGCTGAACAAAATAATAGCCAAGACGATGAAGAACAATCACGATTAAAAAAAGCCCGTATTGATACAGAACAACAAGCAGAAAGATTTGGCACTCCTGCAGCTCCCGAAGAAAATCGCGAAAATCACGCTAATATAGAAAATATAGATTGGGAAACAAAAGAAGAAAGTCGTTGCACTCGCCACGTACCAACTGCTTTAACGATCTCTGACGATGATGGTTTAGCACCATTACCAAGACCTGTAGCATTACCAACGGCAGCAGGAGCGCCGGCAGTACCCACTCATAAACCAGCTCATAACCCATTAGATTATCCAGACGATGATGATGATAAACCATCAGATGTAGCTCCAACAGTATCACGGCTTGGCAACAATGATGATAATGCTCCCGTAATAGCTCAACCAGTACCACGACTTCCAGAGCTACAAATTACCGCAACAACGGTTAGAACACTCATTAAACAAATAGAAGAACCTCTCAGGCTTGGATATACTCCCGAGGCAATTGGCGCTGCAATTAAAAAATCAGGTATAAATATTAACGAAATGCGCACTGCTAGTTATGCATCAAGCTGTTGCCCTGGCCATGACTATGGCATGAACGCATTGCACATAGCTGTTTATGGCAGCTGTTCAATTGTTAGAGGATTTTTAGACCCAATTCGTAAACTTCTTATTCAAACGCTTCTGGCCGCAGGCGCACAACCATCCGTTACAATTAATAGGCGAAGAATATGTGGAAAAAATGGCGATTATCACGGCTATGACGCCTTACAATTTGCCATTGAACTTCGCATGGTCGATGAGCTTATACGTATGCTTTTCAAGGCTCATAAAAATCCAATTCCTGCTATCAATAAAATGCCTCATGGCATGCTTACATATTTAATCACACACCCCTATCCAGCATCTTTTATTCGCGAACTACTTGATTGTGGCGCTATTACTAACGTTAACAGATTGATCACAAATGAGGCTCCTGGCTATATGCTACAAAACTTAGTAAACGAAATGGTTCAATATTTCGGACCACGCGCACTTACTTTAACAAAATCAGCATTAGTTTCTCATATAAAAAATGGAACCCCTGTTACGGCAATTTGCTTACTTCTTTGGGGCAACCATCCTGATGACTACTACAGTCACAAAATAGCTAATGTAAATAATGCCAATTATAAAGTTATAGCAGTACTGGCAGAATATGGCGCTATCCCAGACCCAGTCTGGGATGAAAAGCATGCTGACCCTCGCTATCAAGCATGGCTCAGGGGCAGAGAGTTATGGGAACACAAGCAAACAAGAGTTGCAGCCAAGCCAATTCTTGATACATTAACGTATCGTGATCTTGATGCGTCACAACCTGCAGTGCGAATATTGCCTAAAGATGTTACAAATCTTATAACTGATTATATTTAACGATTTATTAACTATATATCGTAATTAAACAAGGGCCGGAATTTTTCCGGCCCTATTTCTGTATTTTATGAGCTCATCTTACGTTCCCAAGCAAACGCCGGTTTCAAGAATATAATCGCGCATCGTATCATATACACCGTATAAATCGATAATATCGATATAATATGGGATTTTTAACGCGTCAATATCTTTACAAATATTTGCCAGCACAACATGATCTATTTCACAACCGGTATCGAGGGCAATATCAATATCACGACGGGTAGTTTTTACATCACCAATACAAGCCCCAAAAACACCTGACCCAAACAAATAAAGCTTTGCTTCTGGGATATGCTTTTGAATCACCGAGACTATATCATTTTGATACAGACGTATTTGATCATACCCGGGCATTTTTCTTTGTCTCATGACAAACTCCCCTTTGTTAGAAAACAGTTCCCGTCGTAACACATACTTAGTTGTAACAGTTTTCACAAAGCTTTGTCATTAGTGCTGTTTTTTATTTCTTTTCTTTTTTCTTAAACTGTAACTCGAATAAACGAGCAAGCTCGGTAATCGTCGTTGCATCACGGGCTGACTTGTCAGGTCGATAGCCCATTAGGCGTGGGAAGCGTAACGCTAAACCCAAGTTATCATCAGTTGCACCTGCTGTATGCATAGGAGAACGGGTTATTTCGTCTGCACGGATCATACAGACAATCTCAGGCGATACCCATACATCAGGATATAAATTTTTAGAACATTCAACGTTATGGGGACGATTAACGACATGAAGTTTATCGCACGCTTTCTTTTGATCTTTCCATTCTTGATCGGTTAAGCCGGTGCCGATTTTAGCTACCGTTTCAAAGCGGTCAAGCTTGGGGTTAAACACACCAACCAGTAACGCACCAATACCAAACGACGCCCGTTTACCATGGCCGTGATAATAGCCCAAAATGACACAATCTATCGTGTCATCTAAAGATCCTGATTCTTGTCGTTTAAGCTTTATCCAATTAAAATTTCGTTTGCCCGGCTGATAGATCGCATCCGGTCTTTTAACGATTATACCCTCGAGTCCAATCGAAATATTCAGTTCAAAGTAGTCTTCGAGCTCTTTTGCTGTGTGTAATTTTACTTCGTCAATAGGATAAATCGTTTCATGCTCTTTAATTTTTTTGGTTTCAAGTATCTCGACGAGAATTTTTCTTCTATCATGATGTGATTGATCAAGCATAGACTTGCCATTGAGATACAAAATATCAAACAGATATAATTTTAAGGGGAACTCTTGGGCAACTTGCGAGACGTTATGTTTACGTTTACGCTTTACGGTCTCCTGAAACGGCAAAAAGATCCCGGTTTCGACTTCATAGGCTATTGCTTCACCCTCGAGAACAATATCTTTGACGTTAAGATCTAAAACGGCTTTATGTAGATCAGGAAACATTTCGGACATGTCTAATAAATTACGGGAAAAAAAATGTACTTTCGGTTTCTCGTGTCGTTTATCAACATGAACTTGTAAGCGAAAGCCATCAAGCTTTGGTTGGGCAACACAGCTCCCCAATTTTGTAAAAATAGCTTTTGCATCTTGCATACGCTCAGCAGCTGCGGGACGAATGGGAATTCCTGGAGTTATCGTCATGTTTTTAATCCCATCAAGCCCGTCTTGTTTAAGCGTTTTGATAATCAGACCAATATCAGCACAGATATTATACGCGTCTTCGAGATCAGTTCGTATCGATTTATCACCGGTTTGCATCCATGAAAACGAATCTAATAACGTCATATCAGAAAAACCGAGGCGTAACTGCCCCAAAACAACCCGAACGACATATTTTGCTGATAACGGATCAAGAACTCTTAAAAATTTAATAAATTTTTCTTCTTTGATCTCTTGCGACCCGGTTCCAGTAATTTCAAGAAACTGGTGTAACGTTTTAAAAACATCATGAACTGATAAAATCTCAGAGTTTCCGTGCCACGTTGCATGCTCAACAACTGAGCCAAGGTCACCATACTTTTGTGCCTCTTTTTGAACATGTGAAACACTTGTATCAATAAGTTGAGCGACGACCTTGAGCATGCTTTTTTCGGCAAAATTAAACTGTGTTCCAAGATAGGGCGGCTGCAGACTACCAAGCGAAAGATAGGCGATAATTGACGCTTCAGTTGCTGTTGCTGTACGTAACAGATCAGCTAATAAAACAGTAATTTTTGTTCGTGATGACTCTTTTTCGATTTCATCAAAAACTTGAGCTAGATCTCGAAATTTCATAGAAACCCCTCTTAATTTTTTTTCGACAAAAATAACAAAATATTTTGCTGATGGCGAAGCAACAGCCAGACACATAAAAAGACAAGAAAACAGAACGTATCGGTCAGCCCAAACGAAATATAGTAACCGATAGTTACATACAATGCAGCAGCAAGTGATGCAATAAATGCTTCTTTAAAGATAACAAGTATTGCAAGCCAGACGCCAACAAATACTGAAAACCAAATAGGAGAGAGTAAAAAGGCAATAATACCTAAAAACGTTGCAACGCCTTTACCGCCGCGAAATTGTAAAAAAACTGAATAGGCATTACCAAGCAGTAATAAAAAAGCGCATGAAAAAATAAAGAGATGTGAGTCTGTAATAAGTTTTTGAGCAAACAAAAGTGTCAGAAACGCTTTGCCAGAATCGATAAGAAAAATAAGTACAAAATAACGGGTCCCAAGCACACGCGCTACGTTGGTTGCACCAATATTTCCCGAACCAGATTGAGTAATATCTTTATTGAAAAAAAATTTAGCAAAGAGATACCCGGTTGGGATTGACCCGATAAGATAGGCGAAAAATAAAAATATGATCTGGTATATATAAAATATCATGAATTATACACTCTAAAAAAAGCTAAAAAAAAAGCCGTTGCGTAATAATATACGCAACGGCTTTGGTAAACCTGGTAGCGGCGCAGGGATTCGAACCCCGGACCTACGGATTATGATTCCGCCGCTCTAACCAACTGAGCTACGCCGCCTTAAAATATATCAAATGTTCTTAAAACTTGAGGGTCTTAACGTTGGTTGCTTCAAAGATGAAGTTAAACATCGCTTTTAAGAAGTAAATACCGGTTAACAATGTTGCAATAATACCTGCCATCAATGTTACAGCAAACCCTTTGATTGCTGGTCCACCAAATTGATACAGTACCATACCGGTTAAAAAAGTCGTAATATTCGAGTCTAAAATAACCGCCATTGCACCACTAAAACCGTCATTCACAGACTTACGCAATGGAACCCCAAGCGCAAGCTCTTCTTTTACTTTTTCATAGATCAAAATCGATGCGTCAATTGCCATACCGATGGTCAGTACGATACCTGCAATACCAGGTAATGTCAAGGTCGCTCTGAAGTATGACAAGAATAACATTGTCACGAATATGTTACAGACTAACGCTAAAACTGCAAGCAGTCCTGGAATTTTATAGTAAAATACACTGAAGATAAACAATAACAGTAACGCGACTAAACAGGACAACATGCCTTTATTTACTGAATCTTGGCCAAGTGATGCACCAACACGATTTTCTTGTTCTATGGTCAACGGAGCTGATAACGCACCTGATTTTAAGACGATCGATAAATCCATAGCTTCTTTATGCGATGGAATATTGGTTATAACTCCCGAGCCACCACGAATTTCATCACGAACACCTGGCGCCGACATCATGACGTTGTCAATAATGATACCAAGCTGACGGCCAACATTTTTACCGGTCAAATCTGCAAATTCACGCGCTCCAACACTGTCAAGTTTAAAACTTACAACGGTCTTGTTATATTCATCACGGTCAACACGTGAATCAATGATATGATCGCCGGTCAAATCTGGAAATGCTGAAACTAAGTACCAACGACCAGCTTCTTCGCTATCACCGTCAGTTACATCTTTTTTACCAGGAATAATCATTTTGTCTGATGGTAAGTCACCATCAAATTCGTCCATAAGTGACTCTTTTGAGCTTGCCACTTTTTCGACGATTTTAAATTCTAATAACGCTGTTTTTGTAATAACAGACTTAACACGTTCTGAGTCGTCTATACCGGGAAGCTGTACAACAACTTGGCGATCGCCGTGCTGCTGAACAATAATCCCTTCAACCCCGTAACCACCCAAACGCGCAGTTAGCACGTTAACTGCTTGGTCAACAGCGCCGGTACGAACCGACTGTTCAATTTCAGGTGACAACATAACGGTAACAACAGTATCAGACTGTTTTGGTCGCAATGTTTGCATTTTTGTTTCTTTAAGAAGATTCAAACAGGCTTTCGCTGCAACGTCGTCAGCAAAAGTCATCTCGATAGCAAGGCCTTTAATCTCTTTTTTTAGTGGTAACGCTTTTAATTCTTTATTTTTAAATAACGAATCAAGCCCTTTGCTTTCGATCCCTAAACGATTTTCAAGTGCCTTTTCAATTTCTACACCTAAAACTAAATAGGTCCCACCAGCAAGGTCGATACCCTTTTGGATATACGCAAGCTTTGCAGCATCAAAATACTTTTTAACGGTTCCAACAAATCCACTTTCAGTAGACTGTTGTAACGCTTTTTTATCAAAAGAAACCATATAGTATGAACCGAGAGCTATCCCCGCAATCCAAAGTACTAATGGTGAAACAATAATTCTTGCTAAGCGCGTTTGCGTATTCATCGAAAACTCCCAACAATGTTCAAACTACTCTCAAAAATAACAAACTTAATAAATTACTTCATAACAGATGGCTTGCCAGGCCTGAAAGCCCGGATAAGCACGGTCCGTCTTCGTTTTCAACTACGTCGGACAGTCTTCGCGTAACTGGCGCAGCCAGACGAAGCTCGTTAGAGCGAAGACTGGTGCCGAGGAGGGGACTTGAACCCCTATTGGATTTCTCCAGCTGCCCCCTTAAAGCAGTGCGTCTGCCAATTTCGCCACCTCGGCATAAAGATCAATTTCAAAAACACAGCTAGAATCTACCAGATTATCATTTTGATGGCAAACTTTTTTGTGATACTTTTTAACAAAAAACAGATATTTAACCCATAAAATCATATCTTTATACACAAAAAACGCTGGATTTTCCAATAAAAACCCAGCGCCTTAAATTTATAAATTTATTTTTACTATTCGATGTTTTTAGTACGTTTATTCCCCCGGTGCAGCAGGTCCTGCAGCTCCAACGTTATCAGATCCATCCCCTAAGCTTTCCTCATCTACGGTCAGAACGTCATACCCAATCATTCTCGCATCAAACACCCAGACTTCATACCCAATCATATGTGACGGACACTCGCCCATATCCATTTTTTCAAACTTCAATTTATTAAAAAAGCTTCGGGCTACTCTGTTTTTTGATGGAAACATCGTAAAGATATAGCGACAGCCTCGATCCCCTATAAATTCTTTATAAAACAGTTGAAAAAGTTTTTTACCATAACCCTTTCGAGCATACTTTTCTGCAACACACGTTTGAGCAAGATACGCATATGAAGATGCTCCAGCTATTTTATCAAATTTATCCCACACAACTTTTCCAGCAGGATCGCCAAGCGTTTTATCCATTGGTAATAAATAGCCAACAAGCTCAGCTTTGTTGCGAGCAATAAATATCCCATCTGATAGTGCTATTTTTGTTAGAAGTTCTACCGGAAACTTGCCCTTCAAAAACCCTCGATGCGCTGCAAGCGCTTCTTCATGCTCTAGTGTTGTTGGTTTGTTTGCTGTTTGTAACGCTTGAATATCAGCAAACTCTTTTTTAAAGCTTTCTTTATAATCAGGGTTCATGCGAACATGCTCAATCTTCACATCGCCACCAGCAACTTCTTGAGCATCATCACGAACTTCCAAAGATTTAACTAACGAAGCAAGCGTCACTAAGTCATCACAACCACTTGAACGTGTTACTTGGTTTTGCGCTGTGTGTACTATCGTACCCGTATCGCCATCAAAAGTCGCAACGGTTGGCAAATCGTTAAAGCCTGTTGAATGCACCAATGGGTTTCCCGCAGGGCTTGTTGGAACAGCGACCTTTGATTCAGCCGACATAGCACCAAGATTATTATAAAACAGTATACTTATCGCAAGAAAAACAACGTTCATTACCACGTTAAAACCCTTTCAATTATATTTTTTATTTTTTTATACAGATAGACTACCTGGTACCAGTCATACAAAAGATATCTTAAACTTTCAAGCATAAATTTATCATAAAAAAGACCGGAGCTCCCTCAAAAATCCAGTCTTTTTTGTATTTCAAATAATTACTGTTTAATCACAGTCAAAAATACAACACACGCCTCGCGCACCCCGACTACCAGAACGAGACGAAACATAATTTCCAACACTCGGAGCAAAAAGCTGTCCTTGCTGAAGCCTCTGTGCATAGCGATCATAATTGTGATTTCCACTTCGACCTACAGCGCTCGATTCTTGTTCTGCATAATAAAAACCTTCTGCGTTTAACTCAGCCCCAAGCTTTTTATCAAAAAAATCGACTATTTTTTGACCTGCCAAGTTTTTTTGGTGTTCTTTGTCAATAGAAATTTCAACGATGGTACAATAGTTTTTAGCACGAATTTTTCTACTAACAGGAAAAACGCCAGATTTTTCTGATAATTCTTTATTTGCAAAAACTAAATAACCAACAATATTCGCTTCATGACGAGCAACCACTATTGGATAATGTTCCATAACAAGCTCTACAAGTGCTCGTCGAGCTTCTTCTTTTTTTGCTTCCCCTGCTTCTTCTTCATCTATTGCAGCACCTGCAGCACCAACTTTTTTTACTTCACTTTCAGCGATCACTGGTCTTAATGCCTTAATTTTTGCTTTATCCCCAGCATCAATTGCATTCGGCATGCATAGTTCATACGTATATTTTACGTCTTCTGCTGTATCCATCGAAGCACGCTCTCTTACACCGTCAGAAGTCGCTGCAGCCGGTGCTGCTGGCCGCATTGCCCAAAGATCTTGCTGAGCTACAAAAATAATTATAAAAAGAGATACTGGTCTAAACATCTTATTCCCCTTAATTATATCGTTACGCACAAAAACCCTAAAAACTCTACGTAAAATTTTACCAAACATGATCCGTGTATTACGAACTTGACGTAAAAAAGCCTGCTTTTATGGTATAAAAGCAGGCTTTGGTCCCAATTATATTTGTATTTTTATCTGATATATCTTATTGCTTTTTAGCGGTTCTTTTTTTACTCTTTTATCTTTTTTTCGTCGACTTCTTGGGCACACCCTGTCTCTTATTTTTTCCAACCAACTCTTTACCCTTTCTCACTCTTCTCGGAATAACAACGCCTTTGCAAAATTGTTTATGTTGCCTAAGCCCTTTTGGCTCCAAAAACTCCCGGGTGCAAGCTTGACAGACAATTCTATCAACCTCTGGGTGGTCGTAAATAATATGATCTTTTACATTGTGAGGGTATTTAAACTTTTCAGAACATCCGTGTTGCGGACAAGAAAGCAGCTTATTTTCGTGCTCTGCGCGAATATGGATTGCTAAATTCGCCCTATTCTTAAGCTTTGCAGCGCAATGAGTGCACTGAAACCTGGCATCATTATCGCCTTGATCGTTGCTATCATCACTATCTTCCGATTCGTTCGTGCTACTTTCATCGCTCTTGTCTTCACCGTCATCATCGGTCTCCGTTCTTTCACTATCATCAGCAGGATCTTTTTTTACAGGAGTTATTGGTCTGAATTTTGCTGGAAAATCAGGAACACGTTCAGGCGATTTTCGAGCAATTTTGGCAAAGCACTCTGTAAACTCTTTGCTGACCTGCGCTTCTTGTAATCGTTCGGGCAATGCACAAAAATAGTTAAAACTCTTCGTAAGAGCTTGAATGTTGTTACGTTCTGCTAGATATTCAAGAACACATTTGATTGTCGGCAGAAACCCAACAGTTACAGCATATTCAAGAAGCGTTACTTTTAAGCTCTTTTCAATGTTTGTTGTAACTGCATCAAAACTAAAATTAGGATATTTTTCAAAAACTAATTCTAGATCTTTGGCGTCACCATATTTGATAGCATCTATTGCCTTCTGGCTCACAGCACCACGAGTCGTCATTTTAGCACGATCAACATTCCCACCAAGATTCCCACCAACATTCATGGCACTGATATCTTGAAGTACCAGAAAAAGTATACCCAATAAAATATATCTATATCGTTTGTCCATATTCGTCTCTTTATTTGTCTCTTTGATTAACTGCATTTATATTATAATTAACGCGGCAGGACAACGATTTTACAGTTTTTTTATTTTTATACAATAGATATTTTAGGCAAGAATCCTAACAACCTGGACGTAAGTCCATACAAAGAATATCATACGGTATCGTAAATGGCAGACGTCCCCAGTGCGCTGCCTGACTTTCCATGAGCGTCAATTTTTTAAGCTTCATAGCGTTAAAAAATTTAACTGCCGCCTGGTTACCGTATGGGATCAACGTAAAAAAAACATCGTGAGCTTTTTCTATCTTGTTTCTACATTCTTTTTTCTTACAACGCGGCGCACAGCCACATCGAGCTTTTTTATGCTTGGCATACTCGTATATGAACGCTTCAAACAACTTTTGTCCATATCCGCGCCTACGATATTCACGATCAACACAGATTTGGCCCAATTGACAATGGAATGCATTACCTGCAAGCGAATTTAACATATCGCAGGTCTTCAGTCCCGCTTCACCTCCAAGCGTACAGGCCAACTTACTACTTAACGGCAACAAATAGCCTATAATAGTATTCGTTGCGTGATGTCGAGCAACAAAAATACCGCAATGTATCGCGATATTTCTAAGCCAATCAAACGCAGAAACAGATTTTAAAAATCCCTGCTCTGCGTGTTCTTTCTGATCCTTAATGTCAACATAGTTCTTCCGCTGCAAATTGCTAATCTGCGCTAAATCAAGCTCTATTTTCTTAGCTGCCATGGGATCAACCAGTCCTCGAAGATCATCCAATCCAAGTGGATCACCTCTTTTGAGTTTTATATATTCTATCTTTACAGGATTTTCAACCACAGAAGCCCTTCGGCCAGGAGCCCTTGGTACCATACGTATACTCGAGTCGCCGGGCGACTCAGGTACGCCAAGCATTCCTGGAGAAAATAGTTCAGGAGAATACTTTGTACCTGGGTCTTTTATTTCACCCAATCGTACATCAATACTCATCTCGCTCATCCCATTGATCGCTGATCCTAGTGTATAAAGATCTTGATTATCTTTGACGCCCGGTCTAGCAGGCCCCATCGCAGAACTTCTATCACAAACAAAAAATATCAAAAAATATATATACTTTATCTTCACCCCAGCCCCTTTTCCCAATAACATTTTTTACTTTCCCCTTATTTATATTAACAACATGACACTCCAAGATCATAGCTTCATAAAAAACCTACCACAAAGTTGGTCTTACAACATTTTATCGGCATTACTTGAAAATAAACAGGCGATATCTATAAGCTTAAACAAAATTGCCACAACGTTATTAAATGAAGGATTGTCCATGCATTTTTTCAACCATATAATCATGATCTTGTTTTTTGTCACCAATATTTCGTCACTTATTCACCCCGTTACCGTAAAAGATCTCAAAGATACTGACGCTATTTTAAACGATAACTATAAACAGTGCTCGCTGGTACCAGGAGGACTATGGTGGGAAAGCAATCTCTTAAAAAAATATTACGACTTTGGTGACTCAACACATGCAAGTATCAAATTAATCCAAGATCTGTTTCACGTTGTCCAGGGCAGCTTTAGCATCACGAATAATAAAAGCTACCCCACTGGCCATTTTAACGTAACAACAGTAGCAAATATTATTGGTACCATCGAAACAAGCAAATCATTATCAAAAGATGATCTGAAAAAAGCGCTTACCGACGCAATAACCGATGAAGACTTTAATAAATCATGCGATAAAACTGGCGTAGATTACGCAAGAATCAGTACAGAAATACAAGCCCATGTAGCAATATCGGTTGGTCTCAAAAAGAAAATCAAAGACGTTGAGAATATTTTTAAAAGCTTAGACCTACGAAGATTATTTCAAGATAAAAAGGCACCTAGCCCAAGTGCTATGACTACTGAATATCTTGATTCAAAAATAGCTGAATTTGATGCAAAGGCTGATAAACCAAAAGATTTACCGAAAATCAAAGCGTTGTCAGATACTGCAAAAAAGATTACTGGTTCGATGAGTTCAACACAGATGAACGAAGCTCTTGCTGCTACAAACAAAGAAATTGAAACATTGAAGAAAAATGGAGCAGATAATAATGCAAGCAAAGCAAAAGCTCGCATTGCAGATTTCGTAACCCATATCGTAGACTCATTAGAAGAATGTGGCTATCGAACAAGTACCAAGAAACCAGATTACTTCCCATTCACAACACACACAATTTTATTGGGGTTTTTATATCGCAAAGCTGTCGATAAAACCGGATTAAAAGCATACTTTGATACGTTACTTGATTATATTGACGCTGATAAACTTTTATCACCACAGGGGTTAACGTTTTTAAATGCTGATGGCGTTGTAGACGAAAAGAAATGGGAACCGGTGTATACAGCTTCTGTACCGGTCGCAATCGCAATTAAAGATGCGCTTGAAAAAACACGCGACGAAAAAGAGCCACTCAATCGATTAAAAAACATACTGGATGGCATTTCTTATGAAAATCTTATGTATGCCGCGATTGTTGATCACTACTACAGCAACCCGCTTCCCAAAATTGATAGCCATCAAAATGTAACGTTTGAAAACATAACATTTGCTGACTGTGTTGAGACAACAATGCGGATGCTGTGCAACTTTATTCTTTACAGTCAAAGAAATACGTCGTTTGCACTGAGTAATATTGGACCTGATGTACAGATCGATAAACTTGCCGTTGATAAAAAACTTGCTGATTTTTTTGAAATACATAAAAACCCACTTCAACTCAGCGCTAATGCTACCCATCAAGCCTGGGTCGATGTTGTCGAAAACAGGCCGTTTGTTGCCTATAACCGTATTGTTGACGAAAAAAAACAAGAAACAATTGGCTCTGAATTTGTTCATGGCATAACAATAGACGACGTGAAAAAAAAGCTCAGTGAGACTCCTGGCTCGACCGCCAAGATTTCAGAACAAATGATTATACCTAGCCATACGCCCTTTTCTAAAATTTCTATTAACAACAATAATTTCACTGTTGTAGACGCAAGAGAATATAAAACCTATGAGTTGCAGCCCACCATCAAAAATATTATCATTCTTTTGAACCAGTTATTCTCTCTCAAATTATATACTAACCCCCTAGAACCCTTTATAAATCAGACGTTTAATGCAACCTATTTCCCTGAACTCTGCACAAAGCTTGGTTGGGAATATACGATAAGCGATGACAAAAATCTTGATGCTCGAGACTATGGAGCAACCGAATTTATTCTCCCATTAACGATGGCATCACAATGTAAAGGAATATCGCCAACCAAATGCCAAATCACGTTATCTCTCCAGCGAGGGCATGGCGAAATTCGAAAACCTTCAGGGGAACAGACCAAAGAAGCTTATGAAAAAGAATTACTGAGCCTTCTTTTTTCTGCAGCACAAGACGTAAGCTTTTTTTCAAAGCAGTACGTTGCGATGCAATGCCTAAATTTGCTTGTTCTTTATGCAAACGGTGATGAAAAAATAATTTCCAGTACCATCAAAACAACACCGATGTTGGGATATCATCTTGCCTATTTCCAGGATCTAGATAATCATAATGAAAAACTTAAGATCATTGAGCTTATTCTCTCTGAAAAAAACGAATCGCTCTATTTTCTTGCCGCTCGACTAATCAATGCATTACCTGTTTTGGAAGATTTAATCTATCAACGGCACATGATCGATATTATCAAAAAAAATCAGGAAGCATGTACTAATAAAGATATCTATGAGGCCATTAAAAAAGTTTTTCATGATGTTGGAACGCGAAATAATATGGTCAGCTATAAAGCAATAATCGAATTTGAATCATCAGAAGAAAAATTAACTGATTTAATTAATCCAATCATGCGAAAAATAATCACTGTCGCTCAGAAGGGTCTATCAAGCTCAGACATTAGTACTGCATACCAGTCTTCTGATCTTTGCTTAGCGTTACTACGAAGCAACAAATCTTTTGATGATCAATTTTATCGCGATATAATAAAATATGCTCAAGATAATTTTAATAGGGACGATGATAGCCGTGGGAATATTTGCGATATATTTAATGCTTTACTCAAAAGAAATAAAGGTTTTGATGAAGCTCTTAAAAAAGAGATCTATGAGGCCATTAAAAGAGTTTTTAATGATGTTGGAACGCGAAATAATATGGACAGCTATCAAGCAATAATCAAAATTGAATCATCAGAAGAAAAATTAGAAGAAAAATTAACTGATTTAATTAATACAATCATGCGAAAAATAATCACTGTCGCTCAGAAGGATCTATCAAGCTCAGACATTAGTACTGCATACCAGTCTTCTGATCTTTGCTTAGCGTTACTACGAAGCAACAAATCTTTTGATGATCAATTTTATCGCGATATAATAAAATATGCTCAAGCTAATTTTAATAGGGACGATTATAGGCGTGGGAATATTTGCAATATATTTAACGCTTTAATCAAAAGAAACAAAGGCTTTGATGAAGCTCTTAAAATTGCTTTGGATAATATACGTGTTGGCGAGTATAACAAATATGAGAATGATGCTTTAAGCCTGCTTCTAGCTATAGTAGAAAGTGGAAATAAACAGTTCTATAAAAATGTAATTAAAGCGGCTCAAGACTATTTCTCTATGCATATGATGACTGAGAGAGGGCCTGGTGTTGATCTTTTCGACTCCTTGATTAAACGCTTTAAACTGCTTGCTCCAGGAGAAGACGAAACCCTTGAAACTATTTCAAAACCAGGAAATAAATCATCATTTATTTATCCTGGATTTTATGAAGAAGCATTGAAAAAGCTTGGAAAATTTGCAGAAGCTCATAACTGGTTTAAAGAAGAAGAAAAAGAAGAAACCAATGCGCCTTCTCGTGAAGAAAAAACAATAGAACTGCCTGTTGCATAGCTAAAAACTAAAATAAGCTGGATTTTGCGTCCAGCTTATTTTTTTATACAATATGATGTTTTATAGTATCGTGCACAAGGTGCCCGTACTGGATCCCAGCCTACGCTCTTCGTAGTTAAATCTTCCCAACCATTTGTCGTAACCGAGCAACACGCTTTTCCATTGGAGGGTGCGTCGAAAATAAATTAATAATCGAGCTCCCCGAGAACGGGTAGACAATAAATAAACTCGCCATCGCTGTTTGTGCGTTCGATGTCGGTTCACGATGTTCTTGGCTTGTTTGGTCATGTAGTTTTTCCAAAGCCGACGCAAGCGCCAACGGATCGTGACAGCATTTTGCACCGGTTTCGTCAGCAAGATATTCACGTGAACGTGTTATTGCAAGTTGAATAAGCATTGCAGCAAGAGGCATAATAAGCGCTGCAATTAAAGCGCCAATCCCATGAGAGCGATCACGGTCGTTGCGGCCGCCACCAAAGAAAGCCGCCCACTGGAGCATGTGTGCAATATACCCAATAGCGGTCGCTATGGTTGCTGCAACTGTCCCAATTAAAATATCACGATTTTTTATATGCGAAATTTCATGAGCAAGAACACCACGTAATTCGTTGGGCTCAAGAATATCAAGTATCCCTTGCGTTACACCAATCGACGCATGCTTGGGATTACGTCCAGTTGCAAATGCGTTAGCCATCGATGTCGGGATATACCATAACTTTGGCATGGGGATCTCAGCTCTGAAACAGAGCTCTTTGACCATCGCGTAAATATCTGCAAATTTTTCTGGGTTTAACGGCTGAGCTTTATACATGGCTAAAACCATTTTGTCTGAAAAAAAGTAGGTCACAAAGTTCATAATCATAGAGAAAATAAACGCGAATATAAGCCCGCTTTTCCCGCCGGCCCAGTAGCCAAGTAAGAAAAAGAGCCCGCTTAAACTTGCGAGTAATATAACTGTTTTAAGTCTATTAAAAAACATATGACCTCCAATAGTGTCCATGGATTCCCAGCCTACGCTTATCCACGCCTTCAGGCTTGGCAAGCTATGGCGGGCAGGCGATACCCTTTAGTCCTGAGCGCCGTCGGTTTCCCTCTACTCGGACCTTCGGCCCTCCATCGGGACAGACGGCAGTTGAAGGGACCACGGACGGGACTATATCCTAAATTCTCGCTATTTATCTTCGTAATCGATCTGCCAGGTGTCTACAATTTCTGACTGCATCTCTGTCTGATTTTGTTGGTCACGACGAGAAATATCAAGATCTGTCGACTTATTTTTAGATATTATTTGTTCAGGCTTGCTATTTTTAATACCAAGCGGCATCTTGCGCATCTTCGACGTCGTTTCCTGCCTGATTTGTACAAGCTTTTCAGCCTGTTTTTTCATATCATCTTTAAATAAGTCACTTTCTTCGACCAGATTTTCTTGTGTCGCATTAAATACTTTATTAATTTCGTCTTGCATCCGCTTCATTTTTTTCTGTAACTTTAAGATAATCTCAACGCCGGCAAGATTTACGCCCATTTTATGGGTTAAATTAATCACTTCTTCAAGCCGGTCGACATCTTCTTCAGAAAACAGCCGAGTATTACCTGATGAGCGCGTTGGAGCTATCAAACCTTGTTTTTCGTACATACGAATAGTTTGTTGATGTACAGAAAACATCTTTGCAACAACTGAAATCGAGTAAAAACCCTTTCTTCGCTTCATCAGAGTATCCTCACGAAATCACCCGTAACCGGGGCGCCCCTATAAAAATTTAAACACATACGCGCACGCGTATGTATATTTTTTTACTCATGCTTTAAAACGGTCAAAAACGCTTCTTGTGGCAACTCAACGTTACCAACCTGCTTCATCTTCTTTTTACCTTCTTTTTGCTTTTCAAGAAGTTTACGTTTTCGGGTAATATCGCCACCATAACATTTTGCTGTTACGTTTTTACGCAATGCCGAAACCGACTCACGCGCGATAACTTTTGCGCCAATCGCAGCCTGAATTGCTATTTCAAACATCTGTCTATGTATAACTTCTTTAAGCTTTTGTGTTAATTGACGGCCAATATAAAACGCTTTATCTTCGTGCACAATAATCGATAACGCGTCAACAGCTTTGCCGTTCAATAAGATATTCATTTTAACTAAATCAGCCGGTTCATAACCGGTAATTTCATAATCAAAACTTGCATACCCCGCACTGACTGACTTAAGTTTATCATAAAAGTCGGTAATAATTTCGTTCAAGGGCATTTTGTATTTGAGCACAAGTCTGTTTTCATCAAGATAGGTCATTTCACTTTGGATACCACGTCTATCCTGGCACAATTTTAAGAGATTACCAAGATACTCTTTAGGTGTGATAATTGTCGCGTTAATTACAGGCTCTTGTACTTCAAGAATTTTTACCGTATCAGGAAACTTTGATGGATTTTCAATGGTTTCGATATCACCATTTAACATGACAACACGGTACGGAACGCTCGGCGTTGTCACGATAATTTCAACGCCATACTCTTGCTCAAGCCGTTGTTTAAAGACATCCATGTGCAATAAGCCTAGAAAGCCACATCTAAAACCTAAGCCAAGCGCAACAGAGCTTTCTTTTTCGATATGAACGCTCGGGTCGTTCAGTGTTAGCTTTTCTATTGCATCGCGCACAAGCTCAAAATCTGACGTATCGACCGGATAAATTCCGGCAAATACCATCGGCTTTGCTGGTTTAAAACCAGGTAACGCTGGTACTGGCTTTTTTGTATGATAAAACGTATCACCAACACGGGCTTCTTTTACTGTTTTCATACCTGAGATTAAATAACCTACTTGACCAGTATACAAAGCACCCATGGGTAATGGCTCGGGGTACATAAGACCGATTTCAAGTACTTCGTACTCATCACCGGTACTTGCTGCAGTAATTTTGTCCCCTTTTTTGATCATCCCATCGACAACTTCGATTAAACAGATAACACCGCGATATTCGTCAAACCACGAGTCAAACAGAAGACCTTTAAATGGTTTATCAGCGTCACCCGTTGGCGGCTTAATGCGATCAATAATTGCTGCCAATAACTCATCAATACCAATACCAACTTTTGCTGAAATTAAAAGTATCTCATCGCGCTTGATATCAAACGCTTTGTCCATCTCTTTGGCAATACGTTCGGGATCAGCATTAGCCATGTCGATTTTATTGATCAATGGAATAATCGTTAAGTCTTGCTCAAAAGCCAAGAAAAAGTTTGCCATCGTTTGCGCCTGAACACCTTGTGCAGCGTCGACAACCAATAAAGCCCCTTGGCAAGCATATAACGAGCGCGAAACTTCATAACTAAAGTCAACGTGGCCGGGTGTATCAATAAGATTTAAGATATAATATTGGCCGTTATGCTTGTGTAATAACGTTGCTGTTTGAGCTTTTACGGTAATACCGCGTTCACGTTCTACTTGAAGCTTGTCTAAAACCTGTTCATGCCTTTGGCGAGAAGAGATCGTTTCTGTTGTTTCAAGTAAACGATCGGCAAGTGTCGACTTGCCGTGATCGATATGAGCGATAATCGAAAAGTTTCTAATTTGCTCTGGTTTAAAATCTTTTAAATCAAAATTTGGTAACGATGATATTTTCATGATCCTGCCGTTTTATTAACGTTATTACATCTTTTCTGGAGTACTGATCCCGAGTAAATTTAAACATGTTTCAAATGTTTCACGTACTAACACAATCATAAGTAATCGTAACTGTGTTTTTTGTATATCTGAAACATCGATAATGCGATTGTTAGCATAATAGTTATGAAATTTATGCGCCAACTCCCATGCATAATGTGCGAGTATATGAGTTTGATACGATGCAGCAATTGCTGCAAGAATATCATGAAGTGACGCAATTTTTTTTAAGAGTTCAATTTCTTCAATAGACAAATTTGCTAAAACTTCGTGTAACGTTTTTGTATCAAGTGTCCCGTTACGTAACTGTTCGACATAATGCGCAAGATTTATCCCAGTACTCGTGCTATCTGGGATATCTGTTAAAGCAGCTTTTAAGAGCACGCTGTGCGTGCGTACATACGCATACTGGATATAATAGACAGGATTCTCGTCGTTCTTCTTGAGTGCTGTTTCTAAGTCAAACTCGAGATGGGCTTCAGCTTTTCGATTTAAGTAAAAAAAGCGTGCAACGTCTGTGCCAACTTCGTCAATAACGTCACTCAGTTTTGTAAAGACACCCGAACGTTTTGACATTTTAACAACAACGTCATTTTGTTTGATCGTTACCAATTGGTACAAAATAACTTCAAGACGATCTGACGCAAACCCAAGCGCTTCCATAGTTGCTTTTAAACGCTTAACATACCCATGATGGTCGTGCCCCCAGATATCAATCAAAATATCGTAGCCACGGTCAAATTTATCTTTATGATAGGCAATATCTGCGGCGATATACGTCAGCTCGCCGGTACTTTTTCGTACAACACGGTCTTTGTCATCACCAAACAGTGTTGACCTGAACCAAAGTGCACCATCTTGCTCGTAGGCCAAATCTTTTGCTTTTAATAACTCAAGCGCTTGCGTAACACGACCGTCGTTATGTAATGTCTTTTCAGAAAACCATTGGTCAAATTCTATACCGTAATTTTTTAGATCATGCTTTTGAATTTGTAATAAATGTTCTTTGGCATAATTAGTAAAAAAAGCTTCGTCTTTTTCTAAAATATCCTGAGAATCAAACTCTGCTACACAGGCTTTGGCAAGCTCGATCATATACTCGCCAGCATATCCTTCTTCAGGTAATGTTTCTGGAATACCAAGCTCTTGTTTGCAACGAACTTGTAACGACTGACCTAAAAGTTTTATCTGATTACCAGCGTCGTTTATATAAAATTCTTTGTGAACCGTATGTCCCATAAATACTAAGACACGGGCCAAGATATCGCCAATAATCCCACCACGACCATGACCTAAATGTAACGGCCCGGTTGGATTTGCACTCACAAATTCAATAAGATATTTTAATTTTTTGAGATTTTTATCGTGATTGAAATCAGGCTTAAAACATGTTTGTTTTTGGGTAAAAAGTTCTATGACAAATTTTTGCCACAAACTATTCGTGAGCGTTAAGTTTAAAAAACCTGGGCCAGCTATTTCGATTTTTTCTATCGCTTCTGGGTTTTTTTTCTGCAAAACCTCAAGTAACTCTTGAGCTATTTGACGTGGGTTTTTGCCAACAACTTTAGCAAGCATCATTGCAGCATTGCAACTTACGTCACCAAACGAACGATCTTTATCGACGTTAATTTTGATATCGATGCCTGCTAACTGATCGTCAGAAAGCTTGTAAAGATCTTGTGTTGTTTGAATAATAGTTTGCTTGAGCCCAGAAATACTGTTCATGATAACCTTATGTTAAATCTCAATTTTAAATCTCGTTTTTTTAGCCCAGATATTTTTATCTAGTATAATTCTCGTATAATTTATGAAGCTTCGGTTTAGTTTACTATAGTCATATAGACATCACAAGCTAAAATGGGAAATGACCCAATAGCTAAAAATGGGAACCGAAAGAACGTTGGTGTTAAAAAAACGACGATTTATCCAAAAACTTCATAAAATACCCTCAAAACTTAAACTTTTATACTTTGCAGATAGAAAACAACCGAAAGCTTACAATCGAGCAATTATTTCTAATTGAAATAGATCATTGACTCCTGAGGCTGATTATTGCGATAATAATAAAGTGATCTAATGATCTAAGATCAAAAATCGTAAGTTTTTTAATATTTTAATAATAATAGAGGGGTATTATATGGAGATCAAAAAAATTGAATCTCAGCGATTAATGGTACTGATTGCTCTGGTTTCTTCATTGATAAGCAACATAATTGTTGCAGAGATTCCTGTACATAATGTACATCATGAAGTATATAAAATGCCTACAGCAGCCGAGATTGCAGCCGAGGTTGCAGCCCATGAGAAATGGATGGCGCTGAAGAAAGAACAGTGCCCTGTTTGTTATGCAGATTGCCTTGAGGAAAAGTCACTCGATCTTCCCAGCTACAATTATATGATGATAGTAAGCTCGCATTGTGGCCATAAAGTTTGCAAAGATTGTCTTTCTAGTTTGATTCGTGCAAGTGTTAATCAAAATCAGATACCGTTATGTCCATGTCCATCCATTCAACGACCTGATGATGATTTGTGCAACACCCCTATTGATGATGATGCAATCAAAAAGGCTACAGACCAACATACGCTCAATATGTGTCATAAACTAAAAAAAGGCCAGGGGGCTAAAACTACCGAGTATCTTCCTGAAACAGATGAGACGCGTAAAATCGACTCATTCTTAAAAGATAATTGGTTTGTAAAACGATGTAAGTATTGCAACAACTTTGTTGTATTGTCAGACCAGGCCTGCAAGTACGTTAAATGTCATTGTCGACTTGGCGACCCAAACCAGGAAATTTGCGTTGCTTGCGGTTTTCATACGAAAACAAAACATGAAATGCATGAATGTCATGTTCCAGGTATTTCATTCCAGGGCGTTTCCCAGGGTCATGTTCCAGGTATTTTCTATTCTCAGGAAATGTATGCAAAACAGGACGAGATGATTAAAAAATTTGAGGACTATCGATTTGCCGAGATTGAAGCAACGGCTCATGAAAAGAAGAAGAGTGAGTAAAAAGACAGACATAAAGATAGATATACAAAGAAGGGCCCTGCATATGCAGGGCCCTTCTTTGTATAAAATCCAATAGAATTTTAGGATACTAAGGCATTAATTAATGCTTTCAAATCATGAGAACCACTCGATTCTACTTTCTTTTTTAATGCTTCCTGTATGGTTTTCCCACCTAAAATCTCCGTTTTATCAGAAGAACTCAAATTACTTAATGCAGTCTTCTCATCAGAAGTCAAAGTAAAGTTTGTAATTGCTACGTTCAACGCTACTTTTGAGGCTGTCAAAATAGTCCCAATCTTCGCCTTAAGACTTTGACGCACGACATCTTTGATTTTCACCACGGGCAACGGCTTTTTACCTGCTGGTTCCGGATTTACAGGAGGTTGATTTTTATTCGATTGTACAATACTCTTGAGCGCTACACTCAAAGCACCGAACGTATCTTTCACAGCAGTCAAACTATCTTTAAGTCCTGTTTGTAACAATACCTGGGCATTTCCTGCTGAAGGTTCCGGAACCGACTCCCCGCTTATCCCAAGTGCTGCTCGTAATTTAGGACCAAACGGATCAGCAGGAGGAAGTTTTGAGAATGTAATAGCAAGGGTATCTCCAACTCCTCTCTCCAGCGAAACATAATTTCTGAGAGGAGCAAAAACACCTGGTGACAAAGTCTTTTTCCAAGAAACTTTCTTGCATGCATCAAAAAGATAGGTTTCATACGGTTTCAATCGCCATTCACTAAACGTGTCAGCAGTGGTAACAATTGCGAAAAAATCACAAAAAACTTGTTGTGATTCTATAGCAGTTGTAGAAGTATGAACTGGAGCATATTCTCCAAGTGTAAATGGCTTTTCATGATACTGTGCAGGTACAACGTCTTTCCAATATATAAGATACTTTATGAAGTATTTTTGTGCTTGCCCAGAAAAGGCCATCATTGCAGCTTTTTTAAGAGCTGTTTGGATATTAGCCTTCTTTGGTTCATCTTCAGAGTCATCGGGTGTTGAATATGCCTCTCCATAAGCATCGGTCACCTGCAATGTATATTTAAACATTTCTTTAAGTGATGCTTTTTTATCAATATTTGGATATGTTAACGGCTTTTTATCTAATTCTTTTTCGATTTCAGTTACCCGTTCTTTTGCAGGAATCATTTTATGACCAAAACACTGATCTTCATGGCCACGGAAAATAACTTTTATCCCCATTGCTTCAAGATGGGCAGGAACATCTTCTATAACAAATTTCTCGTCACTATCTTTTCGATGAGAACAAACAAGATTGCCTGCTTTGATGGCAAAATCGCCCCAATTAAAATTAGCACTATCATCCGTTGGGATTATTTGAAAGCGTTTATCAGATTTTATCAATGCTTGAGGATTAAAAGCTTTTGCTATACCACCATGACAACATTGCGCATATGAAGCCGTATCTGGACTGCTGCCAGAACCAACATAAAGAACAAGTGGTAAAAAGCGATACAGTAGTTGAAGTGAATTTGGTTCATTATCATAAACATAGTCAAAAACATATTCTGGCCATTTTTCTTCCCATGATTTCTCTGATCTCAGTGCATAATCATCTGTTTTGACATATTTATCATACCACTCTTCAAAAGCTGCACGATCTGGTTCTGTTTCAAATTTGGCAACTGTAGGATTTTTCAGGTACTCTATAGTCCATGCTGTAAATGCTGTTAGATTGGATCCTACTAAAGCAGGATCTTTTTCATTTTTTTTAACTGCTACATAAAGATTTTCTAATCGTTTTTTAAAGTCTTTACCCAAAAAAACTTTCTTCAAATTTTCTGGATCAAAAGGTCTCGTTTGTTGTGATGCATCTTTAAGAAAAGTTTCAGCTGCTACAAACTTCCCATTTGCCCTAAACTCTTTCAAAAGATCATTTCTATATTTTAACTTTAATTCTAAATGGGAACCATCGTGCCTATTTTGAGCAATAATTTCATGATTCCCTTGAAGTATCTGAACACGATCCCAGTTTTTAAGCTTTACAAGCATAATGAGATACCATGCCTCAACGCTATACCATCCGCGATCTGCAATATCTCCCAAAAAAATAAGATAGACATTCTTTTTTAAGACAAAGTTGTCATCAATATGCCCCAAAAGTACGAGGCGTATAAAATTCCGTACAAGAGAATGAACACTACCATGAATATCACCAATTAAAATAAGGTTACTTCCTGATGGTGCAAAAAGTGTTTGCGCAATTGGAGGCTGTTTGTCTTCTGGTATTTGAGCTGGCAAACCCTCTTTATCTACGCCAAAAAAATCTGACGCCGGCTTTTTTTCATCCAGCCAAACATCTTTATTATCAAGCGCTTCAACATACTTTTGTGTTATTTGTCGTATTGCTTCTTTTAACTGTTCATACGGCAAAAGAGGTGGGATTTCTTTAACCAGTTTAAATATTGGATCTTGTTCTGTTTTTCCTTCCAAGGTCATGCGTCCTTCAGAAAGTTTTTTAAAGCATTCCGAAGCAAATGAAGATAATGTTTCATGAAGTTTTACTTCACCACTTGGCGTTCCCGTTGCATGTAGATTTATACAAGACAGTATGCTGTGTAAGAAGATAAAAAAGATCTTTATGTGATTATATTTTTTCACGATATAGTTCCCCCGAAATTTGGACAAAAAAAACACACTTAACATTTGTTAAGTGTGTTAAAAAATATCACGATAAAGCAATAATTAGGTTAAAAGTCCCAATTTAACGTAACGCCAAAGCTTGCACCAAACATGTTAACAATAAAAACACGTTTACCCGCAATAGGAACGCTTCCTGAGATTTTCAGACATGGCGAAAACCAAAGGTCTTTGTGTTTTTTAAAGTCATATTTAACAACAGCATGTATAACGTGCTGTTCCCAACCTTTATTGCGTTCGTCTGAATTAATAACTTCACATCGTGGAAATATTCTTGGCGGGTTTCTTGAAAGTTCTCGCTCATAAACAGCCTTTAAAAATTTGTGATCTTCAAGCCCTAAAACTGTTGGCTCATTGCGCGTAAAAGAGTACCCAACAATCGCTTCAAGCCCTTTGCAAAAGTTACGCGCGGTACCATATAATCCCAAGTCCCAAATTGACCCTTGGTCAACATCAGCACGGCCCTTATCAAGCACGATAATACCGCTTTGGTGTATGTCTGTTTTCATGCGCATATTACGGTTGCTCTTAATAAATGTCATAACACCTGTTTGTGCACCAATAGCAAAAACATCGGTGATACCAATCTGTACATACGCGCGAGCGTTAGCGCCATAGTGTCTGTTATATCCAAGAGGAATTGAGTACAAATGATTTTCGTCACGAGAAGCTGCAACAGGCAATAAAATCCCAAGCTGAACAGCAGCTTCGACCGTTTTTACAAACGTTCCAAATGAACTGTCGTCAAAAACTTGCCAACCTAGCGACACCAACGCATCTGAACAGCCGGTTTTTTTGAACGGCTCTTTCAGCCCCGTTAGACAATGTTCTTTAAGAACAAGATCGATATTTGAAAGCGCATTAACAGGATCGGTTGTCGCCATGTTAGGAGGTGGGTTCATGTTGTCGTTATTTGGTTGTACAACAAGTAACCCTGAGGCATGGAGTGGATTGGGTGCATCGGGTGTGCTGGGTATTTCTGCAGTACTTGTCAGTGCTGCAATTTCGCCAGCTCCAGTAACGGTACATGGAATTTTCCGTGCAATAGTACTAACTTCTATTTGGCGAATAGGAAGATAAACGTGCGCATAAAACCCTGCCATAAGATTTTGATGTAAGGTAAAATCAACCTGCTGAACGGTAAGTTCACCAGAAAGGCTTATTGCTATTTTATTCGTTGGGTCTTTGTAAAAATTACCTAAAAGCCCTGATGGGGGTTTCTCTGCTGTAACAAGCGGTGGTACTTTGGTGTCATCAATAATAACCTGTGCGTCTTGCCAAAACGCTGCAGTTACAGGCGTTACAAAGCTACCATCAGGATTTTTTGCCTGTTGATCTTGAACATTTAACCCAAGATGTGCTGCGTTAACAAGACCATAGACGTTTAATAGATCAACTTTATTACCATGGCTATCCCATGCTTTTTTACCAGAACCAAAATCGTAACCTACCGTAAAATAGGTCGTCCAATTTTCACGATCTATTTTTGGTGTCCCCTGAAATAATGGAGCACGATAAAACACCGGAAAATCAAGTGCCTGTGCAACCGGGCTTGAGACGATGCTCGCGATTATCGTTGTTATAACCATAATCTGTGATAGTTTTGTTCTTGTTCTTGATTGTAATCTTGATAAAGAGAAGATTCCATTAGAAAAAATGGCTTTATGTTCATTCATAAAAACTCACCTTTGTAAAAAATAATATCCTTTGCTCGTTGCCAGGAGTCTAGCATTAAATTCCTGTAAACGCCAAGGAAAGCTCAGGAACTCTTGGATCACCCTGTATTTCATGCTATAATTCAAAAAAATACTATTTACTTGTATTTGGATTTGAGAATTCATATGGTAAACACAGGAGTGACCGTTTTTTATGAACGTCTTTTTGTCTGAAACAAAGGAGTGTTGCATGATCTCTATGAAAACAGTCGTAAAAGTTTTCGTTTTTGCCGTATGTGTTGGAATGATGCCAGCAGCTGTCGCGAGTCAGGACCATGAAAGCAATCTTTTACCAAAGGGTGCACAGATTGATCTTGATGAAAAGCCAGATTTGGTTGCAGCACATCAACAAGAAGAAGTGTCATATAACGAAGAAGTATCGTATGACACCGACGATTTTAACCAAGAAAAAATCAGTAAAAATAATTTACCTGATGATAGTTTTGACTTCGGTAATATTAGCGATGACGACGACGATGAAGAAGATGAGTTTTAGTATTTAATTTTACCTCTCTTTTACTTCTTTTTTGTTTCGTTTTTACTTCGTGCACAATAAAAAACCCCGGTGTATATTTTACACCGGGGTTTTTTTAGTATTTAATTAATTACAGAGTACGCTCCTGCCCTTCGATCCATTCGAAAGAATGGACTTTATCCCGAGCTCGGTCGAGGGGTCAGGACGAGCGCCCGGCAAACTAATTTAGACTTTCGAAAGAAGTCTATTATTAAAATGGGAGATCGTCTTCAAACGGAGCTTCGTCTTTAAACGCAATTTCGCCGGTCGAGCTTGCGCCAGCGCTTGCTGCATCTGACGGTTTTCTTGGTGCCCGCGCTTTTTTAACGTCTTGAGAAGCTGTTTGTGCTGCGCCAAACTCTTGTGATCCTGAAGCTTGTACGCCATCTTCAGCTGAGTCATCAGCCTGTGCGCCTGACCCTAAGAAGGTAACACGATCAGCAACAATTGAATGCTTGCTTCGTTTATTACCGTCGTTATCTTGCCATGAATCAAGTTTTAAACGCCCTTCAACAAGAACCGCTCTGCCTTTTGCCAAGTACTGATTGCAGCTTTCAGCTTGAGGGCCCCATACGTCAACGTCAACAAAACAAACTTCCTGTACCATGGTACCGGTTTGTTTGTTCTTGAATTGTCTGTTGGAAGCGACGCCAAAACGGCAAACAGCCTGGCCAGAGTTAAGCTGTTTATACTCAGGATCTCTTGTCAGATTTCCCATCATGATAATACGATTATAACTTGCCATGATACCCTCTATAATTTAATTACACAAAAATAACTTAAACTAAAATTAGCCCGATGTTAGCACAAATATTTATTTTGGTACAACACCCAAGATATTAGTAAAGATATTTTTAAGAATTTCGCAACATATCACGCAAAACCGTACAATCAGCGATAAAATCATGATACGTTTTGTCTTGAATAATACTTTTTTTATAGAGATCAAGAAGTTCTTGCGACAGTTTCTCAGGAGAACAGTCTGCCTGAATAAACTCTTTAAAGACTGTTTTATTGAGTAATAAATTTGGCAACGACATGTACGGCACAGTAACTAATAACTTAGCGATAGTATAGGTTAATCGTGACGTCATAAAAAAGACAACCGATGGTATCTGTAAAAGCGCTAGTTCAAGCGTTATAGTTCCGGGCTTTGTCAGCGCAACACGGCACTGACGCAAGAGCATAAACTTTTCATGTTCGTCTTGGACAAAAATAAACTTTTCTAAAATATCACCCAAACCAGCATTACGTAAATGCTCTTTAACGTAATTATCAGGTAAAGAACGTGCCAGGGGAACAACAAATTGTACATCGGGGCTTGATGCAAGAAATCGACGAGCAACGGCAGCAATAAGCGGCGTGAACGTTTGTACTTCTGATAAGCGAGAACCGATGAGTAACGCTATCATATTTTTTTGTACAGGCGACCCATTCGAGACACTCGTCCATTCCATGGACTCGCTCCTCAGGGCGAGCGCCTGTTGTTCGTTTTGTTTTTCTTCTGTGTTTTCTTCTGGAGTTACAAAATACTTTTGCAAGCTATCGTATACGGGAGAACCAATCCAGCGCACTGGTAACCCACGTTTTTGGTACCAAGCAACTTCAAAGGGGTACAAAACAACCAGATCATCACAATAACGCTTTAATTTTTTAATGCGCCACGCGCCCCAGCACCATAACTGGGGGGGAGAAAGATAGGTAATTTTTATATTTTTATTGCGCTGTTTTAAGTATTGGGCAAGTCGCATATTAAAACCGGGAAAATCGACCAGCATGACCTCATGAAAGTCGTTCTGAATAATATAATTAACAAGCGTATGTAAAATTTTTAATAACCTGGAAAGATGCCTGATAATTTCGATAATACCAACGACATTTAAAGATTCAAATCGTTGAACCAGTGTAACTCCCTGCGCCTGCAAAAAGTCCCCACCAACAGCTTCATAATAATCTGTACTATTTTTTTTGCGTTCTTGCGCAACATACCATGCGGCAACGCGATCGCCGGACAATTCACCAGTAACAATAAATACTTTATGATTTTTTACTTCAAACATACGTTCTTTGCCATGCTCAAATGTGCATTTTTTACAACGGTACCATGTTGTTCAAGCTTTTTTTCAATATCTTTTAAACTGTTCATAACAGTGTTGCCCGAAACAGTTGTGATTAATTTTGTTGGTTTTTGTTTACGTAAAGAAGCGCTCATCTTTTTACATGTATCGATACTTACTACAAGCTCTTTATCAACGGTTTGAATAGCCGTTAATGCTGTTTCAAGCTCTTGGCGCGATGCTTTTTTAAACGGCGCCTGGTTCTCAACCAACTTTTCAATAATATTAGAAAACGTATCCTGCAGAGAGGCTATATCTATCTGAATCGTTCCAAAAATTTTAGTAATTTTTGTCGACTGTTCTAAAACAGCTGTTGCAAACGTATGGTTCTCTTTATTGTTAAAAACAACTTGAGCTTGAGCAATATCAAGTTGTAAGCTTCCCAAATTCTTATTGAGTAACGTTGTTGTTTGAAAAAGCGTTTTAGTTGCCTGGCCAATATTTTCTTTAAGAACATTAACACTAAGCTTTTTTGTTTTTATGGGTTTAATAATAAAATCTTGGTCTTGACCTGACAGAGCAGTTGTTACAATACCCATAAACAGGATAAACACACTATATTTTTTATAATCGTTCATACACAATCTCTTTAAATACTATCTCTTTAAAATAAATAAAAGCAAACAGGACGGTTATCCTGTTTGCTTTTGGTTTATATGCTATTTGTTGGTCGAAAATAATTACTTACGCTTTTGAGCTTTAGCTTTTGGAGCTTCTTCTTCGCCAGCATCATCAGCATCATCAGCATCGTCAGCATCGTCAGCGTCATCAGCATCTTCATCTGAAGCTTCGTCTTCGTTATTTTCTTCATCTTCGTTGTCATCGCTTGATGCTTCGTCAGCATCTTTTGCAACAGCCTTAGCTTTAGGAGCAGATTTTACTGCTTTGTCTTTAGCTGCATGAGCATGACCTTTGTGATCAGTTGCCTTTTTTACTTCTTGAGCATCTTTAGCGCCTTTTTTAGCACCTTTTTTTGTATCTTTTTCATCAGTACCAGCGTTTGCATCAGTACCAGCTTTAGCTCCATCGTTTTTTGTAACTAAGTTTGCAAATTTTGGCAATACGAATTTATATACCAAGAAACCAGCAACGGTTGCGCCTACACCAATAGCGATCCATACAAGCTTTGCTTCTTTTTTTGATGTTGAAGCTGAACCCAATGATGCAACAGTGTTGTCGATTTGTACAACAGCTGCAGCTATTTGTTCTTCTGAATTACCTTCAGCACGAAGTTTTTCTACAACAGCATTCTTAGCTTCTTGTGCAAGCACAGTAAGTTCAGCTTCTGGCAAATTTGACAATGCAAGAAGAGCTTCTGGGGTTACATTTTCTGTTGAAGCAACAACATTAACAAAGAGCGTAAATGCAAATACGGTAGAAACTAATCTTTTAAACATATATATCCTTTTAGATTAAAACCAAAGAAAACCATTACCAACAAATATGTATAAACATCTTTTATTATTTTTTATTACGTTATTAAGATTTTTCCCAGAACAGAAGCCAGTATGATTTCATTTGAAAAAAAAGCAAGTACCCGTCGATTTGAAATTTAATTTTTTGAACTTTTACGAAAGTAATACATACCTGTTTTCATGTACTGCAACAGGGATAAAACAGAAAAAAGCGCCAGTATAATCAAGAATAAGATATAGGTCTTTTTAGGCTCCCATCCAAAGAAATAACAGGCAAAGGTCCATATAACAAACACGATCTGAAAAAACGTGGTTAATTTCCCCCACATCGTCGGCTCAAAATTTACCTGCGGATAGGCCCTTAAAACGACACACGAACCAACGATCATAATTATTTCTCGAATAAACACCATCATAAAAAACCATACGGGTATCTGAAATAATGGGAGCGGTAAAAACGCTAATGCACAAAAAACCGATAACAATAAGACTTTATCAGCAACAGGATCAAGCATTTTGCCCAAATTTGTCTGAACATCACACCAGCGAGCCAAAAAACCGTCTAAAAGATCGGTCAACGATGCTACCATAAATACAATAAACGCAAATAATAAATAACCATGATACATTCCCAAAACCATAACGGGCGCTAAAATTATACGCAGTAACGTCAATATATTGGGGATTGTTAGCCAGCGCTTATCGTGCGAAATTTTTTTGAAAAACAGGGTAATTTTTAACATATCACTCAATTCAGCATAAAAATGGGGCCTTAAAGCCCCATTAACAATATAAAAACTTATTATGCTTTTTTAAGAAGCTGTTGTCAAAGCTTCTTGACTCACGTAACCCAAACGATCAGACACAGGCTTATTACTTGTAAGACATTTTACAAATCTGCCGCTCGTTACCCTACTTTTAACCAGCCCATAGGCCTGAGCATACGCTTTATTGCAATCAGTTAATCGCTTAAAATCACCATCAACCAAAACCCATGGGTTAACGCCACGAAACTTTGTTGTAATAACCAAATCAGTAGGTTTATCAGTCTGAATAAAATTACCCCCATGGTGTAACAAATTATTAAGAGCCGTCTTAATTTCGCCATCTTTACTCTGGCACATTTTATTCCAGACAATATCGTCAACAGAAAAATGTATATCATCAAATGATAGTAACTTTATATCAACAGCACGCCTGAGTGCTTGGGCCGCAAATTTGTAGGTTACAAAATTACTCAGACCACCCCACACATATTCAGTATGATACAGAGAAATTTGAGAAAACTGCTGAGCTCGCATAATATCAGTGAAAAACCAACGACCATCTTTAAATTTAAGCGTCTGTAAAATAGGTTCGATATCGTTTTTGGTTATCATATTTTCGAGTAATCCACCATATAGATTATATTCTATTCTATCAGCACACAAATCTGGCAAATCTTGCTCTGCCATACGATGCTTCCCGCTTTTATGCATAACACTTTCTAATGATATACCATGTTTTGCTAATAATTCAGGAACTTTTTGTTGCTGTAAATACCATTCGTGAATATCATCCTGATATGAATTTTTTGTTGACGTATGCTTAAAAAGCGCATCTGCAACATGTGAAAAAACGGTATGGGAAGCATCATGAAGTAACCCAGCAATTTGTTCTTCAAGACAAGCACCATATCTGCGCAATATCGCCCAAACACCAACACTATGCTCATAGCGATTATACTCTTTTTTATCGACATAATATAAAACCCCGTACTGCCTAATCCCCTTCAAGCGCTGCATAACCGGGCTGTCAAAAAGTTCTAATAATACAGGCTCGTGAACATAAAAGCTCCCGTAGAACGTTTCTATTGTACGCCCCTGAGTACGATCAGTAGTTCCAAATGTCGGTGTCGCCGTATATGAATAAGCAGTATTCGAAGAAACAGTAAAATCACTATTTTTAGAGCGATTACTTGTTGTATAAAAATATCCAATCAGGACACCACCCAAGATCATACTCATAATTATAAACAGATATAACCGTATCGATTTCATGATAAACCCTTTCTAAATAATACAAACAGACACAATTCGCAACAGTTTTACGACACTTAAAAAACGGTTTTAAAAACGCGTTAGGCAAGTATAGCCAGAATCATCAAAAACAATAGATCTTTTGATACTTTTATTTGCCCATTTATTTACGTAACGATCTACTCATGCTATTCTAGCCCCTATGAACGAAATTATATTCTTTTTTCACATCGTTATTATCGCACTTTTTACCCTTGGAGCACTACGCATAGGGCAAGAGGCACTGATTGCATCACTGTGCACCCAGTCGCTTCTTTCTAATCTTTTGGTCACAAAACAAATTACATTATTTGGTCTCAACGTTACAAGCACTGACGTCTTTGCCGTTGGCTGTATTATGACCTTAAATCTTATTCAAGAGTACTTTGGTACATCGAGCACCATCAAAGCAATAAAAATTAATTTCTTTATGCTTATCTTTTATCTTGTTATGACCCAGTTTCACCTCTGGTACATGCCAAATATATTTGATATAACACAAGAGCATTTTATAATTATTTTAAGCCCCATGATGCGCATTATTATTGCGTCTTTAATCGTGTATACGATCGTACAAATTATCGACACACAACTCTATCGTTATTTAAAAACTAAATTTTCGGGAAACTACTTACTCGCTCGAAATATTTTTTCGCTCTTGTGCACACAGCTTATCGATACCGTACTGTTTAGCTTTATTGGTTTATATGGGATAGTCGAGTCTGTTACACATATAATTATTGTCAGCTTTTTAGTAAAAATTATTGTAATAGCTCTTGCTTCACCCTGTATTTTCTTATCTAAGTTTTTCGTGTCAAAAAATCGTGAGATCTAACATCATGAATACATTTAAATTCGAACTTATCCATCAGTCAAAAAAATCACGGGCTCGTGTTGGCAGAATTCATACGCCACATGGGATTATCGACACCCCTAATTTTGTGCCCGTAGGAACCAATGGAACGCTCAAATCAATCGATAGCCAGGTTTTAGAACATATTGGAAGCCAGTTAATTTTTTGCAATACCTATCATCTTATTTTACAACCTGGACCTGAAATAATAAAACAAGCGGGCGGCCTACACAAATTTATGAATCGTTCACGACCAATTATTACCGACTCGGGCGGCTTTCAGGTTTTTAGTCTCGTGTACGGTGGCGTACATAACGAAATTAAGAGCAAAGGGACCAAGAAGCACGATTCAAGCGTTTTAAAAATTAACGAAGAAGGGGTTTTGTTCAGATCATATCGTGACGGCTCTAAAATACTCTTAACTCCTGAGTCTTCGATAGCAGCCCAAAAATCGTTAGGCGCTGATATTATGATCAGCTTTGACGAACTCCCGCCCTATCACACAGCGCCACAAAAGTTAAAAAACTCACTTGAACGAACCCATCGTTGGGAAAAGCGATCGCTCGATGCACATTTACAAAACCCAAATAATCAGGCGTTATACGCTGTTATTCATGGGGGTCTTGATTTTGATTTACGCAAAAAAAGCTGTGACGTGTTATCACAGCTTCCATTTGATGGGTACTCGATTGGTGGCAGTTTGGGTAAAACACGTGAAGAGATGTTCGAACTTTTACGTTTTGTTATGCCCCACGTTCCAACCGACAAACCTAATCACTTACTTGGTATCGGTGACCTATCGTCACTACCCATGTGCATACCATTCGGTATCGACACGTTTGATAGCTCACACCCAACACGCTCTGCGCGTCACGGGCTTTTATTTACCAAACAGGGCCAAAAACGTGCTGTTTTAAGTGGACATGCCAGTATGTTTAGACCAATTGAAGACGACTGTACCTGTTACACCTGCCAACACTATACACTGGCGTATATTTGTCATTTGTTTAAATCGCACGAACTTGCAGCGTTCACGCTGGCAACAATTCATAATTTACACTTTATGAACGAGTTTATGGCCAACTATCGCACAAAAATCTTGAACGACGAAGTATAAACAATCGCTAACACTTACTACAAAATAGCACTCTCAACATCGAACTATTCAGCTTTTCCAACTGTCCCTAGTGCCGTTATTAAATTACCCAGCTGTAATTTTAATTGTCCCAACGCTGTAAAAAGTGCTGTACTTGCATCTGATGGTGTTGGTTGAAGGGCTGTTGGTTGAAGAATGGCAAGAATTTCTTTAAAAATTTCTCGCTCACCTATCTTTCCATCTTTCCATTCAGTAGCTTTTGCCAACGGTGTTCCATTATGACCACCATCTTCTGGGTTTGCACCAGCCTTAACAAGCTTACGCATAATATCCAACATGCTATTCAATGCATCGTCATTATTTCTTACCGCTGGATCATTAACAACCGCATCAATTGCCTCAAATAATGCTGTGTTATCGGCGCGATTCTTCGCATTGGGGTCAGCTTTTTTTTCTAATAACATGTGAACTATCTCAACATTATTAATAATAACAGCTAGATGTAACGGTGTGTTTTGAGGTCCATTTGATTGGGCTTTGTTTTGATCAGCTTTCTGTTCAAGCAAATATCGTACCAAATCTTTGTGTTTATAGCTTATGGCAATAAGTAATGGGGTAAAGCCTTGATCTACACTATCCTTATCAACCCCTCGCGCTAAAAATCCCGCAACGACATCTTTGTTGCCATCTTTACACGCTTTCCAAAAATCTTTCATCTCATCGGCAGTCACCGGCGTTGCAACTGCAGTTTTTGCTGGAGCTGATGGAGCTGGGGGATTTTTTAACATTTCAATAATCTCAAGAACGTATTCTTCTTTCTTTGGCGTAAAGTCTTCTTTGTTTTCGGTCAGCCACGTTGTAAGCATTGAAAGTGGAGTATCCCCTTTTGCTACGGCGCAATTAATACCCCTATGAACCTTCTGAGATGCTGTAACATCTGTTTTGGCACCATTTTTCAATAATAATCGTGTAATTTCTGGACGACTATAAGAAAAACGCGCGGCCACAAAAAGAGGTTTCAACCCCGAAGACTTATCATCCTCTACATCAAAAAAAGTGGCACACTCATCTTTTTTTTCCGAAAACCATTTTTTTAATTGTGCCAGCTTCCCATCTTTTATGGCCATAAAAAAATTTGCTTGCGTTAGTTCTTGTGTTGGAGCAGGTTCTTCTGTTTTAGTTTCACCAGGCTTCAATCCCTTCAATCCTTTAATAAAAGTCTTGAGCTCTCCTAATGTTTCACTGGACCCATGAGCTTTTTTAGTCTCACCATCATTGACAATATTAATATTTGCCCCAGCGGCGAGAAGCGCCTTTATCACCTCTACGTAGCCTGCAATGGTGGTGTTCTTGCCAAAACCACTAAAATCTTTCCGCTCCGCAGCAGCTAGGTACAGAGGCGTCAATCCATAAGCGTCTGTTGCATTAACGTTTATCCCTTTTACGCTGAGTAAAATTTTTACAGCCCCAACGTCTCCTGAAGCTGCAACTACATGAAGCGGAGTTCTGCTCTCGCTACCAACCTGCATATTAACTAACTTTTTAAACCACGGTTGATGCTCATGCATCCCCATGAGCATTGCTATTTCACTACTGTTCCCGCTATCCATAGCACTGTGCAATTTTTGCACTACCGTCATCTCATCATCACCGGGAAACATACACAAAGTATGTCCAACAGATAACCCAACGATAAAAACCATATATCCAAAAAATTTCTTCATACAAACTCCCTGAAATTAAACCAACCAATCAAATTAAGAATAAATGTATGTTAGCAAGTGATAGGCGATGGGGACCATGAATTTAGAAATTAAGGCAAAAATGCAGTGATCTCCAGCCTCAAGAATTTTTTCTGGGACATGATAATGGCTCATGTCCCGTTTTGACTTTTTTAGATAAGATTTGTTAGTTTCTTGAATTTTTTATAGACCCTTGATTGCCTGTATGCATTAATGTATACTATTTGTATACACATAGGAGATTTTTTATGACCAAAATTATGACCAAAATGATGCGAATTACTCATCAAACAAGCGAAGATCTTAATAAGCTTTCAGAAGAAACAGGTATGACAAAACAAGCGCTCATGGAAAAAGCAATGGAATATTTGATGCGCAAACATTTTCTAGAAAAAACAAATCAAGAATATCTTGAACTTAAAAAAAATCCTCAGCATTGGCAGACTCTAAAAAAAGAGTCTGAAGATTTAGACAACATTTTTTTTGATGCGACACTCGATGAAGAATAACAAACCATCTCGTGGACAAATTTGGATTTACAATCCAGATCCAACCAAAGGCCATGAACAAGCAAAGATGCGTCCTTGCATAATAGTCTCGACCAATGGTTTTAATCATGGCCCAGGGGAATTGGCCGTAATCGTTCCCATCACATCTCAATATCGTAAACTTTCTTGGCTCGTTGAGATTAAACCTCCTGAAGGAGGACTGACAAAAACGTCATATGCCCTTTGCAATCAGATCAGAACAATAGCTCTTGAACGCCTTAGCAATAAACCACTCGGTATGATTACAGCTGAAACCATGATAGCTCTTGAAGAACGACTCAGAACACTTTTAGAACTTTATTCTAAATGATATCTCTTGTTTCGCATGCTTTCAAAAACAAGCAAAAAGTTCTGATTCTTGAGGGAGAATAAGCTCACAAAATTTTGCCCCTTTTTTCCCTCCCCTTTTTCCCTATTGAGGAGTTTTAACCAACCGCATAAGCTCTTTATATTCAGCAAGGGTCACTCCCAAATCTGCAGCTCGTTTCTTATTTTTTTGGAATTGCCCAGGCACAAAAGATTTCTGAGATATCATGAATTTTGCAAGCGCAGCATCCCGTGCACTTTTTGCAGCAATTTTATCTAAAATTACACCAGCTCTGTCTTGTGAAAGCACTTGCGGCTTTTGCTGAGACTTCTTAGGAGCCTGCACAGGCACAGAAGGTTTCTCTTCTTGTTGTTTTTTCTTTTCACCTTCTACAGCTACACTCAACAGGTCCGATAATGATGATTGAGAGTCTGAGGCTTCGTCTTCAAGATTATTGAGATAATCTACGGTATTCTTATTTGATCGATTTGCAGCAGCTTTTAGATATTTTAAATAGTCGTTATATGATGCTTTAGGATCACTCTTTTCAACGGCATCTTGTATAAACTTTTCTTGCATAGCTGTTGGCGCACTTTTATCGGGTGCAGCATTAATAGAACCTCTTTGACCTATGCATAAGCAGATCATAATAAATATTACTTGAAAAAAAAGAACTCTCGTAACGTTACCCTTCATCATTAACTCCTAATTTTTTATCAAAAAATCTCTTCTATGTTACGCTTGTCTATTCTTGCACAAAATAAGTAACTGAATCAATTAAATCAATTAAATCAATCAAATCGAAAAACGATGCAATTAATAGGACAAGCTCACAAAATAACACATGATTTTTCATGATCAGGGGAAACTAACTCATACCTATCACCGGAGATAACACGAGGTACGAGAACCAATTCGTCATCACATAAACCAAAACCAGGACTATTTTGTCTCATTTCAATGTCTGGCAAGTCTCGCAAAAATCGCCAAAACTTAATAAATTTTATTGAAAATTGTACTGTCTTAAAAGTTTCGTAATCCAAAATAGGTTCTCCTGGGGCATCTTGTCGAAAATCATCGTGAATAGTTTTGTAATAATACAAGCAAAAACAGTATAATTTCATGATTTTTTTATGATCATACCTCATGTATTCTACAATCTGGTCAAGCAACTGTTTGTTTTGAATAATACGTTTAAAAAAAATTATTACGCTCATTTCTTCTGTCGAGCAACCATCACGCAAGACAAGATAGTTCTGAATCAAAGCCTGAAATACGGGGTTTGCTTGAATAGCTTCACATTCAGCATTTGAGCATACTTCTTGTTTTTCGTCACTATTTGTATCAGGTATCATAAATTTTTCAAACTCATGATTTTCAATTGAAGTTAATAATAACGTTATGCGTTTATTAAAATTTTTCTCATATATATCATCATATAATCGATCACACGAAGACTGTAACACCCAAAACATGGGCATACCAGTACAACTCGATCGAAACGAAAGATAGCAAAGATTACTCCCGGGTATTTTTTTATGAATAAAAGATTGAATTTTATCTCGTAGGCTCCTATTAAAAAGCCTTCTTTCTTGGGAATCTAAACAAAAAAATAAAAGCTTGATTACACGATCTGGGCAATCTTTTATACCACAGGCAATTGCGTTAATCACACGCCCATCACGAAAATAATATCTGAAAAATTCTAGGGCCTTATAACAAACACGATTAATATCACCGTCATCTACTTTTTTTACTGATTTATGCTCTTCACCCGACACTTCTGACAATGTTCTCACCAGACAATCTTCGGGCATAGCGCATAGTGTGTGACTCAAAAATATAAGAACTATTACCAACAAATATCGTATAACTTTGTAGGTCATGATCATAGCAACCCTTCTTACTTGAGTGCTCGTATATCACTACTATTAAACGTATACGTAAAAATATATGAAAATAAAGAACTAAAAATAATAGTTATAATAACGGATGTTGCTCAAAACCAATAAATCGACATTCTGACTGCGGGACTATACCAAATTGGTCTTTCACCATATTTTGCATAGTTTTTGCAAGATCGATAACATCTTGTGTTACGGCCCCTGGTTGTGTGACAAGCATATTGGCATGTTGATACGAGACAACAGCATTACCCATGCGCAAAGCACCTTTGACACCGATTTTATCAAGATAGTAGGCAACATAGGGCACTTTTTTGCCGTTAATCTCAAATGGGATTTCGTCACTATGAAAATTTCTAAAAAAGCTCCCGCAGGTATTAGATGCTGGATATCGCTGGTTACGATGGCGAATGATCTCATCACGACGGCCTTGTGCATACGCAGCTTGAAGCGCATCTACTTTTTTTAATATAAACGTCGCGTCAACTAAGTAATAATCACCTGACTGTAACGTCGACTGATTATACCCAAAATTAAACCAGGCACCATCAACGGTTATAAGATTATTTGTTAATCGATTGATTACCGTAGCTTGGACCAAAAACTGGCTCAAAAGATACTGAAAATAATGTATGTTAATAAAAATAGAGCCGCCAACAGTACCAGGAATCCCACTAAACTCTTCAAGGCCTATGATCTGGGCATCCAGACAATAGTTAATTAAATCGGGCATCGAAACCCCTGCCCCTGCAGTTACCAAAACGGGATTAGCTAATGGCGCACCCTTCGAGATACTCGTCCACTCCGTGAACTCGCTCCTCAGGGCGAGCGCCTCTAAATACGCTGGATTATTGTGAATCGTAATATTTTTGAGCGCAGGACGGATAACAAGCCCCAAAACACCCTGGTCGCTGACCAAAATATTTGCGCCCTCACCAATAACAACAATCTCGAGATTATTATCCTGAGCAAACTGTGTTGCTTGCGCAAACTCTTGATCAGTTGTTGGCTCACAAAAGTAGCGCGCGTTGCCGCCCGTTCTGAACCAGTTTTTGTCTGCTAACGAAATATTTTCTTGAATAATCATAGAGATCCTCAGGGGTTTAATAAGTGTTCACACAGGCGCTCGCCCTGAGGGCGAAGCTCGCAAGAGCGTAGCGTCTCGAAGGGTGCGCCGTCCTCAACTATATCGTAAGAATCTATTTAATTCTACTTTACCGAAAATTACTTTTTATACGATTTTCATATCCTCCCGCCACTCGTATTTATTGCATATTATTAAAATATTATTTGATTTGATAAATGACAAACTGATAAGATTGTTTTAAGGGGCAATACATATCATCACAAAAAATCTTCTTCTCCGAAGATTTTTTTGTGTTTTCAAGTCACAGGGGGGAGAGTCATGAAAGACATCATACGCATATCCATAGTCACGTCTTTATTTTGTATAATAATTACTCATCACGCACACTTACAGTCGCAACCAAAACAACCAAATCAAACATTTAATAGCCTGACAAAAGTCGAGGTCTCAAAGTTGCAGTTTTCAACCCATATCATGTTTGACTTTGCGAGCCCAATTTATTTTAAAAAAAAGATCATCAAAGAAAAGCTTCAATTTTTACTGGCGTTCCCAGGTATGAAACGTGAGCATTTTAACGAACAGCTGGTTCTTGAAAAGCTTTCTATTCTTAAAGAAGAAGGCATGGTAACAGCAATCTCGATAACCGAACAAAACGATAAAGTTCCCATGGTTATTTTGACACTATCGTTTGCTGCAACAAAACGTGAAAATAACATGACTAATACTATCGAAACTGCAAATAGTCTTTTGATCAAATGGACAAAAATAGAAGACCCGCACCGTTTAATACTTGATATCTTTACCAAAGAAAGCTTAGATACATTAAAAAAACGTGATGCTATTATTTTGCATGCGCATAACGACGTTATCAAAAGTGATAGCCAACCAAGTATCTCATCGAAAATATCAAAAAAAAAAAAATCGAAAAATGGTCTTAGGGTCGCCGTTGACGCTGGCCATGGTGGTCCTGTAGATTGTGGCGCTCGAGGCTTTCATAACTTACTTGAAAAAAATGTGACGTTAGATTTGGCAAAACGGGTACGGACTATTCTTAATGGCGACGGCTTTCAAACGTTACTGACGCGAGAAACAGACCAAGCGATGTCGTTGCAAGACCGCAGCGATCTTGCATCCCAACTTAAAGCCGATTTTTTTGTGTCGATTCATGTCAATTCATGCGGTAAGCTTGGCGGCCAAGCGTCCGGCGTTGAAACATTTTATCTGCAAGAGAAAAAACTGTTACCACCAACCCGTAAAGGCGGCTTTATTTTTGTCAATCTTGAAAAAGACCTTGATGTTATCAAGACTATCGACGGGTACCATAAAAACAATATAAATACTTCAAAAAAATTGGCCACCAGTATTCAAACTAATCTTCTTGAGTTATTAAAAAATCAAAATATGCCAACCAATAATCGTGGCATAAAGCCGGCATTTTTTCGGGTCTTATTTCGTAACGAAATCCCATCAGTACTCGTAGAAGTAGCGTTTATCACTAATAAGAACGATTGCGATAAACTGATAGAATCGTCATATCGACAACATCTTGCCATGGGAATTTGCAATGGGATCAAAAAATTTGCTGAGACCTACCAGAAGTAACGCTTTACTTTATTTTTTAATTATCTAATTTGTGCTTATAAATTTTGATTGGAGAAAATAATGAAGGATTCTTTATGGTATTTTGCCCTTTTTGTGATGGTCAAGGTCTTATAAATAAGGCTAAAGTTGCTGGAAAAAATATCCAAATTTATATCTGTGAAGAGTGCGATTCCATGTGGAAAAGTACCCAAATACGAGAAGATAATTGTGAAAATTTTATCGATTTTATGAAATCTCTCGGATTCAAAGGTCTATGGGAAGAACTCACTGATGTAGAGCGATTAATCTGAAATGAGAACAAATGGATCTTATGTGTCCACGCTGCGATGGTAATGGATGGGTTCAAAGAGTAAAATGGGGTTTAAAATTGGGTTTTGCCTGGATGCCGGGTCTGAGCCCGGCATGACGTCGCAAGACTTTAGCTCATTTTGTATTAGTTTGGCAAGCCTTTAGGCGGCACTTAGCTAGCCTCCACCGGCGCCCATGTGGCTATGGCAGACAGGCACGCCGTGACCTGGACTACTATTAATTATCTTTAAACCAAATTAAACGGGCAGAGTTAATTAAGATCAAAATATCAGTTACGGCGTGTGATAACGCAGCTTGAATTGGGCTGATAATTCCCCAAAATGTTAATGTCATGCCAACGATATGCACCATGGCAAAGCCCCAGATAATATTTTGCTTAATCAAACGTAAGACTTTTTGTGAAAGCTTGCGAACAAAAATAATTTTTTGCAAATCGTTATCCATGAGCACAATATCTGATGCTTCGATAGCAGGCTCCATGCCCATGGCACCCATAGCAATCCCAACATGCGCTTGCTTAAGCGCCGGCGCATCATTAATACCATCACCAACCATGCAAACGTTATGCCCATCTTTTTGACGTTCTTCAATCATGCGTAATTTTTTATCGGGAGCTATTTCACCATACGCTTGGTCAATACCAAGTGATTGGCCAATTAATGTCGCAACATTTTGCTTGTCACCACTGAGTAAAATAACAGATTTAATCCCCAAACCCCGTAATTTTTCGATAATATCATACGCATTTGAACGAACAACGTCAGTAACACAAATACGGCCAGCAAGTAGGTTATCACATACGATATAAAACGACGTATGCATCGGTTCTGAACAAACCATTACATCGGGAACCATTACGTTACCATGTTCTGGAGCTTGAATAAAATTTTTGTTTCCCAAAAGATATTTTTTATTATTTTTCGTAACAATAATACCGTGGCCTGTTACAGATTCATAGGTATCAGGATCTGGCACAAGAATATTTTCTTCTTGGGCTTTTTGCAAAATCGCTTTTGCCAAAATATGCCCTGATCGCTTTTCAAGCATTGCAGCAATCGTTATTAAATCGTTGGCGTTATAATGTGTATCATACGAAAAAATTTCGATAACTTTGGGCTCGCCCATCGTTAAGGTCCCCGTTTTATCAAACATCATCGTGTCGACATGCGCCATGTGCTCAAGCGCAAGACCGCCCTTGACTAAAATCCCGTTACGAAACGCAGCGACAACGCCGGCAAGTATTGCGAGTGGGGTAATAAGCGTTAACTCAAGCGGTGAACCAAATACTAATAACGTGATAACTAAATTAAAGTCACGAGTTATAAACCACACAATCCCAATAAACAGTAATAATACAATCACCAAGATCGACGCTATTTTGTCAGCCATGACAACGATATTGGCTTTTGTTTTGCCCGCTGTTTCTAAAAGCTTGGTAATTTTGCCAAACAGTGTCATCTCGCCAACGGTTTGGACCTGAACAATTACGCTTCCTGATTCGACAAATGTACCGGCGTACACGAGTTCAGATACCCCTTTATCTTTGGGAATACTTTCGCCGGTTAGCGACGCTTCGTTAATACTGGCCTGACCCTCAACAATGTTACCGTCAATAGGGATTCGTGAGCCTGTTTTTATCAAGATAAACATACCGGGCTGCACGTGATTGATCGGCGTAATTTTTTCAGGTCCCCAAGTACCAGCGCTATTGCCGGAAGCATTAGCTACATGCCCTGTGCGCTCTAGAACAATAACATCAGTAGGAATAAGACGTGTTAAACTTTCTATTGCACGATCGGTACGCTCTTCGACGAAATGTTCGATATACTTTGCAACCATCATGATAATCAAGACAATAACAATCGCCCGCTCCTGACCACCGTATAACCCAATAGCTGACGCTAAAAGTAAAAAAAGCTCAGTTTTTATCTTTTTCTCACGTAACCCTTCCCAGGCGTCACGTGATAGGGGTATGAGGGCTAGAATTATAGGAACATAAAAAAAGTTTTTCGGGAATATATGAATATATACCCCAAAAAACAACCCTAATACAAGCAATAGATATGATGCATAGCCGATATGCAGTGACTTTAGTAGATTTAATAGTTTTTGCTTCATGATAGATATCTCAAAATTTAATAAAATTATATAAAAATAAGTATTATAGGTTATTGTTTCTTTATGTTACAAAAAAGAAACGGTCTTACCAAGAAATCTCGATTATTTTTCACTAAAAAAATAAATTATCCTCTTCTTTTTACCAATTTTTAGTATATTTTTATCACTTTTAAGCAAATATAAACCTACACATACTTATTATGCACTTATTGACTGTTTGAATTATTTTGATTTACAATAAAAACAGGGATACATCATTATTTACTCCAGCGTAAAGTACCAAAGTAAAAACTTGCAAAAACTTGCAAAATTAAGGAGATCATATGAAACAGATACGCTCTATAAAAATCACTCTATTACTGCTGAGCACAGGCTTTGCCCTTAACCTGCAAGCAGCTATGCCGCCAGCACCGGGCGAAAGCTCTGATATTTTTACATCAAGACAGTCAGGAGAACCGAGTACTGGAGAGCCTGCGCGCCCTGACAGAGGTGGTGAACCTGCTCGCCCACCTATGTTTGGCCCACCAGGAGGTTTACCGTTTGCCCAGGACGACGAGAAAAAAGAAGTCTTAACAAAAATATATAATCATACAAAGGACAATCTGTTTATTAGAATTCGTATGGGTGCTGGACACGGAACCAGTTTTTTCATACGTGAAGATGGCCTAGGAGCTCCGAACAGACAATATTATAGGCACAACTGCTCGGCTCGAGATATAATGGTTATCAAGCCAGAAGAATACTTTGATCTTCCTATTGCAAGGGGCACTCCTATAAAAATTTATGTTTGGGGATCTAGCTATAAAACTCAACCAGGCGAACACCGTCCTCGGTTTCACACAAGCAATCGAAATCTCAATGAAGACGTAGATCGGGCTGGCTTTGCAACAGCAACATCTGCATTAAACGAAGGACAATCTATTTTTAAGCAAGAATTCGAAACAGTCCCAAGATTTATAGAACTTCGTCCAGGTACTTCTCGTCATGAGATTATAATGGAACTTCATTCAAAAGCTTCTCATCACGATGCTACAAAATTGGTAAAAATGGATTATCCGCTAGATCCAAAAGAGATAGAACGCCAACGGGCAATAGAACGCCAACGTCACATAGAACGTGAAATAGAAGATAATAGAGTTCGTGACCGGGTACTCCAAGATTTCGAGGATCGCAAAAGAAAAGAGTTTAAGGATAAGTGCCTACCAATCCTCAATACAATGATTGAAGCGGGCAAAGCGACTGATCATGAAGATGCTCGCACGAAATTTAGAGCTACATTAGGTGCTTACAGAGCTGCAGAAGAAGAAGGTATATATTCAGCAAGGGCAAGAATATGTGAGGGGCTTGGTATCAGTACGAGTCAATATGATATATTACGAAGCGATCCTATATTCAATTCTAGATAACCGTAATCGCATAAAAAACATAAGAAGAGGGGCAACTTATGATGGTTGCCCCTCTTCTTATTATTAATTACTGATTGCTATCGTTCGTAATCCCTCTACTCGGACCTTCAGTCCTCCATCCATTCTACGCTTGTCCAGGCTATCCAGCCTGTCACCAAGGCTATGGCGAACAGACCGCTTGGCAAGCTTACGCCGTCGCCCAGGTGGCTATGGCGCAGCATCAGCCTCGAAAATTTGTTCAATTTTTTTTGCTTTGGCTATAGCGCGTCCCACTCCCTTTGCCACGCTTATCTATCAATCTATTTTCAACCAGCTTTGTCAGATGTCTATTGGCCGTTGCTCGCGAAATACCAAGCACGCTGGCAACATCTCCTGATGAAATTTCTGAGGCACGTGCAAGCATATCCATAATTTCACGATCAAGAGTATCAAGAGCTAATTCCTCTCCAGAAATTTGTTTATACGATTTTTGTAATATTTTTAATGCAGGATCATGGGGAACAGGCCTTGGTAAAATTGCTTTTACGTACAATTCCCCCTCAACGACTTCTGGTTTGGGTAGTTTTGCTTGAACATAACTTTGAAAGAGTATCGTAAAACCGGTGCCAAGCTTTTCAATGAGTTTGGCTTTTCGAAAAACCTTGCAAAGAGCGATGTTTCGAATAAAACTCAAGCCCATCATTAAATTGTGAGGAGTCAAAGGTCCAGGAAAATTACCTGGGCTAAAAATTTCTACTCGATTGCGATAAATTGCTATTTTTATTGGCGCTTTAATATGATAATTACGATGTATTAAAGCATTCAGCAATATTTCACGCAATGCTTGGGATGGAATTTCAAACGTTTCCGTTCTCTGTAACCCCTTGATGGTAAATGATATATTAAGCTGCGATTCTATAAATTCTGTTGCCATCTTGAGTTGATTGAATAGTGTTCCTGTACAATCTTTTGCAGCAAGCGCTTCACGCCCTTGCGTGCCAGCAAAATGGGTCGCAATAATAAAAGCTTCTGATAAAAAGTGTTGCGGGTCTTTGCCGAAAAGTAAAATACCTGCAACACTTGGATATGTTTTGCCATGCTCATCAGCAATTAAATGGTATGCTCGCAAAATATCTAAACTAACAGGTTCTTTATTTTCATAGGAATTTTTATCAAGAACAGATGCAACCGCTTGCATATCAATATCATCGAGTGTTGCATGAAATACAGGCATCGTATCATAAGAACCTTCTCGAGATTGCCACGATAATTCCTGAATCATATCGTTATTTGCTCGCATCGTGCTACGACCAAGTCGAATATAAACCCCTTTTTCTAAACCTTCTGATGAAACGTAATAGGGCTTTCTCTGTCCTTGGGAGACCTCTATGATCAAAATCGTCTTATCAAAAATTCTCTGTGCATATACACGAACAACAAGAGGAGGACTGGTCGCTTCAAAAATTGATTTCTCAAGATATTCCATAGCTTGTTGCACGATTTCATCATCGAGTCCGACAATGGTACCGTCATCTTCAACACCTATGACAAGCTTGCCCCCATGCATATTCCGAAATCCAACAATCGTTTTAATAATCTGATCATTCCTGGGGAGCTCTCTTTTCAGTTCAACACATGATGATTCAAGTTCATGGTATTTCATAAAAGCCCTTTTTTTTAATATTTACCTCACTTGCATCATGATACATGACGTGACACCAATGATGCAAGTTTAAAATTAATATTGCATCATTTGCTGCACTTTGTATCATTTATTTTTGGAGCTGCTCAACCAACAGAGCGTTAAGAGCGATATCAGCCGTAATCCCTCTACTCGGACCTTCAGTCCTCCATCCATTCTACGCTTGTCCAGGCTATCCAGCCTGTCACCAAGGCTATGGCGAACAGACCGCTTGGCAAGCTTACGCCGTCGCCCAGGTGGCTATGGCGCACAGGACGGAGGACGCAGT
>Ga0206848_1003_pt1 | contig 189212 bp, 147 predicted proteins | sample Alteio_BWOrgCont_18_FD_152635 | JGI IMG/M metagenome (GOLD analysis project Ga0206848, IMG submission 152635) | Enriched cells from forest soil in Barre Woods Harvard Forest LTER site, Petersham, Massachusetts, United States -... | ecosystem: Environmental > Terrestrial > Soil > Temperate forest...
GGCATATAATACAAAAAGAATCTTGCTGTTCTTTGTGTTGTTTATAACGCTTCTTTTTACGCTTGCTAGAATTAGGTCCAGAATCTGTATTTGCTCCTGAGCGCTTGACGCCACCATCGCTACCTGTTTTCATAGCTCCAGGTACATCAGCTTGGCCAAATTCAGAAACTACTTTGCCATCTTCAGATGCTTGAGGTCCGTGAGCTGTCGGTGCAGCACCAGCCAATGGAGCAGCAGTTACTTCTGGAATAGCAGCAGCTAAGATTCTTGCTTGTCTAGCTCGTCTTATTTCTGCCATTTTTTGAAGTATTGGGTCAAGGTCTACAGAATCATCCATTGCACCCACGTTAACTAGAATAAGACCGCTACAGAGCAACATAATACATTTTCTTATGTTTTTTGTGATTTTTTTCATAACAAACCTCCATTTAATTCAAAAACAGTATGTTTTTTAAGTTTAAACAGATGGCTAAAAATGTCAAATGGGCAATTTTGACAAAAATAGAGATACTTATCAATAATTATTGTTTTTCCCGGGCTCTTGTCTGGAAAATATCACTAAAAAAAGCACCTTTATAAAATATAAACGTGCTCTTGGGGAAAAATAACAATATTTTTACTTATAACGACAACGCAAGCAGCTGAGCATTTACTATTTTTAGCCCCTCTGCGTATTGTATTTTTAGTCCCACTTTTTCACAATAATCTATAATAGCACTATCTATCCTATCTAGTATTGACAGTGATCTAAGACATTCTGGTCCCATAAGATAGAGATCTTTTGGACGTACGATCTCTAGCACTTCTTGATCAGACTCAAACAGCAACTTTCGCATTTTTTCACAGTACTCTTTTTTTGCAGATGATGAACCACATAACAATAAAATCATAGGAGAGCCGTAGGAGTTCATTGCTTTTGATAATTTTCTTCCTAATCCTCTTATAAGACCTAGTGCAAGCTCCACTGCAAGCACCACACCGGGGTCAATTCTATATCCATTAGCATCAGCTCTGGTTAGTCTATAATGCAATTCACGCACACCTACCAGAAGAAGAATCAGCTCACGATCTTCAGGTGCACCATGGAGATAATAAAAACGTATACAATCCTGCTCTAACCATCCCCCAAGTATCATATGCGTAACAAAATAATACTCTATCTTCATATCTCGACGTTCATCTGAGTATTCGCTGATGACCTCTGTACGAAGCCTTTTTTGTTGTAACTCATCAAATAATAATCGTAATGCTAACAAACGTGCTTTTGGGGTCAACATGGTAAAATCAAAGTTTAATCTATCACGTTTGTTGCCCTTACAAGGTTTTGAATCCTCGTAACAATTTAACCACACTCGAAAAAAATCCTTCATTCTTGCGTTGGCAGCTTTATAATCATCACTTTCTTCGTCAGTTTTTACTGCATCTTTTACTTCCGCCTTGACGGCTACAAAAGTACCAAGATGATCTAAACCTGCCTGTTCATCTGCAAGCGTGACCGCTCTAGCTGGTCTAGGTGCAGCACCTTCTCCTACAAAATCACGAGGAGCCGCAGCACCTGGAACGTAATCAGGTACTCCTGGAGCTGCCGCCGCAGGAGGAGCTGCCGGCCTTTCCATCCCATACGAATGTTCACTTAAACCTAACCATATAACAAATATAATTTTGAATAGTTTCATCTCAATCTCTCTGTAATAATTTTTTTAAAATCCGTTAAATAACCCCCATTTAATCCAAAAAAATAGTATCTTTTAAAGTTTATAGCAATTACAAAATTAGTCAAATTGACAATATTTTCCATGATAATATCGCTAATTAATTTCAAATAATTACAATATGATTGACTAATTGAATTAATGGTGATAGGCTAATTCTAGGAAAAGTAGAGAAATATGCTTCGTAACAGTTATTTTTTAATATTTTATAGAAAGGGACCAGATAATGAAGAATTTTACCTCAAAAATCATGCTTTTGCTCACACTTGGAGCATTTTTAGCTGATAATTCGGCATTTTGCGCTGCAAAACGCGATAAAAAAGAAAGCAAACCTGCTGCGCCAAAAGTTTATACAAAAAAACTTTCACCTGTTGATAGATTTATGAAAAAGATTGTCGACAGATCTTACATCAACAAAGAAAGTCACAAGATTGATTCCAAGACTTTTATCAGCGATCTTCAAGCGCTCGGTGGACTTGATATTCAAGACTCTCGTGGGAATACTGCACTTATCACAGCAGCTGAGTGCTTTGGTGATGAGACAGTTAGCGCCTTGATAGAGGCTGGAGCAAGAGTAAATATTCTTAATAATAAAAATCGTTCAGCTCTTTATCTTGTAGTTCTAGATAGTTTTTATAGTCCTGATTGCTACGAGCAAGGAGAAGAATGTGCGGGTGCTTTTATTCTAGACGACCTGGTAAAAGCAGGAGCTAAACTAACACCTGAAGAACGCAGTGATTTGCGTGCAAGAGCTACAGCTGGAGGCTATTCACTTGGCGCAAGCGCTGGATCTGAAGGAGAAGATCTTGAAGCTCTTCCCAAGGCAGTAGGCGACGTTCTTCGATAAAAAATATATTTTATAAAAAAAGCCCCGCGATGGTTTTATTCCCGTCGCGGGGCTTTTTTTGTTTTCTTAACTTTAAGCGCGATCTTGAGTATCACCAAGCTCAACAAATAGATCACACTCGTCATAGCTTTGTTATGCCGGGCACTCGCCACGGACAAAATCGAGAAATTGGGAAAAATAACAGTATTTTTACTTATAACGACAACGTAAGCAGCTGAGCATTTACTATTTTTAGCCCCTCAGCATATTGTTTCTCTAGTCCCACCTTTTCACAATAATCTCTAATAGCACGATCTATCCTATCTAGTATTGACAGTGAATTAAAATATCCTGGTTCCATAAGATGGAGACCTTTTGGACATACAATCTCTAGCACTTCTTGATCAGACTCAAACAGCAACTTTCGCATTTTTTCACAGTACTCTTTTTTTGCAGATGATGAACCACATAACAATAAAATCATAGGAGAGCCATAGGAGTTCATTGCTTTTGATAATTTTCTTCCTAATCCTCTTATAAGACCTAATGCAAGCTGTATACCAAGGTCATTGATATATCCAGTAGCATTAGCACTGGTTAGTCTACAATGCAATTTACGCACGTCTACCAGAAGAAGAATCAGCTCACGATCTTCAGGTGCACCATGGAGATAATAAAAACGTATACAATCCTGCTCTAACCATTCCCCAAGTATCATATGCGTAAAAAAATAATACTCTATGTCCATATCTCGACGTTCATCTGAGTATTCACTGATGACCTCTGTACGAAGCCTTTTTTGTTGTAACTCATCAAATAATAATCGTAATGCTAACAAACGTGCTTTTGGGGTCAACATGGTAAAATCAAAGTTTAATCTATCACGTTTGTTGCCCTTACAAGGTTTTGAATCCTCGTAACAATTTAACCACACTCGAAAAAAATCCTTCATTCTTGCGTTGGCAGCTTTATAATCATCACTTTCTTCGTCAGTTTTTACTGCATCTTTTACTTCCGCCTTGACGGCTACAAAAGTACCAAGATGATCTAAACCTGCCTGTTCATCTGCAAGCGTGACCGCTCTAGCTGGTCTAGGTGCAGCACCTTCTCCTACAAAATCACGAGGAGCCGCGGCACCGGGAACGAGTGCAGCTGGAGCTCCTGGAGCCGCCGCCGCAGGAGGAGCTGCCGGCCTTTTCATCCCATACGAATGTTCACTTAAACCCAACCAGATAACAAATATAATTTTGAATAATTTCATCTCAATCTCTCGGTAATAATTTTTTAAAATCCGTTAAATAACCCCATTTAATTAAAAAAACAGTATCTTTTTAAGTTTAAAACAGATGTAAAAAAATATCAAATGGGCAATATTAACAATATTGGATATTTTAATAAAACAATAAAAATATAGAACAAGAATGACAATGCGAGAGATTAGACTCGTTACAGGTTTCAGGCTTATTATTGTTTTTCACGGGCTCTTGTTTGAAAAATAAGCACAGAAATAGCTGCAGGTGTCATGCCTGGAATAAGTTGTGCTTGAGCAATAGTTTTTGGCTTGTAAAAAGATAATTTGTGCTGGAGCTCTTTAGAAAGACCGGGCATTTCGAGAAAATTAATATCGTGAGCAAATTCCATAGACTGGTATTTAGCAGCTTTTTCGACTTCGTTCTTTTCTTTTGCGATATACCCTTCGTAACGAGTTTCTGCGTAGATGCATAGAAGTGCTCGGCCGGAGAGAGCTTCTATAGGAATACCCCTCGAGACGATGCTTCGCATCCCTCGGGGCGACGGAGAAGAATCAAGCGACGGAGAAGAATTTTGAGCGCTCTTTTCTAGAAGTTTTTGTGTGATAATTTCACGGGCTTGGGCTTGTACTTCAGGCGTAAACTCAATCGAATTAAAAGTTTTAAATAATTCATGATGATGACCATGATCACGAATAATTTGGACAGCCTGTTCGATAACAGTTTTTTCTTGTAAGAATTTTTCGTAAAGTTCTTGGGAGATTAAGCCCAGATTATACGCATACGGTGTTAATCGCATAAAGACATTATCTTGTCGTAATAATAAGCGTCGTTCGGCACGTGAGGTAAACATGCGATACGGTTCGTCAGCACCTAACGTGACAAGATCGTCGATCATCACGCCTATATAACTTTCGTTACGGTTAAGAATAAACGGTGGTTTACTCGCTTGTTTAAGATGAGCATTAATGCCAGCGATAAGACCCTGTGATGCAGCTTCTTCGTATCCTGTGGTCCCGTTTAATTGTCCGGCTAAAAAGAGCCCTGAGACTGTTTTTGCTTCAAGCGTATGGGTTAAATTATTGGGCTGAATAGCGTCATACTCTATCGCGTACCCGCATTTTGCGATAACAGCATTTTCAAAGCCCTTCATGCTGCGAATATAATCAAGCTGGACTTCTAAAGGTAACGATGTCGAGATCCCTGCAGGATATATTTCGTCGATATCTTGTCCTTCGGGCTCGATAAAAACGTGATGGGATGTTCTGTCAGGATAGCGCCCTACTTTGTCTTCTATAGATGGACAGTATCTTGGTCCCTGGCCCTTGATATTGCCTGAATATAACGCTGACAGGTGTAAATTGTCTGAGATAATTTTATGGGTTTTTTCGTTGGTATGGGCGATATAGCACGGGATTTTTTCGGTTACTTCTACCGGATCGAACTCAAACAAATACTCTAACGGAAGATTTTCTTGTTTTTCAAGCTGAGAAAAATCGATACTCGTACGTAAAATTCTTGGCGGTGTACCTGTTTTTAGACGGCTAATATTTACACCCATAGCTTGGGCAATAGACTCTGAAAGTCCCATTGACGCCTCTTCACCGCGGCGACCAGCACGATAGCGGGTACGACCGACGTGAATTAACCCGTTTAAAAACGTACCCGTTGTAACAACAACACATGGAGCATTAAATATTAAGCCCTCGGCTGTTATAACTCCAGTAATACGTTTGCGATTATCTTGGATATCTGGTGTTATATCTGGCGTTATTTCTGGTATTTCTGTAAGCACACCAACGGTCATGTGTTTTAAAATCGTAAGATTTTCACAATTAAGTAAAACTTCTTTTGCTAATTTGCTATACGCATATTTGTCTATTTGTAAGCGCAACCCCTGAACAGCAGGGCCTTTACTGGTATTAAGCATTCGTGCTTGTAAATATGTTTTTGAGCATAATTGGGGCATAAGACCGCCAAGGGCACTTATTTCGAAAACCATGTGCCCTTTGCCCAGGCCACCCACTGAAGGGTTGCACGGCATAGAAGCTATTTTGTCGTAATCGAGGGTTAATAAAAGCGTCTTAGAGCCCATCTTTGCAGCAGCATAGGCAGCTTCGACGCCAGCGTGACCACCTCCGACAACGATAACGTCAAAAGTATTATTTAAGCTATTATCCATAATCTTAATCTGGAGACTCCAAGCGAGAACAACATATCTGAAAACACTGATTTGTCCCAGTGTACAATAACTTTGCACAATCGACAATCCAAAAATTTACATGACCAATACGATCAAATCAACATTTTTGCCCATTTTAGCCCAACTCTTGTTATCTTTAAAAAATATCACGTAACGTTAGGTATACGAGTAATACGAGAAATCATAAGGGGCGATGATCATGTATCTCAAAAAAATAGCGCTTTTAGGACTTGTTGGGGTTATTACAAATAATAATCTTTTGAGTATGCAACATGAAAATATAGGTCAAGACCTGTTTGGTGACGTTGGTAACGGAGTTTGTGTACGTCATCGATTTGATAAACTCACAATAAGCTCAGAAGCTCCCAAAGCCCCTGGATCTCCCGCAAAGCCTAAGACGTTAAGCTCTTATGAACTAAAAGAAGGTTCTGAGCATAGACCAGAACATAGACCAGAACACAGGCATGTATGTGAAATAGAGCTGCTTGCGCAACCCAAAATAACCCTAAAATATATTTTGAACGAAACAAAAGCCCAGCTCTATTTTTGTTTGTTTTTGGGATTACATCAAACAATCAATCCCAAAAGCTGGGGAACAAGCCCACTACACATATCAGCAAAAAAGAAACCATCGCCCGAACTGTATGCACCCCTTGCAGAACTTGAAAATCTTGGGAATATAACAATTGGCGAGTCTATTTACATCTGTTTTGGACATCCCCGTACGTATGATATACACGTTGACGACACGTATGTCTATCGATCGGTTGCAACAGCACTTATTGAAGTATGGTTTATCCTAGAACTTTTGAGTAAACAACTTGGCTTCCCTCATGAATATACAAGACAAGAAACAGAAATTCTTACAAGCACTCAAACTGGTTATAGCTTAGCGCGCGACTTTTCTAAGACTGATATTACGCTCGATATCATAAAAAATCTCATACAAATAAATAAAAAACTCTTGCTAAAACTTTTTTCAGGAACATCTTCGAATACCTGTTTTTCGAGTTGTGAAACGCTTGTAAAAAGTGGTCAAGTCATGGTACGTGCTTATTGCGCACATGAATTTCCCAAGCTATCTCAAGATTTACTCGATTATATTTTTAGGTCATTCACATCACATATACACCTACACAAAAAATGTGATTTTTGTCTGTACGATTTTGGTGTACACATCGTTACTTCTGCTGGGTTGCCGCATGCCTGTATAGCTTCTTTGCCCACGCACTCGCAGACGCATGATCTGTGATTGGTCGCGGGTATGATTTTTGTAACGGGCTCTTGGGCTTGAACCAAGTATGAATTTCTTTGGGGGTTAATTTTGCAAGTTCAGGAACCCATCGTTTAATATACTCAGCATCGGGATCAAATTTTTTCTGCTGCAACCATGGGTTAAAAATACGAAAATAGGGCTGCGCGTCACAACCGGTCGACGCTGACCATTGCCAGTTGCCATTATTAACTGCAGGATCGTAGTCAACCAAGTGTTTCGCAAAATATTTTTCACCGAGGCGCCAGTCGATATGTAAGTCTTTGGTTAAAAACGATGCTACGATCATGCGTACACGATTATGCATAAAGCCTGTTGTATTTAACTCGCGCATACCCGCGTCGACAATAGGAAAACCTGTTTGCCCGTCGCACCATGCGGTAAAATTTTTCTTATTATTATCCCATTCGATACTATCGTATTTTTTATGAAAAGCATGACCCAAGACATACGGGAAATAATAGGTAATTACCGTAAAAAAATCGCGCCAATATAATTGACGTAATAATGGATGATGCAAACCTAATGTTTCACGAATTTCGTAATATATTTCACGAACAGAACAGGTCCCAAATTTAAGATGGGCTGAAAGCTGCGTTGTCGATGGTGTATGCGCCGGGAAATCACGATATTTTATGTAATCTTTATGCTTGTGTATATTTTTGAGTATTTTCAAACAGGCTGTACGACCACCAATAACTGTACGCAATTTATTTTTTTTTGAGATAAAAGTATCTAAAAAATCTTCATGAGTATTGGGAATTTTTTTAGTATAAAAATTTTTATATCTATTTTTTTCTGGCTTACGCACAGGCGTCATGCACGCACGTTTATAAAACGGTGTAAATATCGTATACGGTTCGTTATTTTTTTTACGTATAGCATCAGGTGCGTGTAATAATAGATCGTGCGATTGAATAAATTCTTTATCGTTTTTTTCACACCATAGTTTAATATCGTTATCTCGTTGCGTACTGTATGGGGTATAATCGTGATTTACAAAAATCGCTTGAAAATTTATATTTTTAGAATTTTTTTGTAATTTTTTAAGAACATCGAGTACATGCCCATGAAAAATATATAATTTTGCATCGTCCTTTTTAAGCTGACCTGCAAGATCTTGTAAACTTTCTTGCATAAACTCTAATGCATTTTGGCTAAGATACTTATTTTTTTCTGTGATCTGTTCAGGATCACATATAAAAAACGGGATAACTTTTTTTGAGAGCTTTAGTGCGTTAATCAAGCCAGTATTATCTTCTAATCGTAAGTCCCGTCTAAAAATAAAGAGCGCAAGATCATAAACGTATGACATAAAGAACTCCATGGTTAGCTTTTTTTTGATTATAATCATGACTCTAGTTAAGATAGCACAGGTCTGTTTTATACTCACTTGACCTGTTTCTTGACCTGTTTCTTGCAATAGTGCTATAACACGAATATATTTTTACTTAATATACTTTTTACACATGATAAAGATCAAAAAAAGATAGAAGGGAACTCGATGATTTCAAAGAGGTTTATGACATTGATGTCGAAACAGAAAAGTTATAGTGCGATATTTTTACTATTCGTCGTACTATATTTTACGCAATGTCACGCAACACCACAGTATAGCGTATACGACGCGCAAATTATCCACACGGTATATGGAACCGATAAATATTATAAATATAAAAAGACATCAGGTGTTACGTTTAATCTTTCGCCGTTTTATATGCACACAGGAACAGCAAAAAATGGCAAAAACATAAAAGTTCCGGCAGGTGATCGTTTAGGCGTCTGGCAAATGTTGGGAATTTTTTATGGCGAAGGCGCAAAACCTACAACACAATTAACGCCTATCAGAGATGCCCTAAAAACACAACTCGATACGTTATTTACCAATGCAGGATTCCCTAATTTTTTCGATGAAACCGCGATACCAAATCCATTCGATCAAACCGATCCCAACAATCCGGCAAATTATGGATTTTATGATCAAACATTTGCTGATTACGAAAAATATGGATTGCGCGGTGAAGTATGTTTTGATGTAAGAAATTGGATTGGGGTTAAAGCCAAGGGCGGCTTTGTTGAGCAAAAAAACAAAGCTCGCTTTGTTATTAATCGACCGGTAACTCCAATTACCGCACTTAATGCCCAAGTTGACACATTACTTCTTGCCCCTGAAGTGCGAGAAGATCTGGCTGAAGAGCTTAATCTTGACCTTTCAGGGTTTTGCCATTCAAGCCTTGAAGATACGCATGCACAAGTATACTGTAACATACCGTTTAAGCTCAAAGATAAAGATGGCGACCTGGTATGCACCATGGTGCCTCACCTGTCAGTCGGTGCATGGCTGACAACAGGGTATAAAAGCGACCCAAATAAAGCATTTTCTGTGCCATCAGGTAACAATGGTTATGATGGTTTTACGGTAGAAACAGCGCTTAATTTCGACTTTCCAAAGTCAATTCAGACAAGCTTTGGAGCCGGTGCTGTTATTTCAGAAAGAAGAACCCTTGATAACTATCGCGTAGCATCAAGTGAGAACCAAAGCGGTTTAATCCCATGGCAAACAACGATTACCAATCGCCCAGGGGTTACTTGGTACGGAAATGCGTCGTTTAAAGCTGAAGACTTTATCGAAGGGGTTTCAGTATTTTGTGACTATATTTACACACAACACGCCAAAGATTCTATAACACTCAAAGAATGTAACGCTGTACGTCGGGCCGCGTTTATTGCTGGAGACGGTATTGAACGACTGGTAAACGAGTCTTGCTGGAGAATTCAGCAGGCAAATATCGGTCTTACCTATCGAATTAACAAAAATCTTACCTTTGGGTTTGGGATCCAATCACAGATCACCGGTACACGCGTCTACCGCCCAACCACGTCAATAGGTACAATTTCAGTAAGTTTTTAGAAGCTTTTAGACAATGGAATTTGACAAAAATGGCTACATTGCTGTATAATCGAGATTAGTAAAGTGATTTTTATCTGTTTTCACGTCCAAAGGATGGTGTTTTTCTACCATGGCTAAAATGTATAACATAGAGATGCACGTTACAGGTAACATCGAAAAATGCCTGAAACAGCTTAAAAAAAAGATTGAGCGCGAAGGCGTTGTCCGCGATATGAAACGTCAAGTGTACTGGGAACCACCAACACAAAAAAGACGTAAACGTCAAATGCGCGCTATCAAGAACAATTTTCTTAAAAATGCTGAACGTTTGCTTTCGTAATGCAAGCAAAACACAATAAACGTTTGGTTTTTATATGAAATCGCATGAAATCAAGAGGGAACAAAAAAAGTCCCTCTTTCTTCGTTATATCTCCACAATTATTCAATCAATTACGCAGGATGACCCGATTGTTGCAAAAATCTATCCAACACGGGTAGACTTTTCTGCTGACACGGGAATTTGTTATGTGTATTTTGCAACATACGATGCAAACACAGACGCTGAGACGATCTATCAAGAAGCGGTAAAAAAGCTTATTTTGTATAAACCGTCAATGCGCGCTGCACTTGCAAAAAAAATTGATGGACGTTATACACCTGATCTTTTATTTTTGTTTGATACGACGACTGAAAAAGTTCGTGCTATCAATAGCATCTTGGACAAAGTTCAAGAAGAGCTCAGTCACGTAAAAGATGACGAAGTTCAAGAGTAATATAAGTGCGCTCCTAATACTTCGAGACGGCCTACGGCCTCCTCAGTACGAGCGCTACACGAAGGGCGTAGTAAAAAAATGATCTCCCCAGAAAAAAACGTGTTCAAACCTGTAACAGCACGCTTTAATGGGCCTGATACTGATACTAATACAGATACTATTACTCAAAAACTTATTACTGTTGTTAAGCATGAAGCCCAAGCACTTACGCTTCTCACAGAAAAATTTCCGGCAAATGCTCATCTTCTTGTCGAGCATATTACCAACACATCGGGAAAAATTATTTTCTCAGGCATTGGCAAATCTGGCTTAATCGCCAAAAAACTTACCGCAACGTTTTCTAGTTTGGGTATTCCAGCAATCTTTTTGCATCCGCAAGATGCTCTTCACGGGGATCTTGGTGTTACTCAAAAAAACGATCTTTGTATTATTTTATCAAAAAGTGGTTCGGGTACAGACTTTGAATATATTATCCCGTTACTCAAAGCTCAGGGGATTATAACCAGTTTAATTGCTTGCCATCATGGTAATTTACATAATTTTGCTGATCTTGCTATTACGTTACCGTTTGAAAGCGAAGCCTGTACGCTCAATTTAGCACCAACAAGTAGCTCAACAACTATGTTAGCGTTTGGTGACGCACTTGCTATTGTCGTAAGTTCTATTAAAGGCTTTACTAAAAACGACTTTGCTCGCTATCACCCCGCTGGAAATTTAGGCAAACAGCTCTTACTTAAAGTTTCATCGATCATGCATCAGGGTAAAGATTTACCGATAATTTCACCTGACGATACATTTAAAGATTTATTATTTACGATTACCTCGAAAAAACTTGGTGTTGGGATTGTCGCTGACGCAAACAATAATCTCATGGGCATCGTCTCTGACGGTGACTTGCGACGTGCGTGTAACCAAGGGCCCGTTGTCTTTGAAAAACAGGCAACACAAATTATGACGCGCAATCCAAAAACTATTCCTGCTGATATACTTGCACGTAACGCTCTTGAAATTATGGAAGCGTTTAATATTACATCGCTTGTTGTTACCGAAGAAAATACAGTTGTTGGATTATTACATATTCATGACTTGATTAAAGCCGGGATTCGGGGAGAATAAAGTTGGCGCACCCTTCGAGACACTCGTCCATTTCATGGACTCGTTCCTCAGGGCGAGCGCCTTGTTCTGTTGCTTGTAAACTTAACGTATAGATCCTCATGACGCTCGCCCTGAGGAGGCTGAAAGCCGTCTCGAAGGGTGCGCCACTATAGTTTAAGATTTAAAAAAAATTTAAAAAAAGAGTTTGGAGAGTCTTATGGAATTAATACTATTATTTACATTTGTTATCATGATGTCCCTGTGTTGGGGATCGTTTTTAAATGTCGTTGCATATCGTCTTGCTGCAGAAAAAGACTTTTTTACAACCCGTTCACGCTGTCCTGAATGTGATCACGTAATTTCATGGTACGACAATATTCCTGTTATTTCATGGCTTATACTCGGCGGCAAATGTCGCTCATGCAAAGCACCAATTTCGTTACTGTACCCATTTATAGAACTTCTTACAGCGCTTATTTTTACAGCGTTTGTCTATCTTTCACACAGTTCTTATTTTTCCCATGCCCACATAAATATTCATACTATTTTACTTGGAACTTCTACTGGAACTTCTATAGAAACTCTGCGCGACTGCGTTACATCGTGTGTTTATTTTACGTTTTTCAGTGCACTGATCGTTGCAACAAGAACAGATTTACAAGCACTTGTTATTCCACAATTGGTAACAACATGGCTGATTCCAGTGGGCGTTATCGCTTCTTATTTTGGACTAACGACCATTTCTGTGCAAGATAGCATGATCGGCTGTATGGCCGGTTATATTGTTTTATGGGTCATCGCGTATCTCTTTAAAAGAATTACCCATAAAGACGGGTTAGGCGTTGGCGACATGGAATTACTTGCTATGATCGGCTCGTTTCTTGGCCCCATAGGCATCTGGTTTTCGGTCATGATTGGGTCTCTATCGGGTCTTGCAATCGGCGGCTTTTATCTTGTATGCGCCGGCAAAGACCGTTCAACCAGAATCCCGTTTGGACCATTTCTTGCGCTCGGTGCGCTTTTATTCTTTTTCTTTCAAGAACAGCTGGTTCGACTATTTATTCTGTAATTATTCTTTCAGGCGCAGCAAATGCGATTATTCATGCTAATTCACCTTGTTCTTCTTGCCCGGTTCCCATAAACATTCGCCCTACTGCACGCTTGCTTGATTTTCCAGTCAATAATTCTTGTGCAAGTGCCGATTTTTTATAGTAAAATTTTAAAGATAAGTTCTCTTCGTCTCGTAAAATTTTATCCAGCGACATCACAACAAATTTGCGATCGTCTGTTTTTAACGTTAAAAATTTTTCACTTTTTTTAATAGCATTGCGCAAATCGTCCAACGTTTTAACGCGTTCTCCGTTTACTTCATGCAATAAGTCCCCTGCACCTAACGACCGTGTTTGTTGCGCTTGAGAGTTTGGGAAAATATGGGTAATAATGAGCTTAGAATCGTACTGAAACTCCCGTTTATTATATTTGATTAAGTACGGGCTCTTGCGCCTAAAGTGTGCAACATGGTTGAGTGCTAAATTCATGACAACCATGCCACCAATAATTTCGTAATCAATACGTTCGTATTCTGGGTAAAATTTGCGAATGGGTAAGTCTTGTGTTAGAGAAAAATTAAACGTCGCTTCTTTGCGTTCTCCATTGCGATAAAAAACAAAATTAACATCTTGCCCGAGCTCAAAGCGATTTAAAAGCGCCCCGATTGGCACTTTATCTTCGTTCCATGCCGCATTTGCTTCGCCGTATAAATCAAGATCATAGCCGTTAATTTTATAGAGCATGTCACCGCCACGAAGTCCTGCTTTTGCCAGAATAGAGTTACGAAAAACCCGTGCAATATATAAACCACGGTCTTCTGGATTATTCAAAAATTCGACTAAATCTCGTGTTCCGTAGTTAAATTCACATCCTAAAATTGGTCTACGTAATAATTTTACTGTATACAAGTCTTTGATCACACTTTTGACATCGTTAATCGGGATAATATAACCAACGTTTTGAGCTGAAGAAATACGTGCTGTATTAATCCCAATAACTTTGCCTTCGATACTCAACGAGGGGCCACCAGAATTGCCCGGGTTAAGCGCTGCCGTAATTTGAAGATACGAATCGCCTAACATATTTTCGCGACCACTCATAATGCCCTGCGTGCTCTTGAGCTTTTCTTGGCCCAATGGGTAGCCAAGCGCCATAATCTCTTGCGTTCGAACAACAGCGTCTGAGTCACCTAACGTTAGATACGGGATCTTTTTTAATTTACCAGTAACGCGCTTAAGCGATTCGTTTGATAGTTTAAGTAATGCGATGTCACGATCAGGACATACACCAACAACAAGAACATCAAACTGTTCTTTACCTAACGATGGGATCTGAATTTTTATACCGTGGGCCTCGTTAATAACATGAAAGTTAGAAACAATATGACCGTCTGGATCGATAAAAAAACCCGTTCCATAGGCTTTATCCTGATCTGGCGATTTAAACGGCTGCTCCCAGTTAAACTCAGCCGTTTGCACAAACAACTGCACAACGGTATCACGCGCTCGTTCTTGAACGTTACGCCATACAGCAGCTCGTTCACCATGAATAAAGCCACCACAAAAATCTAGTTTGTTTGTTTGTTTTGCACTATGTACACGATGTACACGTTTTTTAACCTGAGACTGAGCCTCAAGACTAAAAAATATACCCGCGATAATCATCAACAAGCTTATTTTTGCGCTTATTTTTGCGCATTTGTTTTTGTGTTTAAAGAATAAATACATACACTCCCCCTCTTCTTCTCGATACAAAGTCTAGATACAAAATCTAGATACGAAACAAGCACATATACATAGGGTTCGTTTTATCATTGTTTCGATCCTACTTTTAACGCGTCTATCAAAAACCGTGGAGAATTCATAATCTTCCCCCTCTTTTATCAAAGCACAAATCAAAAATAGTTTTCAAGTTTTATTAAAATGATATGCAAAATAAGTCGATTATAATGACAATAGAAATTAAAAATGGCTACCTGAAATTTTTTCAGGTAGCCATTTTTAATAATTTGAGAGAATTTGGAACGAAGTAACAAAATTGTATCGAAGGGTTATGCCAACAACCCCTGTTCAAGTTCAACCATAAGCTGAGATTTTTTAAATCCATAGGTTGCAGCAAGGCCGTCTTCTTCTTTGAGAAGCTCTTCAATTGACAGATCAACAAAGGTCCCGCCTTCAGTTTCTATTGTTAAAAACTCTTTTCCAATGCCTGCACAGACAGCATCTCTAAAATCCTGTGTCGTCTTAACAGGAATATTGTTAACTTTACTGATAACAGAATCAAACGTATCAAAAAGGTCTGTTCTATGCAGTGCTTTATAGATCTGAGAATCAGGAAAAATTTCAGCGATAAATAAGCGCGGCTCTTGTCGATTATTTGTTGCTCCGTACTTTAAGACATAGGGCGATTTAAAATCACTTTCACCCATTGTTCTTACCGCTTTTATTTTGTTAAATAACTCAAGATGATTCAAGGTCATTTCAACAACAACCATACCAGCAAGTACTTCGTACTCTAGATTACGATCAATCCATGGATAAAACCAATCAATAGCTTCTTTGTTTTTGCAGGCAATTTCAAGATCAATTTTTTGAAATACACCATCACGAAATACAGTAAGAGCAACAAGCGCTCCAAAGTCAAATCGTGCAAGAACATCTTCAAAGTAGGTTTTATCACACGACCATGCAACATTCATATAACCGTAACGATCAAGCTTTATGTCATTAATTGCATATAAAACATCGCCTTTTTTTATGCCATGTTTATGAAAAAGCGATCCATTACTGACAGCAGTAACAGCAACACCACCGTCAGCAGGAAAGCCTCGGGCTTTTGAAGAGCCATCTGTTGTTGGAATAACAGTAACTCCCCACTCTGGCAAGCGAACAATCTTCGTTGTTGCTAAATCTTTGAGTAAACGCTTCGCTGTATTGATTGGGATCACATACGCAATGCCTTCAGTATCAAGAGTTTTTAAAACACAAATACCAACAACGGTACCTGCTGCATTAAAAAATGGACCTCCCGAGTTGCCTGGATTTACCGGTGTTGATGTCTGGATACATTCACCCACTGATAAACTTTCTTTTCCTGAATAATCACCAATGGAGCTCTTTAAATTTTCAAGACCAAGAGGATACCCTAGAACAAGAACTTGGTCGCCATGCCCAAGAAGATCTGAATCTCCTAATGTAAGATGCGGCAAAAGCGTAACGTCCATTGCGTTTTTAATTTTTTCGACCGCTGTAGGAACTAAACGTAAAAGTGCAATATCACGATCAGGGCAAGCTCCGACAAGTTCTGCTTGAAAGTTATCTTTGCCTAACGCAGGAAATTGGACACATATGAGCACTGCCGAATCAATGACATGAAAATTGGTTAAAATATAGCCATCGTCACTGATCAAAAAACCTGTACCGCGTGCAGCTGAACGACTCGGCGTTTTATACGGTGCAAAAAGAGGATATTCGTTAGCATAAGAAAAAATTTGCACAACGGAGTCTTTGGCATTTGAACAAACTTCAGGCCACGATAATGGCTCTAGCTCTGGTACTATTTGTCCTGTTTGCTCGAGAGCTACATCTTCTAAGATATTTTGAAAGTTTTTTGCGTGCACAATCGACTGAGAAAAAATACCTGCAAAAACTACTATAAATATTACGCGAGCTAGAAAAGCTGCGCTATTATACCGTAAACTTAACACCATAAAACTCCTCCAAATTAACGATTACAAGAACTTAATCATACGTTAATCATACGGTTTTTAAAAAACAGCGCAACAGCGTCACCATATATCTATCCTGATATCTATCTTAATACCCATATTGACAATAATTATATTTTTTTTAGTATTATACAAACACAGTCAAAATATTAAAATATTTAATATCTGAATAATTTAATATATATACTCGTTCGCAAGTAATTTATCGTAAATAACTGATCATACGTAACTTTTGGGGATTCCATGATATTCATGATTCGAAAATTAGCACATCTAAGCCTGATTGGAGCATTTTGTGCAAGCATCTTGGCCATTTCAGGCTGCGCAAAGTATAGGCCACATGCACTTGAGATACCAAAAACTATCGCTCAAGAGCAACAAGAGCTTGAAGTAACAGCTCAAGCGTTAACCGAAAAAGAATGTCGTAAGATCTTTAGCCGAAGAATTCTTAATAAACAGTATCAACCAATACAACTTGTTATTAAAAACAAGAGTAAACATACGTACATTCTTGATGCAGCCAATATCGAGCTTCAAATAGAACCTACTGACCTTGTTGCCCAACAACTTAAGCTCAATACTGCAGGACGTGTGATTTCGTGGGCTGTCGGCGGTTTATTCTTATGGCCACTGTATATTTCAGCAATTGTTGAAGGCTGTAGATCACATGATGCAAATATGCGCTTGTCGCGCGATTTTTCTCATAGAACAATCAGTGACGACGCACGAATATTTATTCATCCAAACAGCATGATTAATAAAGTATTTTTTGTAACTGACGAAAATTATCGCCACAGATTTAATCTGCATCTGTTTAACAAAGAAACCGATGAGCTCGTGACCTTTGACATTCGAACATAATATAATTACATAATATAATTACATAATAGAACAAAAGCCATCACTCGCATCATGAGTAGGTGCAGCGGGACTTTCTGCCGGCGCTGCTCTTTCAGCAGTAGCTCGAGCAACTGGCCCAAAACCGACAGATTCTACAGATGTTTTTATCATGGTATTAAGCATGTCACTACGCTCGTGCCGTAATGGCTCACGTTCGTAGACAAAGAATCGCCCATCAGTAACGTTTCGCGTTACAATAATACGAATAAAGCCTTCATAAGGAACCGACTGGCCTTCTGTTGCTGTTGACATAGTATACACCGGAGCATGACGCCCTACCAGTGGGATCCCATGTTCAGGAGCACTCGCTAAATCTTCTGGAGTAACAACAGATTTCCAATCTTGTTGTCCTGTTGTTGTATGGGGCAACCTGACCAGACCAACTGCTCTTGCTTGTACTGGATCTCTAAATAAAAGCTTACATACTCGATCTTTATCATCATGGCCCCTAACAAGTCCACAAAATCTTATACCGTATTCGTTCTTATTTAAAAAACTCCAGTATCTATGCAAGCCAGTAATATCAACTTTGTGCCCACACTTTCTTTCGTTATTAAATACAAAGCATGTTGCAGGATTTTCGTGAAGTCTTTGATGAATGTCCATCCAGTTGGTAGCATCGGCAGGAACACGAACAACACGATCTTTATCCACACGATATGTACGAATAATAACATCAGGAGCATCTGCAATAATACTGTGTTCAATAAGCTGCTCGATATACTTTTCGTCAACATCCCCTAAAAAACTATAACGAGCACGGGAGTTTAAAAATGGTCGAGGGTCATGCAAAAAACTTGGGCCACCATGGGCAAAAAAGCGATAGACCGTATTACCGTCTTTATCTAAGCCAACGGGCATAAAAAGACCCAATGGGAGCAATTCGTATAATCTATGAAATTTATTACAAAGCCCTTCTGTGTGCCTATTATCACCATACTTTGATAGTAGTTCAGAACGAAATCCATAAACATCAGAAATAACGGCTGTTTCATGGTTACCACGCAAGATATGCACATCAGACCAATTTGCAAGCTTAAAGCGTAACAAGAGCATAAACGCTTCGATCCCGTAACGACCTCTATCGGGAATATCACCGGTAAATACAAATTTCATGTTTGGTTTTATAATTTTAAAATTATTATCGATATAACCCAAATGCTTCCAGACCAAAAAGCTGCTCCGAACAAGTGAATGAATGCTCCCATGGATATCGCCAACAGATATAACTTCGTAATTTTCGCGGGCTAGATTATCAAGATTACAACGCTCTATAAACGTATTGGTATAGGGTTTTGAAAGTTTTTTGGTCGTATTTACGATAACACTCATGTCTACTATTTTTGGACCAAACCACTGATGCTTATCAAATAAATCGCGAGCAGCACAATCAAAAAAAGTCTCAAGCTGTTTATTAACATCGTCAAAAGAAAAAATTGGTGCGTGAAACGCTCCTTTTAACGCAGGAATAGTCGTAGCTACAGCATGCTCTAGACATTCTGTATCAAAGACTTGTTCAGCTAGAAACTCTAACGTAAAATTAAGACCGACAGTTTTTGTTTCAAGTTTTGCTTCAGGTCTTGAATCACCGGGTGCAAAAGCTGCAGCCCCAGACTTTGGAGGTTGCGCATCGTCTACATAATCTACTGGCGGCGTATCGTCATCATCGCCGACATGAGCAAATTTTTTACCTAAATCTTGTCGAGATTTTTTATCAACATGATCAGATGGTTCTCCGGGAGCTTTATCCCCAGCATCATCGTTATCATCTGTTAAATCGATAGCTTCTTGAGCTTTACGTTTTTTTCCCGCAGGTGCAGCGGGCTCAGCAGCTGCTGTTTTCTTCTTGGCAGGCTTTACCCATTTTTGCTCAAGCTTGTATACGGTACTACCTTCAAACGGTTTACAGCTGTTCTTCTCTACGAGTATAATTTTTCCACCAAGCGGGATTCTTGTTGTCCCGTTGCTTATGCCAACTTTGCCATACGTAATTGGTTTAGGTTGACCTGCTGGCGCTGATCGCTCAATCATCACTAAATCACCAACAGCACAATCATCTGCTCCACACGGCATAACTTTTTTAGTATCGATTAATTCTTTATCGCGAGCAGATATTTTCTCACCAGGAACTCGCTCGCTCGTACTTTTTGCTCGAGTAGGAGCTAGAGCCGCTGCAGCTGCAGCAGTTTTTTTCATACCAAACAGAAAATTTGATGGAATAAGAAAATTCGCTATAAATATCATAAAAAGTAACACAAAACGTGTACGTATCAGCATCTTCACAGTAACCCTTTCACGTCTTAATACTTGTTTTTCATACAGTATTATTAAACTTAATTAAATATCAGAAACAATAAGATTATCAAACAGTAATTTTACACTAATCTTTATTGTATCATGCATTTAGTCAAGCATCAAACGACTGTGTTGGTTTAAAAGATCGATTTTATGAGCTTTTTAGCTATTTTTAAGTATTTCTTGGCTTAGCCTTCTTCTTCCTCGGGCGTGCTATTATCAGCTCTGGGGTCACAGGGACAGGTTCCTTCATAGCAAATTCGTATTCACTAACAATACTCAACGGATCTTTGCCTAACTTTGCAGCCTTTTCAATCTCATCCATTCTTTTTTTCTGTTCCGCCTCGATCAAATCAAGCATTTCTGTCCATTCCAATTGCCTAACCTCATCATAAAAAGATTCGCTCCCATAGACCAGTTCGCCATCAACACCTTGAGTGAGTACTTCAAATTTTGCATTATAATCAGCACCATGAGTGATCAAAAGCTTGAGTATTTTAAGTCTTTTTTTAGGATCAACATACGATTGTTCTCCATGCAAAAATCGCCCATAGTTTCGCGACCTGACCATTTTAACGCCACAAAGCTTCGATGCCCAGGATCCACTGAAAGGCTTATGATAATCATAAACACTTTGAGGAAAAGAACGATGAGGATGGTATGGATCAGGAGGAAGAAGAGATTGCTTTATGTAACTTTCATATGCCAGAGCATCATTTAAGTATGATCGTAAAAGATACGAAATAAACGATGGCGTCCAATCTGTTGCGACGACGACATTTCTGTTAGGATTTGCTCCAAATTCTAACAAGCGTCTTGTTGCCTCAAAAGATGCTCCAAATAATGGAAAACATCCATTGCTATCTGTGCGATCAATAAAAGCATGCAATTTATCTCCAAGCTGTTTTTTCGCCTTAGAAAGTACTGCTACAATTAAGGGATCGTCAGCACCTCGCAGTCTTACATAATCCAGAGCAGGTGATCTTCCCGTTGCTGGATCGATAAAAGAAATATCAAAATTATCTTGATCAATAAACATCTTAAAAAGATTATCTTTATCAAAACCGGGTTGTAAAAAAAGTAGTATCGGCGGGGCACTGATAACAGTTTTTGGAGCAGGATAATTAACGATTACATGTATATTTTTATTCACGGCACATTTTTTACTATCGAACAACATTTTTACAGCTTTTTCTATATTTATAGACCCAAAAAGCTCATTAAAAATAAGCGAACAATCAAATCGTTCTTGGCCATCGATATATTGTTGAATAAGCGGCTTTAAAATAGTCTTGAAATCTTCGTTTTTATTTTTTGAAATATTCTCTCGTAAGACTTTTAGAGCTCCTTCATCCAGCTCTCCTCCCCCAGGCCCTTCTGGCCCCTTGGTCTCGCCAGATTTTACTGAAAGCTTTTTTAAGATTTTTGAAAGCTCAGTCAGTTTACTTTGTAGACCTTCTAAACTCTTACCAAGCGCTTCAGTATTTGCATTGCTCGTTTGAACACAAGACATGCAAAATACTAAAAATATCGCCCATAAAAACCGTTTTGACTTCATCGCATTTACTCCCAGATACTCGCGTAATTCTTTGAATCATATTATTTTTCACCGAAATACATGACATGTGTGAAAAAAATATAGTACATTCGCTCATAACAAAACGAGAAAAAGATTTTTAAGTTAATGAATAAGATGGACTAGATCCTGAAACGAGTTCAGGATGACAAGAAGAAGTCTCTCATAACAAATATTCTGTCCTGAACAGTGTCACCCTGAATTTATTTCAGGGTCAGGATGACAAGATATTAAGCTTAAAATAAAGAGGTTAAACGTGTTTGATTATTTAATTGGTAATGTTAAAGATGTACGCGAAAAGTCTATTACACTCATGGTAGGCGGGATCGGCTTTATGATCGCTATGCCCAATACAAAAAATATTACAAAAGACAGTACGTCAGAGTTTTATACCTACTTTCATTGGAGTGCCGATAACGGACCAACGTTATATGGGTTTTCAAGCGAGCTTGATCGTCAAGTCTTCTTAATGATTATCGACTGTCCAAAAATCGGCCCAAGTATTGCCCTTAATATTTTATCAAATATGCATGCTGCCCAATTTTTAGAGTTAATTACGCTCCAAAACGAAAAGGGCTTAAGTGCCATTAACGGTATCGGGAGCAAAAAAGCAGAACAGATAATTGTGCATCTTAAGCATAAAGTACAAAAATTTATTAGTACCGGTGCGTATGTTATCGAACAACAAGAAAGCTTTGTCCATTGGCAAAACGTCAGCGACGTCTTGTCTTCGTTAAATTATTCGAAACAAGAGATTACAAAAGCCATGAATTATTTATCTGAAAAATCTACCGGACAAAATTTAGCACTTGATCAACTTATTCGCTCGGCTTTGTCGTTTTTGTCGGCGAAACAGTAGGTATGGCGCACCCATCGAGACGCTACGCTCCTCAGGGCGAGCGCCATGAAGAGTACCGGCGATAAGCGGCGCTCGTACTGAGGAGGCCGAAGGCCGTCTCGAAGTACAGGAGCGCCCATGGTGTAACAGTATGCATAATAAAAAAAGCTTTTCTCTCATCGAACTTATGATAACCATGGCAATCGTGATTATCATAGTCTCTATTGCAATCCCGCGCATGCTTTCGTTACAGAGATATTACGTGCTTCAAGAGCTTGAAAGATTAACCGTAACGTTTAAATATCTTCAGCAAAAGGCATTGGCTTCAAATACCCAACAAATAATAACATTTGATATACATAATAATTCGTACAAATTTCAGGGGCCTGGGGGTAAAATACAGACTTATACGCTCTCAAACGGAATATTTTTTGGCACAATAAAAAATATTTTAGGGCCTCCAGCAAAGCCTACTCATGTGATACAGGACGTTATAACATTCAAAAAAGATCAAAAAGAACATGATTCCCCTGTTTTTCAGGCAACTTTTTTTCCAAATGGTCAAATTAGCACTGGAGCAGCCTATCTTACTGACCAGGACAAACAGACGACAGGCGCTTTCACTTGTGCCGTATCTCAGGTATCCTATATACGGGTATACATATACGAGAATAACACTTGGAAAGTGCATACGATTTAGACAAGTTGTGTCCATGGATTCGATACGATTGCTAGCGCAATCACTCACCACGGACGGGACAATCAAAAGCTACAAAAACGGGAACTTATCTTTATGATACGGTTTATTTTCAGACTTCTTTCTGCCCTGTTTTTTGGCGCTCTTATCTCTGTTTGGATTATTCAAAATAATATCGATGTTCAACGTACCATCACGAGCAAACTTATTGCAGCTCTTGAAAAAGAATGGAACATAAAAATCACAACAGAAGGATCGACCGTAAACTTTTTCACGTCTTCACTGTATCTCAAAAAATTGGTTATAAAACCAAAAACACAAAAGCAATTTGCGTGGGGATGCGACGAATGCAAAATTCATATATCACTCTTCCAGCTTTTAAGACATCGCATTGAATTGTATCTAACATTTGTTAACACCTCTGGGCATACTGGCTACAATAACGGTGAGTTTGATATTACAGGACATCTGATTGATATTTTTACCACACACCCTACAGATCTTTTTAAAATTGTTTTAAAGACAATTACGATGTACAACATCAATGTTGATGCATCTATGCATGGTAAAACTGTTTCGCTTGATGTACCAGGGATTTTAAAAATTGCACGACACGAAGAACCGCAGCATCACCATCAAAAATTCTGGGACGGTCTTTATAACGTACATAACGCTTCAATCAGTATTGATAAACTGCCTGTAATTACACACATTGCAAGTAGTTCACAGTTTTTTAATACCCATAAAGACACTTCCTGGCAGTTTGCAACCGATACACAATGTAAAGTTGCTCAGAATAAATATCTTGTTAAAGGACTCTGGAACACTGATATCAAACAAGCAAAAATTTCTGATACAGACAAAACAGTACAAATAGTCGCTCAACAGTCTCCAGGCGGGCTTCATGTAACAGGATCGTTACCCCTCGATAAAATAACAAATTTTGCAAATATCATGAAACCGTCAGGTCAAAAACCAGAACAAACACACGCAAACATATCGGGAACCTGCACAGCAGACATAATTGTTGCACTTGAAAATCTTGCAGGTCCATGTCACGGTACAGGGCATGCTTCAATTACTGATATACGCTATAATAATAATAAAATTCCCGATATTTCGCTCGATAACATGATACTCTCACCAGAAAAAATCAGCGCAATAATTTCAGCTCACATAAAACAAGATGTAAAACTTTCTGGGAGAGTAACCTGGAAATTCAGCGAAGAGATTGGCGATCTTGTCATAACCAATACTGAACAACTTGCTCTGGGAAAGATTATATCAAATAGCTTTGATGCGTGGGTTATACGGCCCCGAGGGCTATCAGTTTCTGCAAATATTAATAAAAATTTATCATGCTCAGGCGATTATAAAATCAAGCTATCACACCAGACAAGTGCAAAAAAAGACAGTTATCTTGGGTCCTATTTTATCGATAGTAATGGGCTGTCGTTATCAGGAAAAAATAATTTGGGGCACTATGTTGTAGCGTCGTCATTTAAACCGCATGTACACCTAACAACCTGGTCGTATACTAAACGTGATAAAAAAATTGTTGATCTTGCAACCCGAACAAAAGAAGATACAAAACTCACCGGTATTGTTCATTATACGATGCTTAAATCGTTTCTTGATCATTCAGTAAAGCGTTTGGTCTGGGGAAATAATTGCAGCTTTGCCCTCGAACTAGATCAAAGCTCGTTTGATGTAATACAGGGCTCAATAAAACTCAACGATGGCAGGTTTTATATCCCAGAAAATAGAAACTTAGTCGAACGGTTTAAAACTAATTTTTTAGTTAACATAACCAATAAAAAAATTACCCTTAAAGACTGTTTGGTGGGATTTAGTAAAGGAACAATCTCTTCACCCCAAGCAACAGTTTACCTTAACGATGATTATTCTCTTGGCATGATACATGTACCAATTCAAATCGAAAACTTATTTGTCAATTGGAAGCGCGATTTTTATGGCTTTATTTATGGAAATCTCTTATTAAATAAACTGGCCAACTGCCCACCAAAAATTTCGGGAAATATCGTCTTGAAAAAATCACTCTTACGTGAAAATATTTTTTCAGAAGATGCTACTACAAACTTTTATGGACCAAGTACGTCAATGGGCCCTAATTCACAAGCATTAGGCTATGACATTCGCATAACAACTGAAAAACCAATTAAAGCACGCACATCTGCGCTTGAAGCCTATGCTTCGCTCAATTTACGGGTTCAGTACATGCACAACCAAGATCTTGTTCAGGTTCCACGGATTACCGGAACAATTAATCTTGAAAACGGGTATTTAAAATTTTTGCGAAGCAAACTCATGATCGAATACGGACGGATACACTTTATTACCAACCAAATGAACGACCCAATTATCGATCTGGTCGCAAAAAATAGAATTAATAAATATCAGGTTACACTCCAAGCGACGGGTTCTCTACAAAAGCCAAATATTATACTTGAGTCAACGCCAGAGCTGACAGAAGAGCAAATTTTAGGGTTAATTCTTGCGGGCTCTGAAAATGCAACATTACAAGCAGACCTGCCGGCAATGCTCATGCAAAATCTTAATAATATTATCTTGGGAAGCAAACAGCACTTACCTAAAGCAACAACGTTTTTCGAAAAGATTACTAAGCCGTTTAAATACGTTCAGATAACGCCAAACTTTTCAGATCAAGCTGGTCGCGGCGGTATTAAAGGGATTGTCTCGATCGATTTAAACGAGCAGATGCACGCACAAATTCAAAAGAACTTTAATCTCCAGGAAGACTTTTCGGCACAATTCGAATATTTACTCTCTGACGATATTAATATTAAAGTCGTTAAAGACTACCGTGGCGAACTGGGCTCTGAAGTCGAAGTACGATTAAAACTTTAACAAGCGCTCATGTGCTTCGATCCATTCGACTCGCGTTGCTCGCTCAGGACAGGTCCCCTCAGATCTTTCGAATGGACTTCATCCCGAGCCTTAGTCGAGGGGTCAGCATGAGCGCCATTGGACTACTATAAAATCAGCGCTCGTACTGAGCCTGTCGAAGTACAAGAGCGCAAAATCTTAATACGTCTTACTTTTAACTTTCTCATTACCAGCAAGCAACTCTCCCGACTTTTCAGCCTCTTGTCCCATTAAATCAATTGCATCAGCTGTTTTTTTAGCAACTTTTTTTTGAGTTTCAAGATCTTGTACGCGATCAGCAAGTTTACTTTTTTCTTGTACGAGTAACTGCGCCTGCTCTTTTTCGTTTGCAAGCTTTACATGGGCATCGTCAATTGAGTTTTGAGCTGATTCTAGCGTTTTTTTTGCTGTCGATAGCTCTTTGCGCACACTGACAACCTCGTTTTTAAGCCAGGTATTTTCAGTAACATGGCGTTTGACCGTTTTTACAAGCTCCTGATTTTTCTGAATTGTCGATTTGGTAATATTGTACATCTTATCAATCTGATCGAGCACCGAAAAAACCTTCGATTGGGCGCCCACAAACTCTTTACGTAAAGCAATTAAATCATCACCAATTTTCTTATAAAGATCTTGAACATTATGCTGCCCATCGTCTGTCACGCCAGATACACGAGAATTCACGAGCAAAATCACTACCAAACATACTAGACGCACACCCTTCATACTTCTCCTTTATCTCACGTATTATCTCACGTATCTTTTTGATACAATATCTTTTCTCTACACTTTTTTGATCTTCGCTTTAGACTATGACACACACATAAACCTCTTTTTAACGCTATTGGGGCTTAATTATGCTCAAAAAACCCTGGGTTTTTATTTTTGCTTTTTTTGTATTCATACCACTGATCAATCTTGAAAGTAAATCATTCGTATATTTTTCGCCTGACCATAAACCAACCGAAAAACTCGTTGGGCTTATAAACAAAGCTCAACGAAAAATTCATGCAGCTGTGTATATGATCACCGATCACCACATCGCACAAGCTTTAATTAACGCCAAAGCACGTGGGGTTGACGTACAAATGATCGTTGACACCTCGACTGTTGATCTAGAGTACGGCAAAGGGACGTTTTTAAGAAAAAATAATATCGATATTTTTGTTTTTCGCGAACAAACAAAATCGGGCAAAAATAAACAAAATAAAAAAAATAATAATAATCGCTATGGGGCACTCATGCACAATAAGTTTGCCCTTATAGACAATCAGGTATGGACCGGGTCGTTTAATTGGACAAAGAACGCGAACATGCGCAATCAAGAAAATGTTATTGTAACTGACGATCAAGAGATTTATAAACCGTATGCAAAACAGTTTTTAGTAATTTTAGAACGTTGCGAAAAGCTTAAAAGTATCCCGAATAATACTCCAGAAACATCTGACTCATGGTTTTCTTTAGAAGCTATTACGACATGTATCTATGATTTTTTAAAAGCTTTCAAAAAATTTTTACGCTGGGCATAAGATAAATCATAATAAATAAATCATAATAATAGAGAGTAATGTATGAAAAATAATATCATCACAATAAAATTACTTGTTTTTTATCTCTTTTTTTCGACAACAAGCTTTTATGATATAGTAGCCATTGAAGCCTACACACAACAACAATTTGCTTGTCCTATTTGTCTTGAAACTCTTACGTTACCATGTGGCCATATCTTTTGTGCTTCATGTATTGAACGCCATTATCAAACATCTTCAACCATCAAATGCCCTCTTTGTCGCGCAGAAAATACTGAAATTATTACTGATCTTAAACAGATGGTTCGTGCTAATAAATTTAAGGCAGTTCGTAAGCTTTTAACGAAGTATAAATTTCTTGTTAATCATATAATAGACCCAGAAAAACAAGAAACTCTCGCGCATCATGCAGTAAAATTTGGAGCGCGTAAAACGTTGTTAGTTCTTATAGAATTTAATGTAGACCTAAATAAAAAAAATATCGATGGGCAAACACCACTGGATTATGCAGTACTTTATGACGATACCAAATCTATTATTATATTATGCGAGTACGCTCATTTGACATACACAGGAAATTCATCATTGCATCATGCTATTAAACGGTCGTCACGTGAAGTAATAGACACGTTACTTCGCCATTACCCGTATCGCTCAATATTTGTTAATGACCCTGATACAGCAGGAAATACACCTTTACATAATGCCGTAACAGTTGGACCAACACTCAGCATACAATCTTTGATTAATTATGGTGCAAATGTAAATAGCCAAGCACTTGTTACAAAACATACACCACTCCATTATGCAGCTATGCAAGAAAACAAGTATATTGCTCTTAGAATAGCTAAAATATTATTAAAAAATAACGCAGACACACAAGCTCGTGATGCAAAAGATAAGACCCCTGAATACTATGCAGTTTTAAACGGTAATCCAGAACTTGTAGAATTACTCCGAGAGTATACGTTTTAAGAACAACTCAAAACTTCTTTTAGAAAAATAGTTCTTAGGTCTTGAAAAAAATTGACTATACTTGGTACCATTGTTTATTACAGATACTAACACTGGAGGGGATATGAACAAGGGTACGCTTATTTTTTTCGGGCTTTTATTGTTAGCATATACTCATGACAGTATATTTTCTATGCAAGCAACAAAACAACCTGAATTTCAAGAAGTTAAAAAGCAAGAGCTCGCTTCGTGCGCAATTTGTCTGTGCGATTTTGAGCCACAAGATTCTATAAAAAAACTGGCCGTCTGTCACCACGCATTTCATACAGAATGTATTGATCAATGGTTTAAACAAAAGCCGAATTGCCCTAACTGTCGCAAAGATGATGCAGAGGGAAAGAAGATCAAAGAACAAGAACAAAAAAAAATCGCATCGTTTACTACTGCTATCGACACCAAGAATTTGCCGTTATTACGAACGCTTTTAACAGCACATCCAGACCTGGCAAATCTGATTATAAATTCGCTTGAGAATAGAACCATTTTACATTCTGCAACACAACGCGACTCACAAGAAGTTGTTTTTACGCTATTAGAGTACAAAGCAAACCCAAAAATACAAGACTGCTATGGCAGAACCCCAGTACATATTGCAGCTGAATATGGTTTATTGGGAGTGATCCATGCACTGTGCAGCACAAATAAACATGACGTAAATATTCCCGATAACAATGGCGATACTGCGTTACATATTGCAAGTAAAAAAGATTTTGCACAGGGGGTATACGCTCTTTTAAGATACGGCGCTAACCCAAAACTACAAAATGGTCTTGATCAAACGCCATTTCATCTCGCAGCTCTTGGTGGGTTTTCAAGGGCTATACACGCACTATGTAAGGCAAACGATTATAATCCTGACCTGCGTGATAACACAGGTCACACAGCACTTCACCATGCATGTAGATTGGGATGGACCCGAACAGCATTAGAACTCCTATCGGGTGGTGCAGATACCGAGATAAAAAATAGTTATGGGCAAACAGCGCTTCATTGTGCCCTACATAATTGTAGGTACAATGTCGTTGATATACTTATACGATATAAAGCAAACATCATGGCATATGATAATTTTTATAGAACTCCATGCGATTATGCACGCAATCGACATATTAGATCATTACAAGCGGCAATCACTTCACTCCCGCGAAGATCGTGAAAGATTGTGAATATAATACAATCTATCTTCTTCGCGAATCAGACGATGGAGCTGTTGCTCTAGAAACATTTGCAACCGCGTTAACAATATTTGCACCTGCATTCACTCCAGTAGCAATCGCGCGATTTCTTTCGCTTTCTAAACTATATTGCTTATAATACTCTGGGTTATCTTTTATTACCTGCATCGCGATCATTACTTGTTTTTGTTGTTCAACAAAAGATTTGTATTCTTCTGTTTCAATAATAACTTCACGGGAGATTTCACACTCCATTACTTCAAACAGTCTTTCAATCTTTTTTAATTGAGCAAAAAGTTTATCATAACCGTTAAATCCTTCAATCAGAGGGAGCTTAGATCTAATGTAATAACTATTTACACAAGCAAAAAACTTCTCTTTTTTTTCCTGAGAACGAGTGGGGACAATCTGACCATCTTCTAATTGATCTAGAGCTATTTTTGAAATAAGCAATAAATGAGCGTCACATTTTTTCGTTTCATCAAAAATTTTTGCCATTTCTATATCAAGAACGCGCTCAGGAGTCTCGTCATGAAGAATTTGTGCATATATTAGAGCAAGCGCCGAAACAAGACATCCCACAGCAATAGCAGGCCCAATACCTGACTGTTCTGTGTTATAACGATTATGACCGTATCGATCATAACCACGCGCTGCATGAGTAGGCGCTCCTGCAGCACTTGCACGAACCGCCGATGCTACTGGATGTGCCGCATGAACTCGAGCCCTTGCAGCAGCAACAGCCTGGGCTCTTGTACTTGCAACGCAAGCTCTACGGGCTACTTGGCCCACAGTGCGCATAGCATCGAGCGAACAGGTGTGAAAAACGGCTATCGCAAGCGTAAAAATAAAATAGTTATAACGTTTCACGATTTCTCCAAATTTTTTATAAAAATTATACCCAAAACGAGCCTTAACTACGGCAAAGTCAATGGTGTTTCTACTAAATCTACCAACGTCCTGCATAAACAAACTTCTTTTTTATATTCAGGGCTCTCTTCTATCAATTTAATTGCTCTTTCTAACTGTTTTATTTCTTTTAAAATAGTTTCATAAGAACTCTCACGAACAATAATCTCATGAGGAATATTAAACGTTCGTTCTAATGTCTCAAAATCTTTTTTAATATCCATCGTTTGCTCTAAAAGTAATTCAATATCTTGTAATCCCGATAATAGAGGAAACCAACAACGACATTTTAATCTAGAGATTAAACCAATAAACTCAAAATCGTGAATAATGATTGTAGTTCCTAATAATTCGTTATACTCAGAAGACCGTTTTTTTATCTTAATTTGAATTTTTTCAACCTCTTTTTCTAATAACTTCTTCGGATCATCTGGGGTATCATCAGATGCTGACAATCCAAAAAAAAGAAGCGTAAATCCTGTGCCAACCCCGATCTTTTCTCCTTCTTCTCGATCATGAAAAGAACCTCTATCATCAGGATAATTTTTATAGCCAGAATCACCGGAATAATCTGGGTTATCTACGTTTCTAGAATGCCCTTTTTCTTCGAAAGAACCTCTCTGACCTGGATAATTTGTATCACCAGGATATTGTCTGTCATCTGGATAATTGGCATCACGAGAAGAACCTCTATCATCTGGCCCATGGTCTCTATGATTAGAATAATTTCCATCAGGATAATCATGTACAGATGCTCTATGGGCTGTTACTCGCGCACAACCAACAAGAACTGCTGGCCTTGCAGGACGGGCTGCATAAACTCGAGCTCTTGCTGCAGCTGGTGCAACAGACGCAGCCCGTGAAACAACAGATAGATTGCGAACCCCACGTACAAGCGCGCGCATAGCGTCAAGAGAGTGTGTGTGAAAAACAGCTATCACGATTGAAAAAATAAAATAATTATAAAATTTCACGGTTACTCCAATTTTTTTATAAACATTATACAAAAAAATGATTCTCTCTTTGCATGTCTTAACTAGAGCGTGGTGTGTCTACAAGGTCAACGTCGTCAATCTTACCCTTTAAACGAACCTCTTCTTGATATTCAGAGCTTTCTTCTATCAATTTAATTGCTCTTTTTAACAGTTTTATTTCTCTTAAAATAGTTTCATAAGAACTCTCACGAACAATAATCTCATGAGGAATCTTAAATTTTCGCTCCAATGTCTTAAAATCTTTTTTAATATCCAATGTTTGTTCTAAAAGAGCGTTATAATCTTGTAATGCTGATGATAAAGGAAACGAGTAATTCTCTGATTTTATCATTGTGATTAAGCTAATAAACTCCTCTGATTTTCCCCAAAGAAACACGGCATCTGACAAATATATTAGTTTGTCTTTTAGTAGTTGTTTTTCTTTTTGATTAAATCGCGTTTCCATCTTGGCTCTAATTTTCATAAATTCTTCATGCACTTTTCTGTCATCATATCTCATCTCTTGAGAAGTAAATACATACAATAATAATCCAGAAAACCCAATCAGAGCCGCGCCAAATATCTTATCGTGATCAGATTTCACATGCCCATAACGATAATAACCGTAGGTATCATGGCTCGCCCATGAACGACGAGATCTGTCGACAGTTGTTCCTGTAACAGTTGCTCGAGCCGCCGGTACTACGGCGCGTTCAGCTGAAACTTGGGCTCTTGCGGCAGCGCTGGCTGTTCGTGAAACAACCGATAGATTACGAACACCGCGTGTAAGGGCACGCATAGCATCAAGAGAGTGTGTATGAAAAATAGCTATCACGATTGTAAAAATAAAATAGTTTTGAAGCTTCATACCTACTCCAGTTTTTTATTTTTTTTATTTTTATTCAAACAAGCTTTTCTTCCCCAATTTTTTCCAGTCGTTATCAAAAATTTCAATACCCCTATCTGTCAGAGGGTGTTTCATGGCCTGCTCAAAAACAGCCTGTGGAACTGTCACAACATCAGCACCAAGTTCGACCGCTTTTTGCCAATGCGTTATGTGTCTCACAGATGCAGCGAGAATTTGTGAACTGTAATCATAGGTTTGTTTCATATGAATAATCGACGCCAAACAGTCGATACCGTCGACACCAATCTCATCCCAACGCCCGATAAATGGCGAGATATACGTCACGCCAAGCTTTGCTACCATAAGAGCTTGTAACGATGTAAACACAAGCGTCACGTTAATTTTTACGTCTTGTTTTGCTAACTCATGAATAACAGAAAGATATTCGGGCGCACAGGGAATTTTGACGACGACGTTAGGCGCAAATTTTGATATTTGCAGCGCTTGCTTAAGAACTTCTTCAGGATTTTTTTCGACCACTTCAATACTCACATCACCGGGGACCATAGCACAGATTTCGCGCAATACTTTTTTTGAGTCTGGATCTTCTTTGCTTAAATGGGACGGATTAGTCGTAATCCCGTCGATCAAGCCAGTTGGTAACCATTTTTTGATGAATTCACGATTTGCAGTATCAAGAAAAATTTTCATACTCTCTCCATCTCGTAACAATAAATATTTTTGGTATTACTCTGAAATTTACACAGAAACACACTGAAGTCAAAACAGTTCATAGTAATACCAAACTTGACTATTTCATACTTCCCGATGCTTCAAACCAGTCATGATTTTTGTATGAACATGTGAAATAGCCAAATAAAACAGCGTTTTTATGCATTTTTTGACCATCTTTACACATATTTTTTACAAATATAAAATATTGGTATAAATTTATAAAATAATAATTTATCGTATTTTGTATGTTTATGGAGGTTTGTATGTTTAATTCGAAATATATCTCAAAATTACTCGTGCTCGTATTGTGCGCAAGCACTTTTACCAGTACAACTCACGCCATGAGACCTATGTCTCAACAACTTATTGATATCGTTGAAGACGACCAGCCAACAGCAATGGACAGACGAGAAGATGGCGATACTACAGAAAGTAAAGCTGTTCATATTCCAGTTGTCGCTACGCCAGATACCAGACCTGTTCCAGCAGGAACGAAGCGTAAGTCGAGCGACGAACCAGGTCTTGACTCAGGAGTTCATAGCGCTAAGAAAAATCGTGTGTACTTAATTGCTCCTCAAAAATCACGCGTTACGGGTGAAATGGTTCCAACACCGCACATAGTCCGACCTGCAGCACCTGCACCATCACGCGCTGCATCACCAGCTGTTACATCTTTATTAAGTATTCCCGCAGCGGCACATCACGTACCAAGTCACGCAGAACGTTCTGGATTGGGACTTTATGGGATTACACAAGAAGAACGTGAAGAACAAGAGCGCATAACAAAAGAACGTGAAATACGTGAACGTGAAATAAATGCAGAATCTGCAGCAGAACAAAGTGGTTTTTATAAGCGTGATCAAGAGCGTGAGCGAGAAGAAGACGAACTTAAAAAACCTAAAGCTTTATCAACAGCTGCCGAAGCAGCACCAGCAGCTACTTCAGAACCAGAAGTTGAAATAAAAAGAGCTCCAGGTGCAAGAAACTTTATCCCCGGAATCCCTAACGACATCGTTATAAACAGAATTATGCCCTTTTTAGGTGGAACAATGCTTGAAGCAATCAATGCCGTCATAATAATGTTTAACGTAAACAACACTGAGGCACTACAAAAAATATTATTACGTGGTACTGTATTCTTGTCTGGCTGGCAAAAAATATGCTCTAGCATGGCAAATACATTAGGAACATCTGCAGAATTTATGGATTTATTGTCCCGCGTGCAAAGAAAATTTAAATTATTTGCTGACAATCAATTCGAAATGTTACCCGCTTTCTTCGTATTGTTTGACGATACCAATACAGACACAGAACATTGCCCAAGAAAACAACTCATAAATGAACTATTTGTTAATGCCATTATACAGCACAAATTCGCCTTCGCATCGTTTTTAGCAAAAAACATGGGCGCGGATGTTGACGGTATATGCAGAATTGCTAACGAGCCGGGTAGAGTTGATTCAGAATATTCACGGCTAGATACACCGCTTGTAGATTTTTTGAGGGAGAAGATCATAATAAATATAAATAGTGGACGAGCTAAGCTAGCAGTTCAGGATGAACAAGAAATTATTAAAGGCTTACACGTTTTAGCTCATCTTGGCGCAAATTTTGGTATTAACAACCCGAGAAGAGTTAGCGAATGCGATCCCTACTATCGTTTGCCAATTGATTACGCAACCGATATGAAATCACCTGCAATTGTCAGCGTTATACTCGCCCATAAAGCAAATATAAATTCACGCAATTACACAGGTAGAAATGCTCTTGCCCGCTATACACAAGATCTAACCGTTATACGAAGCGATGACCCAATTATCAAAGCTCTTGTTGCCGCTGGCGCCGAAAATGCACGCGATCATAATGGTCGACCTGCCTTAAGATCGAGTACCTGCCATCGTCGCATTAATAGCGTATCGATGTGTGCTCGAGTTACTGGAGTTTTAGCTGGAATAGCCGGAACAGTACTTGGCGCTTTGTATATCGGCGGCGTGTATGTTATTTTTTGGGGTGTTGACTTCGGGATTTAACAAGCTCTTTCTCACTGAATAATGGAAATTCGAAAGATATTAAAAAAGAGACTGTTTACTTTTCAGTAAACAGTCTCTTTTTTATTACTTCACAACAAAGTTAATTAAGCGTCCTGGCACATAAATAACTTTAACAATAGTTACACCATCAAGCCATTTTGCAATAAGCTCACGCGCATGGGCGTCAGCCTGGTCTTGCGTTAAATTTTTGTTATTACTCACAAACGTTGCCCTTAGTTTCCCATTAACTTGTATTGCTATACTGATCTCGTTAACTTCAGCAAGCTTTTGATCAAACACCGGCCATGTTGCGTTTTCAAGCTGCTTGTCCAATAATTTTTCGAGTAATTCACTTGAAAAATGAGGGACCATGACAGACATTGCAACCAATAACTGTTCAAGAATTTCGTGATCTAAAACGTCTTTGTGTTCGATCAGTTCGTTCAAGTATTCCATAATAGAAGCAACTGCTGTGTTAACTTTAAAGTCGTCAATGCGTTCTTGATACGCTTTCAAGAACTTATGAAACCGTCGGGACACAGCTTCGCTTGCGTTTTGATTTTTTGCTAACAAATGTTCTGGATTTATAAGATAGGCCCACAAACGGTTCAAGAAGTTCCTGACCCCTTTAATCGAATCTGTCTGCCATTCGGTGTCAAGCTCTGGTGGTCCCATAAAGAGCATATACATGCGTAATGCATCTGAACCCAACTGTTCAACAATATCATTCGGATTTACGACGTTGCCCTTTGATTTTGACATCTTTTCAACACGACCAGATGTCGGCGACTTCATACAAACCATACCCTGATTAAATAACTGCTTAAATGGTTCGTCAAACGATAGGTGCCCAAGATCATGCAAGACTTTGACGTAAAAGCGTGCATAGAGCAAATGCAAAATCGCATGTTCTATACCGCCAACATATAAATCTACAGGAAGCCAGTAATTCATATCTTCTTGCGAAAACGCTTGCTCAGTATTTTGTGGGTTTGGATAGCGTAAGAAATACCAACATGAACCTGCCCACTGTGGCATCGTATTAGTTTCACGCTTTGCAGGTTTGTTACATACAGGACATGGTGTGTTTACCCAGCTGTCGATAGCAGCCAGCGGTGATTCGCCAGTACCAGTTGGTTCGTATTTTTCGACTTCGGGCAAAATCACGGGTAGTTGGTCTTCTGGTACGGGAACGATACCACATGATGCACAGTGTACCAACGGTATAGGTTCTCCCCAATATCGTTGACGCGAAAAAATCCAGTCACGAAGTTTATAAGCTGTTTTTGGTTGTGCGAGCTTATTTTTTTCACAATAATCGATAACTTCTTGTCTAACATCACCAGATTTTTTTCCTGCAAAAGCTTCTGGCGCTGTTAAAATCCCATTTTTCATGTCTGTATAACAGAGTTCAAGATTTTTTACTTGTTCTGCATGTTTTTGGTCTTCAGGAAGCAAGACGGTTTTAAGTTTAATCCCATATTTTTTTGCAAACTTAAAATCACGTTCGTCATGGGCAGAACATTTAACAATACCGGTCCCATAACTAGCTATAGCAAAGCTTGCTACCCAGATAGGTAATTCACCATTACCAACAGGATCGATAATATAACGGCCCGTAAAGATACCTTGAGGATTATTAACATCTTCTTCACGATTTTGCTGTCTTTTTTCGACAAGATCATGACAAAATTTTAAAATTTCTTGTTCGTTAGGCATACCATGAATAAGCTTTGGTACTAATTCATGATCAGGCGCAATAACAATAAATGTATCTGCAGCAAACGACTCAAAATGGGCTGAAAACGTTTGAATCGTTATATTCATGTCTTTTACCGGTGCTGTAAAAACAAGACCCTGGCTTTTGCCAATCCAGTTTTCTTGCATAAGCTTAACTTTTTCTGGCCATTCAAGTTTTTTAAGACCATCAAGAAGTTTTTCAGCATATGCTGTAATTTTGAGCACCCACTGACGAATTTTACGCTGCTCTATCGCACTACCACAGCGTTCGCAACCGCCATTAACGACCTCTTCGTTTGCCAAACCAGTCAAACATTTGGTACACCAGTTAATCGCCATATCTGATTCGTACGCCAGACCTGCTTTGTACATTTGTAAGAAAATCCATTGGGTCCATTTGTAATATTCTGGATCTGTCGTGTTAACTTCTTTATCCCAATCGTATATTGCACCGATATAGGCAAGCTGTTCTTTAAATACAGCAATATTTTTTGCTGTACCAATTTTTGGGTGTATCCCCTTTTTAATCGCATCATTTTCTGCGGGTAACCCAAAAGCGTCCCATCCCATCGGATGTAAAACGTTATAGCCTGACAAAAACTTTAGACGTGCATACACGTCTGAAAGAACGTATCCTTTCCAGTGGCCTACGTGTAATCCAGAACCTGACGGATACGGGAACATGTCGAGACAGTAATATTTTTTCTTACCAGAGACTGGCCTGCCCGCCGAAGCCACGGAGGGCGTAGGCTGGGTTTTATAGTATGGATTTTTGCGCCACTGTTCGCGCCATTTAGCTTCGACTGATTTAAATTCGTAACTCATGATTTTACTTTCTCGATTGTTAGTTCTTTATTTTTTATTATTAAGATTTGTTTAAAGAGTTAAAGATTGCTCGTGTAGATTGATTTGGAACTACTAGGTACGTCATCCCCGCCCTTCGACTTCGCTCAGGACTAAAGGCCCTCGGCTTGCCTGCCCGCCGTAGCCACGTAGGGCGTAGGCTGGGACCCGGGATGACGTCAGAACCCACGTTGTTTCTTTCTTCTACCATAAATTTTTTTCAGATATAGCGTATAAATCTTTAGAATTTTTATCTATCTGGGGGTTTAACAGGTTAGCTTTGCCTGGATCCCGGGTCAAGCCCGGGATGACGTCACGTTGCTCTTAAAATCAAGATACAATAGTAACGTCACCCGCTAAATTATGTTCAGACTAAATTAGTTTAGACGTCCAGATTACGTACAAAGTGCGCATGCTTTTCGATATAGCTACGACGGTCTTCGACCTCATCGCCCATCAAAGAAGAAAACCACTGGTCAGCTTTGATAGCATCTTCAATACTTACTTGTAAGAAGATTCTCTTTGCTGGGTCCATCGTCGTTTCCCAAAGCTGTTCAGGGTTCATTTCCCCAAGACCTTTGTACCGTTGAATAGTCATGAGTGATTTACCGGTTGCGATAATAGTATCGCATAAGCTTAAAATACCAGAACCTGTTGATGTTGCTTCTTTGCCGGTTAAGCCAAATGTCCATGGTGATTTTTCAAGTGAATTTAACGACTGGTATAACTCAAGTAATTTGATTGTTTCTTCTGAGTTAAAAAACGCAACAGGAACATCCCATGTTTTTTTAAGTTCTCTAAAAGTGATAACCGTCTTCGTCACAAGCTCACCTTCTGGGATAACTTCGCCATCAGATGCCTCTGACGTTAATGGAGCGTTACCAAGGGGACTTGTGATCTGATATTTTTTAAAGTACTCAGCAAGTTTTGCATAAAATTGTTTGTTCGAATATTTAGTTGGAGCCCACGAAATACTATCTAAAAAGCTAATTAACTCATGACAATGAAAGCGCGCAACTTCGTTCATGTTGCTTGCGCGGTCAAGCTCTTTTTCGTACTTCAAAATACTTTCAAGCATCGTTGTCCATGACGTTTCAGTAAGCTGTTTGCCACCGAGAACTAACTCTGCGCTGCTACCAGCCCAGTCAAACAAGAAGCCTTTAAGTTCAGAATCGTCTTTAAGATATTTTTCAGTTCGACCCACTTTGACTTTATAGAGTGGCGGCTGCGCAACGTACAAGTAGCCCTTTTCGATCAGCGGCTGCATGTAGCGAAAGAAGAACGTTAACAGCAAGATACGAATATGCGAGCCATCAACGTCTGCGTCGGTCATGATAATAATTTTATGATAGCGTGTTTTTTCAGCGTTAAAATCATCGTTGCCAACACCTGAGCCTACAGCAGTGATTAAATCTTTTATTTCGTTGTTTGCCAAAATTTTGTCTAAACGTGTTTTTTCAACGTTTAACAGTTTACCACGTAATGGGAGAATAGCTTGAGTAAAGCGATCACGGCCTTGTTTTGCTGAACCACCTGCTGAATCTCCCTCTACTATGTATAGTTCAGATTTTGCAGGATCTGTTTCAGAGCAGTCAGCAAGCTTACCTGGTAATACTGAGCTTTCTAAAACGCTCTTACGACGAGCAAGTTCGCGTGCTCTCTTAGCAGCGGTACGCGCCTGTTGTGCAAGTAAGCTTTTTTGTAAGATTTTTTTTGCGATCGTTGGATTTTCTTCAAAGTATGTATCTAAGAACGCATAGACCCATGAGTCGACGATACCTTTGACATCACTGTTACCAAGTTTTGCCTTGGTCTGACCTTCAAACTGTGGCTCTGGAACTTTAATACTAATAACACACACAAGACCTTCTCGAACGTCATCGCTTGAGAAAGACTCGTCTTTAAGCATGTTATATTTTTGGCCGTAACGATTACATACTTTTGTTAACGCAGACTTAAAGCCCGCTTCGTGTGTACCGCCGTCTATTGTACGAATATTGTTTACAAAGCTAAACGTTTGTTCGCTGTAACCGTCGTTATATTGCATAGCAAGATCAAGAATATAGATGCCATCGTCTTTATGAAGATTAATAATCTCAGGAGAGATTGGTGTTTTTTTTGCGTTAATATACTCAACAAACGAAGAGATCCCGCCTTCAAAGTGAAATATATGCTCTTCACCGGTGACTTCGCTTTTGATCTCTATTTTGACGCCTTTATTCAAGAACGCCAATTCTCGCATACGTGCAGCAAGTGTATCAAAGCTCAGATCTGTCGTTTCAAATATTTGTTTATCTGGTAAAAATCTAACGAGAGTCCCGAGCTTTTCTGTTTCGCCAATTTCAGCCAAACGTAATTTAGCAGCACCACGTTTATACTCTTGGTGATATATTTTGCCATTACGATAAATCGTTAAATCAAGCTTTTCAGACAGCGCGTTAACAACTGAAATACCTACCCCGTGCAGACCGCCTGAATATTTGTATGAATCTTTTTCAAACTTTCCGCCTGCGTGAAGTTTTGTTAATACAACTTCTGCAGCTGAGATTTTTTCGGTTGGATGAATATCAACCGGAATACCTCGACCATTATCTTCAACTGAGCATGAACCATCAGCATGAAGAATTATACTTACAGTATTACAATGGCCAGCCAACGCTTCGTCAATTGAGTTGTCAACAACTTCATAGACTAAGTGATGTAACCCTGCAGCATTGGTGGAACCGATGTACATGGCAGGTCGTTTACGAACCGCTTCAAGACCCTCAAGAACCTTAATGGCACTGGCGCCATAATCGGCCGATGCTGTTTTTTGATTATTTACTTTTTTATCTTTTTCCATGAGACTACCTCAAATATAATGCTGCAGAAGATCACTAGAACTTAAGAATTTTAAGCAGTATAGCAAACTGTACGAATAGCGCCTATACACCAACAAAAAGTATATCAAAGCGATTGAATTGTACCAAAATAGAAAATTTATGAGCAATATAAATGATTTTTTTATGAACAAAGCGCTCCTTCAGGCTCATCTCGGGCTCAAACAGGGCGAGGTTCCGGTTGGTGCGGTCATTGTTGATAGCACAGGAAAAATTATTGCCCGGGCCTATAATAAAATAGAGTCTGAACAATGCCAACTCGCTCATGCAGAGGCGCGTGCTATAAAAAAAGCCTGTAAAAAAATCGGCGGGTGGAGGTTGAATGGTTGCCGGATCTATGTTACCCTGGAGCCTTGCTTAATGTGCTTTGGGTTGATTAAACTCAGCCGATTAGAGGTAGTAATTTTTGGCGCACAATCGCATCTTTTTGGCATTGGGCTGCATGATCTTGAAAATATTGAACCTATTAAAAACTATGCCAAAGACATACAAATTATCTCGGGAATACAAGAAAAAGAATGCGTTGACGTATTAAAAAAGTTTTTTAACTCTGTAAGAAAAAAGAAAAAAAGAGAAAGGTAAGGAATAAGCAATGAAGGAAAGAAAATCATTACTTGATAAGATTAAAGAGAACTTATTGCGCCGAAAATTTGAAATGAACAACCAGCTTACCATGCATTCACATGAAAAAGTTTCTGATGGTCAAGTTCAAGATACTGCCGATGAAGCGCTCATGCTTTCAATGGAAAAGCTTCAAAATTCGCTACAAAAAACAGAGATGGACGAGTTGCGGCTTATTGACAGTGCATTAAGCAGAATTGCTCGTGACGAGTATGGTATTTGCGTTGATTGTGGCGAGCCTATCTCAGAGCGCAGACTCGAGAACTTTCCGTATGCTGCACGTTGCATTATTTGTCAGGAAGAGTTCGAGCAATAATAATAATGACTTTTTTGCACGATCCTGTATTATTTCAAAAAATCATATAACTTGGATATTCACGCGCCGGTGTAGCTCAGGGGTAGAGCAACTGATTCGTAATCAGTAGGCCATCGGTTCAATTCCGATCACCGGCTCCATTCTACGCTTATCCGGGCCTGCAGGCTCGGCAAGCTACGAATGGCAAGCCATTTTTATTTTGTATTTATTAATACGACCAAAGCAGCAACAGGGTCTTCCTACTACGCCCTACGTGGCTTCGAAGAACAAGCGCATTGCCTGCCCGCCATAGCTTGCCAAGCCTGAAGGCGTGGATAAGCGCAGGAGGGGCCTAATTATATACCGCATAAATGCTTGCTTTGATCTCACACGAAAGATTGTGTTTCTTGGATTCTTTACATCACATACTTGTTTAAAAATCACATAAATTGCAAAATTACTTCAGGTCTAGCAAGCTTGTCTCAACTTGTTCGTCATCCCAGGCTTGCCTGTCCGCCGAAGCCACGTAGGGCGTAGGCTGGAACCTGGGATCCAGGCAAAACCCCCCCGCTAAACCCCAGTATAAAAACCAACTTCAAAATCTCTTTATTTCTTCGCAATATTTCCCAACGCTTCAACCAACGCTAATAATTTTGCTTTAAGAATACCAAGAACTCCCGGTAAATCTCCTGCTACACCTGGTGTAATTGGCTCTTCCGGTTTCTCGTCTATTTTATGTTCTATTTTTTCTTCTGGTTTCCAATCACTTCGTTGATAAAAAAGCACCTCTGGAAAACCTTGTTCGACTCTTTGCTCAGTTATGTTCTTTATCTGGCTTTCTTCAATCAAACAAGCATGCTGTTGAGCAGCTTCTTTTTTTTCACGATTATCGCATTGAACAGTTGTATATTTACACAATGTTGGATCAATCTCATAACGTATCTTTTGCTTGCCCTTGTCCATAATTGGTTTCCCTTTGCTATCAAGAGCAGGCTTGCCAATATATCCAGGAGCATACATCCCGGGAGCATTATTATAGTAATACCATGTGCCATCACCAAAGTATTTTGCATACGTCCAATAGTGGCCACCCGTTCCTCCTTCTTCTGCTCCTGACAAACAAATGATGCCAAAAAGACTGTACTCTTTCCCGTTAATTAATAATTTTTCAGTGGGTATAATAACTTTTGCCATATTTTTCTTGGCACCAGTTCTTACCAAAACAATACTCAAAATTGCTGGGCAGTCTTTAATTTCAGCCCCAGTTGTTACAAGAGCCAGATTTTCATCAAACCCTTTATGCTCATTAATTTTTTTTTGCGTTAATATTTTTTTTAAATCACCTTCTGCAGGTTCCAATTCAATCATTGCATGACTTGCATGAATTTTATATGACATCTCAGGAGTCAATGCATCGTCCCTTAAAGAGTTCATCACTGCAACCCAAAAACTTGCTGCTGGTTGAGACTGTGAAGCAAATTCACCGAACCTATCGAATGAAGCTATCGCTAAATTATCTCGTAACGTCTCAAAATCGTTATTAGCTTTAGATATTTGACCTAGTTGTTTAAGCCCATTCAAAATTAATAATGCTGCAGAATCAGCTTTGAACTTTGTTTCAGGGGTTAAAAAAATATTTGTTACAAGTGGTTTTGCATGAAAAAGAATTTGCATAACACTATCAATAAAACAGTTGGTATTATGGGTCCTGGTCCCTGGGTTGGGCATTTTAGTTGCGTGAGCGTGCGCAGCCCCATGGCATATTTCAGCCTGAAATATGCCAAATGTCACGATCAAACCAAGAACCCACAATTTTTTCTTCATAAAAATCTCCCAGAAACGCGCAAAATAGCATAAATAACCATTCTCAAGCTCGTATTATCGATAATAAGCCTTAGTTTTGACAAAAGTTAAGAGGTTTTGTAACATGCTTAAATACGTGAGCTTTGTAGCGTACTGCACAGGTACCAATTTTATTTGTTGTTTTAATAGGTCAGGTTTACAAATCATATGGAAAAAGCAGGCAAAAAATTTCGTAATCACGGCGTTGGTCGCCGTAAATCAGCTGTCGCTCGTGTTTGGCTTAAGCCAGGTAAAGGCAGCATCGAAATCAACGATAAAAAGATCACAGACTACTTCGGAACGGTGAATCTGCGTAGCACTGTTGAATTGCCATTCAAAGTTCTTGGCGCAGAAAAGAGTTTCGACGCTAAGATAAATGTTGTCGGTGGTGGACCTGTTGGTCAAGCCGGCGCGATTAAGCTTGGAATTGCTCGTGCATTACTCAGCATCAACGAAAAATACAAAGCTGAGCTCAAAAAATATGCTCTTCTAACTGTTGATGACAGATTAAAAGAACGAAAAAAATATGGCCAAAAAGGCGCTCGACGAAAATTCCAGTTCGTCAAACGATAATCTTAATAAATTTGGAGTGTACCAGAATATTCTGGTACACTTTTTTTTTAGTGAGGTGAAAACGGTCATCTCTTTCCCGATTTTTTCTGAGATCTGAGAGAAGTAATTGCATGTGCGGAATTGTAGGATATATCGGCGATAAGCGTTGTCGACAAAATGTCTTTCAAGGGTTAACTCGTCTTGAATACCGGGGATATGACTCTGCCGGTTTTGTCTGTATCGATAGTCATCATAATCATTTTTCATTTCATAAAGAAGCTGGTGGCATCGACCCATTGGCCCGTGTTGTTAACAGCACTAAGTTTGATGGCAACATTGGCATGGGACACACCCGTTGGGCAACACACGGCGTTGTTGACCAAGCTAACTCTCATCCGCACTTTAACTGTAAAAAATCGATAGCTATTGTTCACAATGGTATTATCGAAGGCTATGAACATTTACGTGACAAATTAATTACCGAAGGCCATGAGTTTTATTCAACGACAGATACAGAAGTTATCGCCCATTTATTTGGTACAATTTTACCCCAACATGACACTATCAAATCTGCACTCATCGAACTTGTTAATCAATTACATGGCGCATTTTCGTTTGTTTTGATTCTTGAAGACCATCCTGACCAACTTATTCTCGTTCGTCATCGTTCTCCGCTTGTTATAGGCGTCGGCGATAACGAAATGTTTGTTGCCTCAGATTTTTTGGCCTTTTCTGACAAAACGGACAAAATTGTTTTCATGCCTGATGACAGCTTTGCCCTACTAAAAAAAGACGGTATTGAACTGTATTCATTTGATGGCAAACCGCTTGAGATCATAACAGAAAAGATCGAAGCAAAATTTATTGATATCGATAAGCAACAGTTTGAACATTACATGCTTAAAGAAATTTATGACCAGAAACGTTCGATCATTCGAACAATCTCTTTTTATCAAGTTATGGGAAGTTGTACTGATCGAGCCTTTAATCAAACATCTGCGTCACTGAGTAATTATAAAAACACTGAATATAACGATTCAATTTGGCGCCAGTTAAGTCTATCAAAAGCCCAAATTAATAATCTTACGCAAATCAATCTTGTTGCTGCTGGGTCATCATGGCACGCTGCACGCATCGCACAGTTTTTCTTTGAACATATTTGTAAAATCCCAACCAGGGTTCACCTATCTTCTGAATTCAGGTATATGCCATTTTTTGCTGACACAAACAGCACATTTATTATGGTCTCACAATCTGGCGAAACAGCTGATACCCTTGAAGCATTACGTCTTGTGAACTCTTTTGAGCTCAGCACTATTGCGCTCACCAACGTTCCAACAAGCTCAATGGTCCGTGAGGCAAGCGGGTTTTTACCAATGCAAGCAGGTCCTGAAATTTCTGTTGCATCGACCAAAGCCTTTTCAACACAGGTGGCAACACTCTTTTGGCTTGCCAACCGTCTAGCACTTGAACGAGGTGATATTACTGCTGAGCAAATGCACGAAGCCGAAGAAGATTTATTTGTCGCCGCTGAAGTTCTAGAAGCAGCTATCGAAATTCATAAGCTTCGCATCACGCAAGAGCTTGCAAAAAAATATGCCCAATACGACCGTTTTATATTTTTGGGTCGGCATATCAGCTACCCATTTGCTCTAGAAGCAGCGCTTAAACTCAAAGAAATATCGTATATTTTCGCGCAATGCTATCCAGCAGGCGAACTTAAACATGGTCCAATTGCTTTAATAGACGACAGAACCCCTATCGTACTCTTTTCGGTCTTAGACGACCTGATTTATCGTAAAATTGTTTCAAACGCCTATGAAGTCAAAGCACGTAACGGACATCTTATTGTTTTTGCCTTCGAAGGCCAAGACGATTTAATCAAGCTTGCTGACTGTGCATTTGTTATTCCAAAAGTCACCCCCCTTCTTGCACCACTCGCTATGACCGGTCTCATGCAGTTTTTTGTGTACCAGATAACGCGAGAGCTTGACCGCCCTATCGACAAACCACGACATCTTGCAAAATCAGTTACGGTTGAGTAATTTTTATTTCTTCTTGCGTAACCCATAGGGAACGCCAAAACGAATGCGTCAGGAAATTATTATGAAAAAAATCGTTTCAAAATTTTTTTTACTTTTTCTCGTAACAATACCAACAATAAACAGTATGCCAGCGCCAGCACCTACAAAACCTAGTGAAGAAAAATGTGCAACTAGGTTACCTTTAAACTTAGAAGAAATTTTAAGCAGACCACGTATGTTGCCTTATGATGGTGAAATGGCTTTATCCCTACAGATCGCACGCCTTGATATAAACGAATATTGGTTATCTGAATATCAATATCAAGCAGCTAAATATGGATATCTTGGAGCGTTTATCACAACAATAAACTATTTCGATCGATCATTTGACGTCAATCAAATATATAGAGGGTACTCAATGTTGAGTATTGCAGCTTATAATCGCCATTATAATGTTTGCAATTTTATCTTACAACACCGCTATTTCAACAAAAAAGACCTGACTGAAAATGCGTTACTTTTAGGCGCATCACATAGCGGGATGATCGATATCGTAAGAATGTGTCTTGATGCTGGGGTCAATATAAACTATCGCCAGGTACCCACGAATAACTCTGCGTTGCTTAACGCCGCAAAAAACAAGCACCGGGCTGTATGTGCTTTACTTTTAGCACGTGGTGCTACCCATGACGGGCCTGAATTCGAACCTTATAGACAGTTCTTGAAAGAATGTTCCCAACCAAGCCCTGCGTCACCCGCAGCACAAGAATTACCAAGCTGAAAATAAAAAACAAAAACTTACGACTTCTATTTTTTTCTCCTGCTGATAGAATAGTAAACTCACTTTTCACGCTATTTATTTAGAAACACTCTACTACAAAGCTTTATCACAGGAAATTTTCATGAAAATCACAATCCAGAAGTCTTTTTATAACTCTTTCTATAAGTTTTTTTTATTTATTATTTTTTTTCTGACTTTTCAAGCACACACCCAAACAAATATGCAAGCAAGTATACAAGACCAAAATCGTATTATCAGTTTTTACGAAGAGCGCGATCTTGAGCTGTTCGAGTCACCTAATAAATCACATGCAGGGGTCTGGAAAAAGTTTGACCAAACACAAACAAGCATGGGCAAAAAGAGTTTGCAAGATTTTTTTAAAAATCCAACGAGTGATATAAAAATCTTAAAATCACGACAAAATATAATTCAAAAGTTTTTAACCGATACTAGTATTACAACAAACATGACACAGGCGTTACAGACGTTTGGTAATCACGAACATGCGTTTACTGATATACAAGATTTAGAAAAAAATGCTGTTGCACAAACAATTATCGCTAGTTTTTATTTTGATTATGCACAGTTACAAAGATTTAATACTAGCCCCCTGGCGCTCGATATAAAAAATACATTCAAAAAATTTGGGCTCTTCAGTCCGCTGCTTGAGCATGTGATACTTCATTTTGCGCTCGAGCATATTCAAAGCGCCCTGGGAAATAATAATAATAATCATGATAAAGAAACATGTGATCATGACGGTCACCACCATCACGATCATCACGATGGGCACCATCACGATGGACATGTCTGTATCGATCACATAAAAGCTTCAAAAGACTCGTCACTATTGGTTAAAACACTTATTGTTGCTCTCAAAACAGGTCACTTTGCCATGCATGTTATCGGCTTTAAAGAGATGATCGAACATACACAGCAACAAATAGCTGTTATAAACGAACTTTATAAACAACTGGTTTCAGTAAAAACCTGTTTAGAGAGCCTTGAGACACTTGATACTCTTATAAAAAAAGATTCTGTATTACAGGATATATTTGGGACAGACAATCCTATCACAAAACTTTTTGTACAAGCTCCTGATAATAATTCTCGAGTTAGCGCTCTTAACGAACTGATAGAGCTCTTATCAAACGACTATTTTGATAATTATGATAATTTATCGTTCTTCTCGTCTATTGGTAAAACGCTGCGCGCCCATAAATTATTACATGAAGCTATGCCAGAGCTCCAACCAGCACTTGCTATGGTCGGACAACTTGATGCCTATCTTGCAGTCGCAACAAAGCTTCAAACAACTGATCAAATTAAAGCACCATTCTGTTTTGTAAATTTTCTTGAGACAAATACAAACAATAAACCAATACTCTCACCAGTACTCTCTATGAAGCAAGCCTGGAATATTATGCTTGAACGGGACCATGTCGTAACCAATAATATTAGCCTGGGAAACAGTATTAACGATAACCAAAACCCATCAAAAATTATTATTACCGGTCCAAACAAAACGGGTAAATCAAGCTTGATCAAAGCACTCGCACTTAATATTATTTTTGCACAAACATTTGGCATAGCTGCAGCTACTCATGCCGACATGACCATATTTCATAAAGTCTTGTCCTATATTACGATCACCGACGATATTTTAAACGATAAATCTATGCTCGTAGCTGAAATTTTACGTGCTGACCAATGTCTTAAAGATTTGAAAGCTCTTAAACCAAACGAATTTGCATTTGTCGTTATAGACGACTCGTTATTTAAAGGGACAACGTACGAAAAAGGCCAAGAGGCCGCGTATCAGTTTATTAAAGAGATCGGGACATTTAATAATAGCATTGCGTGCATTGCAACCCATCTTCCGTTATTAACAAAGCTTGAAACAGAATTTTCACAGTTTGCCAACTATCGCATCAAAATAGGCAATAACCTATCAGGCGGCGCTTTTAGTACGTTTACTTTGGAACGTGGGATTTCTTCTCCTGATGACGTATTTCGTGTTATTCAGGAACAGGGGTATACGTCAAGCTGGCTGTAAAGATAAGTCGCTCACCCTGCACCCGAACATGGTGAGTAGCCTCGTCGTAGCTTTAGCGAAGACGGGCCTCTCGTTGGTTATAAGACAAAGTAAGATAAGACCCGCGAAGCTGGATGTATCGAACCAGGACTACGCCCATTTTATATTTGTATTTATTTGTGGTAGCCTGGAAGTAAGAAAAAAATTATAATGATAACCTGAAACCTGGAGATTCTATGAAAAACTCATACGGGCTAAGAACCCTTCTCGTAACAATATTCGCGCTATGCGCTTCACAAGAAACTATATTTTGTGCTGCACGACCTGCAACGCCTGAAGCAAAGAATGCTGACGTAAATAGGCTTGCTGAAGCAACTGCAAGACTTTCACTAGAGGATCGTCATGCGCTTGGCAAAGAACTCCTGATGGCTGCTCTCAATGGATCTTTCGCTGAATTGAAAGGGTGTTTAGATAAGGGCGCTGAAGTCGACTATGCTGGAGATGATGGCCAAACAGCTCTTTTTTGGGCAATCCTTAACAGATTTTGTACGACTAGTAATCGTATTTTATATACGCCTGATTATCATTCATGTATTAAAGAACTCATAAAACGGGGTGCTAGACTTGACATGATAAATCCTTCTAGAGGAGATTGGGGCAAAACACCGCTGATTACTGTTGCAACAATTGGGGACGTTCGCTTTACAAAAATGCTTATTGCCGCTGGTGCTGACGTAAATTTTTGTGATAACAACGAATGTTCACCACTCGAAAGAACAGCAGAATCAGCTGCACATTTTCAAGGATATGATGCAAAACAAGCGTCCCTACTTAACGGACAGACTGTAACAGGGCTTGTGGAAAATAGAAAAGCTTGTATAGCACTACTTCTTGAAGCTGGAGCAGATCCAATGGTCGTGTTGGATAAAGAGGGAGTCAGTGATAATGTTAAAAAATTAATTAAAGAGTGTATGAAAGATTATTTTGCAAAAAGGGCAAAAAAACACAAGAAGCCTGCAGGAGCTCATAGCGACGCACATTCAGCTGTAGCCCCAGCTGCACCAGCAGCGCCGACCCCAGCAGCTGCAGCAGCAGCCAAAAAAACTAGCCAAAAAAGCACATTCTGTTGTCGAAGACTCTGTCGACGAGATAAAGACGCTTAGTACGTAAAATTTTGAAGTAAAGATAAAAAAGATCGCTGAGATAAAACGCTCGGCGATCTTTTTTTGCGAACAACTTATTTTTTTATATTTTTAGTACTATTTTAATGATAATCTTGCAAAGTGGCATCGCAAATGCCATTTTGAGTCTCATTGTGGCGCTAGCAATGCCACTTTGCGTATAAAAAACGCGCCGAATTTATTGAACGTGATACCAAACCAGCCTCTCTTGCAAGAATCAAGATAATCATTTCAGGTCTATTTTCCAGGTTCACACGATCTTTTTAGATCACAAATCCCATGAACCAATTTCGATATTATTGACTATTTGAATTAATTTAGATTAAGCTGAGTGTAGGAAAAAGCTAAATACCCTAAACTTTGTAATTCAAAAAAAACAGGAGGCTCCCATGAAAAATTCGAATAGCTCACGTAATTCAAATAACCCCACAATAAAGTTTATACTCATGATAATGTTCGCACTACTAGCGTCACATGAAACAGTATTTTGCGCTGCACGACCTGCGACTCCTGACATTCCTGAAGCTGGAGAAACTAAGCGAACTGATCCAGCAGCGCCAAGCGAGTCTAAAGAATATACTCCGTCTGAAGAAGAAAAAGAGATGATAGAGGAGATCAAGTTAGAAGAGGATAAGGACAAACTTGGTTATTTATTGATTAAAGCAACACAGCTCAATTTTATTACTGCATTTAACATGGCCCTTGCAAAAAAACCTGATTTGAACGCAATTATTGGAGAAGACGGAACGACAGCTCTTATGAGTGCCGCAGGAAATGGTCGAATCGATTTTGTACGCAAGCTTATTGCAGCAGGTGCAAATGTTGATGCCCAGGACATATTTGCCCAAACAGCCCTTTATCTTGCAGCTGTGAATAGACATGCTGATTGTGTGCGAGAATTGCTTTTAGCAGGAGCTCGTCATAATTTTCCTGAAACTGTAGGAAAAGATATAGAAGAAAGAGGAGTCCTTACTTACCCTGAAGATACCAAGGCTGGAAGGTTGCAAGATTTGAGCGCAGCCCAAATTTTTATCGAACAGTACATAAAAGAAGTAGCTCAAGAACGTAGAGACTTTGCGAATGCACTGAGCGAATCGACACAAGCAATCACAACATCGGTACTTGGTATAATTACTGACTATGCTCATTCACCAGCTGCTCCTGCTGCACCCGCTGCGCCAGTTGAACCTGCGGTTGAGGAAGGAAAGTAATCGACTAAAATAAAATTAGATTTAAACAGGAGGCTCCCCTGAAAAATTCGAACAATTGGTCCAGGATAAAAATTATGCTCATGATAATGTTCGCACTGCTCGCATCGCATGAAACAGCATTTTGCGCTGCACGACCTGCAGCTCCTGAAGAAGCTGGAGAAACTAAACGAACAGCTCCGGCAGCAGCAAGCGAATCTAAAGAATATGCCCCATCAGGAGAAGAAAAAGAGATGATGCAAAAGATCTCAGAAACCAGCGATGAAAAAGAACTTGATAAATATCTTGTTGAAGCTGCACAGGAGGGTTTCCTTCATGCCTTGAAGATGCTTCTTGATGATAAAAAAGTTAATCCTGATGTTATTATAGATCTTTTCGAGATGTCAGCTCTTGTCAATGCAACAAATCACGGCCATGTAAACTGCGTGCAAGCACTTCTCGACGCTGATGCAAACGTTAATCTTGTCGTTTCGGGCGCTACCGCTCTTATTGAAGGTTCGATGAGTGGCAATATTGAATGCGTAAGAGCACTTCTTAACGCTGGCGCTGACATAAATTTTCAAGATAGCGCAGGTAATACGCCTGTTTATCTAGCTGCAGAGTCTGGTAATCCTGAATGCTTAAGAGAACTTATCTCACGCAAAGCAAATTTGAGTATTCCAAATGATCGTAAACAGTCACCTCTTCGTGCTGCAGCGATAGGTAGTTCGACAGGAGTACATCGCCGTGGTTGTAGAGCATGTGTACAATTACTCATCGAAGCCGGCGTAGAAACTGACATGGGTAAAGGCACTCCAAAACTAGCCCAAGCAGTAGTTGATCGTTGTGTAAGAGAAAATAGAAAACGGCTCGCAGCAAAAGGCTCTCACCCAAATTTCCCCAGCATGGCAATAATTGAGGAAGAAGAGCCAATAGCTAACGAAGAGTAAATATATCTTAAAAATTAGATTTCTAAAGGTCGCCACGGTTTTAATCATGGCGACCTTTTTTTGAAATATACAAAATATACGAACTGCTTGCATTTGCTCTTTTTTGTCTGTACGATCGTGCTTATGAATATTAAAAAAATGACCTCTACCAAGAACCAACCCTTCTTTCGCACCATCCCCCGCTAGGGGTATCAAACCATTTCTCAAAAATTTTTTATGCCAGGTTTTGTTAATTTTTTGATGACATCCAATTTTGCAGGTTTAAAATTGGGTTTTGCCTGGATCCCGGGTTCCAGCCTACGCCCTACGTGGCTTCGGCGGACAGGCAAGCCCGGGATGACGTGTTGTAAGTCATCATTTCAATTAATTATCATGAGATGTAGGAACATTATGGATATCCAAATACTGCTCGCATTTATCGTATACTTCGCTTGCGTCTTTTGCATCGGGCTTTTTGCTCTGAAAAAAAGCGCAAAATCTAGTGATTTCAGTTTAGGTAACAGGTCAACAAACTATTGGGTTACGGGCATATCAGCCCATGCCAGTGAAATGAGCGGCTGGCTTTTTATGGGCTACCCAGCAATGGTCATGGCTACTGGGCTCATGGGCGCTTGGACCGCTATCGGGCTCGTTGTTTTTATGTTTTTGAATTGGCACTTTATCGCAAAAAAACTCCGTGTTGAAACAGCAAGAACTAATAGCCTTACGCTTTCGACGTTTTTTGAGAAACGATTTGGCGACAGATCAGGACTAATCAGACTAATCAGTGCGTTCTTTTGTTTATTGTTTTTTACGTTTTATATTTCAGCAAGTCTTGTTGAACTTGGGCGTTTATTTCAATCGGTACTGGGAATTAACTATCACATCGGGATAACCGTCGGAATTATTGTTGTATTTTATACGTTACTTGGCGGCTATCTCTCAATGGTCTGGATTGATTTTTTTCAGGGGCTTTTTTTACTTGTTATGATTCTTTTGATCCCACTTATTGGACTCATAAAAATTGGCGGCCTTGCACCAATTCAGGCGATTTCAACGGCACAAAATATTCCGTTTACGTTATTTCCAGACTTTTCGTATAAAACTATAAGTTCGATTATTTTTGCAGCAGCTGGTTGGGGGCTTGGGTATTTTGGGCAGCCTCATATTTTAACCAAATTTATGGGCATTCAAGATGCTGACGAAATAAAAAAAGCAAAATACTTGGGTATCTCATGGCAAATTCTTGTGCTGTTCGGCGCAACGCTGGTTGCATTAGTGGGCATTGCTTATTTTACCTATTTTAATATTAATCTCCCAAGCAAAGAACTTGTGTATGTGATGATGGTTAAAGATATTTTCCCACCGTTTATCGCAGGCTTTATTCTGTGCGCTATTATCGCTGCAGCAATCAATGTTATAAGTGCCCAAATTTTAGTTCTTTCGTCGACGCTTACCGAAGATTTATTCAAAAAAATGTTTGTCGCGAAAACAGCAAATATGTCTTCGATGCAGAGTGCAAACATGATTAAGAAATTTTCACAGGTAAGCGTTCTTGTTGTTTGTGTTATTGCCTATTGCTCAGCATTTTCGACTGATAAACCAATTTTTGATCTCGTGTATTACGCTTGGACAGGACTTGGGGCTTCGTTTGGACCGTTAATTATCATGTCGCTCTATTCAAAGATGCGTAGTCGATACGCAGCTATTGCAGGATTACTCATTGGCGGCCTAACAGCAGCGTTCTGGCCAGCGACAAGCACCGGCATACCAGCTATGATTGTTGCATATATCTTAAGTTTTTTTGTTATGATTATTGGTGAAAAATTAGATCGCACAAAAATTACCCAAGATTTCGATTCGTACCCTCCAATGGCGTAAAAATTCTAAAAATATAAACGGGAGATCACACTATGAAACGGTTTATTATGTTCGTTATATGTTCTCTCATGATTAATAGTATGAGCTTGGTGAAGGTTTTTGGCATGAAAGCCCTTGCAAAATGCTTCTCCTGTTGTGTACGTATTGAAAAACCTGCACCGGTAGCCCATGCACCTACTTCAATACGCGAACAATTAAAAGGTGTAATGCGTAGTCCTTTTCATGTCATGGCTACACAAAACATCGTTCATACTCTTGAAGAATATGGAAAAGCTGGGGATGATATATGCGATGTAGTAGAGCATTTTAATCAGGATACCAAACAGACCATGCTGCACCATATCGTCAGCAATCGGCATGGTGATGTTTGGGTCGCAGAATCAAGAACATTTCAAAACAGCAATACAGAGCGTCTTAAAAAAATATTAACAGTATACCAAAATGCTGGGGGCAATGTAGCACGGTTAATTGAAATGCAAGATGAAGAAAAGCAAACAGTCCTACAAAGAGTTCTTTCTAATCCTAACCGTGGTCGTTACCAATCGGGAATGATTTTAGCGTTGTTAACTGCTGGGGGCAGAATAGATACATTCCTGCTCAACAGAACAGTAACCGTATTGCCGGTAGATTGCTACGAGCATTGGCTGACCATCTTAGAAACAATTATAGCATATGCGTCATGTGGCGGAGACGTAACACGGCTTATTTCTTGCTATTCTTTCGAACAAATAGGGCCATCTAATTTTTTAGGCCGTACTCCCTGTAACTATCAAGATATAAATCGACTCATAGATCTTTTACTTGTACCAGGAGTTGACTATAGCTTTTTAGTACAATTATCACCAATTCTTTTCCCTAAGAACAACATTTTTTTCGTAGGTCCTTGCTATTGCTTAAAAGCAGCTATAGATGGAGCCAACACTCGAAGACCTGCACTCAATGCGAAAATAGATGCCGACAATGCAGCAATAAAACGATCAATACAAGAGCAAATGCACAAAGCTGGAGTATTGGGAATACCAGCTTTGGATGAGCTATGCGCACAATACTCCCTAAAGCCATTAATTCAAGAATTTCCTGCAGAGCTGTTGGCACTCGTAAGGTAAACCTAAAAATATACGGGAGATCACACTATGAAATGGTTTATTATGTTCGTTATGTGCTCTCTCGTTATTAATAGCGTGAGCTTGGTGAGGGTTTTTAGCATGAAAGCTCTTACAGCATGCTTTTCGTGTCTATGCATAAAAAAACAGCCGATAGCCAGAGTAGCTCCCACGCCAGGAACTGTTGACTCATTTCAGCATCAATTGGAAGAATGTATCGACATTATGAGTGGTGAGAAGACAACGCAGAGGCTTGCCAAATTTTTTAAAACCCATCAAAGGTCTGCAGATACTCTACGCACTGCGATAGAGCAATGTAAACCAGATGAAAAAATCAATTTTTTACACTGGGTTGCTATGTACAACTATACAGATGCTGTTATTGAAGTGTTAAGAGCTTATAAAAATGCTGGCGGCAACATAGTAGGCTTAATAGAAATGCAGGATAACGATGGTTATAATGTTCTTAGATATGGCATGCTTTATATGCGTCATTACGAACCACAATTTATTACAACGTTATTAACTATTTATCATGACGCTGGTGGCAATATCGACAGATTAGTACTTGGTGAAAACCCTGAAAATTATGCCAAAACAAATATTTTAAAAGATATTCAGACATATAACCGTTTTCTAAAGATTTTAGAAATAATTACAGCATATCTTTCACTCGGTGGTGATATAAAAAAAATTATGGTGCTCGATGAAATAGATTATGAACGAATGTGTTACATGGATAGTTATAGCAAACATGATAGATTGAGCGATATCTCGCATAATCTAAAAAATCTTTTACTTGTCCCTGGGGTTAACTATAGTTTTCTAACTATCCTATGGCCATATTTCATGAGACATGACCTACAAACGCGCTTTCAATTCTTCACGAAAGCAGTAGAACAAGCAAATACCGAAAGACCTGTGCTCAATGCTCAAATAGAAGCTCATAATAGAGCCCTAGAAGCATCAGTACAAGACATAAAGACGTTAACACCTGTCCTTGCGACACTATCTGCACAATATTGTTTTAAGCCAACAATTCAAGAGCTTCCTGCAGGATTCTTGCCTGCAGAAAGTTAATTGTATAAAAACAGGATCAACGCTATGAGACGCTTTATCATGTTTATCGTATGCTCTCTCGTGATTAATTCTATGAGCTTTGCAACTGTTTTTGGCATGAAAGCTCTTACAGCATGCTTTTCGTGTCTATGTTCTCGTAAAAAACAACCAGTTAATCATGTTCGTTCAGATTCTCTTTCCATACGAGAACAATTAACTGGTGAAATGGGTAAGCTTTTTAGTGATACAAAATCAGCAATTCCAAATATTATTCGTATTCTTGAAAGATACCAACAGTCTGGCGGTAATATATGTGCTGTATTAGAAAACTTTGAACCAAGAACCAGACATACGATACTGCACCATATAGCTGAAAAAAGCTATATGTATGCCGCAGAACTTCTTGGCGAAATATTAAAAGTCTATCAAAGCGCTGGCGGCAACGTCGTACGATTAATTGAAATGCGTGACGAAAAAGAGCTAGCGGCTCTGCAAATAATAGCTTTTGATGATAACCATGGTCGTTACAAATCGGGAGTAATTTTGACGTTATTAACTTGTTATCATAATGCCGGAGGCAACATAGACCCACTTGTATTTGGTCTTGGAAAAAAATATTTAAATAATATAGATTTTTACGAGCATTGGTCGACAATCTTAGAGATAATTATAACGTATGCGTCACTTGGTGGCGATGCATATACACTTATCCAGCACTATGCTATTGAAGTACAGGATTCCAATCTTGCTTTTTTAACGTGTGATCATCGTAATGTCAAACAAACCAGAGATCTTTTACTTGTCCCTGGAGTTAACTACAATTTCTTAACAAAATTATTGCCAATTCTTTTCTCTCAGATCAGTCATGATGGAGGCTGCAATTGCTTCACACAAGCGATCACAGAAGCAAATGCCAAAAGACCTGTTCTCAATGCCCTACTAGATGCTGATAATAGAGCCTTAGAACAATCAATACAAGACACAAAGAACTTAGTGCCTGCTTTGGGAACAGTATGCGCTCAGTATTGCTTTAAGCAGTTAATTCGAGAACTTCCTGCTGGGCTTTTGAAACCTCACGCAATTTTGCCTCCAGATATAAAAATAATATAGAAACAATACTGAATCGACTAAGCATCTTCTGGAAAAAGTTGAAGTAATTCATAAACATTTGTAAAAGAAAGTAGCTTGCAATCAGTTTTAACTTGTTGGTTGCGAGCTACTAAAATATGTTCAAGCCCAAACTTTTCTGCTTCTTTAACACAAATACCTATTTGATTGGTCGGTTTTACCTGGCCGGTCAAACTAATTTCTGCAATCGCGACAGATTTTGTTGGTAATGGCAACTGAAAATAGCTGGATAACAAAGCAAGCGCTATGCCTAGATCTGTCGAACTTTCTTTGATTTTAAAACCACCACTGACTTTAAAAAAGATATCTTGGGTGCTAAACCCAATACGTAAATATTTTTCTAGAATCGCCGCAATCAAGACGACCCGTTTGGGATCAAGACCGGTAACAACCCGCTGGGGCATCCCAAATTTCGATGTAATGCACAAAGCTTGTAGTTCTAATAAAATGGGGCGAGAGCCTTCGACGCAACACACCAGGGCCGATCCTGGTGACGCTGACGCTTCGTTTAATAGCTGTTTGTTAATATTGGTAATTTCAGCAAGTCCGTCTTCTTGCATCTCAAAAAAACCAACTTCGTTAATAGTCCCGAAACGGTTTTTAACGGAACGTAAGATACGAGTTTGCCAGCGATCTTCACCCTGTAAATAAAAAACAGCGTCGACCATGTGCTCTAAAACTTTTGGGCCGGCCATTTGACCGTCTTTGGTTATGTGACCGGTAATCAAAACAGCTATGTTATTTTCTTTTGCAAAACGCATGAGTAAAAAGCCAGCTTCGCGAAGTTGACCAATTGTTCCAGGGATAGCCTGCGAGTCAAGTGATAGGTGACAGTTTTGAATAGAGTCGAGAATAACTAAATCAGGTTTTGAATTGTTACAGGTGCTTATAATTGCTTCTAAGTTTGCCTGATCAGAAAATAAAAGCTTTGATGATGCAAAGCCTAAACGACTTGCACGGTTTTTAACTTGTTGTAACGACTCTTCAGATGAAAAATAGATAACGTTGTAGTCGCGCGCAACTTTGTCAGCAACTTGTAATAACAACGTCGACTTACCGATACCGGGGTCACCGGTTAAAATAATAAACGAGCCGGGTAAAATCCCGCCGCCAAGAACGCGGTCCCATTCTTTGATGCCTGAGAGCATGCGCGCTTGGCTTTCTGTCGTGATATCTTTAAAGTTAAATAATTGTGTTACTGGTTGAGCAGCTGTAAAAGATGCTGCACTACCCATTTTTGCAGGGCCTGAAGATAAGAATGTTGTTGCAAACGATGGAGTATTTTCAACAAAACTGTTCCACTCGTCACATCCGGGACAACACCCTACCCACTTCATGCTGATTTGGGCACAGTTGGTACATTTAAAATTTGTTTTATTCTTGGCCATCAAAACTCTTTAGGGCGTAGGATGGATCGAGTGGGTTTTTAATTTCAAAGTATAGTGATTTATCAATACTAAAACATGCACGGCAACGTGCTTCGTAACAGTTGGTTGCACCAACAAGAATTATAGGGTCGTCATAACGAGCAGGATTACTATTCACCATACGCTGGGTATGGTGCGCATCAGCACCACAGATAACACAAATAGCTTTGAATTTTATAACTTCATCGGCAAGAGCTAACAATAAGGGCATGATCCCAAAGGGCTCACCGCGAAAATCAAGATCTAAGCCTGCGACGATAACGCGTTTACCTTGGTCCACCAGCTTACAAATAACTTCTATGGCTTTTTTTGAAAAAAACTGAATTTCATCAATGCCAACAACTTCGACTGCTTCGTCAGCAAGCTCAAGAATTTTTGCGACTTCAGTGTCGTCTTCGCTCACCAAAAAAGCTAATCGCTGTTTGCCTTCATGGGACATGATTGCTGAATGTTGTTGGTTATTACGTTGGTCGATTTTATGCTTGATGGTTAAAACATTTTGCTTGGCGTACTCAGCGCGTTTTAGACGTCGCATAAGTTCTTCAGTTTTACCCGAAAACATCGATCCGCAAATTACTTCTAGTCGCCCTGATTGACGCTGGCTTTGAAACTCTTTTTTCATACGTAAGATCTCTATTTTTTAATTTTTTATTTTTTGTTTTTTGTTTTTTATATGAGATCTTAGTATATCGTAGTTTTTTCATGAGCAAAAGGCGAAACTAATCTGTTTTTATGCTTCGTTTTTTTTGAGCTGCTCTTTCTTTTTTAACTTCTTTTTCTTCAGTAATCTCTTCTTCACAATCTTAGATTTTTTAACAAGCTTTTTGATAACCAGATTCTTTTTTTTCTGTCGCTTTTTTTCTATCATATGCTCTTTCTTGGGTATCCTTTTTCCTCAATTGTTTTATTCTTCATCTTCTTCAGATTCCTCAGACTCTTCATCTGAATCGTTATCATCATCTTCATCTACTTCTTCAGGCGCTGGTCTTTCAGGGCCATAAAGAGGACGCGGTCCTTCTCGTACACCTTCAACTTCTCCTTCACTTTCAGGTTCATCATTTTCAGGTTCATCATCAGCAACAAGTCTATGAATCACAGGAATCCCGCGAAGCCAGCCCTTAACGTTATTTTTTGCTTGCCGTTGTGCTGCACTTACCGCAGGCTTAACAACTTTACCCACTTCTTTGCTGGCTTGTTCGGTAAACTTTTTGATTGCAGGATCCATATCTTTTATTGCTTGTTTGGTCGCAACTTTAACTGCTTTTTTCACAACTGGACCAACAAATTGATCTGCTATTTTTTTACCCTTGCCCAAAGCACCTTCAACAATCTCCTCTCCAACTTTCTTGAGGATTGGATTCGTCTCTTCCTCTGGAATTGGTTCATAATCTTTACCTTTTGTAGCAATTCCACGAAGTAAAGAACGACCACCATCTGCTGCAAGCCTTATAACAACAGGTTTTAGAACAGTGCTACCATCCTTATCTTTCTCAGACATCGCGTTACCAGCACCCACAGCAAGTTTTTCACCAACTTTTTCACCGAGAGTTCCCATGTGGCCAGCGGTCCATTTAATACAACCACGCCATTTTCTCGAGATTTCGTCATTAATATACGTACCAAGAGAGACTCGCTCCATAACGACTTCTTGCGTTTTCTCATCGAGGACAGGCTTGTCTTCTTTTTCGTCAATTTTTTGGCGCGTAACATTAATATGTTTCAGCGCTAGATAAACCAGTCCAATACATACAGTTATGACAGCAGCTCCAATAACAATTTTTTTAATACTTCCTGGTTTTACGATAGGTTCTTGCGTTGCATGAGCTTGAAGCTTTGCAAAGAACTTTCGTATCTCATGATCGTCAATCTTATGATCCCCAAGCGTCGCGTTTATATCTAACATCTCTTGGCGAATAGCATCAAGCGCAAATATAAGACTTTCTCTTTTTGCATCGTAATACATATTTGCCGAGTTCATGGTAAAAATCAGTAATGTTGCTTTGGTTAAAGTCGTTTGAAACGGTGGCACCGGAGTATTGCCTACGTGCACAGAAGGCACTTTGTAATAAAATATTTTACTAAAGAGTTCGAATAGAACACCGTCGCGCGTTTTTTCTTGGTCCATTTTGCAAATAAATCTGTAAAACTCGAGATAGAAAAGCTTGTTCATGCGCTTAAGCAAAAAGCGACTATCGCGACTGTCGTTCTGCTGAAGCCATTCGATAAGTTTGAAAAGAACGATCCCATTTTCATAGAAATCGCCCTGGGTATCGGTATTAATAATTAAGTTATTATTGTAATACTCGTTAAAGTAATTATTTTTTAGGAGTTCGTAATAGACGTCTTCAAATGATGCACGTGCTCGGTGAATGTTTTTTTGTAGATTTAATACTTGAGCGGAAGACTCAGGTGAAGATAAACTGAAAAGGGCCGTAGTGATCATGAAAAGCAAAAATTTCATAATTTTTTTCATACATGACTCGTTTTTTATAGATTTTTTTTCAAGATATTTTTCGGCTTTGCTCGATATAGCCTAGATCTGGTTACCAGAAATTAAGATTGATTTTAAAGGTAAAGCTAGTTTAGTAGGCAAAAAAACAAAGTCAATTTCACCCGGTTTAGGCATAAAATTCTAAAAAAAAATGGTAATAAATGAGAAATGTATAATAAAAATAATCCAGATAGAAAAGCAAGTATTATAATAACTCGAGTAATTTTTGAGCGTGAATCTCTGCGCGCTTGAGATCTTCAGGCGTATCAATACCCATTACTTCTTGTTGAGTTTCATGAAGCTTAATGGGAATATTATACTGTAAAAGTCTCAGCTGTTCGAGTTTTTCAGCGTCTTCAAGATCGCTAAATCCAGCACGAGCTATGTTTTGCAAAGCTTGTGTTGTAAAAGCATAAATCCCAACATGCTTGTAATAAATTTTTTTATCTAAAACGACGTTCAGATCTTTTTCATCGCGAAAAAATGGTACGGGGCTGCGCGAAAAATAGAGCGCATAGTCACGTGCATCAGAGACAACTTTGGCGATATTTGGTGCTGTAATATGTTCCGGAACGGTAATTAATTTTTTAAGCGTGCACATGCCCGTTATGTTATCACATGGCTGTAATAAGTCTTGTATCATGGCTGGTGTAATAAACGGTTCGTCACCCTGCCAGTTAACCCAAATATCTGCCTGAATTTTACCTGACTGCATGATTTCAACTAAGCGTGCAGTACCAGATTCGCACGATTCTGATGTCATGATAGATTTACCACCAAAACTCTCTATTAAATCACGAGCTTCTTGTGAGTCGACAGCAAAAATAATATCGTCAAATAATGTTACTGTGTGTGCCGCGTTCCATACCCACTGTAACAGAGGTTTGTCGAGTAAATTTGCCAGTATTTTTTTAGGAAAACGAGACGATTTTAAACGGGCTGGAATAACACAGACAATTTTTTTATCTGAACCTATCATGCTTTTTCTTTCTTTTTTATGCTTTTATTTTTCTTTATAACGCGATTTATAACGCGAACTAGGCAACTATTCTGCAAGTTCAATTGACTTTGTTCATTTCTTTTTACTAAATTGATTTTAGTGATATTATCAAATCCACGTTTTATTTTAACGAGAAATTAGAAATATTTTTTTTATTTCAGGGTGACATTATGTCAAACGGACACATTATACTTAATAAATCATCTGAGCTTCATGGAACAATCGAGCTAACAGGGGCAAAAAATGCCGTCCTGGTCATCATTGCATCACTTATTCTTGCCAACGGTAAGTCCGTTCTTGAAAATGTGCCCAACTCTGCTGACGTACAACAAATGATTGCGTTACTAACAGATCTTGGTGCTCAGATTAACTTTGATATCGAAAAAAATCGATTAGAAGTTGATACAAGTACTATTAATCGCTTTGAAGTCAAACAAGAAATTATGAACAAGATGAGAGCTTCGATTCTTGTTATGGGACCGTTACTTGCACGCTTTGGTAGAGCAAAAGTTGCATTACCTGGCGGATGTTTAATTGGCGCTCGTCCCATTAATTACCATTTGGTTGGCTTTAAAAGAATGGGCGTATCGCTTGAAGAAGCTGGTGCTTTTTTAAATGCTGTATTAAGTTCACAACACACGATGCAAAGCCATAATCGAATAATTTTAGAGTACCCAAGCGTTGGCGCAACAGAAAATCTTATGATGTTTGCAACACTTGTTCCGGGCGAAACATATATTATTAACGCAGCCCTTGAACCAGAAGTGCTCGATTTAGTTGATGTTTTGAGAAAAATGGGCGCAAAAATTGAAATTTGCGATGGCATGATTATTCGCATTAAGGGCGTCGACAAGCTCAATCCGATTAATCACTCTGTAATTCCTGATCGCCTTGAAGCTGGAGCGTTATTACTAGCTGCATGTATTACCAAGGGCCAGATTAACTTACCAACGGCACGCGCTGACCATATGGATATTTTTATAGAAAAGTTACGTGAAATGGGCCATGAGGTTACAACAGGAACAAACCCATCAAGTGAACTTGGTTACAACATGCACCAAGGCATAACCGCTAAGGCTACAAAATTCCCCAAAGCTGTAAGTTTTAAGACTGGACCATATCCTGGATTCCCAACAGACCTACAGGCACCTACAATGGCTGCTTTGTGTATTGCAGACGGTGTGAGTATTGTCGAGGAGACCGTATTTGAAAACCGTATGATGCATGGACAAGAGCTTCAGAAGATGGGTGCCCAGATTTCAATCGATCGTACACATGCTACTATCCGTGGTGTTGAAATGCTGTATGGTGCAGAAGTTATTGCTACCGATATTCGTGCATCGTGCGCCCTTGTTCTTGCTGGTCTTGTTGCTGTAAGTCAAACAAAAATCACAGGAATTCACCATTGGCGACGTGGCTATGAAAAATTAGAACGTAAAATTAAGCTACTTGGTGGTAATATCGAAATTTTTGACGAAGAGTAAGCCGGCGACCCTTCTGGTTCGAGACGGCGTAGCGACGCCTCCTCACCATGATCGGGATATTTTTCTCAGGGCGAGCGCCGATTCTTGAGTAATTATTTGATTATTTTTAGCGCGTTGGAAACGACGCGCACAGCTCTGCAACTTCTCGCGTAATAAGCGACTGGCGAAGCTTATTGTACTGTAACGTTAACCTTTCTAGATATTTTTCTGCATTTGCTGTCGAATTTTCCATAGCAAGAAATCGGGCCGCGTGTTCTGCGCGTAACGCCTGGAAAAGAATATGCATGATCATACTTTGCAAGTATTGAGGCGCAAGATAATCGAGTAATTCGTAGCGATCTTGCTCCCAGATTAACGACTCTTGCTCAAAGCCATCAAAATCTTGCGGTATATCACGCACGGGCTCTTGCTGGCCAGATTGCGTATTATTTATTGGGATAATATTTACATGACATGGTTTTTGAACAAAAAACGATTTGAGTTCGGTGCTGTACATAACAACTGAGCTAAAGTTTGATGCTTTGAGCTTGACGACTAAATCGTCAGCTATCGTAATAAAATTGTTTGAGTTCAGTTCTGCATATGAACAGATAAGCGTACCGAATGGTTGTTCTTTCATAAATTTTGTTGCTTTTTGACCGATCGTGATAATATTAAGATTTGGTATAGTACCAAACTCACACGTCGATTCATAATAACGAAACAAATTTGAATTAAGACTGCCACAGAGCCCTTTACTGGTCCCTACGATAATTACCAAGGGGTTCGAATTTGCTGAGTCTTCTGAGATTAAGAGCGGACTTTTCCAATCGGGTACACACTGTGACAAACGAATAAAGAGCTGCTGCATGGTTGTTACATAGCGCTTAAGGGGCACATCTTGCTTTTCCATGCGCGCATACAGTGACATCGAAACAAGCCGAACAGCATGAGTGATCTTCTTTGTTGTCTGAATCGATTTAATTTTTTGTCGCAGTTGAATCAGATGTGCCACACAGGTCCTCTATTGTTCGGGTATTACTCTGGTATTATTCACGTGTTATTCGGGTATTAAATTTCACAAATTAACGATTTATTGCTCTTTCCCCTCAAGTACACGCTATACTAAACGTAGTTCAAAATATTTTTTTTTACAATAAGTTATAGCGTATGATATATGATAATTGTTGTTGATGGCTACAATTTACTCAAGCATATTTTTCCCAGCGATAAAAAGGCGTTTGAAAAACAACGCCAGTCTTTTATTCGACAACTTGCGTATTATAAACATAAAAAACAGTCTGAGATAAAAGACATGATTATCGTCTTTGATGCGGGCCCTGAACGACATGCAACACGGGAGGTTAAGTCTGACGTTGTTATTATTTTTGCAGGGCAAAAAACCAGCGCCGATACCTGGATTACTGACTATACCAAGCGACACAAAGGCCAAGAAATTGTCGTTGTAACCACTGATAAAGCACTGTCATCTGCTTGTCAGTTACAAGGAGCAACGGTTATACGATCAGCAGACTTTTATACGCTTGTTCATAACTGTTTACGCGAAGATATTTATGCAAAGCAAGAAGCCCAACAGGCTGACAGTAATTATGATCTTCATAAATTTAAAGATTTAAATATGATCGTGCATGAATTAGACGAGCTCGATAAATTAGACAGTAATACGCATATAAATAAACAGGCGCTCGATCTTTTAATGGAAGAAGCAAGCTGTTCTCTATCTAATAATAATTCTAAGAATTTTAAAGAAACAAATACGTACGAAAAGACACACACCAAGGGCAATTCACAGACGCTATCAAAAAAAGAAAAACACCAACTTGCTAAGCTTAAAAAACTAAAATAAGCTTATACGTATGAAGATATTATTTACAGAAAAAGATATGCCCAGTGTGGTTTCAAATTATATTCTCCCAATTATGAACAAAGTCACGAATAACGTCATAAATAATAACATGAGTAACGTGACTATATTTACCCTTCAAGGTCCTCTAGGAGCGGGTAAAACGTCATTGGTAAAAGAAATTTTGCGTCAAAATAATGTTACTGATGTTGTAACAAGCCCAACGTTTACGTACGTTAAAAATTATAGTAACCCATCTGGACAAACGTTTCATCATTTTGACTTGTATAGAATTGGGTCGTTAGAAAATTTTATAGCTGCTGGATTTGATGAATATCTTTATGAAAATTCTGAACGCAAAAGTTTTTGTTTTATCGAATGGCCAGAAATAATTTTCCCACTTCTTGACCAACAAGAAAACAGATTTCGAACCTGCAAAATATCGCTAAACTACGACCCAAACGATCTAAATCAACGACAGATCGAATTTTGATCAAAAACTTTTTTTAATTTTCTTTTAAAAAAAGTTGAAATCTTTCACAAACAATCTATCATAAGTTTCATTATTGCAATCTTAGAGCACGTTTCGACGTTTTAGGTTATGGGCTCAAGCTTATGCAGGGGGAGGTTCCCGAGCGGTCAAAGGGGACGGACTGTAAATCCGTTGGCTTATGCCTTCACAGGTTCGAATCCTGTCCTCCCCACCAGTCTACGCTTATCCAGGCATTCCGGCTTGGTAAGCTACGACCGGCAGGCCATACAGGAAATTTTGAGTAGCTATAAGTTGTAATAGATTAGAGAAAAGATAAGAGAAATTGTGCGGGAATAGCTTCCCCCTACGCCTTCGCCCAATGGGCTCCTGGCTACGGAGGACAAGCAGTTCTCAAAGTTTTTTTGAAATGCGGGAATAGCTCAATTGGCTAGAGCGACAGCCTTCCAAGCTGTAGGTTGCGGGTTCGAGCCCCGTTTCCCGCTCCAGTCTTCGCTCATCCAAGCCTTCATGCTTGGCGAGCTTCGACTGGCGAGCCATCCTACGATTCTTCTGGTTACAAAGAAGCAACGTAGGACTGTGTAAATAGCAAGCAAGATAAGACGGCTTGTCATATTGAAATAAAAAGTTAATGCTGGCATAGCTCAGTTGGTAGAGCAGCTGATTTGTAATCAGCAGGTCGCTGGTTCGAGTCCAGTTGCCAGCTCCAGTCTTCGCTCATCCAGGCCTTCAGGCTTGGCGAGCTTCGACTGGCGAGCCATTTTAACGCTATTATCCCCCAACGGGTATTTAGCTACGGATGGTAGGCCATTTTGACACTATAACACCCAAATAGGGTTATAGGCACGAATGGTAACACGTGAAAATCGAAAAAAATGCTTAGCAAAGGCCTAATTTTGTGATAGATTAGGACTTTACTTGATTTTCATGTATAAAATTATATAGTTTTAGAGCATTTTTAAGCAATTTGCGATCTTTCCAGCATGTAATTGTTGAAACTGCATTGCCCACGTAGCTCAGTTGGTAGAGCACTTCCTTGGTAAGGGAGAGGTCACCGGTTCAATCCCGGTCGCGGGCTCCAGCTTAATCGAAAACGAAAGTTTATTATGGCAAAGAATAGAGTTATTATGCATCTTGAGTGCGAAGGATGCGGACTTAGAAATTACAGCAAACGCGTTTCTAAAAAACGTACATTTGGAAAACTTACTTTGAACAAGTATTGTTCTAAATGTCGCATACATGCAAAGCATAAAGAAACGAAATAAAAAAGGTTGGGGGTCAGTAGCTCCAATGGTAGAGCAGCGGACTCCAAATCCGCGTGTTGGGGGTTCGAATCCCTCCTGGCCTGCCACAAGAAGGTGCGCAGCATAGAGCTAGAAAAAGCTGGAAACTGGAAAGAAGAATGTTATGAACAAAGTTGGAAATTTTTTCGGAAAAGTTACAGGTTTTGTTAACGAAGTATTCGCAGAATTGAAAAAAATTTCGTGGCCTGGACGAGATGAACTTATTGGCTCAACCATTATTGTTTGCATACTTGTGGTTATCTTCGGAATAATTTTGGGCGGCATGGACGGCTTATTTAATTACGCAATAAAGTTTTTGATTAGCTAATTAAAGAAAATTGATATCTAAATCTTATAGTGTGGAGCTTATAGTTAAGCAATGAAACGTTGGTATGTGGTGCAGGTGTACACCGGTTTTGAAGACATCGTGAAAACAGATCTTGAGAAACGGGTGATCGAAGAAAAAGTCGAAGATTTAATCGGCGAAATTCTGATTCCTTCAGGAGAAGCTGCAGATTTTTTTGCAGAAGATAGAACAAAACGTGAAAAAATTTTCCCTGGATATCTACTCATTCATATGGAAATGACTGCGGAATCATACAGACTTGTATCGTCAAATCATCGCGTTACGCGATTTTTGGGTGGTGAAAGCCCTGCTCCTCTTTCGGACAAAGAAGTTGATCGCATATTTTCACAAATATCTGGAAAACTTTCTATGCCAACAGAAAAAGCGCCCTTCACTGTTGGTAGCGAAATCTCAATCTCCAGCGGACCATTCTCTGGTTTTGTTGGTATCATTGATAGAATCGACGAAGAGCGTGAACGCTTGTCGGTTCTTGTCAGTATTTTTGGTAGACTTACTCCTGTAGAATTAGGATTTGATCAAGTTAAAAGATAAAACACATTAGGTAGGTGAAAAATGTCTAAAAAAATTAAAGCTAATCTCAAGCTTCAAATTCCCGCCGGCGGCGCAACTCCAGCTCCTCCAGTAGGTTCTTCTTTAGGTCAGCATGGCGTTAACATCATGGATTTCTGTAAAAAATTTAATGCAGCAACAGCAAGTCGCAAGGGCGAAACTGTTCCTGTTGTTATCACCGTTTATACAGATAAGACATTCGATTTTATAACAAAAACTCCTCCAGTGTCTGAGCTTTTAAGAAAAAAAGCTAATATCAAAAAAGGTGCTAAAACTCCTGGTACGGAAACTGTTGGTAGTATCAATTGGAAAGACATTGAAGAAATCGCAAAAATTAAGATGCCTGATTTAAATGCTTTTAATCTTGAAGCAGCAAAAAAAATTGTTGCTGGCAGCGCACGAAGCATGGGTCTTTCTGTAGTTGATTAAGTGTGTGTGGATCTTAAAACTTGTTGTCGAATTGGATAAATCATGAGTAACACAGGTAAAAAGCATTTAGATGCTAGAGAAAAATTAGCAGCAGCGAATATTACCACGGCAAAATCGGCACTCGATTTTGTTGTTAAAAATGCCCATACCAAGTTTGATGAGAGCGTAGATGTAAGCATCATGCTTGGTATTGACGCTTCTAAGGGTGAACAAACAGTTCGCGGATCTGTTTTGTTGCCTCATGGTATTGGTAAAAAAGTACGCGTTGTTGTTTTCGCAAAAGGCGAGCATGAAGAACAAGCGCGCAAAGCAGGCGCTGACTTTGTTGGGCTTGACGATCTTATTGAAAAAATCGAAGGCGGCTGGTCAGATTTTGATGCAGCTGTAGCAACACCTGATCTTATGGGTATTGTTGGTAAAGTTGCTAAAATTTTAGGACCTCGCGGTCTTCTTCCTAACAAAAAAGTTGGGACAGTAACATTTGATGTTGCTGAGATTGTTTCAGATTTGAAAAAAGGCCGTGTTTCTTTCAGAAACGATAAGGGCGGCATTGTTCATGCACCGTTTGGAAAAGTATCTTTTGGACCAGACAAATTGTTCGATAATTTAGCTGCTTTAGTTAAATCTATCCAATCAAGCAAACCTGCGTCCTCCAAAGGAAAGTTCATTAGAAAAATTGCTATTTCTTCGACTATGGGCGTTGGAATAACAGTTAATCCTGATGAAATCGCATAACCTTGCAATTAAGGATTAAAAACTATGAATCGCCAAAATAAATCAGCTGAAATAAACGATTTTAAACAATTATTTGCAAAATCAGACGCAGCTTTTTTGGTTAAATATCAAGGGCTTACCGTTAATGGTATGCAAAATTTGAGAAGAAGCTTACGTGAAGTAAATAGTGAATTAAAGGTCACGAAAACTACTTTAATGAAAATAGCAGCTCAAGACATTGCTGGCAGTGAAGCATTTCGCGATCAATTCAAAGATCAAGTTGGAATTGTTTTTGCTCAAGGCGATGTTTCAGCAACAGCAAAAAAACTTAAAGGTTTTGCAAATGACAACAAACAGTTGCAAATTCTTACAGCTTTTTTTGAGTCACGCGTTTTGACCAAGCAAGAAATTGAATTTTTGGCAACATTGCCTTCAAAAGAAATTTTGCTTGCTCAAGTATTTGCTACAATGCAAGCACCAGCTGCAAGCTTTGTCAGATTATTGAACATGTTAATTGTTCGTCTTCTGTATGTGCTTAAGCGTATTGAAGAGCAAAAAGCTAACTAAATATTATATAAAATATACTGAAATTGTGGTTTAACCTGTAATTATTTTCGAGGAGTCACTCATGTCATCAAAGTTCGTAGAAGAAATAGGCAAAATGTCCGTTATGGATCTTGCTAAATTAGTAAAAGAATTAGAAGAAGCTTTTGGTGTTTCAGCTGCTGCTCCTGCTGGTGTTGCTGCTCCTGCTGCTGCTGGCGCTGCTCCTGTTGCTGCTGCCGAAGAAAAGAACGAATTAAAAGTCGTTTTAAAAGAAGCTGGCACAGATAAGATCAAAGTTATTAAAGCTTTGAGAGTTGTAGCTCCAACATTGTCTTTGGGCGCTGCAAAAGAAGCTGTTGAAAACGTTCCATTTGTTGTAGCAGAATCTGCTCCAAAAGATGAAGCGAAGAAAATGCAAAAAACGTTAGAAGAAGCTGGCGCAAAAGTAGAATTAGCTTAAATAATTCTCGTGTTTGCAATCTGTTTCAAGAGGAGGCCGTTTTGAACAAATAAAGTGTTTAAAACGGGCTCCCTTTAGTTTTTCAGTACTGTATTAGAAACTGAAATTGTCTTGCTGGTTTATTAGTCTAATGCTTTATGGTTTGGGAGCGGCTGAATGTCTCGATTTGGTACAGGTAAGGGCGTTTTACGTAAGTCTTTTGGTAAAATCAAAGAAGTTGTTTCATTACCCAATCTCATAGAAGTCCAATCAAAGTCATTTAATGATTTTGTTCAGTTGGATTGTCTTCCTGTTGAACGCAAAAACATAGGACTTGAAAAGGTTCTTCGTGATACATTTCCCGTTGCTCATAACGATCGTATTTCACTTGAATACGTCAGTTATGAACTCGGAGAATGGGCATGTATTTGTGGACAGCTTGCAGGAATACAAAACCGTTATAAATGGAACTGTTCTTCTTGTAAAAAACATGGGTTTAATAAGCTCGAAAAAGGTCGTAAATGTCCTAGCTGCAAAAAAGATGCTGCAGCCTATGCAACATGTAAAAAGTGTTTTTCACGCGTAACATTCAAAGCTCCTGCAACAGTCGATGAGTGCCGTTATAGTGGAAAAACTTTTTCTATTCCACTCAAAGTCAAAATGCAACTTACCAGTTGGGATGTTGATCCTGAAGACGCTGCAAAAAAAATCGTTCGCGACATTAAAGAACAAGATGTTTTCTTTTGCGATTTACCAGTCATGGTCGACATCTATGAAGACGATGATAACTGCTTCAAACTTGGTAGCCAAGGAACATTCTTAATCAATGGCGTTGATCGGGTTGTTGTAAGCCAAATGCATCGCTCCCCTGGTGTTATGTTCTCTTTAAGTAAAAAAACCAAAGACTATCGCGGCCAGCCTTACCATATTGCTCGAATTATCCCAAGCCGAGGTTCATGGATCGATATCGAATTCGACCATAACGATCTTGTCTATGTCAGAATCGATAAAAAGAAAAAAATATTAGCAACGACTTTTTTACAAGCTATCGGCTTTGATAAAGCTTCGATGCTATCGTTATTTTACGATTTTGATACCATTGAAGTTAAAAACAGCAAGTTCACCAAAAAAGTTGATCATCGCTTGATTGGTCAACGTCTTGAAGCAGGCGCTTTAGCAAAAGAAGTTGAAAGCAAATTTATTGTCGGACAACGTTTTACTAAAGCAATTATCGATAAACTTCTTAAAGAAGATATTGATCATCTTAATGTCCGTCAAAGCAGCTTGATTAATAAAATCGTAGCACAAGACATTGTTGACCAAAAAACTGGCGAAGTTATTGCTCAGTTAGGAACTGTCTTAACCGAAGATTTGCTTAACGAAATTACTGCTGCTGGTAAATGCACAATTAGTATCATTCAGTCCTCTGGGTACGTGTTTCAGCCAACAATGGCTCTTACGTTTGCACACGATTCAATTGACACCTACGAAGATGCATTAAAAGACGTTTATACAAAGTTAAAGCCTGGGGATATTCCTTCTATAAAAATTATGGAAGAGCATATTACCAATCTCTTTTTTAATCCGCGCTTTTATGATTTAACCATCGTTGGTCGTATCCGAACCAATCGAAAATTAAATTTAGCAATTGACGAATCAATAACACATCTGACCAAAGAAGACATGATCACGACACTCAAATATTTGATCGGTCTTAAAGAACGCGGTGAAGGTGACTTAGATGATATCGATCATTTAGGTAACCGTTGCGTTCGCTTGGTTGGGGAGCTTTTACAAAGTCAGTTATATATTGGCTTTGCACGTATCGAAAGAATCGTTAAAGAGCGCTTTAGATTACAAGAAAACTATGCATCACTTATGCCCTATGATTTCTTGAACGTTAAGCCGCTTGCTGCTGTGTTACGTGAGTTCTTTGGTACAGGTCAATTGTCTCAGTTTATGGACCAAACCAACCCACTTGCAGAAATGGCGCACAAACGTAGACTTTCAGCACTCGGGCCCGGTGGTATTACCCGAGAACGCGCAACGTTTGAAGTTCGCGACGTACATACATCACACTATGGACGTATTTGTCCTATCGAAACTCCTGAAGGACAGAACATTGGTCTTATTTCTTCTCTTTCAAGCTATGCAAAAGTAAACGATCTTGGTTTTATTGAAACACCATACAGACCGGTAAAAGACGGTGTTGTTTCTGATGAAATTATGTATCTTGACGCTTTTGAAGAAGTTGGCGAAAAAATAGCTCAGTCAACGGTTGCTCTTGATGCAAAAAAACATATCAAAGAGCCTCGTGTTTTAATTAGACAAGATGGCAATATGTTTTCTTCAGATGCAGCAGATGTTTCTTTTATTGACGCATCTCCTAAGCAAGTTTTCTCTGTTCCTACAGCGTTAATTCCATTTTTGGAACATGACGACGCAAACCGTGCGCTCATGGGATCGAACATGCAACGTCAAGCAGTTCCACTGATTAAGTGCGAATCACCAATCGTTGGTACCGGTATGGAACGAGATCTTGGATCGTTAGAAGGCGCTGTTGTACTCGCTAAAAACGATGGTATTGTCGAATACGTTTCAGCTGAAAAAATTATTGTTCGCTTGCACGAAAAAGAAATGAACGAAGGCGAATGGTTTTCAAAGCCTATTGATACGTATGTACTCAAGAAATTTGCTCGATCAAGTCACAATACATGGATTCACTATACGCCAATCGTTCGAGTTGGTGACCTTGTAACAAAAGGTGACGTTCTTACAAACGGCGCAGCAACCAATAACGGCGAACTTTCATTGGGAAGTAATATTCTTGTGGCGTTTATGCCATGGCTTGGTTACAACTTTGAAGACGCAATCATCGTTGGTAAGCGACTTGTTTCTGATGACGTTTTTTCATCAGTACACGTTGAAGAATTCGTAGCAGAAGCTCGAGATACAAAACTAGGCGCAGAAGAAATTACCCGCGATATTCCAAACGTTTCTGAAAAAGACTTAGAAGCATTAGACGAAGACGGTATCGTAAAAATTGGTACACGTATTAAGCCTGGTGATATCTTAGTTGGTAAAGTGACGCTTAAGGGAGACATACAAGTTTCTCCTGAAGAAAAACTGTTACGCGCTATTTTTGGTGAAAAATCACGAGAAGTACGTGATACATCGTTACGCGTACCACCTGGAGTAGAAGCAACAGTACTTGATGTAAAAGTATTCTCTCGTAGCGGTATCAGAAAAGATAAACGTTATAAAGATATCGTTCAAAAAGAAACAACAAAAATAGAAGAAAATCTTACCTACCATCTTTCAATTTTGCACAAGGGCATAAAAGAACGTATTCTTGCGCTACTTGATGAAAAACTTGATGGTAAAGTAAGCGCTAAAAAAGCTGGTAAGGCAATTACCAAAAAGCAAATCGAGGATCTTACAGCTGAACAACTCTTTGAGATTACAACAGGTAATAAAGAGATCGATGGTAAAATTGCTGAGTATCAAGAAATGCTCAATAACCAGGTTCACGTTTTAACAGCACTCAAAGAAGACCGCATCAATCAATTACGTAAGGGTGACGATTTACCATCCGGTGTAATTAAAATGATAAAAGTCTATGTTGCTGCAAAACGACGTTTATCTGTTGGTGATAAAATGGCAGGTAGACACGGTAACAAGGGTGTTGTATCACGTATTGTCAACGTTGAAGATATGCCATACATGGAAGACGGCACAGCTGTTGATATCGTACTCAACCCACTTGGCGTACCAGGTCGTATGAACGTTGGACAGATTCTTGAAACAATTCTGGGAATGGCTGGCAAAAAAATCGGTAATAACCTTGCAAAAGAGTTAAACGATTTAAGTATGCAAGAAGTTAAAAAACGCCTAACTCACTATTTTAATAAAGATATTATTGAATCTATCGTTAAAAATTATGGAGAAGAAGAGCTGCTTAATGTTGCAAAAAACATCGCAACACGTGGCCTTGCAACCAGAACACCTGTTTTTGATGGCGCAGATTATGAAACAGAAATTCGCCCATTACTTAAAGAATTAAATATGCCTGAAGACGGTACATTTAAACTTTTCGATGGTCGTACAGGGGAGCAATTTGATCAGCCAGTGACGGTAGGATATATCTACATCATGAAACTTAATCACCTTGCTGATGATAAATTGCATGCTCGATCTGTTGGACCGTACTCGCTCATTACACAACAGCCTCTCGGTGGTAAAGCGCAGTTTGGTGGACAAAGACTTGGAGAAATGGAAGTGTGGGCATTATATGCTTACGGTGCTTCATATACACTGCAAGAAATGTTAACCATCAAATCAGACGATGTGAACGGTAGAATTAAAGCCTATGAAGCAATTGTACGTGGCGATGAAGTACCAGATCCTGGTATACCAGAATCGTTTAACGTATTGGTAAAAGAACTTCAGAGCTTAGGATTGCAAGTAGATCTCTTCAAGACAAGTAAGGAGCAAGTCGGTGAATAACAGAATGCTTGACAGGTTTCGTGAGTATATTAACTCGACACAATTTAATGCAATGCGTTTAAGTGTTGCATCACCAGACAAAATTCGCTCGCTTTCGTATGGTGAAGTAAAAAAAATTGAAACCATAAACTATCGTACATTAAAACCTGAACGCGATGGACTTTTCTGCGCTCGTATTTTCGGTCCTGTAAAAGACTGGGAATGTAACTGCGGAAAATATAAACGTATGAAGCATCGCGGTGTGACGTGTGAAAAGTGTGGGGTTGAAGTAATTCAATCCCGCGTTCGACGCGAAAGAATGGGGCACATTAATCTTGTGTCACCTGTTTGTCATATCTGGTTCTTAAAGGGCATCCCAAGTTATTTAAGTTTAATTCTTGGTATGACCGTTCGCGATCTTGAACGCGTTATTTATTTTGATAGCTATATTATTATTAATCAGGGCTCTTCGCCATACGCACAAAAAACGTTATTAAACAGCCAAGAATACGACGATTATGCTCGTGCAAACCCCGAAGATATCAGCTTTAAAGCTGGTATGGGTGCCGAAGCTATTCGTATTTTGTTAACTATGATCGATTTAACGTTTGAAGTGCGCAAAGTAGAAGAAGAATATAACCAAACAACATCGGTTGCACTCAAACATAGGCTCGCAAAACGTTACAAAACGCTTGCTGGTTTGCTGCAAGTAAATATCAGACCTGAATGGGTGATACTGGAAGTTTTACCAGTAATCCCACCTGACTTGCGTCCACTCGTACCATTAGAAGGTGGTCGATTTGCAAGTTCTGATTTAAACGATTTATATCGACGTGTTCTTAACAGAAATATTCGTCTTAAGCGCTTGATCGAACTCGAAGCACCTGACGTTATTATCAAAAACGAAAAACGTATGCTTCAAGAAGCTGTTGACGCGTTAATTGATAATGGTCGTCGTGGTCAACCGGTTCGCGGTTCAAACAAACGCCCTCTTAAATCATTAAGCGAAATGCTTCGTGGGAAACAAGGTCGTTTCAGACAAAACTTGCTTGGTAAGCGCGTCGACTATTCAGGCCGTTCTGTAATCGTTGTCGATCCTGAACTTAAGATGCACCAATGTGGCTTGCCTAAAATTATGGCTCTTGAGTTATTCAAGCCGTATGTTTATATCGAATTGCAACGACGCGAACTCGCGATAAACTTGCGTGTTGCAAAACGTATGGTTGAAGAGATGTCTCCGGCTGTTTGGGAAGCACTTGAAGCGGTTGTTAAAGATCGTCCAGTACTGCTTAACCGTGCTCCTACATTGCATAGATTAAGTATTCAGGCTTTCTACCCAATTCTTGTAGAAGGTAAAGCTATTAAGATTCACCCGCTCGTTTGTTCTGCATTTAACGCAGACTTTGACGGGGATCAAATGGCAGTACACGTGCTTTTAAGTAAAAAATCATGCGCTGAAGCTTTAAGCCTAATGTTCTCTGTTAAAAATATTCTTTCGCCTCGTGATGGTCGTCCAATTACTGTTCCATCACAAGATATGGTTCTTGGTTTATATTACATGACCAAGGGTCGAAAAAATATTTTGGGCGAAGGCTTAGTCTTCTCAAGTATTACAGAAGTTGTGTATGCATATCAGCATAAAAAAGTAAATATTCAAGCACAAATCAAAATCAGGTTACAAGCTGGTAACATCGTAGAAACAACCGTTGGTCGGGTGCTTTTATTTGAAGCATTACCACAGGGTTCTGATTTTAACTGGGTTAATAAAGCAGTTAAGAAAAAAGATCTTGTTAAGCTTGTTTCCCGTTTGTATAAGATATTTGGCGCTGAATTAACCGTTGATGCATTAGATAAAATCAAAACACTTGGTTTTTCATATTCAACATTAAGTGGTATTTCGTTATCTGTTGATAACTTAGTTATCCCTGAAACAAAAACTGTTTTAGTTAATAAAGCTAAAAAAGAAGTTGAAAAAGCTGAAACGTTATATAAAGACGGTGCTATCACGAATGGCGAACGCTACAATAAAGTCATTCAGATTTGGGCGCGTGTAACCGAAGATGTTGCTAACGACATGATTTCAGGTCTTGAAGAACAAGACCGTACAGCATCGATCAATAACGATAAGTCAAATACACCGTTTAACCCTGTTTTCATGATGCTTGACTCTGGAGCTCGTGGATCTCGCCAACAAATTAGACAGCTTGCAGGTATGCGAGGATTGATGGCAAAACCATCGGGCGATATTATGGAAACTCCAGTTTTGGCTAACTTCAAAGAAGGTTTAAACGTTTTTGAATACTTCGTTTCAACACACGGTGCTCGTAAAGGTCTTGCAGATACAGCGTTAAAAACAGCAGACGCAGGTTACTTGACCCGTCGTTTAGTTGACGTTGCACAAGACGTTGTTGTAAGCCAAGTTGATTGTCAAACATTAGGCTATGTAACGATCACAGATTTAAAAGAATCTGGCGAAGTCATAACAGTACTCGCTGACCGTGTTTTCGGTCGTATTGTCGCAGCTGATATTATCGATCCATTGTCTGGAAAATTACTCGCAAAACAAGGCGATGTCATAAAAGACATAACTGTTGATCAGTTAAAAGACTCAGCTGTTGTTGAAGTTGCTGTAAGATCAGTTCTTACATGCCAAGCAAAACGCGGCGTCTGTAGCCAATGTTACGGTATGGATCTTTCGACACTAAATATTGTAGACGCAGGTACTGCTGTTGGTGTTATTGCAGCACAGTCCATTGGTGAGCCTGGTACACAGTTAACAATGAGAACTTTCCACGTTGGGGGTACTGCGAGTGGTCTTGTAGAGCAAAACTTTTTTAAAGCAAAATTTGCTGGCAAGATTATCTATAAAGGCGTTCACGCTGTTAAAAACAGAAACGGTCTTTTAACCGTTATGAATAGAAAATCAAAAATCGTTACCGTTGCTGAAGATGGTCGAGAACTTGAAGAGTTCAAGCTAGAATACGGCGCCGTTATTTTGGTTGAAAATGGTAGCTCAGTAACTGAATCGCAAAAGATTGCTGAATGGGATCCATTCAAAGTTATCATGTCTGAAAAGGCTGGAACTGTGCGTTTTGTTGATTTAGTTGAAAACGTTACCTATCAAGATCAATTTAACGAAGCAATTGGAAAATCAAGTAAGATTATTCTTGATCGTCGTGATGAAAAACGTCAGCCACATATCGCTGTCGAAGATAAGCTTGGTGGAGAAGAAGGCAGATATTACCTATCAACCGGTGCAATTTTGATGGTCGAAGAAGGCTCTAAGATTCTTCCTGGTGATATCTTGGCTAAAATCCCACGCGAAGAAAAACGAACAAAAGATATTACCGGTGGTCTGCCACGTGTTGCTGAGTTATTTGAAGCTCGAATTCCTAAAGATACCGCTGTTATCAGTGAAGTTGACGGTGTTGTTAAATTTGCAGGATTACATAGAGGCCAAAGACGTATAACAATTACAACAGATGATGGCGAAGTCTTTGAATACAGTGTACCTCGTAATAGACACTTAAACGTTGAAGACGGTGAGTCTGTTAAAGCCGGGGATTCTATGACATCAGGCGTTCCAAACGTTCATGATATCTTAAGAATTCTTGGACCAGACGAAGTACAAAAATATCTTGTTAAAGAAATTCAAGAAATATATACACTTCAAGGTGTAGAAATTAACGATAAACATATTGAAATTATCGTTAAACAGATGCTCAGAAAAGTACGAATTACCGATCCAGGAGATACGAAGTTCGTTATTGGTGATCGCGTTGACAAATTGCATTTGCAAACTGTTAACAGACTTCTTGCAAAAGAAGGCAAAAAGATCTCTACAGCAAAACCAATTCTCATGGGCATAACAAAAGCATCTCTTGGAACAGAAAGCTTTATTTCTGCTGCTTCTTTCCAAGAAACGACTCGTGTACTTACCGAAGCATCGTTAGTTGGACAAATCGACTACTTGTATGGCTTGAAAGAAAACGTTGTTATTGGTAAGCTTATACCGGCTGGAACAGGAATTCCTTCATTCAGATTGAAACATATTGGGGAAGAGATTTCTGATTTAGAAAAACGTGCTCGAGAAGAAGAGCAACTTGAAATAGGTTTAGAAAGTATTAACTTAAAATAACTCGTTTTAGATTAATACTTGCTTGTAGGCGCGTAGCTCAGTTGGTAGAGCATTGCTTTGACGTAGCAAGGGTCAGCGGTTCGAATCCGCTCGCGCCTACCATAAAAATGATAATTTGTTTTTAAATTTAATTGTTTGGAGTTTTATACATGTTACCTAAAGATATCAAAGAGCACGTAATCAAAACGTTTGCTCAGTCAAGCAAAGATGTAGGTTCAAGCGAAGTACAGGTTGCCTTACTTTCAGCAAGAATCAAGCAAATCGCTGTTCATTTAAAATCTTTTCCTAAAGATTACCATTCACAAAGAGGTCTTTTGTTGGCTGTTGGTCAACGTCGCACTCAATTGGTTTATCTTAAACGAGTTGATGCTCGTAGACATGAAAAACTCATGAAGTCCCTGCAAGCAAACGGATACATGTAAGTGACTGATATCGTAGCCCGCGTCATGCAAACTTGTTATTTAATCATCGGAATAGAAACTAAATTCGGAGTTTTTTATGCATAAAATATTTCGTTCAGCTGAATTAGGCTTAGAAGTTGAAATAGGCAAGTTTGCTCGTCAAGCGGACGGGGCTACCTGGATCAAGGCTGGTAGTAACATAATTCTTTCTACGGTTGTTGCTTCAAAAGAACCTAAAGAATTTGCCGGCTTTTTTCCGCTTACCATCGAATATCGCGAACGCACATCTGCTGCTGGCCGTATTCCTGGTGGCTACGTCAAACGAGAAGGTAAATTAAGCGATATAGAAGTTTTAACATCTCGTTTAATCGACCGTCCTGTCAGACCATTATTTCCTGACTATTACTTCAACGAAGTTCAGCTGCTTTCAACAGTTTATTCTTCAGACGGAAAATTTCCGCTTAATATCTTAGCTATGATCGGATCTTCACTTGCTTTAAGTATTTCAAACATTCCATTTTTTGGTCCAATTGGCGGTGTTCAAATTGGTCGTGTAGATGGACAATGGAAATTTAATTTAACCTATGAAGAACGCTGTAAATCAGACGCTGAAATTATTGTTGCAGGTACCAGCAGTGGGATCTCAATGGTGGAAGGCTCATGTAATAACATGCCTGAAGCCGAACTGATCGATTTGCTTTTCAAAGCACATGAAATTATAAAAAAACAAATCGAGTGGCAACTTTCCATTCAAAAAGAGCTCAACGTTACTAAAGTCAGTGAAATCAGCAATCCGTCAATCGACTGGAAGCTTTGGGAAAATAACGTTAAAAATTTCTTCTCAGGAAACTTTGTTGACGAAATTTTTGCTGAAGATAAAACCCTTCGTAGCTTAGCTATGGACAAGCTTGAAAAAAGCTTACTCGAACGTTACGCTGACGATATTAAGTCTGGCGCTATCTCTGCGTCAATTATTAAATATCTCTTTCAGTCGTTAATCAAAGACGCTTTGCCAAATGCAATGGCACAAAAGAAGCTTCGTATTGACGGTCGAAAATTTGATCAAATTAGAAATATCGGCTCAGAAGTTGCATTACTTCCAAGTGTTCACGGTTCTGCTCTTTTTCAAAGAGGTGAAACTCAAGCACTTGCAAGTGTTACGTTAGGAACTGGCCAAGATGCTCAACGCGTTGAAACATTACTTGGTGGCATGCAAGAACGTTTGTTCATGCTTCATTATAATTTTCCACCATTTTCAACCGGTGAAGTAAAACCAATGCGCGGAACAGGTCGTCGCGAAATCGGTCACGGCTATCTTGCAGAGACATCTTTTACCAACGTTTTACCATCTCAAGACAGCTTTCCGTATACTATTCGCTCTGTTGTTGACGTTCTTGAATCTAATGGTTCGTCATCAATGGCTACTGTTTGTGCAACGACACTGGCTCTTATGGACGCCGGCGTTCCACTGACAAGCATGGTCAGCGGTATTGCTATGGGACTTGTTCAAGACTCATCAGGAAATTTACATGTCTTAAGTGACATCTTAGGCACAGAAGACGCTTTTGGTCTTATGGACTTTAAAGTTACTGGAACAGATATTGGCATCATGGCATTTCAGCTTGATATCAAAGATCCTAGCGGGCTCTCTAAAGAACTATTAACCAAAGCATTAGAACAAGCACGTGTTGGTCGCTTACATATTCTCAATGAAATGAAAAAAGTAATGGCAGCACCTCGCTCAACGCTTTCAGAACTTGCACCACGCGTTACAATGCTTAAAGTACCTCAAGATAAAATTGGTGTTATTATTGGGCCTGGTGGAAAAACAATTAAAGAAATTATCGCCCAAACTGGTACACAAATCGATATCGAAGACGACGGAACCGTTAAAATATTTTCTAAGAACACTGCTTCTGCTCTTGAAGCTGAAGCTTGGGTTAAAATATTGGTTGGTGACATCGAAGTAGGCGCATTCTTTGATGGGATAATTAGACGATATGCTGAATTTGGTATATTCGTTGAAATTGTTGCTGGCAAAGACGGCTTAGTTCATATATCTTCTATCAATAAAAATAAACAACGTGATATCGAAGATCAACATCCATTGAATTCAAAACTACGCGTTCAAGTTGCTGCGTACGATGCTGAAACAGGCAGAGTTCGCCTCGTAGCTCCTGAACTAGAATAAACAAATAAAAAAAGCACGGTTTAAAGTAAATTTTAGGCCGTGCTTTTTTTATTTATACATACACCAATAACTTTCCAGAAATTTTTATCCAGAAGTTTTATTATGACTATTAAACGACGCGATGGCCGTGAAAATAATGCTATTAGACCTGTGGTCATCCAATATGATGTTCTTGGGTACTCTGATGCATCAGTATTTTTTGAGCTTGGACAAACAAAAATTCTCGTTGCAGTAACGCTTAAAAACGGCGTTCCTTCATTTTTAAAGGGCAGTAGAACTGGCTGGTTAACAGCTGAATACGCTATGCTGCCATGTGCAACACACGAACGAACAATGCGGGAATCAAACCAAACACAGCGCAATGCTCGTAGCATAGAGATTTCACGTTTAATAGGCAGAAGCTTACGAACAATTGTCGATCTTTCAGTTATTGGCGAGCAAACAATCACCATCGATTGTGATGTCCTGCAAGCCGATGGTGGCACTCGAACAGCCGCCATTACAGCAGCAAGCTTAGCATTAGAATTAGCCGCAAAGCGTTGGGTAGCCGAAGGGTTTATTCCAGCATCATTTTTTAAAGAACCTATTGCAGCAATCTCTGCTGGTATTATCAATAAAGTCCCATGTCTTGATATATCATATGAAGAAGACAGTATTGCCGACGCTGACTTTAACTTTGTCATTACTAAAAGCGGCAAACTTATTGAAGTGCAAGGCACCTGTGAAAAAACTCCTGCAACATGGGATGAATTTGAAATTTTAAAAAACTTATGTATCGATGGCATTAAAGATCTTTTTACCCAATCAGAAAAATTTCAATTTCCCGGAAATTTTCAAGAACAACCAACAACTCATGATATCCAACAGCAAAAACAAAAAAACCGTTCTTTAAATCATGGGCCAAATACAACACAAGCTCGTCCAGCGTTTTTTAGCCTCGGTAGTAGAATAACAAAATAATACTAAAATAATGTTCCAATACTTTTTCTTATTATTACTTATATTATTCATGCCTGCTTGTGTACAAAAGCAAAATAGCTTCAGTCATCAAGAGATCACAAAAGCAAATATCCCTCTGTTTATTGAAATGCCAACAAACAATATGGTCTTTGATAATATTTCACCTCATGTCTATCAAGCTGTCTATAATCATTTTCAAAAACTTGGCTATCGACTTGTTAGTAATAATCATAACGGGTACGTTCTTAAAATAAAAATAAAAAACCTTGAATCGATCAATAAACTTATTTCTCCTGATGTTTTACTGTTTGATGCAACAATACGTATTGAACTTGTATGCCAGCTTTGTAGTTTTGATAACAAATTAGTTACTGAAAAAACGTTTTCATGCCAAAATTTGATTTCAAAGCCAAGAAGCCCTATCTTAAACAGTGACTTTTTGGAGTTTACCTATAATCGTATCTTTAGAAGAGCTGTACCAAAAATAGAACAGTACTTCAGACCATTTTTGCTTGAGGCATTTAGATAATGGACTTTAAAAGCTTTTTGTCAGGCGCAACAACAAAAGAATTTTGGCTCTCAAAACAAAAGTTTTGCTTGCAGAGCTCAGTCTATCCAGTATCTTTTATGTCAGCGCTTTTTGAACACACCGAAAAACTTGGTGTACTCCCAGCAAATTTACAAAAAATATCACTCGACTCGTTTGATAAAAAAAATTATAAATCGTTACTGGAACAAACCATTTTAGGATCACAAACGTTTTATTGGTTTGGTGATATTAGTTCTGAAGGGTCAGACAAAGCGACAAAAGAGCTTACTGCATATCTTCTCACATATGCTGGGCCCAATATCGTTGGATTTTTCATCTCAGATGACGCAAAAGATGCAAAATCAGGTAAAACAAAAGACCAGCCTATAACACTTGAAAACAGCATCGATCTAGCGTTATTTGAAACACTGTGTAATTTTTTCGGGTTCTCTTTTGATAAAAAGAAATTAGACCTTATAAAAAAAGTCTTTCAACTTAACGGATTTTTAGCGCTTGATACAGCATATATGCTCATGAATTACATGGAGCTGGTTAATGCTAAGTTTATCGATGAATTTACCCCCTATATTCTTAATTTAATGGGTACCCAGCCATCGTTATCACAACTATCAGAAAGTTTTTTTGCCAAAAATTCTCAAAGCTTTTTTTCAATCTGGAGCAAAATAGAAAACGATTATCCTCCTGTTTTTTGGGTCATTTTCTGGTCTGAACAAATCTGGAAAGCCTATCACGTTATAAAGTTTTTACATGAGAAAAACTTTATAAACGCAAAAAAAATGAGTTATCGACTTCCCTATGCTTTTATTAATCGTGATTGGCAAAAGTATACACTTCCAGATCTTGCAAGCGCATATGACAATCTTTATTCTATTGATTTCGCTATAAAACGTGGGTCAAACTTTTACTCGTTAGATCTGTTTTATAGTAATCACTTCATGAAAAAATAGAAAAACTAAAAGAAATAAAAATATATGTCATTATCACTCTATGATCTTTTACGACGAGAAGTAAAGCGTATGGTTTCAGGCTTTGGCAGGCATGCACAAGGCAATATACACCCCCTTATTATGCAAGAAGTTGAAAAATGCATCATACAAGCAGTTCTTGAAGAAACTAACTTTAATTTAGTTACAACAGCAAAAATTCTGGGAATTGGTCGAAGTACGTTATATAGAAAAATAAAAGAGTTACAGATTCAAGATAGCCTTAAATAGCTTTTATTAAATAATTTTTTATACGACCAAAGCAGCGGAAACCTCGCATTGGCCTACCTAAATGCCGCCTAAAGGCTTGTGTTATTTCACATGACATGACTGCACTTTATCGAAATCTTAAAAATTTTTTGAGCGATAAACGCAACATTAATTACGATACAGTTGAAAAATCGATATACTAAATTACGTTTCGATCCTATTTTGGGCAAGCCTTTAGGCGGCATATGAATAGGCCCTTCCTACGCTTATCCACGCTTTCCAGCTTGGCAAGCTACGGTGGGCAGGCAATGCGCTTGTCCTTCGACCTGTGCACCATAGCTACCTGAGCGACGGTGTAAGCCACGTAGGGCGTAGTAGGAAGGCCTCCGCTGCTTTGGTCATATGTTGCAAATCAAACAAAATAATTATTAAATTCTTATTATATATACCAAAAAGGGGCCCTATTTTTATAGAGCCCCTTTTTATTTGTCTTTTAGTTTTTAGCAATTAGCCGTTTGCTCTGACATTATCCATGTCGCTATCTTCAGCTTCATCGTCTTCATATCTATCTTCGTCATCTCCATCTTCTTGAGCTGAGGCATCGTAACCCTCGCGAGCAATCGTTTCAAATTGCCCGTCCTGAAAGCCTGTCCAATCATCTTCTGCATAACAAGAAAATGCGCCTAAAGTCATAAGAATAAACAAAAACATAAGTATTTTTTTCATAAAACTCCTTTTATAAAACCAATCTTGTAACATTAAAAGTATCATTACCTATGAGATTGTCCATACCAAAATTTCGATTCATAGGTCAATTAGTTTATTTTTTCAGCAATATCAGTTAAAAAGTTTGTTAGAAAATTCCAAAAAATTCCTACTGATTCTGTGTCAACCCGTTCATCAGGAGAATGAGCATCCAAAATCGTTGGGCCGCATGACATCATATCCATCCCAGGAATATGCTCACCAATTTTGCCACATTCAAGTCCTGCATGAATTGCTTTAATTTGAGGTTTACTGCCGTAGAGCCGTTCATAGGTTTTTTGTGCTGCTTGAAGTACTGGTGACAACAGTTCTGGCTTCCATCCTGGATATCCCTCGCCAACTACAGCATGAGCGCCCACTGCATGCATAGCATCTTTTACTGCACAAGCAATATCGATTCGTCCTGTTTCAACTAAACTGCGCTGTTTTGTTTTAATAACAATATTAGAACCTGTTGTTAATGTCGTAGAAATATATGCTAAATTTGTCGACGTCTCGACAAGACCAGGAATATCATCACTCATGCGCATGACACCATGAGGTATAGTATTTAATAACTGTTCAACTTTTTGCTGAGCATCACTACTCATAACCTGGGAAGTATGTTCATGATGTTCAAATACAATGGTCATACCTGCATCAGTATTTTTATGTTCTTGGGCGATTACTAAAGCCAAGTCATTAAAAGCTTGTTTAAACGATAGCTCTTGATGTTGTGGTACAACAACTTTTGCCTGAGCATATCGTGGCAACGCGTTAATTTTATTACCACCTTCAACAGAAATCAATCGACCTTGATGCTTTGCAAGAAGCGTCAACCAACGGCCTACTATTCTTAGAGCATTGGCTCTGCCAAGATGAATATCAACCCCTGAATGACCACCTTTAAGTCCTGTAACAGATAAATTTAAGCCTACGTGATCACCTGATAATAATTCAAAACTTACGGGTAATGTACCAGCAACCTCAGAGCCTCCTGCACAGCCAACCGTAAATTCGCCAAGTTCTTCAGAATCTAAGTTAACCAACGCACGGCCCTGTAAGCTTGTTGGCATAAGATTATTAACACCACCAAAACCAGCTTCTTCATCAACCGTAAATAAAAACTCTAACGGTCCATGTGTAAGATCTTTTGAGCTTATAATCGACAACATCATCGCAACACTCACACCATTATCAGCACCCAACGTCGTTCCTGATGCTCCTAAGTATTTCCCATTCATAACAAGCTTAATAGGGTCTTTAGTAAAATCATGGGTAATATTTTGGTTTTTTTCACAGACCATATCAAGATGTCCCTGAAACGTAATCATCTTGCTCTGTGCATATCGTTCATGCGACGCGGGCTTGCGAACAATAACGTTACCAATAGGCTCACGGAAAACTTCGAGATTATGCTCTCGCGCTATATTCATAACAAAATCACCAATTTCTTTTTCATTACCAGAACCGCGAGGAATTTGCGTAATTTTTTCAAAATATTCCCAGACAATATCTGGTTGCAACCCGACAGTCACTTGTCTTGGAGCAAACTGTCTTTCGGTCGTTTTTGCTTGTGCTTGCATAATAAAACCCAAACCTAGAATTAAATAAACTATTTTTTTATTATCGATCATAACGCTCTCTTAATTTTTTAATCATACATTAAATCATATAGTAGCTCTACAGATCTAGCATGCCCTTTTTTAAAAAATCATCCATGTATTTACATAAAAATAGCGTGAGACTATAAAATCTCACGCTATTTTTAATTCTTTTTATGCTATTAAAAAATTAATCGTCATCGTTTGCAGCAGCCGGTCTTCGTGGTGCTGGTGCTGCCGCAGCTCCTGCTGGCGGTGCTGCTGGTGCAACTGCTGCTAGTCGTCGTGCAACTGCAGCCGCCACCACGGCTGCTCGTGCAGCTGCCGCTGCTGGAACAGGTCGAGCCCTTGGAACATTTCTCAAGTCTTCTGCAGGATTAAATTCAACTATTGGCTTTCTGCATGTTGGACATGCAGATCGAACAGCAGGAGCAGCCCGTGTAGTTCTAATACATTCAGCACATATTTCATGCCCACATTGTAAAAATGTTCTTGTACGTTCTGGTGAATATTCACTGAAACAAACACAGCACTCCCCTTCGTTTGGAATATCAACGAAAATCGTTAACCATACGTGCTTGGTTCGTAACTGAACAATCTTTATAACATTATCATTAAATGGGTCATACACCATTTTACCGTCTTGATCTTTTTTCCCTTTATAAGGAAATAACGGATTGCCACGTAAATCTATAAAACACTGAGTTATAGTAGCTGTCTTTTCATCTTCATCATTCGTTCGCAGTCCATCAAACCACGCAATATCTAGTATTGCTATTTTATTATTACGTAAATCTATATGCTCAAGCTCTTCAAAACAATCCAAAGGATATTGTTCACGAGCACCAAGAGGCGCTTTAAAATCTTCTTTAGAATCTAAACGAAACAATCCTGTATTGGTTATAATCAAACGCTTTATTGTAGATTTTTTATAAAAACCTGAGCAGCGTGCAATGGAAGCTGCCGCCGATCCGAAAACTTTTTTAGACTCTACAAACGCCTTAGAACCAACTTGGTACTCAAGAGCTTCCATTAAGGCTTTCCCTGAAATTTTAGGATACGTGTGACCTCTACGATCGCATGATAAAAGTACCTCAAATAACCCATCAAGATTGGCAAGAAGCGGCTGATTGCCAATTTCGAATCTTCCATCAGCATTCTTATTGTAAAGATAATTTCTCTTAATGTCCCATACCTTATGATAAACAAGATCTTCACATGTAAAGATATCTCTTTCTTCATCAAGATAGGAACCTTCTAAGAAGTAATACCCTGAACGTACTTCTCGTACATCTTTTTTGTTTAAAGCATCACCACCATGCCTAATACCTGCTCTTAGTTCATCTGGCTTCTTATAGAATTTAAAAAAAATCAATTCATGTGACGTAGAGAGATTTTTACTATTTCTACACTCTCTAAGCAGGCCACTTAAAATCCCTTTATATTTCTCAAAGTTTTTTATTATGGCTTGTCTTATATCATCGTGTATTTCTCGAAGATCTTCTCGCCAAAGAAGCTCACCGTCACCATCAAGAGCTCTATTGGCAAAATAGATCGAAAGCGCTTTGCCTACAATAGTCTCAAGCTTCTTATCTTCTGCTAGAGCCCTCAGCGCTGCTAGACAATCCTCTGGATTCTCGCCGTAATTCAAGCGGCCATTTGCTATTCCTATACAAGCTATAATATTGTCAATTTCTGGGAGTTTATCGTCAATTACTCCATGTAATCGAGCAATCTCTGCTTCAGGGCTATTGTCATCGTCCTCTTCTGGTCCGTCTGAATCATCTTCTGAACCTGTACCAGACTCTTCACCACGGTCTGATCTTTTTGCTGGCTTCTCCTCATCACCTTGATCGACTGCCTTTCTTTTGCCCTTACCTGAATCGCTTGGCGCAGCCGCGGCAGCAGCAGCGCTCTTTGACTCGCTTTTGCTTTCAGCATCTCCAGCTGGAGCTTTCATTGCACATATTGGCGACAAAAGAGACATAATAATAGTAAAAACAGATAAAGCTATACGAATTTTCATAACAAAACCCCACATTTTTAAATAATTTAAGAATTTAATTCTATTATAAGTATTCCAAATTGGAATTATTTGTCAAAGGCCCTCGTCTTCTAAGATTATTTAGATAATTTTCTCAAAAGAGGCTTAATATAACTGGTATATTTTTCAATAATTTTAGGATCTGCTTCATCAAAAGCTGTTTTTCCAAAATTATCTTGAATATCTTGATTTGCGTCAGCTGTAATCAATAAAAAATAGATCATTTCAGGGGTACCATGATGGGGATATGACTCTCTCGAAACTCCTACAGAAAGAGCATCATGCAATGCTGTTTGGCCATAAGAATCTATTTGATCGACAAGCGCTCCTGCATTAATTAAAAGTTTTGCAGCTGGAACATAACCACAAAAAGCTGCTATGTGTAGCGCTGTTGTCATTGAATAACCCTGATAACCTAACCGACCATATGTAATAAATTTTCGGACATCTGCTCCATTATCGATCAAGCATCGCATGACATCAAGACTATTATGCTCTGTTGCCTGATATAATGGCGTTTCTCCTTTATGATTTACAACATCAGCAGGAGTCTTAATCTCGGCAGATAATAAATATCTTGCAACCTCTAGATGATTACAACAAGCTGCTGTATGCAAAACAGTATTACCAGAAGAGTCTTTTATTCTATGGTCTGCGCCTTTGTTTAAAAAAGCTTTAAATGTCTCAAGTTTACAATATTTTACAACATCAAATAGTGTGTGTCTCTGTTCATATTTTTCACAAAAACCACGTTCCGGAAGCCTTGCTACTTGTGATAATAAAAATAAACATATATCGTTATAACCATTTTCGATTGCCGCGCATATTGGTAAGCAACTAGTATCATAACTTTCTTTCCAAGGCCTTGCGCCCTTTAGAACAGCTAATTTTACATGCTCCAGAGATCCATCTTGAATAGATTCCCAAAGAAGTTTATCACATACAGGTATCTCTTTTTCGTCTTTACCCGAAATTATCGATAATTTTTCAAAGCGGTTAGTCGCTCTTTCTAGAAGGGCTACATCATGAGACTCTGGTTCTTTTTCTTCTTCTGAACCACTCTCGTCATCAGAATATATCGTTTCAAGGTCCCCGCCTTCGGACCTCCACAACACTGATTTTTTTGGTTTTGCACCAATCATAGAGAAACATGTAAAAAAATCGCATGAAGAAAAAATAATAGTTATGCACAGACAGAATATGCGTAAGCTTAAACATACAGAACGAAAAGATAGCATCTCGGTAACCTAACCTAAAACCAGACATCTCACAAATACAAAAATTCAGGCTTCAGTACTACTATCTTCTTCTATCTTTTTAGTGATTCGAGCTCTATCTTTTATTTTTACTCACCGGAACAAAGTCCCCCTTGAGCTCAGAAATAAGTCACGACATAATTTTTATGAGAAAAGAATTGCCGCCTGACTATTTATAACATCAGGCGGCAGTGTCATGATCTTTTTTTACTTACCTGAGAACGGTCATTTCATTAACGCTTCTCTAAACGAATCAAAAGACTCAAGCACTAATCCTGCGCCTAAGACAACGCAGAGTAATGGGTTTTCAGCACTTTTTACAGGAAGTCCTGTTTCTTTTGAAATCAGTACATCAAGGTTTTTAAGCTGTGAACCACCGCCTGAAAGCATAATCCCGCGGTCAACTAAATCTGATGACAACTCTGGTGGTGCATTTTCCAATGCCGAACGAACAGCGTCGATAATAATTGCTATCGGCTCTGCAAGCGATTCAAAAACTTCTGCATCTGAAAGCTTGATCGTTTTTGGCACACCTGTTACCAAGTCGCGACCTTTAACTTCAATCTGACGTTGTTCGTCAGTAAGCATCGCGGTCCCAATGGTAATCTTAATAATTTCAGCAGTTCTTTCACCGATTAATAAATTATATTTTCGTTTAACATACTGAACAATTGCTCGGTCCATTTCATCGCCACCAACTCTAACAGACTTGCAATAGACAATATCTTTAAGAGAAATAATAGCAACTTCGGTTGTTCCACCACCAATATCAACAATCATATTTCCTGTTGGATCAGCAACGGGAAGACCCGCTCCAATAGCAGCAGCCATTGGTTCCATAATCGTGTGAACTTCGCGAGCACCTGCTTGTTTTGCAGAATCTTCAACCGCACGGCGTTCAACTTGTGTAATTCCTGATGGAACCCCAATAATCATACGTGGCCTTACTAATGCTTTGCGATCGTTATGCACTTCTCGAATAAAATAACGAAGCATACTTTCAGTAAGCTCAAAATTTGCAATAACCCCGTCACGCATTGGGCGACAGGCTGTAATACTCTCTGGAGTTTTACCAAGCATCTGTTTTGCTTTATCACCTGCAGCCAAAACATCATTGGTATTATATCGTACCGCAACAACTGATGGCTGATCGAGAACAATGCCACGATTTTTTACATAAATAACCGTGTTAGCTGTTCCTAAATCAATAGCCATGTCGTTTGAAAAAAAACTAAATAATCGCTTCACCGGCCAAAACTTCATCGGGTTCCCTATATCTTAATCTTAAAAATGAAACTCAGCACCTATTGATAACTGATGTGTTTTTGCTATACCATTTCCGCCAAATGGCATGTCATAACTAATATACAAATACGGATCCATAAACCACTTCTTCATCGCTTCTTTTGCATCGTAGGTCAATTGAAACGTCATGTACTGAGATCGCCATTTCGAAAGCTTTTTTTTGAAGGCAATAGTGCATGCATCTTTTTGTAAGTAGCTCTGTACTGTCATATCAACTCGTTTGTCGTTCCAGGAGTCTTGGTTATGGCGGAGATAAGTATATCGAACTTGAAAATGAAGTCCATCAGTTAGATTCTCTAATATAACATAAGGCGAAGCTTTAAAAGTAAAGCCTGGATCAATTTTAATTCGACCTATTAATGCACTAAAAATAGCTGGTTCTGTTGTAACAGGAATACGAAGCGTTCGTGTATGCTTTAATTGATCCATAAAGCCCAGAATCAATCCCACTTTCCAATCTTGTTTAAGTTCAAATTCTGACATAATATCAAAATACAAAGACCAATGACCGTTCCCCATAAACGAAACAGCTGATGGGTAATTAATATTTGAAAGAGTACCAGTTGGTGCAGTAACCCCAAAAAGAATATTAAAATCGATACTGCGCATTAATAACGCATGGTCAAATAAATAATTCCAGCGCACATGTGCGTCAAGATCACCAAGACCTGTCTTTGACCATTCGTTACCTTTAAAACCAATATCTTGATGTGTCTGACGACGAATCTGGTCAAGAACCAATACTTGTTGAGCTCTTGCCTCAGGCGTTAACCCGACGCTTTGAAAAAGAACGTCTGATAGTTGAGGCTTAAAAGCAAATCGACTCGCCGTATTTACATGCATAATCGGCAAAGAAGCCCCTACTGAAAAACCATATCGCTTTAAATCTTGTTCATAGCTGAGATATAAACCCTGCGATCTAACTTTGCCACTGACAGCAAACACTGCAGATTTGCCAGAATATTGATTAGATCCCGTAACTTCGTTAACTGGGTCGACAACTACCCCTTGAGCAGCTCTAACAACTTGCAAGCTATTAATAACGTCTTTCAGATCGTAAAATCCATTAAGCTCAGGAATCCCGCCATGACTTTTTCCTGGTACAAACGCCGTTGAAGCACTGGTATAAAAATATTCGGGATTTATATGAGAACGATTTTTAATAACGTAATTTGTTGTTTTTTCTAAAAACGGAAAATAGCGACTTGTATTATGACTTGCGCGCGCAATATTCAATGAGCACACGAAGCACACGACAAGAACAAGACAGTATATAATTTTTTTAATCTTCTGATGCATCATACGCTCACCATCCATCCCTTTTCTTATTTTTTTTCTTTTTTTTAAATTAATAAAAAAAATCCCAAATGCCTTTCTATTGCACATATTTAGTAGGTTTTGATCATACTTCAATTTCAGCTTTAGTCAAGAATCGTACGTGGGAATAAAAGTAATTACATAAGTACTAAGCGTCGCTTCGCTAAAAAACAAAAATCAGGTACATTACTTTGTTATATTATTACGATATATTCTTTAAAAAAATTATTTAAAAAATTTATAGCTTTATAGGTATTACATGAACAGCTCTCTTGTCTTTGTTGCAAATTGGAAAATGGGATTTTCGTTTAATCAAACGGTCGAGTTTGTAACAAATCACTATAAAGAACTCGCAACGCTATCGCGTAATCATCAGGTGATATTATGCCCGCTATCAATGGCACTGCCTGATAGTGATAATATACTCAAGGGTACAACAATTAGTCTTGGCGCCCAAGATTGTTCTAATTACGCTCATGGGGCATATACAGGACAAATATCTGCTGAAAGTATTAAGCAAGCGGGCGCACAGTTCTGTATAATAGGTCATAGTGAACGACGCAAATATAATAATGAAACAAACGAAATTATAGCCCAAAAACTTGTACAGTTATTAGATCAAGAGATTACGCCTATTATATGTATCGGCGAAACACTTGAACAGTTTAATAATAATCAGACGGTTCAGGTACTCGAAGAACAACTTGCAGCAATTTTTGAAATTATTCAGGAAAGAGAAACCCAAAACAAACTTTCTAAAAATAACAAATATATCTTTATAGCCTATGAGCCTGTTTGGTCAATTGGCACAGGATTAATCCCTAATCCCGAGAATCTTACCCTTATTTTTGCCCAACTTCATGAAAAAACCCAAAATAGCTCTTCTTCTATAGTATGGCGGCTCCTGTATGGCGGCAGCGTTAAGTCTGACAATGTGAAAAGTTTAGCTTTAATTCGCCATTTAGGTGGCTTTTTAATCGGTGGCGCAAGTTTAGACTTTCAAGAATTAAAAAAAATAGTAGAATGTAACGATGAGAGGATCTGTGGGTAGTCTCTATAATTACATATAATTTATATATAATTATAGAAAGACGTTTATACATGTTTTAAAAAACTTACTATAAGAGAGGCGAAATGATAACTCTTCTAACTATTTTATTCGTTATATTGTGTTTCTGCTTAGCAACGATTATTCTTCTGCAACAAGGCAAAGGTGACATGGGACTTGGCAGTATGGCTGGCGGCCAAATGCTCTTTGGTGGATCAGGTGGACAAACATTTTTTGAACGCGCAACATGGGTCATGGGAGCTATTTTTATCTTTGGATCATTAGGTCTTGCGATCTTAAAATCTAAAGAAGTTCGATCTTCCCGTCTTCAAGGTTCAACAAAAGTTGCCCATGCACCAAAAAGACCTATGACAGATCGTCTCAAGACTGTTGCGGGAGAAATGCCAATGCGTAAACCATTAACAGATAATACCCAGTCTTAACAAAAGATTAAGATACTATAATAAGAAACAAAAAAAGGGATCGAAGCGTGTTGATTCGATTTGCGAATTTTATTGGCAGTACCGTTTTGGACGGTTGCCATCATCTTGGCAGCATTGGAGTTTTTGCTCTTGATGCTCTATCAACGCTCTTTTCAACGCGCTTAAAATTCAGAAAAGTTTTGTTTCAAATGGGCTATATTGGCATAGAGTCGGTCAGTATTGTCATACTTGTTGGCACCGCTGTTGGAGCGGTTCTTGCGTTACAAAGTTATGTAGGTCTTGAACGGTTTGGTTCAACACAGTTTATTGGTCCTATCGTCTTCTTATCGATGACTCGAGAGTTCGGGCCTGTTTTTACGGCAATCATGGTCATTGGTCGAGCAGGTTCTGCAATGACTGCTGAGATTGGCAGTATGCGCATAACAGAACAAATTGATGCACTTCAAACACTTTCTATAAACGTCCAGCAATATTTAATCGTCCCTCGCATTGTTGCCAGTACATTAATACTCCCGTTTTTGGCAATTTTTTGTGCCGTTTTTGGGATTCTTGCTGGATATATTACATCGGTATATCTTTTAGGTATTAATCCTGAAACCTATATGGAAGCGGTCCGAACCCACGCAGAAGTTTCTGATATTATTAACGGACTATTAAAGGCTCTTATTTTTGGCTTTTTATTTTCGATCATTAGTACTTATAAAGGCTTTATAACCCGTGGTGGTGCAAAAGGTGTTGGGATTGCAACCACGCAAAGCGTTGTGTACGCTAACGTAACAATAGTTGTCGCTGATTATATCCTAACGTCATTGATGTTTGCAAAATGATACAATTAATAAATCTAAAAAAATCATTTGGCTCTAAAGTTATTACCAATGGACTTGATCTAACAATTGGTGATGGTGAATTTCTTGCCATTATTGGTAGGTCTGGCGAGGGCAAGTCAGTTCTTCTTAAACAAATTATTGGGTTATTAAAACCAGACTCTGGTAACGTTATTATCGACGACCAAGATATTACAAAACTAACAATCAAAGACGCAGCCCAAGTCTTTAAAAAATGTGGCTATGTTTTTCAATTTGCTGCACTGCTTGACTCGCTAACCGTACTTGAAAACGTCGGGATAACTCTTCTTGAAGACGGCGTAAGCCTTGAAAAAGTACGTCCACTTGTTGTTGAAAAACTTAGAACTGTTGGCTTGGGAGAAGACGTTCTTGATAAATTTCCTGATGAGCTTTCAGGCGGTATGAAAAAACGTGTTGGGTTAGCACGAACACTGATGCTAAGTCCAAAAATTTTGATTTATGACGAACCAACAACCGGTCTTGATCCAATTACCGTAAGACTTATTCATGAACTTATTAAACAAACGCATGATTCATCGCACGGCACAACAATTGTTATATCGCACGATATAGAAATATTTAAATTTGCTACCCATGTTGCAATGCTTCATGAAGGAAAAATTGTCTATACTGGACTGACAAAAGATATTTGGGAATGTAATAATCCATTTATTTATCAGTTCATTCGTGGCCTTTCTGATGGCCCTATCAAACAAATAGGTTTTGAAAACAGTCATACCCATAAATAGTATTTGACGCTCTTGATAACAAAAATTTTAAATTTTTAAAAAATAAAAGAAATAGAAATCTATGATATACAATCCGTTTATTCTCGTTATTGATGACGAACCCGCGATATTAGAAACACTCAAAGATTCACTTGAAGATGAAAATTTCCGAGTAGAAACACTGTCTGATGGTAATAAAGCACTTGATGTTATTGGCAAATTAGTACCAGATATTGTACTTCTTGATATTTTTATGCCGAATTGTAACGGTATAGAACTTTTAGCAAAAATAAAAAAAGAGTATCCGCAACAAAAAGTTATCATGATCTCTGGTTTTGGGAATATTTCAATCGCACTTGATGCAATAAAAAAGGGCGCGATTGATTTTATAGAAAAACCACTCAACTTTGATGACGTCCTGGCAAAACTTTTATTTTTAAAACAGGAACCACAAGAACCATTAGAACTTTTCGAAGAAGATTATGAACAATATGGTATCGTCGGGAAAAGTTATCTTTTTAAAGAGCTCATGTACCAAATCTCTCAGCTTTCAAAGCTCAAGTACCCTCTTTTAATATATGGCCCTACAGGTTCTGGCAAGTCTTTGCTTGCAAACTATATTCATAATAAATGTTATGAGCAAAACCAACAGGCGCATGAAAACTTTATAACTGTTAACTGTTCAACAATAAGTACAATCGAGCAAATTAACGAGAAACTTTTCAAAAAACCTGGGACTATATATTTAAAAAATATCGACCAGCTTTCTCTTATATCACAAAAAACCGTTCTTATGTATCTTGAATTAGCACAAGAATCGGGGATCCGAATTATTGCTGCATCAACGCGCCCATTATTTGATTGTCTTAAAGACGGCTCGTTTAACCCAACACTTTTTAATAAGCTTACTATTACACCACTTGAAATTAGCTCGCTTAATAAACGACGTTATGATATACCATTACTTGTCGATTATTATCTTAAAAAAGCTAATAATCTTTATAAAAAAAACGTACTCTTTTCAAACACAAGCTTACGATTATTGCGCAATCACAATTGGAAACGTAATATTACTGAACTCAAAGAACTGTTAGAACATTTAGTAGCTGTAACACAATCTGACCAAACAATTATCGATCATCAAACACTTCTTGATTCCCTTCATGAAAAAGAAATTACATTTATAGAAGAACAATCGTTTTTACGCTTCAAATCACTTGAAGAAGCTTCAGAAACTTTTGAACGAAATTTTTTACTCTATCTTTTGAAAAAAAATCGCTACGATATGCACCAAATTTCTGATAGATTAAATATCAAACTTCCACAATTGCAAGACAAAATGTTGGCGTTAAATATTGAATATAAAAACTGACGACAATATAAAAGATAAGAAATATCGTTGAGGAGAAAATCGTGGACGCTCTAACATCACAACCAATTATCGATAAAATTAAAGAAACAAGCCCTCTCTGGCAAGAATTAAAAAACGAGATCAAAAAAGTTATCGTTGGGCAAGATCATGTTATTGATCGTATTTTTATTGGTCTCTTGAGTAATGGTCACATTTTACTCGAAGGCGTCCCTGGTCTTGCAAAAACGACGTTAATTAAGTCTGTATCTCAAGCGCTTGGATTAAGCTTTCAACGTATTCAATTTACTCCTGATCTTTTACCTGCAGATCTTGTTGGAACGCTTGTGTATAATCCAAAATCCCAAGAGTTTCAAACAAAAAAAGGGCCTCTTTTTGCCAATTTAATTTTAGCAGACGAAATCAATCGCGCACCAGCAAAAGTCCAGTCTGCATTGCTTGAAGCTATGCAAGAACATCAAGTTACTATCGGCGATAATACGTTTAAGCTTGAAGAGCCATTTTTAGTTCTTGCAACACAAAACCCTATTGACCAAGAAGGTACCTATCGGTTACCTGAAGCACAAGTCGATAGATTTTTATTTAAGCTCTTAATGACCTACCCAAAAATCTCCGAAGAAAAAGAAATTATTACAAAAGCTTTTAATCCCCAAGAAATTCGCAAAGTAATAACACGCCAGGATATTGCATCAGCACAGGACTTAGTGAAACAAATCTATATCGACGAAAAAGTTATTGAATATATTTTATCAATTGTTTTTGCATCTCGCAGCCCAAAAGAATATAATTTGAATGACATCAGTAATTTAATTGAATACGGTGCGTCACCACGAGCAACACTAGCACTAACGTTTGCAGCTAAAGCACACGCGTTTTTAAAAAAACGACACTTTGTTATTCCTGATGATGTCAAAGCAATAGCAGCAGATACTTTACGCCATAGAATATTATTGACTTACGAAGCTGAAGCCGAAAATATAACGACCGATCTGATCATTCAGAAAATACTCCGTGTGATCCCAGCTCCTTAAATTCGGCGGTTTGCAACTTTCTCATGTTTTACTTGACAGGGAGAGTGATGCGAAAGTATCTTCGTAGTCTATAAAAAGGGAAATGTGACTATGAAGCATCAGTTATGGATTCTTAACAGTACTTTACTTGTCTTATTTTTGATAGCGATAGCTATTAACGATACGTTAAAAAAACAACCTCCGGTTTGGCGCCAACAACGGATTGTATTTGAAGAAAGCGAAAAAAAAAAAGACCCGGCTGCTGCCAATGCTTGGGAACGAATTTATCGTGAAGATATTTTTGATACATTTGTTGTGCCAGTTATAACACCGGTCAAACAAATGTTTACCACGCCAATTCCTGAAATTAAACCTGCGTTTATTATTCCTCCTCCAGAACCTAAAAAACAAGATTTTGTCGCTGCGCTTAATATTACACTTAAGGGTATTATTATTGCTGCTGACGAAAATAAAAACGTTGTTATGATCGCTGACGAAACAAACAAAGAAGGTATGTATCATCTTGGTGAAATGATCAAAGATGCACAAATTATTAAGATCGCTCGCGACCGCGTTGTACTCTTACGTGCAAACGGCCAACAAGATGTTTTCTTTTTACGTAAAGATGATAATCTTCAAGACCCTGCATCGCCTGACCGTTGGAAGCTTGCCGTAAAAAAACTTGATGATCAACATTATGATATAGACCCTCGTGAGTTTGGTAAAGAAGTTGAGACATTAGGTAACTTACTTGAACGAGCATCAGTAATTGGTACTGCGTATCACCAAGGACAACCTGTTGGTATTCGTCTGGGCGCACTTAATCCAAATGATGTTGGCGCTGCGCTTGGCTTACAACAACATGATATTATTAGCACGATAAATGGTCTCGCTGTCGCTGATTTAAATAATAGAATAAATATTTATAACAGCATTACGACTATGCCACTTGGCAGCTCTATTCAAGTATCGCTTCAACGCGCAGAAAAAAATGTTATGATGACATACAAGCTTGCTCAAATAGACAAACCTAAACGCTACACAACAATGCCTGGTATTAAAATTGCAGGGCAACCACAGCAAGAACTTGCAATGAGTAAAATGCAACAACGTGAAAAAGAGATTCGAGACTTTAATAAGACACATGATAGTTCACGTCAACAACAGACCGTTATGGATATTCGTAAACGATTACTTGAAAATTTACAAAATCGCATACGAAATTCCCGTACCAGATAGATAGTATAGATATGCTCGGGATAATAAATTAAAATAAATTTAAGAAAATAAAAGAATAAGAAGAAGAAGATGTTAGGAAGTAACTTATGAACTCAATGCGAATATTCATTCTGACGTTCTTTACATTTATTTTGCATGTTCACAGCATGGCGCAACAGATGCCTCCTGCAGATCTTAATCAAAATTCTGCGCAAAAGTTACCTGATCTTGCTGCTCCAATACAAGGATCAACCCAACAACCATCGTTCGCGTTTGCAGAACAACAACCAATGCAAAATCCTTTACCACAAGAAATTTTTCAACTTCCTGAACCTATCCCACTACCAACAGCTATACCAATTCCAACAGTACAACAAATAAATCAAGCTCCTGCGCTATCTTTACCTACTGTACAATCAGCAACACAAGTACCTATAACAATCCCATTACCAACAGCAAATCAACCAATACAAGTACCCGCAACACAAGTATTAGCGCCAACAGCACAGCAAATAACAACACAAGCGCCTGCAACGGTCACATTACCAACAGCACAGCAGGTAACTCAACAAGCTGTACAAACAAGCACAAATCAAATACCTGTGCCTCCAGTTGTAACAGCGCAAGCGTCAGATCAATTTGCAGGACAACTTGCAGCAGTTCAACAGCCTAATCAACAACAAAATCAAGCTGGACCACATCTACAACAAGAAGTAATCCAGCCAGTACAAGTTATACAGCAAGCACAACAGGCACAACCAACACAAACAACAGAACAAAAACAAACAGAACAAGCAGGACAACCAAAACCGCAAGGGGTTGTTCAGATTCCTGGCTTGCCTGCGCAGCAAGATGACGGTCCTAAAGAAATTTTTCTTAACTTTGAGAACACAGAGCTTTCAGGCTTTATTAACTACATGGCCGAAATTAAAAACTTAAATATTATTCCCGATGCAGCCCTTGAAGGCGCAAAAATTTCTTTAACTATTCGAGAGCCGTTATCAGTTGATGGTGCCTGGAATATTTTCTTAACCGTGCTTGAAATGGCAGGATTTAGTATTATCAAAATTGGCGAAGTCTACAAAATTATGCCAAAAGATAAAAAACTTAACCAACCACTTCCTGCATATATTAATGTTCCAGCTGACTCTTTACCTGATAGCGACGAAACTATTCGTTATGTCTTCTTCTTAACCAATCTTCAAGCAACAGATATCGAAGGATTACTAACAAGTATGCTCAGTACTCCTAACGTTGTTATTGCTCAAAAAGAAGTAAACGGTTTTATTATTACTGACAAATCGTACAACATAAAATCTGCCGTAAAATTAATTCAAGAACTTGATCAAATGGGTTTACCAGAAGACGTAACAGTCTTACGACTAAAAAATGCAAACGCAGCTGATGTTAAAACTACCCTTGATGCTCTGATCACAAAACCTGAGGGCAACCCGCTTGCGCGACTTCTTGGGCGACAAACCGAAAGCACGTCTACCTATTTTGCACCGACAACGCGGGTCATTGCAGAAGAGCGTACAAATTCTTTAATTCTTCTGGGTAAAAAAGATTCAACACAACGTATTATCGATTTTATCACAAAACATATTGATAACTCGTTACAAGCTGCAGAGTCTCCACTCTATATCTATGAATTACAATATTCAGACGCCTCACAAGTTGCAGATATTTTAACACAAGTTACCACGCCACCCGATTCAACTGCAGGGCAAGTAGCAAGCAAATACGGCGCCGTTCGAGGCGGCGTAAAATACTTTAAGGGCATAACATTTAAAGTCGATAAAGCTGGAAACAGGCTTGTTATTTCATGTCCTGACAAACAAGACTGGCGTCTACTTAAAAGAACAATAAAAGATCTTGATAAAGCGCAGCCGCAAGTAGCCGTTGAAACATTAATTGTCGTCGTAAGTGTTACCGATAATAAAGAACTCGGGGGAGCAATTCGCAACAAAAAACATGGCACCCTTGGAAACACTATTGATTTTCAGGCAGCGTCATCAGCTATTGCTGGTCCAGCATTAGAACAAAATGTGCCAGTAGATACAAAACCTATCAGTCTTTTGGGCAATATGTTTTCACAATTGGCCGCTGCACAAGGACAAACAGTATTATCATTTGGTAAAGATACAAACGTTTGGGCGGTTTTTAAAGCATTACAATCTCAAGTAAATACTTCGGTTTTATCGCAACCGTTCGTCACCATAGCAAATAAAACCGAAGCAAACGTCGTTGTTGGTTCTACAATTCGTGTGGTAGATTCACAATCTGGCACTGCTCAGGGCTTTAAAGATGCTGTTGCTAATACAAACCTCAAATTAGTTCCTCAAATTAACCCTGATGGCATTATTGGACTTGATATCACACTCACTATTGATTCGTTTACAGATTCTTCTGGAGATAATATAACCAATAAAAATTTAAAAACGAACGTTACGGTTGCCGATGGACAAGTTTTAGTACTTGGCGGATTTGTACAAACAACCGTCCAGGAAACCAAAACAAAAACCCCTATTCTTGGTGATATACCAATCATAGGTTGGTTTTTTAAAAATCAAACGCGGACATTAACCAAAGATTATACTTTTGTTTTTCTATCGCCAACAATTGTAAAACCACGCCAAACACCTGGCATCCAGTTATATACAAAAATGAAACTACACAAAGCTACTGACGAAATTGAAGACATCGTAGAAACCAAACGCGTCATGGACCCTATTCATAATTGGTTCTTTAATCCTGATAAAGAAAATTACTCACATAAAGTTATCGACTTTGCTAACGCTCGTTATCAGCCAACAACGGTCGATATTAAAAACGATTCTTACTATCGTTCACAAACACAACGTGAACAAGACGTTGAAGACTTAAAAGAAGCTGCAGAAGCAAAAGAAGCTCGTGAATTTTCGGAACACGCAGAGCAAGTTTCTTCGGTACGAGACGAAGCTAAAGAAGCTCTTAAACGAGAACAATCGATAAATTCTGAAATAAAACAAGAAAAAGCGCTTGCTCAAACACAACCACAAAATATACAAATTAAAAACGATATGACGCCAGCTCAAGCGCCCGTGCAAGAACCAGTACAAATACCAGCTCAGACAATGCAACAAGAAACACAACGAGAAACACAGCGCGAGCCTGCACAAATAATTAAAAATGACATGACACCTGAAATACCAACAACCCAACAAATACCAGAAATACAAACAGCTCAAGTAAATATTGGACAGGTAACAGATGACGAACTTGAACAACGCAGAGCGCAATTCAAAGCTATGATGAAACCGGCACAGACAATAAATCAAGATATAAACTCTGATATAAACAGAGAAAAACGACAAAATTTTAAAGATCTTATAACAAGCAAACCAGAACAACCATCGCAAAGCGAAGAAGCAATGTTTGCCGAAAAACGCAATAAACTTAAAGAGTTTTTAGCAGCTAATCCAACACTTGCAAGCAATAGCGCCCAACAATTAAAACAAGTAGCAGCAAAAGCTACGAAACAAATAAAGGCAAGCGCATGATAAAGCAAATTTTTTTACCTGAAAAAATTGGGCACCGTCGCATTTTATCTGAGCGTATCGTTGGATTAGGAATTCACGAAGACGCTGTTACGTTGGCATATGTTTATGCCTCCGGTAGCACGACAACTGTTGAACGATTACTGGTTGAACCCATAGAACCCGCTCAAGAAAGCCAAGAAGTCTCTCAAGAAAAATCTCAAGAAAAGTCTGATGATACACTTGTTGCTCGCTCAGCAAATGCTGTAAAAAAAATAATGTCGCAGATAAAAAAATATGACCAACTCAGAGTATCTATTCCTGCGTCATTAGTACTTTTTAAAGAGCTTGAAGTGCCATTTCTTGATAAAGAAAAAATTCGCATGGTACTCGATTATGAAATCGAATCGATGTTACCGTTTTCGCTTAACGAAGCAATTATTGATTTTATTATCACGAAACAAAATAAAGCCCTGGGGACATCTCAGATTCTTGTTGCCGTCATACGAAACAACGATTTACAGAGCGTTCTTGATATTTATACCCAAGCAGGATTCGAGCCTGACACCATCAGTATCGATTTGTTTTCTCTATACGGGCTGTATTTACAAATTCCTGAGTATCGTAATATTCCTCATGCCAGTGCTTTGATTGATCTTGAATCACATACAACACGAATTGCTTTTCTTAAAGATGGCGAACTTAGACTTACGCGCTATATCCCACGAGGATTTGCAAGTGTTTTTCGAGCAATCAGCGAAGAAACCGGCATGTCACTTGAACAGGTTACGCAAAAATTAGAAGCCCAAAGTATTACATCAATGCCTGATGATGCTTTCGGGAAATCAGTTCAAAAGCATGTTATTAACTTTTTAAACGATATTCAATTTACGCTTAACTCATTTAGTTTGAAATTAAACTACTATGACGGGGTTGGGAAAATTATTTTTGTCGGCCAAACAAACGTTATCAAAGACTTTATACCGTACTGTAATGATACGTTACAAATTTCATGCGAAGCATTTGATTGTAAGAAAATTTTTGAAAATAAAAAAATTAAAAACAAAGTTAAAGATTTTATTAACCACTGGAGCATCTATTCAGAAGCTCTTGGTACAGCGCTGCCACCAGAAGAACATGCAAGCTTTAATTTGCGCCGAAAATCATTTGAACTTCTTCACCATCGATTAATTATCAAACAACTTGTTACAGCGTCATGTATTGCCCTAGCGCTTGTGTCGATGATTGCAATACATGGTTATATGCAAATTAGTACGTTACAAGCTCATGCAAAAAGAATAGAAAACACTGAAGTTACCAAACTGAAAAAATCAGGAATTTTTCCTCGCGATAAATTTCCTAAAAAACCAACGCTTATAAACGTTGTCCGCGAAGCTGAAAGACAAATAAAAGACACACTAGAAATGTGGGAACCATTTGCCCAAAAACGTGTGGGACCGTTAGAGATTTTATCTGAACTCACCAGAATTATTAATAAAAAACAATACGATACAATAATTAATTCAGTTGATATTAAAGGCGGCAAAGAAAAAAATGTGCTGATTGAAGTCGATGGATATTTTAAATCGAAAACGGGCGATAGCCATTTCACGTACTTCACTGAATTTGAATCACGATTTAAAGAATCATCGCTTTTTAAACTGGAAGAGGTCAATCCTACCCCAGCAGAAGAAAAAGGCGTTAAATTTTCAATCCGATTAACCCTCAGAGAAAATGAGAAATAATCTTATGGAATTTCTTATAAAAATTGCCCGCTTTGTACAAAATCTGAATAAAAAACAGTTTGAACAGTACCTGATCGCCACAATTGTTGGGATCATAATTTTAATCGCTGCTATTTTGTATTATGTTTACAATACAAGCTCTGCACTTCTTATACATATTAAACAACTTGAAACTCTTGCAAAAAAATCTGCTCATATTTTGAGCGATAATCAACGCGTACAACAACAAGAAGAACGCTTTAAGCAGATGCTTGAAAAAAATCCTGATTTTAGATTAAACAGTTTTTTTGAACAGTTTTGCAGGGACATGAATATTACACCAGAAGTAGGATGGTCTGATCATTCTGAACAAATTAATGATAAAATGGATGAGATATCAATCCCGGCAACGTTTAAAAACCAAACAACTGAAACATTGGTAAAATTTCTGGAAAATTTAGACCAAAAAGAGATGGTATATACTAAAGAGTTGCGTATACGCTCAGAAGCAAATAAAAAAATAACATTTGATATTTCGATAGCAACTAACCGGTATAAAACAGAACTTGATTAGAAAAATTATGGGTACACCCCTCGAGACGTCGCTGCGCGACCCTCGAGGCGACGTATTAAATTTTTAAGAGAAAATTTAGAAAAATAAGAAGAAAAAGATGGGACCTATGTATGCTTAAGCTTTTTATTAACATTTTTTTCATGCTTGTTGTAAGCATTTGTTCATCGCTGTCAGCTCAAGACCAAGCGGCACAAATGTTGATGCCCAATGTTTCGATGGTAAGTACGCAACAGCCACAACAATTATTAAATCAACAAACAACATCACCCGCACAAAATTTACAAAGCACACAACAAATAACTCCTACGCAAGTTTCTTCTGTAAATCAAAACTCTCTCAATCAAAATTCTCAAGCACAAGTAGTACAAAACTCTCAGGCACTAGTCGATCATAATCTAGGCGATATAAGTAATATCGTCGCCACTGACCATGCTCTTGACCAACAAGCGTTTGACCAACACACAGATCAAGCAAAAACACAGTCTTCTCTACAACAGGCCCAAGCACAAGTCCAAGTACCAACTCAAACAGTACCGACAACACCTATAACAACTCAAGTATCTACAGTACCTCAAACACCTGCAGCTCCAATTTTTCCTGGAGCACAAACCGAAAAAATTACCCAAATACCTGAAGATAAACAAGACAAAAACGCAAAAGAAAAAGAAGAAGCAAATATTTATCTTAACTTTGAAAACGTTTCTCTTGGCAGCGTATTAAACTATTTAGCTGAACAAAAAAATATTAACATATTGCCCATTAAAGAACTTGACGATACTAAAGTAAGTCTTACAACAAGAACTCCTCTCACGTTAACACGTGCCTGGAATATTTTACTCACGTTACTCGAGATAAATAACTTAAGTATTATCAAAGTCGGCAATCTTTACCGTGTTGTTTCAAGTAAAGATAATGGGCAACAACCGTTACCAACGTACTCATCTGCATCTGGCACAGAACCTGAAGATCTTCCCGATAGCGATTTAGTTGTTCGCTACGTCTATTTTTTCAAGAATATCAAAACAGATATGGCTCACGGAATTCTTGGAAAAATGATTGACGATGCTGGTATTATCGAAAATAAAGATTTAAATGCCTGTATTATTAAAGAACGCTGTTTGAATATTAAAGCAGCGATGAAAGTAGTTAAAGCGCTTGATATGGGTGGCCTGCGAGAAGAAATAGCAATCATTGCTTTGAAATGGGCAAATGCTCAAACTGTCGAACAGCTTTTTAAGGACATTTCAGGATCAGACACTGAAGACAAAACAATACGATTTCTTGGACCAACTGCACAAAAAGAGAAAACTTATTTTTCTTCTGCAACAAAAATTATTTCTGATCCTATCAAAAATAATTTAGTACTTTTGGGAACATCAAAAAATATTGCCCGTGTCAAAAATTTTATTTATAAATACATCGATGTTCCTATTGGAGACGCTGAATCACGACTTCATGTTAAAGAAATTCGTTACGCAAAAGCTGAAGATTTGCAACCCATTCTTACCGATATTATCAAACCACCCAAGGGTACCGCAGACAAAGCTGTTGTTTCTGAAGGCGGCTATAGGGTTTTTGAAGATGTTATCATCGCAGCAGAAACTGCCGATGTAGGAACTAACGCTACAGCTCGGGCAGGTGGCAATCGCTTAATCATTGCCTGTAACCGTGATGATTGGAAACGACTTGAAGAATTTATTGAAAAACTCGACAAACCACAACCTCAAATCGCCATTGAGGTCATGGTTATCAATGTACAAGCAAACTTAAATAGACAACTTGGAGCCCAACAATTTTTACTCAAAGGCAAAGCGCCTGGTCTTGGTATTAACAGTGGTCAAGCTGGTCTTGAATTCAGAAATCTCAGCTCAGGAACAGGCGTACCTCAAACTGACGTAAAAGCTCCTAAGGCAACAAGTTACGTCGATCTTGCTAATGACTCACTATTTCCTAGCGCGGCCGACTCAACGTGGGTTTCGTTCGGTCGAGCAACACAAGTAGGCCAAAATCGAGATGAGACGGACAATATATGGGGTATTATTCAAAGCATTTACAACCTTAAGAACTCACACGTTATTTCACAACCATTTCTTGTCGCCAATAACTACCAAGAATGTACCGTAAATGTTGGTGAAACGAAGCTTATTCCTGGCCCACTGGAATCTGGTACGGTAAACTTACAACCAAAGGTCGTTAATATTACTAAACCCATAAAAAATCAAATTACTTTAACCCCCTACATAAATTCAACGGGAAACGTCGATCTCAAAATTGAAGTTATACTTCAGTCATTTACCGGCACAAGCGGAGAAGATACCAATACAGCCACGGTAAACACACGCGCAAGCATGGCTTCTGGAGAAGTCCTTGTGTTGGGCGGTTTCACCGAAAGTGATCTTACCGATACAACGTATGAAACTCCTATTCTCAGCAAGATCCCACTATTGGGGATGTTCTTTAAATCTAAACAGAAACAAAAATCAGACTCAAATCTTTATATTTTCATCAGGCCAAGCATTATCAAACCACGTTTTGAAGGCAATCCTGATGAATACACGCAACTTAAACTTGATTATTCAAAATATCAGCTCGTTAAAAATGATACGTACGCACGAGATAATGACCCAATTCAGCGTTGGTTTTTCAAACCATCACACCAAAGTGTTAAACAAAAACTATCTGACGCTCAGCGTGGAGTCTTTAGACCAATTGATGACTTTGCATACGGTAAAGAACGTCCAATGGCGGTGAATATGCAAGAAGATCCATACTTTAAAGTTTCAGAATCGATTGCAAAATTTAAACAGCGACGAGAAGCTACGCAAAGCAGAAAACATAGTTAGCATAAGCGTCACTTCTTTGATGGGTCATACGAAACCGATTGGTCACAATCAATACAATAACGCCTAATGCGCTCAGCTGCATCTTGAATATCATCGGTGACAGCGATAATATTTTCATCACCTGCAGTAATTAAACCGTTGGGTAATGCTCGTGAATAAATCCAGTCGATTAATGGTGCCCAATACTCTTTATTAATTAAAATAATAGGCACTTTAGCCATACGGTTACATTGCACGAGTGTTACAATTTCAAAGAGCTCATCAAGCGTTCCAAAGCCTCCAGGAAAAATAACAAAGCCTACAGAATAACGAACAAGAAGCCATTTTCGTGCAAAAAAATGATTTAAGACAATATTTTCTTGTACATACGGATTGGCCATTTCTTTATTTAATCGAATTAAGCTAATACCAGCAGAAACAAATACCGGGCATTTTTTAGCACCATCAGTAACTTTACATGAACGTAAAAATTCAATTGCACCTAAATTTGCAGCTTCCATAATACCGGGGCCTCCACCCGTAATAATAGAAAAGCCATGCGATGCTAATATTCGTGCAAGCTCACTTGCTTGTTGTGCATGCATACTGTCGGGCGATATTCGAGAGCCACCAAATATCGTAATAGCTGGATGCGGTAATTTTGTGAGTCTCCACATCCCCCAGAGTAATTTGATATTTGTTTTGAAAAGACTTTCAAGAAATTTAAAATATTCGCGTAATCTTCTGAACATAATAACCCCTATAACAATTTTTTTGCCGTCTCATCCGTCTTCGCTTTTAGCTTCGACGTGATTTCGCTGATAACCAATGTTTACTATAATAACTTCTTTGCCGTCTCAACATCCAGATCATCAACGACAATTGCTGATATTGCATCGCAAAATTTCAGCGCTTGAGCTAATGTTCGTTGATGTACATTACGACCAATTGCAACACCACGCGTGCCACCAATATGAATCTGATGATACAAATCGTTCAAAAAAATTTCTTCGCTCGTAAAAGAACCCCCTGAACAAATCACACCCGTTCTCCCTGCTGCAACAGTTGCTCGCTTAAGCAATTGTGCACTTTCAAAACCGCCCGCCGCATGCGGCGCATTAATTTTCACAAAGTCTGCACCAAGACAGACAGCAACCCCAGCAGCACCTGCTATAAGGTTTGCATCTCGTTCGTCTGTTACTGCTTTGCCTCGCGGATAAATCCAGAGCATTCCGAGTAAGCCATACTTATGAGCCTGGTACATTGCTTGAGCAGCTTGCGATATCATTTGGGCTTCGTATTTACTCCCAAGATATAACGTGTACCCAACGCCAACAATATCAAGCCCGCTATTATTTTTAAACTCAGCTACCTGATCTATCGACGTAATATTTAAGCTTATTGGATCTTCATAATCGGGCGTTACCAGATTGCTTTTTGCATTTAGCTTCACAACATAGCGTATATTTTTATAGTCGTTACCATAGTGCGAAATTAATCCAAGCTGCGTTGCAAACGCACCAACTTTTGCCTGGCATGCTATTTCAAATAAATGTCTCGGGTCAGCAGACTCTTCAGGTATCCCATCGCCATAAAAATCGCTATTTAAGTGTTCGATTTTTTGGTCGCCTGCAAAAAGAAACAATCGTCCTGAGTTATACGTCGATCGTAAATAATTTTCTCGATACGCTTCGTGATAACTCGCGGGCACCGTTAATGGGATATGCACACTCAGACTATCGACAATTTTGTTTGCTCTATTTTCCATAGTTTATAACCTCTGTTAATAATTTTTTTGCTATATCTATCTTTTAGAGCATAAAAAAAATTATCGTGTGAAGTCAGCAGTTTTCATACTTAGGGGTAATATAATGACTATAAATATCTTGCTCAAAAGAATAACCGTACTTGTTTTTTTTGGTGCAAATTTGGTTCAGCAAACGTCAGGAATGATCAAGAAGACTGCCAAATCACGTTTTCCAGATATTGCACTGAGATCACCAAGAGCTGTCCCCAAGAATGGGAAGCAAACAAAAAAACAAGAAATAGAATTGCCTAAAATTTACAATTATTTCAATCGTACAAATATTAGAAAAGCAATTCTTGATCCTCATACAAATCAAGAAACTAAAGTACTTCTTTTAAAGTATCTCATAGAAACAGGAGAATTAGAGCCTGAAAGAGAACGTTGGATCAGATACTTGAATTCCATCGTTTTTTGAAAATAACGATACCCAGAAAACATCGAATCTTAGGGCTTCACGTGCTGGCATGTGAAGCCCTTTTTAAACAAAATTATTTCTTGGGCAACCTGATGGGCTAGAATATTTAAAGAAGAATACGCCGCTGCAACTATTTGATCTTGAGAATTTGGTATGTATTCATCAAATTTATAGGCCTTCAGTTCCTGAAGCACATACTCATCTGGATCATTGGTGATAGAACGAACAAAGACACCCAGACAATTAAGCCCATTTTTAGCACCATAAGATATACAAGCTTCTTTAAGAGCAAGTGCATATTCAGGATCTGAAACAAGATAAAAATCTTGTGAAATAAACGGTTTTACTTTAAGAATAAAATCTTCTTGATATGTACCATCATGACTCGCTTGTACCAAATTTATCGTAACACTCGCAAACAGTTCTTTATGTTTTTCAAGCGACTTTTTAACACAATCTTCTAATGCTTGGTTGCCAGAAATAAAAAAGACTCGATTACACCGATAGCCCTCTTCTAAAAATTTCTTATAACTATGTATGCGCTTTTCAAGTGATCGATCAAAGCCAGAAAAAATGAGTACGTCTGCTCTCTTTTTTTCTATAGGATCTTGTGTATTAAACATCGCATAACTCCCTCTAACGAGCTGCGTAATTTTTTGCGCTTGGTCACTGGTAAGCACATAGAAACACTTTCCACCACGACGATAAAAGTCACGATTCTCTTGATAAAAAATTTTCAAGAAATTATGAATGTTAATAATATGATGAGCAGGCAAATTGCTATTACTTTCTTGATATACCGAAAGATCAATTTCTAACGCTTTTATAACATCAGCAACAAGCCCCTGAGCAAGGCCCTGTTCATTAATATATTGAAGCTGAGCTGTTATCCTCATGCTGAAGAAAGTGATAAAAACTATGATTAAAAATAAAAATTTATTTTTTTGAATTATCATATCTTTCTTTCTTTTTAATAAATTCGGGTAATTTTTTTATAGAGGCTTATGTTATATTATCCATGATATTAAAAAAAATAACGAAAGATCTTTGTATGAAAATGCGAATATTTAAACAAAATAAACTATGGCGTGATAAAGCTATAGAACTTCTAGAGCAGATGGGCTCAAAAATTCATTGGACCCGTCTTGATGATGCGCAATACGATGCACAGCTGCGCTTAAAAATGTTAGAAGAGTCGCAAGAAGTTTGTGATGCAAAATCACGTGATGAACTCGTTGGTGAACTTGCAGATGTTTTAGAAGTAATGCAATCACTCTGTAAAGTAAATAACATATCGTGGTATGACGTTATAGATGCACAAGATAAAAAACGTCTTAGTAGAGGCGGCTTTGATGAGCGAATGTTTGTAACAAACGCTGAGCACCCAGAGGGCAGCTTTGGCGAAAAATATTGCCTTAAAAGTCCCGAAAAATATCCTGAAGTTCTGTAATTCAAGAGATAAAAACTTTAACGACTCGCAGTTCTTGCCAGCCCCCTAGAACTTAATAACGGGGAAGCACCAGTACCCGCTGCAACTGGTGATTCAAACGAAATCTGGATCAAACGAAAACCAATTTCGACGCGATAATATGAGACAAGACATTGTTAAAAAAACCAGGTTATTCTTTTAGGCTACTTTTAATCCATGCTTCAACTCCAGCAGATGCATGAGTGATTGGATGTGCAATCAGAACAAATGTTTCGTAGCTGTGTAGTTTTTTTACCACCTGTTCTATCGCTGAAAACTTGTCTTCTATTGAATCCATAATCAGCAGAATTTCAGTTGCCGAGTCAATTTTATGTTGCCATGTAAACATTGAATTTACGGGTGTTTGTTTAACACAAGCAACAAGTTTTTTACTCAGCAAATCTCGAGCAATTGTTTCTGCTTCTTGTTGATGTGCACAAGTGAGAAAGAGTGTGATTAATTTCATGAATCAGCTCAATTTTTAATAGCTTTAGTTTGACGATAAAATCTTGACCGTAGATAGATGATAAACTACTAAGAATACTTGTATATATAATTCTGTAATTCAAGAGATCAAAACAAGTTCCCAGAAAAATTTCTGGGAACTTGTTTTGATTTTTATTTTAATAACACATTTATTTAAAAACTTTAAAGACTCTCTGCTCCTGCCAGCCCCCTAGAACTTAATAACGGAGAAGCACCCGCTAATCCCTGTGCCCGTGATGACCGTAAATAACGAGGAACCGGTGCAGCTGGTGATTCAGTAGAGAGACGTCTTGAGCGCGGTACAGGGGAACTGTTTGGTGAAGAGCCTGGAGAAGTCGTTGGTGAGTTATAACTCACCATTCTTTCTAAGTCACCACCACTACTCGCCCTCCTGAGGTGCTTAGAGCCGCGTTCTCCAAGTATACATTTCGTAATAACATCTCGGATATGATCTGAAAAAGTATCAAACAGTGCACGTTCTCTCGGACTAAATTCTAAAGACCCTTGCAACGCTATCTGTAGCAAAAGAATTCTCTGATCTCTATTCAGACTTTTTGCAACCTGTTCAATGATAAGATCAACATCAAAACCTACAATTGTTTTTTTATCTTTGCCAACCAAGGCAATACAACCAGGTCTCAAAACTTTCGCCTTAAATCCTGCCACAACACCAGCAGACCTCGTGAATGCATAGTCAGCACTTGCACATCGTGTTAGAGTAAGCCCAAGAAAATCTGCGTGTGGAACGCCATGAGCACGGGATTTGTCTAATGGCATCAAACCAGCTGCAAAATCATCAATCCCCGTAATACCATCACACGCCCAAAACATCCCTCGCCCTAAAGCTTGTGCTGATACAAGCCTTACTAGTTCTCTAGAACGTACAAGTTGGCCTATTTCATGATCATAACGCCAAAACTCGTTATTACCGTCTTTAAAACAAACATAAATACCCCCATCACCTGCAACAACCGAAGCGATACGCTCGCCTGTTACTTCGGTATGATATATTACTCTTGTTCTCCATTCTAAAACTCTTACTTTACCATCAAGCGATGCTATGACAACACGGTCTGTATCAATAGGTGTTATAGCTGTAATAGGGCTCCCATAATTTTCAATATCATAAGATCTAGGTTCTTTCCAATTAAACCCATAGAGTTTCCCATCGCAACAGCCATAAAGTATAGTCTCAGGACTAACGCTACCAATTGCTGTAATAGCATTTGCCTCGCCTGCATTGCAAAAAGATGCTACAGGCTTACCTGTCTGCAAATCCCATACAACCAAATTCCCACCACCATCAGCAGAAGCAACGTGCTTCGCATCAATACTTGTAAAACAAGTAACCCAAGCATCATGCGTTTGTAATATTCTGGCCGTAGGCTCTGTTACTGAAAGCCTAAATAAAAGTCTGATCAGCTTATCTCTGAGTAATCCTGGAGAAAATAAGTATTCTATAATAATACTGTCTATTACCGGACGAGGCAAAATAGCCGTATCACTCGATATAACCATACCCCTCACGTCATCTGTGATCTGTGCAATATCTTGGTCGAGCATTGCGTCCATCATTGCTCTTGCTTCTTCGCCTAATTCACGATGCACAGCAAGGGGCTTAGACTCATTTTCACCACTTGTAGTCGGAGACACCATAGCACCAAGATTCATACAAATACCATACAGCAATACAACAAGTACAAATTTCATTTTCATAACAAACTCCGCATCTTAATTTTTAGATATTTTAAACAAAAAGTGCCCTGAAAATCTACTTTCAGGGCACTTTTTATATTTTATACGTATAAAATTATTATACGTATAAAATTATTATATGTATAAAATTATTATATGTATAAAATTATTCACTTCTTGCTGCAGTTACTTTTATTTCAAGAACAGCATTTGATGGAAGTTTTCCAGCTTGAAAACATATGCGAACGGGCAAAACGTCTACGTTCTGGTTCTTAAGATATAAGCCATAACTTTCGTTAATTGCTATGACATCATTAAGATCGCGTACTAAGATCATAACATCAACAACGTCATTCCAACTCATCTCAGCTTCTTGTAAAAATACAGCAACATAATTCATAACAACTGTTGTAGCTTAACCTGGATCTTCAACAAGTTCATGCGACTGAAGTTTTGGTAAGATGCCAGCGATATATAATGTTTGATCGTTCGATTTTGATGTTAATAAAATAGCTTGCGAATACGCTGCTACGCCTGCAGGAACACGTAATGACGAAATCTTTTTTTTACCCGCAAAAACCGTTGAACTCGTGCATAATCCTAAAGCAAAAAAACTATACAATATAGATTTGATAGCATAATAACCCCTAACTATTTACGGTCAGACAAAGAAAAATAAGTCTGAGGGATCTTCCTCCTGCATATAAAAAAAATCAACTACTAAAGACGATCACACATACGTCATAAATTTCTTTTTTCTTATTTCTTGTTTCTTGAAAACTACTTTATGATAATAGTACTATCATGACGTAATTATGACATCATAATTACGTCAAAGAGACATGTGAAAAAGTAAGAAGTAAAAAAGAAATAAGTAATAGGAGAGCATGTAATGATTTTAACCGTTGGTGGTATTAAAGGGGGCTGCGGCAAGAGCCTGATTTCAACAAATCTTACGGTCATTCGATCGTTAATTTCTGGTCAAAGAGTTTTATTGGTCGATGCTGATGAACAAGGCACAGCAGGAGATTGGACTGACCATCGAACTGGTCTAGGCGTTACAACGCCATGGACTACAATACGATTAAAAGCAAATGCCGTTAGAACCGAAGTTTTAAAGTTATCAAAAAACTATGACGATATTATTATCGACTGCGGCGGACGCGATACAGCAAGCTTACGTGCTGCGCTGACCGTATCAGACGTTTTTTTGGTCCCGTTTCAGCCTAAATCGTTTGATATTTGGACAACAACGAAAGTTTCAGCACTTGTCGAAGAAGCTAAAAGCTTAAACGATAAATTAATTTCGTATGCTTTTATAAACTGTGGCTGTTCTCGTGGTACAGACAACGAAGATGCTAAAAATATTCTTTCTAAGTCTGATGGCTTGCAAATGCTCCCCGTTGTTGTCGGCATGCGAAAGGCTTTTTCTAACGCTACTGCAGAGGGTCTTGGCGTTGTTGAAATGTCAACTGATCCTAAAGCAATTAGCGAGATAAAAGCTTTGCATTCAGCTGTTTTTGGAGAATAAATAAATTATAAAAAGGGTCGATCATGGCAGTAAAAAGTTTGCTTATACCAGCAAAACAAAAACAAGTTAAAGTCCAAGAAGAAAAAGTTCAAAAATTCATCGCTCAGGGCGGCGGCGTAGCAACCGATTTTGATACGATAAGTACAACAGAAAACAGCGATGATCATCGCTTAACATTAAGAATTCCTAAATGGTTGCTCGATAAAGTTGATGCCAAAAGAAAGCAACGCATCGGGACGATATCACGTAACTTATGGATACTTGAGCTTATCGATAAAGCAACACAAAAGTAACAGCTTTGCAAAAAAATATTCTCACGAATTGTTTAAAATTCCTGAAAAAACTTCTTGTGCTCCGGCCTGTAAAAAAACATGCTCGTTATCATCAACCCACGATATCACTGAGCCACCGAGCATAAGAAGTTCAATTTTTTGGTTTGGGATAATTTTTTTGAGTTTATAAAGTAGTCCTGTAATTGCAGCAGCGCCTGAACTACAGGCTTGTGTTATTCCACAACCACGCTCATAGACAAGAACGTTATAACGCTGGTAACCATCGCTGTTTTTTTCAGGATTTTTAACAGGCTCTTGCCACACAAATTCGATATTACTTTTATTTGGAAAAATCTCGTGCGATTCTAGTAAATTTCCAAACTTTGTTAACCAATCAAGATTTGTTTCTTTAAAAATAACAAAATGCGGGTTACCAACAGACACAACATGACCGTAAAAAGTTTTTTGATTTTCTGTAATTATCGAAAGAGTCTTTTCACCGTGATATTCTATTGAGCCAATATTATTTGTTATGAGTAAGTTCCTGTCCCGTTCGATAACACACTCGATTGTTCGCTTGCCAAGTTTGATAAAAAATTTTTCTGGGAATTTATGTTTAATAACGAGATAGTGCGTTACACAACGTAGACCATTTAAACAGGTCTCTGCTTGTGTACCATCAGCGTTAAAGATTAACATCTCGGGGATATTATCCTGCGTATTTTTTTTAAGAATTAAAACCCCATCAGCACCAACACCAATGTTTCTATCGCAAATCGTGCGCACAAAAGACGCCCATGTAAGGGCGTCTAATTGTTGCATAACCGAATCTTGTGATGCTTGATACCAATCAAACAAGATAAAATTATTACCAAGCGATTGATACTTAATAAATTTTTCTAGCATTACATTAACCTGCAAATTTTATAGGCGCTCGTCCTGAGGAAGGCCGTAGGCCTGTCTCGACCTGTCCTCCGTAGCTTGCCAAGCATGAAAGCCTGGATAAGCGTAGGGGGAAGGATCCCCGTAGGGGACGCAAAATATATCAAATCTCGATACTTGCAACAGACGCCTGTTTCTGGTTCTGATTATGATAGATAATTTGCCCAAGCGTTGGCGAGTTCATAAATACTTTATTTAAGTATGCACGCCCAGAGTCAGCAAGTATGACAACAAGCACGTCTGTTTCTTTAAGTTTTTTTGCATACTCAAGCGCGACATGCATAACAGCGCCACTGCTAATACCAACCATGATACCATGATCTTTAGCAAGTACACGAGTCATGGCAAACGCAGCTTCGTCAGATATTGGTAAAATTTCGTCAATAACAGATTGATTAAATGTCTCAGAAATCACGTCGATACCAAGACCTTCGACGTTATACGCTTTGGGCTCAGGGCTTGAATACATAGAGGTTGCAGCGTCAACACCAATAATTTTAACATCAGGATTTTGTTCTTTTAGATATTTACCAACCCCTGAAATAGTCCCACAGCTCCCAGCTCCGGTAATAAAATGCGTTATCGTGCCCGCTGTTTGTTGCCAAATTTCAGGACCAGTCGTTGCATAATGAGAGTCTGCGTTAAGCTTATTAAAATACTGGTTAGGCATAAAAGCACCCGGTATCGTATGAGCAAACTTTTCAGCAAGCGTATGATAATTACGAGGGTCGTCATGCGAATCGGTATTTGGGCATACATGAACTTCAGCACCATATGAACGCAAAATAGCGATCTTTTCGACAGCTGTACGGTCAGGTACGGTAATAATAACGCGATAGCCTTTCATCTTGCCAATCATAGCAAGCGCTATACCCTGGTTACCTGAAGATGCTTCAACAATTGTTCCACCAGTAGTAAGCTTACCAGTACGTTCAGCCTCTTCAACCATAAAGAGCGCACTACGATCTTTAACGCTACCGCCAGGGTTTAAAAATTCTAGTTTTGCTAAAAGTGTCGGTACAGTACCAAATTCTAAACGAGCAATGGGCGTATTTCCAATTAATTGCAATAATGTCTTATAGTTATTTCTTTTTGTCATTAAAAGACCTTTTTATATCTCACCTACAAACAATATCAAAATTATATGCGGCATCATTGTAGAACTTTTTTTTCTTTCTTTCTATAATAATCTTTTTTCTCATCTTTATTACTGTAGAATATTATAGTGTGATTAGTTAAGAGTTTATTATAAAGGGCTTTTTGATTATGAATTTTTTAAAGGCTCAAGACATTAATCCTGATATAATAAAAGACTGTCTTGCTCTCGTTATATCATGCGAAAAAGTATCACAGACTTTCGACAGCGTTGAAACTCCCTATTCATGGGAAGGTCGAAGCACACAGGATTGTTTTACTCCTAGAGATTTTGATACAAGACATGTAAGCATCCCAAAATATTTACATGGCCCTCGCCCAGAATATATAAACTTATAAAAAATATTCGAGTTCACCTTACGATTGCGCTATGATTACCCTAACAATAACCAAGAAAGGGCCAAAATATGATATCTCAAGAAAAAATCGATGAAGTAAAAAGACGGCTGGTTGAAGTTTATAACCCCATCGCAATTTATATTTTTGGTTCTTATGCCTGGGGCAAGCCTCATGATGATAGTGATCTGGATCTATTGGTAGTAGTAGAAAGCTCTACAGAGCGACCACTAAAACGACCAATTCCTGGAGGAAAAGCCTTATGGGGCCTCATGATTCCTACAGATCTTCTCGTCTACACAAAAGAAGAATTTGAATCACGATTGACCGATGATACAACGCTGCCTTATCGAGTAAAAAAAGACGGGAAAGTTTTATATGCCAGGACTTAAAGATTGGCTAGCTAAAGCATCTGGTGATTTAAAAGCAGCAAAAATATTATCTTGCGATACTGACCTTTTGGATATTGCTGCCTATCTTACCCAACAATGCGCAGAAAAAGCTCTTAAAGCTTATCTCGTTTTTTGTCATCAAGTAATTCCAAAAACGCATAATCTAAAATTTCTTGTGGAGCAATGCTCAAAAAGAGATTCGGCATTCCAACAACTTCTTAATGACGCGCTGACATTAGATCCTTACGGGTCCTATTCACGATACCCTGATGATCGATTTTCTATCAATCAAGAAGAAATTAAAGAGGCTATTGATAAAGCAACAAAAATTTTAAGCTTCGTTAATAAAAAAATTAATGAACCAAAAAATCCAACACAAAAATTATTTGAAAAAAATTAAGGAATTTTGATTATGGTTTTTTTAATATTAATAAGTTTTTTCTTACTCAATTTGAACTCCGATACGCTTATTGCACAGTATCCTGATAGCCCACCGACAAAATCTGTTCTTTTTACTGCGCATGAAGTTATTGACATGGTTAATGCTCTTGAATCAGACAACGAAAAAACGGTACAAGCATTCTTAGACCGTGGCTTTGATGTTAACAATCCCATTCAAAACTATTGCGTACCGTTACTTGCAGCTGTAAGTACTAGCAGTCGTAAAACATGTGATCTTATTCTTAAGCACCCACAATTCAAGGGTATTACATTTTCCAAAGATGCTATTTTGTGGCAAGCCGCAAAGTACGGCTTTGAGGACATAGTTTTTAAATGTCTTCGGGCTGGCGCAAATATTAATGTTAAAGAATATGAATCTAAAACCCCCTTGCTTCTTGCTATTGAGAATGGACACAGAAAGGTCTGCTTCGCAATCTTGCAAGAAGCACGTGCCACGGGCAAGTTGCTTGAGGTTCTTTCAGAGAAAAATGCTGATGGTAAAAGGGCTCATGATATAAACCCAGAGATGATGAATGAATGCCTTGATCTTATTGAGATGAAGATTCACCACTCTTCAATCTTGAGGTACCGTGATCCCATGGGAGAGATGAGGATTGGTACTCATTTTTTACTAAAGCGTATTTATTAACATGCCTACTTTCAAAGACGGGCAACTATTACAATATTTGTTAAGAAAAAAGCTCCACGTAATCCAACACATAAACTATTTGAAACTTAAGGATCAATTATGACCGTTCGAGTTCGTTTTGCACCCTCTCCAACCGGCTTTATGCACCTCGGCAACGTGCGAGCTGCAGTATTAAACTATTTATTTGCTCGTCAAAGTAACGGGAAATTTATACTTCGCATAGAAGACACAGACGCAAATAGAAACCTTGAAGAAGCAAAAGTGAGAATTATTCAAGATCTAAAATGGCTCAAAGTCTCTTATCAAGAAGGCCCTTTGGTTGGCGGCAATTTTGGCCCCTACTCACAATCGGAACGAACGGAAATTTATACCAAATACTTGAACGAACTTGTCACAACACAGAAAATTTATCGATGCTTTTGTTTAGCTGATCTGCTTGAAGACAAACGTAAAAAACAGTTAGCTGCTGGGCAGCCCCCTCGTTATGATCGTACTTGCTTGCATCTTTCTGCCGATAAAATCAAAGCAAAAGTTGCTGCAAACTTACCCTTTATTTGGCGCTTTTCTCTTAATGAGTCACAGTTATTTGAAATAAACGATCTGGCAAAAAACAAAGTAACTTTTGACATGAAAAATTTCTCTGATTTTGCTATTACTCGTCCTGACGGTTCGTTTACGTTTATTTTTGTTAACTTTATTGATGACTGGCTCATGAAGATTACTCATATTATTCGTGGCGAAGACCATTTATCTAATACGGGCATGCAAGCTGCTTTATATGACGCTTTTGCTGTTAAGCTTCCAACATTCTGGCACCTACCATTAATTTGTAATCAAGCCGGCGAAAAGCTCTCAAAACGTGACTTTGGTTTTAGTCTTGAAGATTTAAAAGCCGCTGGATTTTTGTCCGAAGCGATTATAAATTATCTGGCAACAATTGGTGCTTCGTTTGAACAAGAAATCCAGAGTCTTAATGACCTGAGCAAAAGTTTTAATTTTGGACACATTACATCAACAAGTACAATCAAATACGATCTTGATAAATTAACTTGGATGAACCACAAATGGATCGCGTTACTAAGCCCTGAAGATCTCTTCCAACGAGTTCTCCCATTCTTACATGCAGCACACCCAGCAAGCATAAACGTAAGTCCTGAAAAATTACTCCTGCTTATTACTAAAATTCGTTCAGATTTAAGAACATTGCTCGACATTGGACCATTAGTTGGCTTTTTATTTTCGGAACCTGAAATTTCACGAGAAAAAATTAACGAGATATTTAGTAAAGAAAAAGCTGATATCGCGCTCGCTATTATTTTTAATAATCGTGATAAAGTTCTTGAGTCTACAGATCTATTTCTTGACGCTATTAAAACTCAGGCTACACAGCAAAATCTTAAAACTAAAGAAATTTTTGGACCCCTACGTTATGTTCTTACAGGAAAAGCAGAAGGCTTTGGTATGCACGATCTTTTTGGCATGCTGGATAAAGAAACAATCAAGAAGCGATTATATCGCATTTAGATACAGGGGCCGTTGCATGAAAAAAGTAGTTTTTATTACATGTCTAGTTCTCACACAAGCAATGAGCTCGCATACTATGGTTGCCATGACTGGGCCTGTAGATAAAACTGGTGATACAAAACACTCGACACCACTTTTTCCAGTCCCTACTGCAGGACTAGAAAAAGATCCAGATCTTGCAGATGAAATAAAAGAACTCACCATACATGCTGACCCAAGCGATAAGGCTCCATCGTATACTATTGAAAATGTTGAGAGTATGATCGCCTACCTTGAGTATGTCTTTGCCCATCCTGAAGAACCTCGCTATAAAGCAGCTCAACAAAAACACGCAACCCTTTATTCAATTAAAGCAGCTCAACAATACGTACTTTGTTCAATTCATGCGTATATACTTTTTACATTTGCATACGAAAATATGCTTAAAGCTCATGATGAAAAAAATCCAAAAACTCCTATCTTTTTCTTAGATCTTTTAAATTATTACTTTACCAAACATGCCAATCAATGCACATCTGTTTTTCATGAAGAGCTAGGATGTTCTCGCTTGCAATGGGCTAGATGCAAAGAAATGGACTCTTGGTCTTTTGCTCAATTTGTTAAAACAACCATCGCTTTTAAACTACCGAAAAACTTCTATAAAAAATCGTTACTTCTTGCTGCTCATTCCCGAAATTATCACTCGGTCCTTTTGATGCTGTTATATTTAGGGTTAGATCCTAACTGTACGACCATAGGTAGAAGTCTCAGAATGCCATGTTAGATAGTCCAAGCCTCTATTTTGATCAATAAAAACTGATCCCGCTTGTGATGAGTGTTTGTCGCTAGACTTGATTTAGTACCCCCGCTTGATTTAATAAAAGAGCAAAGTAATCTGTGTATGTACTTAGAAAATTTTTCGTAAGACAAAAGCAGAGAGGCTCGTGAAAAATGTTTAAAGCAATAATTTTTTCATGCACTATTGCGTACACTTTATTATTTTTTAGCAATCTGTCTGCAATGGAAGTAAAAACTGCTGAAAAAACTCCTGATAGACTAACCATACATCGCCCAAAGCCATCACATCCCTGGAATAATACTTCTTCTGATCAAGGAGAACTTACAGGGCTAGCAACCCTCGGTGTTACATTGCATGTTGATACAAGTGAGAGTCAGTATCAAGCTAAGTATCAAAAGATAAAAACAATTGACGATACATTAATTCATGAGCTATACGCCGACATTGAAACAGTTTTGAGCAATCATGAATCAGAAGAGTACCAATGTGCAATTAAAAAATCAAAAACGTTTCATACTGGTCCCGCTACTTGTAATCAAGCTGTTCATCGTTTAGTTATTATGAACTTTGCGTACTATAATCCCATATTATTGGTACATCTGCTAAACTATTTTTTTCATCATCATATTGCAACATGTGCAGATTGCACATTAGCAACTCCTGAACAGATGGCAGAACTTATACGACACCACACAGATATAAAATTACCAGAAACGATAGCATATAACATCACAACTGATACAGCTAACACCAAGCACTATCATCCTCTTAGCTTTGCCATGAGCTTTGGGTTAGAAAACGTAGCAATAACAGTATTTTTATTGTATAGCAACACCCCGCAAAACAAGTCGTTTTATGAAACAGTTGCAACACTTGCACATGATAACGATAAAATTTCAAAGACAAGCAGACTTCATAAACTTATTGCAGCAAAAATTGGTAAGAAAAACTGTTGCTCAGGTTGCTGGGGTTGTTTTAAGCGCTTGAAATGTTGGAAATAAGCGAAATTACGAAAGAAATTTATGAAACTTTTAAAGCTACTTTTTATTATTTTTTACGTAACGCTCATGCCAAAAAACGGGGTCGCCATGTCTGCCGGTTGGCATGATAAAAACGATGCAGAAACGCAATTCAAAAAACCTGCTACTCCTGCACCAAAACCTAAAGACATCCTAGAAATGCTCGTTGAAGAAAAAAACAATCCTGAAAAGCTTTATGAGGTCTTCAAAAAAATTCTCATGAAAGAAAGACCTGAAGCACTTGCCGGCTATATTTTAATTCTTGAGATAGATATTACGCAACTGATATACGTTCAAATCAGCGAAACATCATGTGGGGGATATTCTTTACTCAGTAAAGCAATTGCTGAAAACGATCAACAGATGATCGAAGCTTTTAAGCTTGTGCTTCGAGAAAATCGCAATTTTTATCCCGGTATTCTGTCGAATAGGAGAAAGATAGATTTACGTGATACAAAAATTGCTTAAAGCTCTTGCTCTAAACGATTTGGTAATTTTTGATAATTATACACATACCCACGGGCAATTAAACAATCCATAAGATCACAAAACTCTTTTTCTAACCCCTCTGGGATAAAAAATTCTATAGTTCCTGAATTATTGTCAAGCGTACGCTCGAAAACAAGGTTATCTTCGTTGCGTATAAGCCCACCAATAAACCAGGTATACGGAATGTTAACGTTTGCTTGATAATACTGACAATACATATTTTTACCTGTTTTTACTTACACGACACGCATATAATTTATTTTATTTTCTAAAATAATAGCGAAATAATCACGTAAGTACATGCAAAAAAGCGACTGTTGAAAAAACAGTCGCTTTTTTGTTTAATTTAATTTTTTAAGCTTCTTGTGGTTTCTTTAGGCAACCGTTGATACCGGCTGAGCAGGTGCCGGTGCTACCGGAACTTCTGGTATCACTGGCGCTACGGGCGCTGGGGCTACTGGGGCTATAGGAGCTATTGGTGCCACTGGAACTACAGGAGCAACAGGAGCAACAGGTGGTACTACTGGTACTGCAGCCGGTGTTTGTGCAGGTACTTCTCCTGATACATGAGCTGCTTCAGGAGCTACAGGAACCGGTTGAGCTGGAACTGCTGGCTGTTCAGGTACTGATTGAGCGGCTGGGTGCTCTGGCGCTACGGGAGCTGGTTGAGTAGCAACATCTCCGACAATAACTTCATGCACTTGATGATCCATATGATCCATGTCATGATGCATCGACTGGTCATCTGAAGCATGTTGAGCTTCGGGCATTACTGCTGGTACATTTTCAACATGTTCTACGACATGTTCAGGGACATGTTCAGGAGCGGGCACTGGAAGGGCAACTGCACCTTCTGTAACAGTAACTGGCGCTGGTACGGGAGCTGGAGTTGGAACAACTGGAGCAATAGGTGCCGGGGCCGGTTGAGTAACAACTGGAGTTGCTGGAGCAACAGGAACAGCTGCTTCTGTAACTGAAACAGGAACTGAAACTGGCTGAACTGGCTGAACTGGTTGAGTAACTACAGGAGCAACTGGAGTTTGAGCTGGAACTTCTGAAACAACATGCTCTTCATGATGCTCGGGCATTTGAGATATGTGCTCAGAAGCATCATGAACATCGTGAACAGCTGGCTGGCTCGCCTGATTTTGAGCTGGTGACGGCACTGAAGCCGGTACTTGGGCTGCATTATCCATGGCGGACCCAGCAAGCTGATTTTTATACTTTGCTTCAAAATTTAACACCGCATCTTTTACCCGTTGAAAACGAGTCTTAAATTCATCCCATGAAACAAGATCGCTCGAAGCTAAAATTTCCATAACAGGGGCTTTTAAGATCGATTTAACATCACCGACAACTGCTTTGCCTACTTCTTTTTTATCAACTTGGCTACGCAATGCGACAGACCCAAGCAAAACAAGTATTGCAAAAAGCCATCGGCTGGCGTTTTTGAACCATAATTTCATTGTTGATCTCCTTTTTTTATTTATAAGCTTATTTGTTAATCTTGTCGCCAAGCTAAAAAACCTTATGATTCTATACTTTCATATATTTATATTCTAATAAGAAATTAACCCTAGAAGCAATAAAACAAAAAATTATTCTCAGTTGCCCCTGAATTGTTCAGAATATTTACTTTTTTGGGTATTTTCTTAAACTCGTGACGCTGTTATTACTTGTTTTTTGCTGGTTTTAATAAAGATTTTGAAAAATAATTTAAAATATTGGGTGCTTATGTTCTGGATTGTGTTATTTATTTGTTATGAACTTGTACAACTTTTTTGTTTACCCTTCGTGATCCCGTATACGTTGGTCAAAAATCTTAATGCCACCCAACCAACACATATAGTCGCCGAACAATTAGGATTTATTCCAGCAAGTGATCGTACCAAAAAAGTCATCTGGATTCATGGACTTTCGGCAGGCGAAATATCGTCATTGCAAGAACTGACCCATGAAATTCGCAAAAACATGCCCAATACCCTCTGTTACATTACAGCCGGTACCCAAGAAGGCATAAAGGTCGCACAGCAACAGCTAAATCCAGATTATGTAAGCTTGTTGCCCCATGACGACGCCCTATCTATGGCAATAGCTTTTGATAAAATAAACCCGCAAGCTATTATTCTGCTCGAACACGAAGTACATCCAACGTTAATCATGCTTGCAAAGCATAAGTCTATACCGGTGTATCTTTTAAATGCACAGTACACCAGTAATACCCGTAAAAATCTTGAAACTTATGGTTTTTTCTATCGCGATCTTTTTAACAGTTTTAATACGGTTTTTGTACAAAGTGATAACGATAAAATTGCTTTCGAAAAAACAGGTGTAATTTCAGACAAGATACGGGCAATTGGTAACATTAAAGCTTATAACGTATTACCTAAAAAAATCGCGCTTATGCCCGATATTCGAGACTTTATACAAAATTATCACATACAACCTGAGCACTCTCCCACAAAACCAACAAGACCTACGATATTACTCGTTGGCTCTGTTCACAAAGACGAAGTCGACTATTATCTTAATGTATTCAAGACACTTAAACCAACACACCCAGATCTTAAGCTTATTCTTGCTCCAAGATTTTTTGACTGGAAAGAACTCTTAGGCCAAAAGTTAAAAAATTCTGGTTACACTTCGACTATTTTTGACAACGCTCAAGCCTGCCCCACAGAACCTAAAAAATTATTAGAGTTTATTACGCAAGAACTCTTACCCAAGAACGATATTATTGCTATCTGTTTACTGGGCAAGCTATTTGTTATGTACCCACTCGCTGATATTTTCTTCTTAGGTGGCACATTTTTGACACATATTGGTGGTCACAATCTTTTAGAACCTGCAGCTTGGTCAAACCCTACGATTTTAGGACCCTGTTACCAAAATACTAAAGATATTGCTGATGAACTAAAATTACATAACGCAGTTATACAAGTTCAGAACGAGCAAGAATTAATTGCTCAGGCAAAATTTCTTTTAGATAACAAGCAAGAGCGCATAGATATGGGAAATCGCGCTGGTGCATGGCTTGAAACCGAAGCTACGCGAGTTAAAACTAACGTACAGTTATTAATAGATGACTTGAAACAAATAAATACATAGATTTCGATTTCTTTTCTTAAGCGCTTCTTTTCTTTAGACTCTAAAAATATTACAGTCTAAAAAATAAAGGCGTTGAGTGAAGCATTTTACCATTACCCCACATACTGCTGATGTTCGCTTAGAACTTGAAGCCAGTACACTGGAAGAACTTTTTAGCGTTGCACTTATTGGCATGGCAGAGTTTATCAAACTTGGCGCGTGTTCAAAAATTTCTCACGATATACACGAAATACAAGAAGAAATTTCGATAACATCTATCGATACAACAGTACTTCTTATCGACTTTTTATCTGACGTTTTAACCAAAACACATATTAATAAAGCAATTTTTTGTACAATCACGTTTTCAGAGCTTACTGATACGTCAATACATGCGATAATTTTTGGTAAATATGTTGAAAGCTTTGACGAAGACGTGAAAGCGATTACGTATCACGAAGCTAATGTGAAAAGAAATAGTTCTGGAAATTATACGACCGTTATTGTTTTTGATATTTGATTATACGAAAGAATAAAAATTATGATTCCAAAATCAGAACTAAAAAAAATCTCGTCGGTTCTTTGGGAAATCCCCCAAACATACAGATCTGACATGCGCGTGCCGGCAAGAATATTTGCAACTGAACGCATGATCGACGAAATTGGTAGTGACAAATCTCTTGATCAACTTGTTAACGTAGCAACGTTACCGGGTATTCAAGTTGCATCATATGCAATGCCCGATGTTCATGAGGGTTACGGATTCCCGATAGGGGGTGTTGCAGCAACGCTCTACCCCGATGGTGTTATTTCACCCGGTGGTATCGGCTACGATATTAACTGTGGCGTGCGATTATTACGATCTCAGCTCAGTTTTGATGATATCAAAGACAGGCTTAATAGTTTATCCCGCGAACTGTATCATATAATTCCATCAGGCGTCGGCCGTGGTGGAGAATTAAAACTTACTGAACAACAAATCGACGATATCTTAGTTAAAGGCGTCAACTGGATGCTTGAACACGGTTACGGTAAAGCGGGCGATGCCCGACATATCGAATCGTTCGGACGACTAGATAACGCAGACCCTACACAAGTTTCTCAGCAGGCAAAAAAGCGTGGCTTTGACCAATTGGGAACGTTGGGTTCGGGCAATCACTTTGTAGAAGTTGATATTATCGACGAAATTTATGATCAAGAAGCCGCTGGAGCGCTTGGGCTCTGGAAAAACCAGGCTGTTATTCTTACCCACACAGGATCTCGCGGACTTGGACATCAAGTCGCAACAGATCATATTCGCATCATGATGAATGTTATGAGTAATTATGGGATTAATTTGCCTGATCGTGAACTTGCGTGCGTTCCGTTTTCAAGCCCCGAAGGAACAAACTATTTTAACGCCATGGCAGCTTCGGCAAATTTTGCCTGGTGTAATAGACAATATATCACCCACGGGATACGAAAGGCATGGAAGCGCGAATTTGGTGACGCAGGTGGTGAACTTGATATGGTCTATGACGTTGCACACAATATTGCCAAAATCGAAACTCATGTTATTAACAAGAAAAAACAACAAGTTATTGTACACCGTAAAGGCGCAACACGTGCTTTTGGACCTGGAAATCCAGAGCTTGCGCAAGAATATCGCTCTATTGGACAACCGGTTTTAATTCCTGGGAGCATGGGGACTGCGTCATATGTTATGGTCGGGACCGAGCAAGCCATGAATATATCATTTGGTTCATGCTGTCATGGTGCTGGCAGACGTATGTCACGAAACACTGCAAAACAAATTGTTCATGGCAAAACGCTTAAACAAGAACTTTTACAAGCCGGTATTCATATTCAAGCAGGTTCTGCCGAAGGGCTTGCCGAAGAAGCTCCTGGTGCCTATAAAGATATCGATGAAGTCGTTAACGTTGTTGATAACGCGGGAATCGCAAAAAAAGTAGCGCGCTTGCGACCCTGTGTTGTTGTTAAGGGATAAGCCAGGTGTTACGAATCTATAAAACTGAAATAAGCGCCTAAAAACCAATTCTTATTGTAAAATATAACAATAAATTGAAATAAGATATCGCTCAGGTTATTCTTATTTCAAAAAGCGCCACAAAATTGAAATACTTATGAAGCCTAGGAATAACTATGAAAAGAATAAGCGGCACTTATGAAGTTTTTGGAAATTTAAGGCATTTTATCCCAAACCCCCTGCCACCACAAAATCCTCCCTTGGAATTAACCGGTGAATTGGCGACTCTTTACGGAGAGGCCATGCAAAAGCTTGGACAATTGAATGAAATAGCACTGCGACTTCCAAATGTAGAACGTTTTATCAAAGCATATGTCATCAAAGAAGCACTTTTATCGTCTGCTATTGAAGGAATTCACACAACACTTGTCGATGTTTTTACACAACCGTTATTAAGCACCAAACCAAATAAAGAAACTCAACTGGTGCTCAATTACACTAAAGCTTTGGGGGTTGCACTCAATATGATGCAAAAACAAGGGCTTCCTCTTGCATCAAGAGTTATTTTAGCCGCTCACGAAGCGTTAATGCAAATGGGCTCTGGCGACCAGGCAAATCCTGGGCACTACCGCAAGCAGGCTGTGCGTATTGGTAACTTAATTCCAGCACCAGCACCACAAGTTCCAAAACTCATGTCGGACCTTGAAAAGTATATTAACAATCTTGACACGAGTTATAATATGTTACCAGCACTCATAAAAGCAGGACTCGTGCACGTTCAATTCGAAACCATCCATCCGTTTTTAGACGGCAATGGTCGCATTGGTCGACTATTAATTGTGCTCATGCTCATTGATAGCAAAATTTTAAGCGTGCCTATTATTTATCCGTCATACTACTTTAAAAAGCACCACTTTGAGTATTACAATCGTTTAAGTGCTGTTGAAACGCAAGGTGATTTTGAAAATTGGATACACTTCTATCTTAAAGCAATTGAAGCAAGTAGTTTTGATGCCTATCAACGAGCAAAAGAAATTGAACAACTTGAGTTTGATATTAAAGCTCAGAAAATTCACGGTCTTACCGATCAGATGGTTTCATGTTTGTTTCAATCGCCTGTTATAAGTATTACTGAGCTTGCAAATAAATTGCAAAAAAGTTACAACACCGCAAAACAGCTTATTGATTTATTCGTTAAAAACGGGCTTTTAACACCTATAACAGAACAAAAGCGAAACAAACTTTATCGTTTTGACCCATATCTTAGCTTGTTGGAAAAAGAATAGTTTCTTACAGTACCTATTTGTCAAAAAAGCTTTTCTGTGACACGATTACTCTCAGTAAAAAATTGAGTGTGTGAATACAATAAACGGGAGTATGAATGAATAAGAAAAATACGAATAGTTTGATAGTTCTCATGACGTTCTTGGGCTATAACATTACAGTTTCTGGCATGATGAGCCCACCTGAATTTCTTGCGAAAGAACTAGCACAAGCAGGTTTTAGCGCCACCAGTAAATTGACATCAAAAGCTGATAATGACACTAAAAGATCTGATACAAAAGATGCCCAGCCAAAACCAATTCCTGATATGACAATACGCCATGACTTATGCAGTGCTCTTCAATCGGGGGATCTTGCCTGGGTATATGACATAGCTAAAAAATTTGATATCTCAACCGTAACATCAGGCGATGATGCATGGATCGACAGAACTTGGCAAAATTCTCATAGTGCTTTATTAGAAGCCAAAGCAATAGGCCCGGTAGAATTGGGCACAAGAAGTATGCTCTGGATGTCGCTACATTTTGCTATTCACACTCCTGACAAACGCAAACAAGATCGTCTAAAAATTGTCGAATTATTTCTCAATATTCCCGGATCTGATGTAAACGAACAAAATTATTTTTATCTCCCAAAACAACGAGGGGTTTTTTGTTTTAAAGAGTTTGTTTTAATTAAGGGATCGTTGTTGCACATGGCTACGATATATGATCGTCCAGATCTTATGAAATTAATACTCACGGCAAAAAAGTGTGCGCTCAACGAAACAACCAGCGAAAATCTTACGGCTTTACACTATGCCCTCTTAAACGATAGTCCTGAGGCTGTACAATTACTCGTAGAAGCGGGAGCCGATATTAATATTTTCAAAATAGGCTGCTGTCGTAAGATTCCAGCAGAAAAGATCTCAAAAAATCCAATGATTAGAAAAATAATTTTGGATAAAAAAAATAAAGCGTAACATCTTTTATTTATAAATCACGAATCACGATCGAATAGGGGCATAGTAAAAAACTACGCCCCTATTTTTATGTTTTCTTTCTATCTTTAACCACAAGACTTCTTTTCTTTTTGTATATTTTTCTCAAATTCATTGCAATCTCAAGCATATATCGGGCAAAATTATAATTGACTGATTGACTCGTATATCAAAAGAGTAAAGTAATAAAATGAAGAAAATAACAAAAAATTTTATTATCATGACTTTAGTTACATGTGCGATACTTAATGTAAACAATCTTTATTGTATGCGAACAGTAGCAGCAATCGCTGCTGCAGCGCCGGCACCAGCTAGAAAACAAAAACTTACACCAATTGTTATCAGACCTACGCCAGCTACGCCAACTATTGTCGCGGTAAAACCTGGAACAGAAATAATTGCTGCGACCCCAGAACTCGTTCTTACCCCCGAAAAAGATAATCCGGCTTCACCACAAAATTCTCCACGAGACTCATCTCAATTATCACCCGCAAGCCACATGGCATCACCAAAAACTTTTCGTAATGTATTGCGCGACGACAACCCTGCAGCTGGATATCGCACAGCAGTAAGCCCAACAACACCATCTCCGCGAGCCGTTCGCCAGGAACTTCACGTGCATGTCGGCAGCTATTCAGGAGAGCAATTTTCAAGGCTAAAACTTGCAAATCTAAAAATTGACGACGAAAGCCCTCGCGATGCACGTACTCCAATAGACGTTTTTGAACCAGGAACAGGACCTGCGGTACATGACACCAAAGACCCACGAGAAGTGGGATCACCGGCACAACCACCAGGTGTTTTATTATCAAGTCGAGCAACACCAACACCTATTCATGACGACTCACCAACAGCACGTCTTAACGTCACCCTTAATAGGTTTTTTATTAACGGCTGTATAAAGACAAATGAAGATTTTTCAAAATATAGTATCAACTATATTACTGACTATTTAGATAAAGAATTATTAAGAAACATAGAGCTGTATGCACGATTACAGCCGTTAAAAGATAGTCTTGATGAGTCAATACTCGCAGAAATATTCTTTGGGCACCCTCAAAGACATGGCATTATTCACTTTGTTCTCGAAATGGCCAAAGATGAAGATCTTGATATCGTTGTACAACAACAAGACATTGACCTAGCAGACTATGTTGACCAAAAATTTGCACATTTTACAGACAGAAAGGAATTTAGAAAAAAAATTGACCTCGACTACAAGGCAGAAATGAATGCACGGTCTACCGTCATCACCGCATTGAACAACCCAGAAACTGCGCAAGAAGCATTAAAAATTTTAATTGAACACCCTTACTCCAATAAAATAATCGGGACAACTCCCGTTATAACTGCGTTAAAAAACCTTGTTCAAAGACCTGATAGAGAAAGTGTTTCGGGAACTGCTGACCGAATGATCACACATATTGTGCTTAAAGATATGAAAGATTATGATTCATTAACGCCAACACATCGAGCCCATTTACGACATATAAAAGAGTATGCAATGCGACAATCAACTCGCGACCTTATTGAAAAGCACATAACACCAGATTATAAACGAGTAGCACACATTAAAAAATTTATGAATAAACCAGAGTTCACAAGAAGCCATGATGTCGACCCGTCACGCTCAGCACAACCCTATGCTGTAAGTGTAATGGCACATGGAAATCAAGAAGTCACCGAACATGATCCTAGTATTTATGGTCATGATGCCAGAGATAATGACAGAGAATGTTGCGCGCACTTCCCATGCTGCTGTTGCTACCCAAAATGTACGTGTACTATTTTATAAAAATTTTTTATAAAAGATCTTCTATCTCGAGCAAACGATTATACTTTGCAACCCGTTCGCCACGCACACACGCCCCGGCTTTAAACTGCCCAGCACCGGTACCAACAGCAAGATCTGCAATAAACGAATCGTTTGTTTCGCCAGATCTATGAGAGATAACAGTTTTATAACTAGATCGCTGACAAAAATCTATTGTTTTTATAGTCTCAGAAACGGTCCCTATTTGATTAGGTTTTATTAATACGGCGTTGGCTATATTTTTTTCTATGCCCATGTTTATGCGACTAATATTAGTCACAAACAGATCATCGCCAACCAACTGAATTTTATCACCAAGTTTTTTTGTTAATAGCTCCCATCCAGACCAATCATCTTCGCTCATGCCATCTTCGATTGATAGAATTGGGTAATATTTTACTAGTTCAAGATATATATCAATTAACTGTTCACTTGTTATAAACTCGCCGTTTATACGGTACAGTCCACTGTTTTGATCATAAAACGACGTCGCTGCAACATCGAGGCATATGCCAACGTCATCATATGAGTATCCAGATTGTTCTATCGCTTGCATCAAAAAATCGAGTGCTGTTTTTTCACGCGTATGATGCCCCAACTCAAACTGCGGCGCAAAACCACCCTCGTCACCAATACTCGTTACATAACTGTTTTTATGTAATAATTTTTTAAGATTATTATAGATCGTAACTGACATGTTAAGTATCTCACGCATAGACTCTTTTTTGCGCGACATAATCATAAATTCTTGAAATATCAGCCCACTGTCAGCATGCATGCCACCGTTAATAATATTAAACATACAGTTGGGGATGGGCCCGCCATCGCTTCCCTCTAATCGGACCTCCGGTCCTCCATCCATCCTACGCTTGTCCAGGCTACGGCTTTGCAAGCTACGGAGGACGCAGTCGGGACGAACGGCAAGCTTGTGTAATAACTCAAAAACCTCAAGATTATTAACTAACGCCTGCGCGCGCGTCACCGCAATACTGACAGCCAATATCGCATTAGCACCAAGCTTTGACTTATTTTCAGTCCCATCAAGCTCTATCATGATTTTATCAAGCTCAAAAACGTCAGGCTTATGACCAACAAGTACTGGTGCTATTTTTGTATTGAGATTATGTACAGCCTGCAATACCCCCCGGCCAAAAAATCGAGTAGTATCGTTATCACGCAGTTCATAAGCTTCATGGCTGCCAACTGAAGCACCGGCAGGCACAGACCCATGTACCGTACGGCCATTTTCAAGCTCAAGAGTACACAAAACCGTTGGAAAACCACGCGAATCGAGTATTTCTCTGCCATAAATCTTCGTTATTTTCATAAAACTTTCCTATCGAGCTCTGTATGCTATGCTCCAAAACTATTTTAAATCCTATTTTTTTAACCGTCGCCCCGAGGTATGCGAAGCATAGTCTCGAGGGGTAATCAATTCAAATAACCAATTTTAATACGCTATAAACACTATGAACCCAGAAAGCTTACTTTTACCTGTTATATCAATAGCCCGCGTTATAATACCATACGTTCTTCTAGCTATAACGTTTTACGTCTGTGTGAGCAAGCCTCTGAAAAAACAGTACCAACAAGACTGCTGGATTAAAAACCAACTCAAGCCAGACTGTTTTATCACAACAAGCGATGGGGTTTCAGGAAAAGTTATTCGCGTACTCCATCATACGGTTATTATCGAGCGCCCTGACAGCTTAAAAGTCGAGATCGTAAAACTATCGATTATTGACGTTAGTAACATTCTTTTAGAGCAAGCCACAACTGCTAACGTCATCCCCGACTTGATCGGAGATCCAGGCAAAACTAACCTGTTAAACCCCAAATAACACTATGATAAATTCAAAACATATGGCATCGCCATTTTTATTCCCGCTTATAAGCTTAGTCTGTGGTATTTACCTACAGTCACTTATGCACATACCAATAACAATATGCGTAATTTTATTATGCGCTCTCACACCCGCACTCTTTTTTTTCAGAAATAACACACGAACACAACATTATGTCATATATATCTTATTTTTTATGACAGGCTCTCTCATGCTCACATTACAACAGGACAAAACAAAACTCATGCTCGAAAAATTATCAAACAAAAATCTATCTGTTATCGCTACGATTACTGATAAAACAATACAAGATGGTTTTCCGGGGGGTGAAATTCTTGAACTCTCAGTTGAACAGTATTGTGAGACATCACAAGACAAAAACTTTAAGCCACTATCATGCACGCTCTTGTGTTATACACATTACAAAACAGCTATACAAATAGGCGACACGTATGAATTTGAAAATATCGAGATAAAAAACAAAAAAACCGAAACGCTTGCAGGCAATCCCACATATAACGAATACTTACTCAAAGAAGATATTTTGGCAACGATTTTTATGAATAATAACACTGAGTATACATTAAAAAAACATCAAAAATATTCTATAAATCGATGGCTTTGGGAAAAACGCCAACGTATTTATGGGCAGTTAAAAAATAAGTTATCTCAAAAAACATTTACCTATTTTTCTTTAATATTTTTAGGAAACAAACAGCATACAACTATAGACAAGTTACGAAAGACGTTTAACTATTGGGGACTTTCACATTATCTTGCGCGCTCAGGACTGCATATTGTTTTATTTATTATCATATGGCAATGGATCTTAAGCCTAATCCCCATAAACTTTTTTCTTAAACGCCTGCTCTTAATACTTATCTGTATGATCTATAATTTTTTAAGCTGGTACAGCATACCATTTGCACGTGCGTACTTTGCATTTCTTCTCATAGAAATGGGACGACTTTCAAGTCGACAAACCTATTACTTGCACATTCTGACGCTTATTTGCACGCTTATTTTACTGTTTAATCCCATGCAACTCTTCTTTCTCGATTTTCAACTCACATTTGGGCTTACTTTTTCGTTAGTCTGGATTTCGCACATTATCAAAACCCGCACACAAAGCGCGTAATATCTATCTTTACAGCGTCATTAATATCTCTTATACTTTTTATCCCTTATTTTTTAAATTTTAAAACAGTCGAAAGAACATCTATGAAAAATATAATCACAAAATATTTTGTTTTTTTTCTTTTAATTTTTGGTCTGACATCAAGCACAATTAACGCTATGCACGCAGAACTTTCTGATCAAGAAGCTTGCGTCTCACCTCGAGGAGGTTTATGGGCAAAAGCGCTAGAAGATGAAAAAAATCTTGCCGAACCAGTCATAGGTAAAGAAGTACTTACTGATGAAAACAGCATCTTTGCACAATACAAACGTGAAGCACAAGCACGTGAAGCAAGAGATTACGAAGAAAAACTACTAAACTATGTAAAAGATAAGACAAGCGATGAGACAAGTGATGAAGAAGGTAAAAAAGTAGAAGCAAAAGAGCCAGGAAATCCATTACTTACAACCATGCGTAGACTTTTGATAGCAAGACTACATGCAGGACCTTGTACTTACAAAAGACTTTGCAAGAACTTTCCCTCTATTCTGCAAAATCTTGCACCAGAGTACTGGAGATTCAACCTAGAGACCAACAGTTGTCACGTTATTATAGATGAAAAACATCAGCTAAAAATTACCTACGTAATAAATTCACTCAGAGAAGTACATTTACTAACGTGTTTTTTATGTAAAGAAAAAAATGACGGCAAAGCAGCTGAGTACGTGATTTTTGATGATCGCGATCAAGAAGTATTTAGCTTTGACTTCGAAATCTAATTTCAATTAAAAACAATAGGTAAGCCACATACACACTAAGTAAAAAGGGGGCTGGTATTCCAGCCCCCTTTTTACTTATCTTATTATTTAAATTCTATGATCATATGATCAAAAACAGAAGTAAACGGTATACGCATTTTCTCCATTAATAGCTTTAAAACCCAGATCTTTAAAGATATTGAGTTGCGATTCTTTTGCTAAGACAACAACGCTTTTTAATTCTTGTTTTTTCGACAAGCATTCTTTTTTTACACGATCTATTACTGAACCAATAAAATTAAGCGTCATAATATCAAATCTTAATCGCCTGATCCTAAGATCACCACCAGCTGCTTCAAGCTTTACCAAATTGCTCTCGCCAAAGGCAATTGGCAGAAAATGTAGGGCTATGGTTTGTGTTTCTGGATATTCTGTCACCATACAAGAAACTTCATTACCATCATCTGATCTAAAATAATACCCATGATGTTGCAGGCCTTGAACTTCGATATTGTCTGAAAATTTATCAATAGTTGTAGAGTCTTCTTCCAAACATTTAGCAGAAATAGTGCAATATTCTTCTGGATCATCGCCCAAATCAAAACATCGATCGTCGGTCCATTTCAGAGATGCTACATCAAGGCGCATAGCTGTTTCTTTATCTTTAAATTGACGGTATCTACCAAAAAATTGCTCGTGGATGAACTTAATATTGTGGCCATAATGTATACAAAAATCTTCTTCAGACCGAATTTCTACAATCACTTTGTCCATCATCGCAGTAAGTTCTCGTTGAGACTTATGCACCCAAATACGACCATTTAGCATAATATTTTTTAAAAAATTGCTTAGACCAGCTTCATCAATGGTTCTTGGGCAATAAAACCGATTAAATCGACTGGTTTCTGAGATGATATTGTTTTTGTCAACAAAAACTCCTCGCATTCCATGACTATCGTACGGGGCATTAAAAAACAAATACCGTAAAAAATCTTCTGTCGTAGGCTCTACAATTTTTAAATCAGCAAGATCTCTAGCAACCTCTGCAATAGCTTCAGCTTCTGGCGGCGCAGCCGGTCCTTTTGCTGGTGCTTTGTGTTCTCCTGAAGTGCCTGGAGCTGCTGCGCTACCAGTGCCTTTTGGAGCATCTTTCATGCCATATAACGACACAGAAAAAATAGAAAAACTGGTAAAAAATAGTACCGTCAATATCGAATTTCTCATGATCTCTCTCCTATTTTTTTAAAACAAAAAAGCCTGTGATTTTTTAATCATCACAGGCTTTTTATTATTTATCAAGTTCAAAATTTTATAAACAATATTGCATAACAAACGTTATTAAAAACGTAGCAAACGTCACTGTTTTAATATACTTAAAATTACATAGCTTATAGGCGATATTAGCAAGCGAAAGAACTATTAATGCCGGGTAACAAAGAACAACGATGGGCTCAATAACACGCGCAATGCCTGAGAAGCCCAAATTTGACATCGAAAATACAGCAACGACGGTTATTAATAACGCATAACGATACGCTATGTGTGATCTAAAAATTTCGCTGCGCAAATATTCTGCAAAAACAGCCGATAGAGCTATCGCTGTTGTTAAACAAGCCATTGCAACGGTCATGTTTGCAAGAACACCAGCTTTTGAACCTAAAATAAACGTTGCAAGCGCGCTCAAAATTTGATCTTTGCCAACACCCATCATTTCTGTTCCGTGCATTGCTGCAACAAGACAAAAGCCTGCGTACACAAAACCAAGAATTAAACTTCCAATAAGACCTGCTTTCAGACCCAAGAGTGCAATTTCTTTTGAAGTCCCTTCTGGTTTATGACGCTTGATTGCCGATATAATAAGACCTGAGAAAAAGATGGTCCCGAGCAAATCCATCGTCCAATAGCCTTCTTTAAAGCCCTGTAAAAAACTATCCCATGATGATAGGTCGACAACTGCTGGTCGAGCTGGTGAAAGAACACCAATAACAATAATCGAAAGCAATAAAATTAATTTTAGTGGCCCTAAAAATCTGCCTAACAGATCAACAATTAAATTCTTTTTAATGGTCGCAGCAAAAATCATAATTGCAGCCAATAAACTAAATACAAATAACGATAATTGAGGAACGTGCCATTTTATTGCTGCGTAGGCAAGCGTTACACAGCGAGGCGTTGCTCCAAAGGGCCCAATAAGAATCATACAAACAAACGCAACAAGTGCTGCTGGAACAGTTCCTACGGTACCTAAGAACTTACGATAATCACCGTCAAAAAGCATACTCGAAACAAGCCCAAGTAATGGCACAAGAACAGCTGTGATACACAGCCCAAGCAGTGCAAAGCCTACTTGATCACCAACCTGACGACCAAGGGCCAAGGGAAATACGACGTTACCAGCACCAAAGAGCATGGCAAAAATAGCCAGCCCAACAGAGAAAAGTTTCGTTTTTTGCATAAAATCCAATCGATTCAGTAAGAAAAAATTAATACGACCAATTTTACAAAATTTGAACAAAAAAGGCTAATTACATCGGTTTTGTAAGAATATAGCTTCTTTTTCTTATTATTTTGGGTATACTAAGCGCCCGTCTCGTAATATTATTTTTAAAAATAAGCTTTAATAAAAGAATTTACTTGATTATTTGACAAATAGAAAAATATATTTAAGCTAAAAAAATGGTACTTTGGCGCTCTCTATTCGGGTGTACGTTATGAGTATTTGTCAGAGCGATACTAAAGAGATAGTAAAGAGACAAAGAGATAATTTATTGGATAAAATAAGAATCCGGAGGTTTATATGAAAAATAGTATGAAAAATATCGTGTTAATTCTTGGGTTGATAGGTACAACAACCAGTATGTATGCCATGAGACCTGCAGCCCCTGGAGATGACAAAGTAACGGCAGGTATGACGGCTATCGCTGCTTGCGACCATGTAACTATAGAAATCAAAGCATCACAAGAACGTCGCGATGTTAGAAGTATTGCTTCATTAGGATCTTTAGGTAAAGCTTCTCTAGCGACTCTAGCTTCATTAGCTTCTTTGGAGTCTTTGGATAAACAAGATTTTGAAAGTGCTTGTAGTAATAGCAATATAGAAGCGGTTCGTGCAGTTATAGGTAAAAAAAATTCTTCTATCACAAGACCCATGATCTTAGCAGCACGAGACACATATAAAAAAAACCATGAGCTTGTACAAGAACTTACGATCGCTCACAACTTTTTGACATTTGATACAAAAGAACTTGATCTATTAATTATGGACAATCAACACGTAGCTGAAGCATATCTCGTCCGTAGGCTTTGGGAGGCTGCTCATAATGGCCATGTCGTAGAAACAAAAATGCTTGCGTACATACCATTATTAGGAAAAAATCTCACCCCTATAATTGCGGCAACAAGAACGGCCCCTTGCAGCCCAGCTTTAGAATCTTATATTGTTGACGTTATTAGAAGTCTTGAAACAGCACGAGATAATTATTTTAAACACAGACACGTAATCAATCGAGCTCAACAGGCTCGGCAAGATCGACATGATACAGAAAAAAAAGCAAGAGAAGAAAAAAAAGCGAGAGAAGAAAGAGAAGAAAGAGAAGCTGCTGCCCTAGCAAGTTTTAACACTGGCTTAAGTAACAGGGCAATGGCAGAAGCTGCAAAAAGAGCACGTAATCAATCGCGAGACTTGGCGCCTGGGCGCTTTACAAGAACTCCCGCTCCTACACCAGCAGCCTCGAGCGCTCCTACTCCAGCAGCTCCAGTCGTCACAGTTCATCCTGATAACGCACCAGTAATCGTTATAAAAGCAGCTGCTACAGCTCCTGCAGGCCATGCTCAAGAAGATACATGTTGTGATTGTTGGATTTCTATGCTCAGCTGTTTCTCAAGATTATGTTGCTCAGCGAGCAAGTAAAAAATTTAACATGCGAGGTCTTATGAAAAATAGTATAAAAAAAATAGTAACTACAATTCTTTATTGTATTGGATTACTTTGTGGCTCATCAAGCATAAACGCTATGCTGGTTATTAAAAAACATGCCCCTGTGGTAACTCATGCAGTAACTCACAGCGATGAAAACGCAACCCCTGAAACACCTCCTGAAAAATCAAGATCAATGTTTACAACACGAGACCTCTTCAATTTGGAGCATGAAAAATTGGAGGGCAAAGAAATTCACCCTCAAACAATAGCTCTTGATATCTTGAAAACTTCTAACCATAAAGTCCTTGGCTCACTGGACCCAAACAAGCATCATGACGAAGATAAGCATGCAGTATTACCACTTGAAGAATCGTGCGATCAATTCAGAGATCCATATGAGCAATTAGTTCTTATTGGAAATAGTGATAAGACAGACAGCGAAATTATTTTTGCAATCTATAAATTACTACAATCCTCAAGATTTACTGGTTTAGAAATAGCTAAAGCTCGCAAAGAAATCATAAATTCTCATGCGATAGTTTTTTTAGGCATAGTACACCGTCTTTTTTACTCCAAGCATGATTCAGCAACTGATATAGAAATCTATAACGATATTTTAAAAGAGATTAAGCGTTCACATCAGCTACGATTTATATTTCCAAAATTAGTCCCGTATGTTGCAAGGCTTGCCGATTTCTATAAAAAAATTGAACTCGTTCATCATATTAATACTTGCCAACTTGGTCGATTTATAAATAACGGTTATCATGATCACACAACGGACATCTCTCGCTTTGGAGTTGCTACTGATAGTGAATTAGAAAATTTAATCAAAAAAGTCGTGCAGCGCGAAGAAAAATTAGCAACAGCAATTAAAATAACCGGAAGCTAAATGAAATATTATTATAACTATATTGTTTTATTCATACTCATACTCCATCAAACACAGAACGTCTTTGCTATGACCAAAGAAAAAGAGTTTGAGCAATTAGAAGACAAAATAAAAAAACTTAGTATTACGAGAAGTATAAAACATGATGATGAAAAACGTCCAAAAACTCACGCAGTCTGGACCAAAACAATTGATCTCGATGAAAAACAGTGTAAACGCATAAAAAGAGAATCTTCTAGCGTAAAACCAGAGAATCTCGCAGATTATTGTGAACAAGAATTACTCATTGCTGTGCATCAATTAAATATAAAAACTTTAGAATATATTTTTAAAAAATATGCAAAACATATAACAAAACTTGTTCTCATGAAAACATTTTTGCACGCACACGCCCAATTACCATCGAATACAGAAAAGTATCGTGAAAATAAAAGAATATTATATTTTCTTGAGGGCAAAATTGAGCATCTTCTTGAACTGAAAACTATCAAAAAAACGCTTGCTATACAGTCTATAGATAGCAAAGAAGCAGTTGCGCACTATCAAGAACACTTGGCATGTTTTATTATGTTGGCAACTTGTTTTTGCAAAGAGCAAGAATTACGGTACGCGTTGACAGTACTGGCTCAAAATTTCGGTAAAAACGACAAGCTAACAATAAACACAGCACTCAAGTTAGTTGAAACAGAACAACAATATCTCGATCATACCGTTGAGGAAGACTTTGCAAAACAAAATAATTTAGAATTCATTGCTGAAATTTTAAAAAATTTTCTTAAAAATCCGGCTTCTATCACGTACACAGAATCTAGTCCATGCATCTGTTCTTAAATTATATATAACCAATGGGAATATTATGAAAAACCGAACAATTATAATAATTATATATCTTAATTTTATGCTCTCTATTTGGGCAACATCTATAAGCGCAATGCAACCAGGTGCTGCTGTATTGCCAGGACAAATAACAGATGGGAAAGGCGCAGCTGTAGTTGTTGTAGCTGAAGGAAAAACGCCATGCGACCTAAAATTAGCTGAGCTTATTGCTGTATACGAAGATGACATGATATTGACCGAGGCAGAAGTCGCAACAATTGGAACTGTAGTTAACGGAAAAACTATTACAGAAGCTGATGTTAAAGAAAATAAAATTAGAGAATTTCACAAAGAGAAATTTAGGGGCTTTTGCTCAGCAAAAGATCCGATCTTTCAGCGCTTATGCCGAGAAGGAAATATTTCAGATATCCGAGAAAAATTAGATGGATACAAAGTAGTCGATAATCCATTTGAAAAAACAGTAGATCCTGTTGCTTTGCTCAATACAGAGACATTACAAAATTATTTTAAATACTCTTATTATTGTTATAACGTAAAGCATGCATTTCAAGCTACTATGAATTTAAAGGTCATACAAGAGTTATTAAGGCATGAAAACTCTACACACGCACTTACAGACGAAGACATTAGACGCAAAATAACAGACTGCGCATCAAACGCTGGGCACTCTGGAATGATAGAACCCTTAACAGCAGAACTGAGAAAAAAAACTGGTATTGCATCAGGAAAAAAACTCAAACACAAAGATGAACTTTTTATGAAACGAGTAATCGATACGCTTGCAACACATTCAGCAGAGGCAGCAATTGCCAAGGGACACAGAACAGCTAATTCTGTTTTTACTACTAGTATGTTGAAGGCCTATACTTCAACATCACAAACAGCACCCCAAACAGAAAGCATGACGGGCGATGGTACAAGCTTAACGAGCGGCGATTCATGTTGTTGCGACAATTGCTGTTGCTTGACATGTTGTACGCTGTGCGATTGTTGCGATTGCTGGCAAGGCCTTTGGAAGTCATTCAAAAAATCTTGCACCTGTTCTTAAGAAAAACTCAATAAAAATTTATACATAAAAAAACTAAAAATAGCCCGGTATACACACCGGGCTATTTTTAGTTTAATATATCTCAGTAAATATTTCGGCAAATATTAATGAGCAGCGCCTGATATCGTTAGAGCATCAAATAGCGCTTGAATGTTAAGTCTTCTTTCGGTTTGTTCTTTAATTAAACGCTCAGCCAATGCCTGATATTTTTCGCGTGTTTTTTTGTCCTCGGCAATTTCATAAAACAATCGTTCGCCTTCATCACGAATAGCAAAAACTTCTTGTAAGTCACAATCAGCTTGCGCAAGCGCTTCAATAATCGCTTGTGCCTTTTCGTCCTCTCCACACATAACGGCACAATGAAGCGCTGTCATGCGATCTTGGCCAAAAGTTACAATAAGCTTTTGTAGTGCTTTTTTGCCACCAAGTTTAAACGTTAGGTACAATAAAAACTTTATTGCTATGGGCTCATCCCACTCTGTAATTACTAAATATAGTAACGTTTCCTTACCCGGAGGCATGAGCATATTGAGAACAACTTCTGCTCCACGCTGCTCATAAACATAGAGCAAAAAAGTCGGTAACAACATTGTGGGGTCAAGTATTTCTAATACTGTCAACCGTGGATGCGTACCACGAACATCAACACCGTTGTCTATAGCATATTTAAGTGACGCTGGGAGCCCTCTATTTGCTGCTTGCCAAAAACATAATCCCAACGCTTCCGTGTCTTGTGAAACTGCTTTCATTTTTTCAAGCATCTTTTCGTCTTCAGGAGAACTCGGAACTCCAGAGAACGCTTGATCATAAAATTTTTTAAATATATCGCGATTAAATACAGTTAATTCTTTTGATTCATGACTTGCAACTGGAGTACCTGAAACAACAGCTCTTGCTGCTTGAGCTTCTGAGGGCGCTGCGGGGGCTGTAGGCAGACCATCTTTTGTCATGGCGTCAGCATGAGACCACGTAATACAGAGCAAACTAAAAAATAATAACTTATAGTTTTTGAACATAGCGCCTCCCGATATAAATACTTAGACACGTAAAACAAAAATAGTGCGAGCACAGTGTATAAAAGTTTATCATGAAGCACAAGCCTATTTAAAGTGTATAAAAAACTTGCAGAATTGATGTATGCTTTTTAAGAAGCGTAAGATATTTTATGGGACTCTGATATTTGTTTATTTCGTAAAAACTTCAGAGAGAACAGAAAGATTTATTATTCTTTACTTCAGTAAAACAATATAATACTGTCTGAAACAGAGGCGCTTATGAATGAGAAATATAAAGAATTATTGATACATATAATCAATAAACATACCCCTAAAGCTTCTATTTATTTATTTGGATCCCGATCACAGAATCGTTCTCATCCTGGTTCAGATATAGATCTCGCTCTGGATTCTGGTAAAAAAATCAACATGAAAATAATAAGTGATATTATTGATGAAATTTCAGAATCTGACATTCCATTTTTTGTTGATGTTATTGATCTGAATGCAATAGACGAACATTTTCGAAAATCAATCGAAAAGGACCTAGTAACGTGGAAATAGCAAGCTGATTCTGTCGCACGAGAGATACCAAATTATTATGAACTCATGCGAACTATTTTATATAAATTAAAACCATAATTTTTATACGATAATATTTTTTAATTTAAAAGAAGAATGGCGCGGTACAAACCGCGCCATTCTTCTTTTGTTTTTTTAAGTGTATGTGCTCTTAGTAGCCCATACCGCCCATGCCACCCATGCCACCATGACCGTGACCTGCGTGTGCACCAGCTGCAGCTTTTTCTTCTGGAATTTCAGCAACCATTGCTTCGGTTGTCAATAACAATCCTGAAATTGAAGCCGCATATTGCAACGCAGAGCGTGAAACTTTTTTAGGGTCAACAACGCCTGCTTTAAACATATCAGTATAAACTTCGTTACGTGCATCAAAACCGATATTGTCTTCTGAATTGCGAACTTTATCGATTACAACAGACGCTTCATATCCAGCATTTGATGTAATAATTCTTAAAGGCTCTTCAAGCGCACGTCGAATAATATTAACACCAACCATTTGATCACCGGTAAGTGTTAATGCATCAAGGGCTTTTTGTGCTCTCAAGAAAGCAACGCCACCACCAGGAACAATACCTTCTTCAATAGCAGCACGTGTTGCATGCAATGCATCATCAACACGATCTTTCTTTTCTTTCATTTCAGTTTCAGTTGCAGCACCAACTTTAATAACCGCTACGCCACCAGCAAGTTTTGCAAGACGTTCTTGCAACTTTTCTTTATCGTAGTCTGAGCTTGAATTTTCAATCTCAGCTTTAATTTGGTTTACACGAGCTTTAATATCTTGCTCTGATCCACGGCCGTCAACAATTGTTGTATGTTCTTTGGTGATACGAACTTTTTTCGCAGAACCAAGGTCAGCAAGCGTCATATTTTCAAGCTTTAAACCAAGTTCATCAGAAATCATTTTACCATTGGTCAAAATTGCAAGATCTTGCATCATCGCTTTGCGACGATCACCAAAACCAGGAGCTTTAACAGCTGCAACATTTAGAGTACCGCGCATTTTATTCACAACAAGTGTTGCAAGTGCTTCACCTTCGATATCTTCGGCGATAATTACTAATGGTTTACCTTGTTTTGCTACTTGTTCTAAAATTGGCAACATATCTTTCATGCTGCTAATCTTTTTTTCGTATATCAAAATAGCAGGGTTATCAAGCTCAGTTGTCATCTTTTCAGTATTAGTTACAAAATATGGTGAGATATACCCGCGATCGAACTGCATACCTTCAACAACGTCAAGTTCACTTTCCATTGATTTAGCTTCTTCAACGGTGATAACGCCATGCTTGCCAACTTTTTCCATTGCGTCAGCAATCAAGTCACCAATAAACTTGTCAGAGTTTGCAGAGATCATAGCAACCTGTGCAATTTCTTCTTTGTTTTGGATTGGCTTTGCAATTTTTTCAAGTGATTTTACAACAGCGATTACAGCAAGATCGATACCGCGTTTAACTTCCATAGGGTTTGAACCTGCGGTGATATTCTTGATCCCTTCGCGATAAATCGCTTGAGCAAGAATAGTCGCCGTTGTTGTTCCGTCACCAGCAACGTCAGCTGTTTTTGAAGCAACTTCACGGACCATTTGAGCGCCCATGTTTTCAAACTTATCTTTGAATTCCATCTCTTTTGCAACAGTTACACCGTCTTTGGTGATAATAGGAGAACCAAATGATTTTTCGATTGCAACATTACGACCCTTAGGCCCAAGTGTTACTTTAACTGCATTTGCAAGCGTATTGACACCCTTGAGTATCTTTGCGCGTGCTTCTTCGCCAAACAAAATTTGTTTTGCCATGTTTTTTACCTCTTAATATGTCTATGTATGATCCCTAAACTTTTATTTCTTAAGATCAACTCTCGCATGTCATCCCGGGCTTGACCCGGGATCCAGGCAACACTTTCATTTAAAACCCACGATTAATTTTGAAAGAACTAAATTGGGGTTTTGCCTGGATCCCCGCTTTCGCGGGGATGACGGGTGACAAGTCACCGTCACTTCCCAATAGTCCCAAGAAGCTCTTCTTCGCGCAAAATTAAGTAATCTTCACCACCAAATTTTACTTCAGTGCCTGAATACTTACCAAAGATAATTTTGTCGCCTTCTTTAACTTGAAGCTTTCTGATAGTACCATCGTTTAATAACTTGCCCTCGCCGGCTGCAACAACTGCTCCGTACTGGGTCTTTTCCTGAGCTGTATCAGGAATAATAATCCCACCAAGTGAAACTTGTTCGCTTTCTAAGCGTTTTACTAATACACGATCGTATAACGGTTTAATACCTGCTGACATTGTACAAATACTCCCATAATATTTATTATATCTATTAATTTGATAGCCCATTAATATGGGCTTGCAAATTCTCTTAATATGTAACTATAACGTAATAAATAACAAATTTGAATACCAAAAGAATTATAGGCTTAAATTCCTTAAAAACCTATTAATACTTTATAGTAAGTAACTCAGATTTTATATAATTCCAACATGAAATAATATTCTTATATTTATTAAGATAATTGCACCTAAAACAGTCCAGTAAATCTTAAAATATGCTTTAGGTGCAATAAAAATTACGACTATATTTTCTCTCAAAAATATCTTATAACGATGCTCTCGATTCTTGTTTTATTCCAGAATGACCGAACAGTTCAGTATTTTGAGTTATCATAGCTTGAGCGCTAAAACCCTGGCCGCATATGGTTTCAAGTATCGCTAAACTCACCTGATATGGGTCAGCATTTGCTGCTGGGCGACGGTCTTCTAAGTATCCAAACCCTGCATTTGCCGTTCCCATAGGGATACGTATCGAAGCCCCCCGATCACTTACCCCAAATCTAAACGTATTAATATCACAGGTTTCATGCTTACCCGTAAGTCTATCAGTATTACCTGAACCATAAACTTTCATATGTTCTGCGTGAAATTGGCCTAACTTCTGACAAGCCTGCTTGATATGATCTAATCCACCAGTAGATCGCATCTTTTTGGTACTAAAATTATAATGAGCCCCCGCCCCGTTCCAGTCACCATTTTTCAGAGGTTTTGGCGCTAAACTCACGACTAAATCAAGATTTTCACCAATTCTGTGCATCAGCCAACGCATAATCCATAACTGGTCAGATAACTCTAACACCGGTAACGGTCCAACCTGAAACTCTGCTTGACCAGGCATTACTTCGATATTGGTCCCATCTATTTTTAAGTGGGCATCGATACATGCTTTTGTATGGCGCTCGATTAATTCACGTCCTAATACACGATTGGCACCAACGCCACAATACCAGCGCCCTTGCGCTTCTGGCCCAGCTGGAAAATCGTGCCACGCAAGTAACGCCCCGCTTTTGTGATATAACGTATATTCTTGCTCTATACCACCCCACGCTTCTTCATGTGCATAAGCACTACTTGCTTTTGCAAGACTATGTCGTGTGTTACTCACATGTGGGGTACCATCTGGATTTAATACTTCGCACATGACAAGAACATTGGGAGCACCCCGTAATGGGTCTTTACAAACATATACAGGCTTAAGTAAACAGTCGCTAAATTTCCCCTCAGCTTGCATGGTACTTGAACCATCAAATCCCCACTCAGGAAGATTTTTTAAATCCATAACATCGTCGGGATTATTTGTTCGAATAATTTTTGTTTTTGAACGTAACTCTGACGTAGGTGTTTGACCGTCTATCCAGATATACTCAGCTTGAATTGCAAATTTGTAAGACATACTCTTTCTCCCGTTTTATACTGCTCTTAGACTATGACGTTAGCTTGTCTCCGAAGTATACGGTCTGTATTTTATCATATAAACGTATGAAAAAAAGAAAATCATCGACAAAATAATCAAAAAACTCTCGCGACAAAACCCACATCAAAAATATGCTTTTTCTCTTACTTCTTCGTAATTATAAATCGTATCGCCTTCAATCCAGTCGTTAAATTTGTCTGCTGTAAATCCAACAAACAGTCTTGAACTGATAGTTTTTTCTTTCGATTATCATCTATAAAAGATCGTTCCCAATGCATCACACCAGCAAAGTTTTTAACTTTTGCAAGCTTATCGTTATTTTTACATATATCATATCGACATAATAGATCATACATACAGACATTGCCATACTCTGCAGCTACATGTAAAACAGTATTGCCATAGATACTTTGTGCATTAACATCTGCACCATAATCTATAAGTGTATTAATTATCCTAACCATTGTGTCACATTTGCGCTTAGACCTATAATGAATTTCACAATCAGGTAACCACTCAGTTATAGCATAATGTAACGCCGTTTGCCCTAAGCTATCACGCGTTGCAACAAAAGCTGCGCCATCATAGTTTTTTAAAAGAAATTCGACGATGTCCAAATGTTGATACTTAACAGCTAAGTGTAAACAATTTCTACCTGCTTGATCTCGTACATTATGTACATCAATAGGTTTTTTATATTTTTTAAAATAATCTAAAAGCTTTGTGACGATCTCTATGTTGCCTTTAACAATTGACCGCAATAAATAGGTATGGGTATTTTTATCACACGGATCGCTTGTAACACTTTCTACATCATCAAGCATTTTGGCAACATCAGGAATATCATGAGAATATTCTTGATCTATAAAGTCTGGATATTTATCTTTGTTTGCGTTTAAAAATAAAAAACTTGATACCAGTAAAAAAAATAGCTTTTGAGATTTTCTCATTAAAAACTTTCTTAAAAAGTGAATCGTAAGTTCCTGAAGCACTATTGCTCTCTATATAATTATTAGGTTTAATTATCAGGACCAACAATCTATCAACTTTTTTAAAAAAGTCACAAAATCATAAATTTTACGTTTTTGTTAAATAAGCTCTTTCTTACATGTACATTAAAATTATTGTGTTTAAATTGTCACACTATAATTACTCGGGAGCGTTTTATGAAAAAAAAGTTATTCTTAAAGTTATTCTTATCGTTACAAATTTTACATATAACAGTTATAACACAACTTTTGAGCATCCCGCTTTTTGATGCATATCCAGATCTGAAAGAAAAAGTACCGTATGTCGAACTGGGAAAATTGCCAACACCTATAAAAAAATTAGAAAATCTTGGAAAACATCTTGGCGTAAAAAATCTTTATATAAAGCAAGATAACTTTAGTGGAGATTTATTCGGTGGCAATAAAGTTCGTAAGCTTGAATTTTTGTTAGGCGCAGCACAACAAGCTGGTGCAACAGGCGTCATAACAACAGGGAGCGCAGGATCAAATCTTGTAGCAGCAACTGCTGCATATGCTCATAAACTCGACATGACTTGTTACGCCTTACTTATACCACAAAACAATGCAGCATATCTTCGTCGTAACTTATTATTAATGCACCATTATAATGCAATACTAGAACTCCTAAAAACACCTGCAGAACGTACTATTGCTCTTCTTGCTGTTAATAAATCGTATAAAGAAATCACGGGTAATTCACTCTTTGTCATACCTAAAGGTGGCTCCGATAAACTTGGAACCCTTGGTTTTGTAAACGCAGCTTTTGAATTAAAAAAACAAATCGAAGCGGGGATTTTACCAGAGCCAAATTTCATTTATATTGCACGCGGAACAATGGGGTCGAGTGTTGGCCTTGCACTTGGCTTAAAAGCAGCAGGGCTTAAATCTGTTGTTGTTCCGGTTGCCGACGAGTTTTATAAAGAGCCTATACAAGATATGATTTCTCTTTTTAAAGACACCAATAATTATCTTCGATCTATAGATCCAAAATTTCAAGAACATACGATAACCGAAAAAGATCTCGCTCTTTTTCATGGCGATTTTTATGGCAAAGATTACGCACACATCGACACAAAAACAGCCGACGCTATAAAACTTATGTATACACTTGAAGATATAAAACTTGATGGGACCTATACAGGAAAAGCATGCGCAGCAATGTTGCATGATATACACAATAAAAAAATACATATGCGTGAAAATAACGAAGAAAATGTGATTTTATTTTGGAATTCATACTGCTCAGAAAACTATGAAGAGATCACAAAGGCGGTAAATTATAAAGAATTACCTATAGAATTTCATAAATACTTCGAAACTGGTTTACAAGCGCTTGATCAGGGGGTATGAAAAACGTATATTTTATGTCACTTTTATGTCTATTGTATATTTTTGATATGTCTTTGTTGCGTCTTATTTTTGGCATAAATATGTCTAAAGACCAAAGCAGCGGAAGCCTCGCAAAGGCTTGCAAAAAATTACAATCGAAAGATACTATGCTATGCATCTGTATACTATTTGATATGCATTATACAGATCTCAAGTAACAGAATTTTCATCTGAGATAATTCAAGCCTTTAGGCGGCATTTGATTAGGCCCCTCCTGCGCTTATCCACGCCTTCAGGCTTGGCAAGCTATGGCGGGCAGGCAATGCGCTTGTTCTCCGACCTGTGCACCATAGCTACCTGAGCGACGGTGTAAGCCACGTAGGGCGTAGTAGGAAGACCTTGTCGCTGCTTTGGTCATATAAAAAATTAAAATTCAGGAATAAACAATGACAAAAAATATCTTACTCGGCGCACATATTTCAATCGCCGGACATTTTTATAAAGCTATCGAACGAGGCGAGTCAATTGATTGTACAGCAATTCAAGTTTTTACAAAAAGTAATCGCTCATGGTTTAGCAAAAAAATCGACGAAGAAGAAAGCGAAAAATTTAAAGAATATTTAAAAAAATCGACCATAAAATCAGTTGTTACCCACGCTTCATATTTAATTAATTTGGGCTCAAGCAAACTTGATGTCGCAAAAAAATCAATTCTTGCACTAACCGACGAGCTGAATCGCTGCCATCAACTTGGTATCGATCGTATTGTCTTACATCCAGGGGCTCATCTAGGAGCTGGCATTGACGTTGGTATTGCACAAGTTGCAAAGCATTTAGATCAAGCAATATCAAATTCTTCAGGAAGCACAAAAGTTCTTTTAGAAACAATGGCAGGCCAGGGGACGACGTTGGGGTCGACATTTGAAGAACTTAAAGCGATACGCGATTTGTGTACTGAAAAAAAACGTGTTGGGATTTGTCTGGATACCTGTCACATTTTTGCTGCCGGCTATGATTTAAAAAATGCAAAATCGTACGAAGAAATTATACAAAAATTTGACGATATTATTGGCCTAAATTTATTGGGTGCGATACATCTTAACGACTCAAAAACTGCATGTAATTCAAACGTCGATCGGCATGCACCACTTGGTGATGGTCATATACCACTAGAGATTTTTAAAAATATAATAAACGATAAGCGACTGAGTGATATCCCAAAAATTCTTGAAACGCCCTCTGACGAAGACATGGCGCTCTATGCACATGAGATTAAATTGCTACGCAATATGGCAAAATAAAAACGTCATATTTGTGTATATTTTGTGTATTAATTATATTTTTTTTACATAAATATGACACGCACAATATGTCACAAGTATGCGCATGATTTGTCAAAAAAAGCACATAAAAAAAGCCCCGAATTTATTTCGGGGCTTTTTTTATGTGCTAAAATTTAGAGTAAAATTACGCGCTCGCTGGAAGTAACGTTTTTAATTTTGCAGCAAGTTCTTTAAGCTTTGTTGTGAGTTTTTCAAGCGACTCAACAAGATCTTTTTGCGTATACGAAACGGGGGGCGATTTTTTTGCAATCGCTTGTTGAATTGCAGTAATAATACTGTCATACGCTTCCTGTTTTTTTGCAGGAGATGTAAAAAAATCGTCGAATTCTGTATCATCTTTACATGCTTGTGCATATTCCAGCGGGCTTTTTCCCTCTTCTTTACGCTTTTTTGTTATAGCTTTTCTTTCAGGATCAGCCCCTGCATCAAGTAACAGCGTTACTAATTTTACATTTCCAAAAAATATTGCAGTCATTAAAGGTAATGGGTTGGTAGGAATTTTTGTTTCAATATTTGGGTCAGCTTTTAATGCCGGATGTTTTTCATTTTTAAGTAAAAGCTCAGCAAGCTGCAATCCTTTTGCAATAGTGCCAGTTTTTGGATGAGACTTTTCAATTATCGAAAACAGGGCAAATTCACCATTATTTTTTGGTATATTAGGATTTAAACCATGATCAAGTAAAAGTTTTATAATATTCAAATTACCGTGTCTGCAAGCACGAAATAATAATGTTTCATTATTATTCGTTACAGCATTATAATCTGCGCCACGCTCAAGTAATAGGTTAAAAGCAGCAGGGTTAGGATTTTGACACGCTATAAATAACGGGGTTTCTCCTGATTTGTCAGTACCGTTAACATCCGCACCCATACTAATCAATAATGTAATGATCTCGCTTCCTTTTTCAGGATTACCGATATTTAAAAAATTGTGCAGTAGCGAAAAGTGTTTTAAAATTTTTATGCGTAACGATTTATCGTAGCTATCTAAAATATTTTTTACATCTGCAAGCTTTCCCTCATAGAATGCATTGTACATTGCATTCTTATCAAATGCTGTATCCAGCATTGCTTTTTCTGCAAGTTGTTTCTGAGTTTCATCATCAATTAATAATTTAATAATTTTTGTAATACTAGCCATATCTTCCGGGTTATTTTTTACACTATCATTATGTAAAGCTGCTTGAGCTATTTCTAAAGCAGTTTGCCCTTTTTTAAATGGTACTGTTTTTAAATCGACACCCACTGGAGAATCTTTTTCAGCAGTTGCTAAAGTATTTACTTTGTTTTTAAGTAACAATTCAACATCATCTTCTTTTTTATGAACAACTGCTGAAAGAAGCGGTGTTAAACCGTTGCTATCAACTACTTCAAAATAGTCAGGATTGTACTCTAAAAGATATTCTTCTCCGTCAAAAAATCTTTTAAAAAAATCATCTTTATTGAGCTTAAAAATTTTATTAGCCAGGTCTTTCTTGTTTTTTGATATATATCGAAAAATAGTTTTCTTAAGCATTGCGTCTTGAATAACCTCTGGCATCTCATATATTTTTAAAGGACTTTTTGTGTCTACACTTGCCGCTACATCTGCACCATTATTAAGTAATAGATTTATTATTGGGGTTTTTAATGGAAGCTTTGAATCTTTATAGAGACTTATTGCATACCATAATGGTGTTTTGCCTTCTTCATCGGGTTGATTTATGAGCGTCTTATGATCATCTATAGCATTTTTTACATAGTTATAATATTGACCCTCTTGTTTAAATGCAGTAACTACCACGTCAGAAATTGGGTTAGAGCTTGCATGACAATCAGCAAATATTCCCAAAATCACAATAAAAAATACAAATGCTTTATTCACCCTACTCTCCTGTAATCTCAAAAATTATCGAAAAATTATTATACACCAGTAAAAATTATATGAATGTATTAATGAGTTTTGCAAGCGTTGCTATTGTTGGGTTTTTACTTTTAAGACTATGGTACATTGTGGAACGAGCAAGCGCAGATTTTTTCGAAGATTGGGCTTTATTAACCGCTCTTAAATGTGCATTAATAACTTCTATAACACCCTCTGGGTCATTATTTTTTAAACATTCCCATATCGCCCTACCAATTAAATCTTCATCTAGAAGTTTTTCTGTTGGACTATACTCAATAACACCACTATTTTTTTTAATCTTCAGTGATAATATCGCAGTTTTTTTTAATGTCTTTACTTTGGCCATTTTTATTGCCTCCTAACAGAAGTAAAATTTTCTTCTCTGGTATGTAAACATAATATAAACGTCTACCATTAACCCATTTGAGCTCCCATAAATTATCTTCAAGGTATTTATGAGTTCCAAAATATCCTTCAGTTTCTATTTTTGATAAACGATCTTCAATTTGTACTTGCTCTTTAACTTTTTGTTCATCAAGCCATTCTTCATATTCGAAAGTCTTATAAATCTTGTATTTCATGAATACTCTCGCTTTTTTATGGTTTTAAAATGTACAATATATTGGACATTTTATCAAACAAATTCATGTACATGCAATACAATACCTGTAATACAAGAAGAACTATCGAAAAATTATTATGCACCAGCCCGTAAGAAACAAGAGTAACGATAGTATCAACAACCATAACGACATTACGTTAAACAGAAACATAAAAGCCAGTGTTGATAAAATAATTCCCATGATCCCCGTAAAGATAAGAACTTTTGATTTGTTCCAGTTTTTCTTTTGTAAGTAAATTGAAAAGTGATGCGGGCTGCCTCGATAAAATGGGATACGTAAATACGATCGAATAATAATCAAGAAAAAGACTTCGAGTAATGGGATTCCCAATATCACAACAGGAGCGTAATAGGCATCAAATGATTGTGAGCTCCAGGCAAATAACATCGGTACTGCAGATAGAAAACCACCAACAAACATCGAGCCTGTGTCGCCTAAGTAAATACGGGCAGGGGGTTTGTTGTACCAAAAAAAAGCAAGTAGGGGGCCGAGAAAGCAAACAAGTAATAAACTCACGGTATATTGTTGAAAAATAAGCGAAATAACTAATAACGATGTTGTTGCAACGATAGCTATGATTGACGAAAGACCGTCCATGACGTCGACGAGATTAAATGCATTAATAACTGAAAGCATCCAAAATGCTGAAAAACCTAAATTGAGTGGTGACGAAAAAAAATTGGTTTTAAGCGAAAAGCCGCCTTTAAGAAAACATAAAACAGCCAGAATTTGTCCGAAAAATTTTTGTCCTGGGCGAAGAACTTTAAGATCGTCAATAAGGCCAACGAGTAACAATAACGTCGTGCCCAGTAATAACCATAAAACTTTATTTTCAAACGGATACACGAGCGCAAGCGTCGAAATAAAACCAAGAAAAACAGCTATGCCACCAAAGTGAGGTATCGGCTCTTTGTGTTGTTTTAAATTTCCATCGGGTACGTCGAGTAAGCCCATGCGTCGGGTTGCACGAATAATTAACGGGATAAGATATAACGATAACAAACATGAAAAAACAAAGGCAAAGACATGCCTCAAGACAATTGCTTGCATACTACTTCTCTCTTTATTTTTTTATTTTACGAAAACTCTCATAAAATTATCATACTCGCGGGTCGATAAAAATTCAAACCCGACACGCAAGACGTATATGGGGATAGTAAGATTATGTTGATTGATTATCGGCTCAAGTTTGCACCAGTCTTTACTTGTTGTAATAGCACAATCGAGCTTATTTATTTCTAAAACTTGTATAATTTTTTCAAGATCATTTTTTGTGTACGCATGATGATCTTGATACTCGATTGTTTGTGAAATAATTATTTCAGGATTTATTTTAGATTGTTTAACGGTGTGCACAAAATTACTAAAAGAGCCTATGCCGGCAAATACAAGCACTTGTTTTTTTATATTCCCAGCATAGACATCAGAAAAATTTATCGTAGAACCTGGGGCATTTTTGTTACTGTTTTGATTGTGGTAATAAATACCCTGCGTAACATGTTTGCCCGAAAATATTTTTGTTTGATCAAATTTTTTAAGTTTATTTTTTTTTATGTCATCAAGAGCTTGCGTAGTAATCGCATCAGCATGGGTAAGAATAATAATGTCTGCACGAGTATAATCTTTTTCTCGTAACCGTCCTGCGGGCAAACAATGGTTATTTTCAAACGGATGACGAGCGTCGAGTAATAAGATTTCTAGATTTTTTTTGAGCGTCGTATGTCGGTACGCGTCGTCGAGTATGAGATACGATTTTTCTTGGGCGCCAATATTTTTATAAAATTTTTCTAAAACATCACACGATTTTGCACGATTTGGGCCTATAACAATGGGCACCTGTAAATTTTGCGCGAGCATATACGCTTCGTCGCCTGTTTCAGTTACATCGTAATAAGACGTAATCCCGTCGTGAACTAAAAAGCTTTCACCTGTTTTTTCAAGCTTACTTTTGTACCCCCGTAATGCTATCGCGCACGATTTTGCGAGCGACCCGTTCGAGACACTCGTCCATTTCATGGCCTCGTTCCTCAGGGCGAGCGCCCTTTTTTGTAAAGCATGAACCAAAAACTGGACAAATACAGATTTGCCGGTGCCGCCAACCGAAAGATTGCCGACAGAAATAACATAAAAAAAAGACGTGCGCTTGTTGTGAACAAGCGCACGTTTAAAAATAGTAATTACAAAAAATATAGCGCGATAAAAAAGTTCAAAAAAGCACAGTACATAAAAAAATATTTTCTCAGGTACCGTTAAGCTTACGCGCGCAGTTGTTTTGTACCAGATGGTATCTAACACTTGGGTAATGGCGCACCCTTCGAGACGGCCCTTGGCCTCCTCAGGGCGAGCGCCCCTTAGATGTTTATACAAAACATCACGCAGCAAACTCACGATCTTTTATGCTTTCTCTTTTACTTCTTCATAACTGAATACAGTATCGCCTTCAATCCAGTCGTTAAATTTGTCTGCAGTAAAGCCAAACTCAAAGCCCGCGTGAACTTCTTTAACTGGTTTTTTATCACGTTGCAAGCTGGTAACTTTGCTTTCAGCAATTGTCTTACCGTTACGTACACATGCAACTTTATTGTTACGAGCAAGCACACCATCACGCATGTAACAACCAGCAATCACGCCAGTGCCCTTAATATCGAACACTTTCTTGACTGTAGCTTCGCCAACTTTTTTCCATGATATGACAACTTCTTTTTTAGACTTCAAGACGCCGTCTAGATAGTCTATCATGTGATAAATAATATCAAACGATTGAACATTAACATCTTTTTGTTTAGCAAGATGTTGTGCATTTTTTTCAACTTTAACATGTAATGTCATGATCGTTGCACCGGTATTTGCTGCAAGCTCAACGTCACCTTCAGAGATATCGCCAATACCTGATTGAATAATATTAATTGGGCACTTGATCTCTTTATTTGCTTTAACAAGTTTTTCGATCGAGTCCATAACTGCTTCTTTTGAGCCGCGCGTGTCGGTCTTAAGAATTAAGTTAATCGATTTATCAGCTTTTTTATGCGCTCCGGTAGCTGTTGCTAACGATTGTGTAAAATCTGGCGGGGTCGCAGCTTTTTGCGATATTGTTGGACGATCAGACTTTGTTTGTAAGTATGTTTGCATTGGTACAACAGTTAACCAGTCACCAATAGAAGCAAAACTATCAAATCCAATTACTTGCACAGGTATCGAAGGGCCAGCTTCTGAAAGCTTTTGGCCTTTGCTGTTTCTTAACAAGCGAACTTTACCTGTTGCAGCGCCACAGGTAAAATAGTCGCCTTGCTTAATGGTCCCTTGCGTACAAATAATTGTAGCAACTGGTCCAAAGCCTTTTTCTAAGCGTGATTCAAGAATAAATGCTTTAGCTGGAGCTTTTGCATCAGCTTTTAAGTCCATCATTTCTGCTTGCAGTGTAATCATATCAAGCAACTTATCAACGCCTGCACCTGTTTTTGCAGATATTGGCACGACAATAGTTTGTCCGCCCCAATCTTCAGGCATCAGTTCGTATTGAGCAAGTTGACGCTTAATAGTTTCAAGTGCTGCAGGTGATTGCATCTTATCAATTTTATTAACAGCAACGATGATCGGCACTTGTGCTGCTTTTGCTTGATTAATAGCTTCTATTGTTTGAGGCTTAATACCATCATCAACAGCGACCATCAATACAGCAATATCGGTAATTTTTGAGCCACGTTCACGGATATACGAAAAAGCTTCGTGCCCAGGGGTATCAAGAAATACTGTTTTACCATGAGAACCGTCAACTTCATACGCGCCAAGATGTTGGGTTATACCACCTTTTTCACCACCAGCAACGTTCATTTTTCTAATAAAATCTAAAAATGTCGTCTTGCCATGATCTACGTGGCCCATCACAACAACAATTGGAGCACGTGTTGTGCCAGTCATAACAGTAGGTTTTGTAACCGTTGTTTCTTGACGTTGTTTTTCAAGCTGAACAATAACTTTAATGGCAAATTGTTCACCAAGTTGTTGAAGAACGTCAACTGCTAAGATATTGTTTCGATTACACGCCATACCTTTTTTGAGTAACGCAATAATCAATTCACCTGTCGGCTTACCAAAAAGATCTGCTGCCTCAAATAACGGCAAACTCTTGGTTATTGTTACCTCTGTTACAGGAGGACGTTCAACAAAGACAGGTTTTACTTTAAAAACTCTTCTGCGTCTTCTTCCAAACGGTTTTTTCACAGGAGCTTTTGGAAGTAAGCCTTTAGATATAAGAATTTTTGAGAACTTTTCTTGGCCCTGGATCTCGCCTTGCACTTCTTGCTCTTCAGATTCGCGAAAGCTTTTATTCATAGCAGCTTGCGCAGATTGATGGGATGACGATGAAGGTGATGAAGAAAAAGAAGAAGACGAAGTGTGCGTAGATGACCCAGAAGAACGTTGAGGCTGGGACTGATATTGTTGAGGGCGAGTTTGAGTTTGTGGTTGAGACTGAGATTGAGCTTGTTGGTACACAGGTTTTGCGTGCTTGAAAGCGTCGGTAGTCGTCGGTTTTTTAGATACTTGAGACAAAGAATCCTCGTTTTTTATTGCAGTGTTTTTTATTTCAGTTTTTTTAGGTTCAACAGGTTTTTGACTTGTCGATTTCCCAGCAGGTTTTTCAGAACTTTTCTTTTCGCTCGCATTTGCATTTGCAGTAGCTTTGGTAAACTTTTTTTTGATAAGATCAATAGCTTGATCAGAAAGAATAGACATATGGCTTGGTAAATCAATCCCTTTTTCTTTCAACATAGAAAGAATTTCTTTGCTTGATATACCTAAATCTTTTGCGATTTCATAAACACGCATATCTTTCACCCGCACGCAAAAATGTTACGATTAAGCTTCTTCATCATTTTCGTCAACGTGATTGTCAGATTCTTCAGAATCAGCAAATAACGTTAACGATTCAGTTCCTGTTGGCGCAAGATCCTGCAATTGAATTTCTATTCTAGCAAGCTTGGATGCCAATAAAATATTTTGGCCCATTTTTCCAATAGCATAAGAACGTTGATCTTGTGCAAGCCAGACAATAGCTTTTTCTTCGCCGATAATTTCAACCTTATCAATTTCTGCAGGCTTAAGGCTGTTACGAACTAAAGTTTCAATCGAGTCTGTTTCTTCAATTAAATCAATTTTTTCTTGGCCAAGTTCTCTCAAAATAGGTTTAATGCGAGAACCCCCAACACCAACGCAGGTACCAACAGGATCGATATCTCTGCTTGATGATGCAACAAGAGCTTTTGATTTATAACCAGGGATACGAACTATTTTTTTGATTTCGACTAAACCCTCGTAAACCTCTGGTATTTCAAGTTCAAGCAATTTTTTAACAAAGTCTGAAGATGCTCGATCAAGAATTAATTGGTAATCACCACGAGCAACTGGTAACACATCTTGCAAAAGTGCTTTGATTGGGTGACCGATACGTAATGCTTCTGCTTGGATAGAGTTTTCTTTTGGAAGCAACGCCATAACTTCGCCGATTTTAACAACGTAGCCATCACGCTCACGCTTATGAACAACACCGTTAATAATGGTATCTTTTTTATCTTTAAATTCATTAAAGACGGCCATATTTTCAAGTTCACGTATTTTGTTTGCAATAAGCTGCTTTGCCAAAAGAATTTCTATTCTTCCAATTGGCTCTTCGAACGGAACATTCAGAACATCGCCAAGCTGTGCTTTTGGATTAATAAGCTTAGCGCGACGAAGTGTTATATCAAAGTCGTCATCTTCTACAGATGCCATAACGGTTTTTTCTGAAAAGACTTCTAGATTGCCCGTTTTTTTATTGAAGGTAGTTTGAAATTCGATGCCTGGATATTTTTTAACATAGGCAGCTAGAATGCCTTCGCAAACTATTGCTACAACTTTTTCTTTATCAAGACCACGTTCTTCGACAAGGCCTTCTATGACGTCTGAAAGATTCACCGTTATTTTTTCCTTCAATAAACTGGGTTGTGATATCGCTTTATTTGAACAATAAAATTAAGTGCAGAAAGCAACTCATGATTACTCTAAGTAAACAAGTCTAAAGTAAAAACAAAAAAAGTGAAGTACTGCCCTGCATATCGTTAACTAATCATGAACTAATCACAATAAACACCTATAAACACACTAAATACCGGGTTGTAGTATTTATTAATTATCTATTTGTCTTTGAGGTTTGAGTATACAAATTTTGTTCTTTAAGATTCTTATTACTTCTTAATATATATAAATATATATAGTAATAATAGGTGAGGCTATTTTTTGTGGATAACTCGCTTATTTTTAACGTGATACTCTTTTCTGGAGCTTTAATAAGACATAGAAAAAATATGTTGATAACTTGTGGATAAGTGTTGATAACTTGTTAATAACTTTTCACAGGTATCTGATATACGTTATTAGCAAGACTTTTTCATGGGGGTCATTTTTAAAGAGCTCATGAGATCATACGATTAATACTGTTTTTTTAGTTATCCACAAGTTATCAACAAGTTATCCACAGGTTATCAACATAGTTATCCACAATTTCAATGCGAAATAATGGCTATTTATTAACGCAAATAGAATATTTTTAAAATTAAGACACTATTATAATTTTTTGATATACGTTTATAAAACCGTAAGTTTTTCCATAATTTTTTTCATATCTTCCCAGACCGTCTTTTTTTCTGCAGGGTTTCTGAGCAAATAAGCAGGGTGATAGGTAGGAAGTACGGGGATCCCCTTAAAGTCATGAAATATTCCGCGGGTTTTTGCAATAGATATCTGATCTCCCAACAAAGCCTTTGTTGCGGTAGCCCCAAGTGTACAGATTATTGTCGGCTTAATAATCTCGATTTCTTTAAATAAAAGAATATCGGTACAGGTGCTGCTTTCTATTGGTAATGGCGTTCTGTTCTCTGGTGGTCGACACTTAACAACGTTTGAGATATAGACTTGCTCTCGAGTTAAACCCATAGCTTCTATGATTTTAGTTAATAGTTGCCCGGCTCGGCCAATAAACGGCACCCCTTGAGCATCTTCATCTCTTCCTGGGCCTTCTCCAACAAACATAAGCTTAGTATCTGGATTACCTACGCCAAAAACAACCTGTTTTCTGCCGGCTTGGGCTAGTGGGCATGCCTGGCAGTTGCGATACTTGTCATTGAGACTTGTCAGTAAACTATTTTTACACGATGATTTTGGGGGTTCTTGAGTATTTATTTCTTTGTGACCCATGTGTCCTGTATTTTCTGTCGTTATAATAGCCTGTGTTACAACTTTTTTCTGCGTTTTATCAAGATACACAAAGCCCTTAGGTTTTTGGGAAAGATCACTGAGATAATTTTCAAGATTTTTCTTAGGAGATATTTTCTTGGTATCTTTCATGTTTTTTATCTTTCTTTATATATAATTTTTTATCTTTAAAAATCAAAATAGGGTACCAGAATCTGGTACCCTATTATTCTAATCGAGTGTTATATCAAGCGCTATTATGAGTAAAATTACACCTGTTTTTGATATTCTTTAACAAATGAGAGCCATTTGGTGATTCGGGCAAAAACAGTTTTTTGATATGAAGCATGGGGCGTTCTTTGTGGGAAATAGATCGATAAACCACGAGCTTTAGGTAAGCCGCTTCCACAAACATTTTCAATAATCGTTAATTCAAGATGATTAATACCCTCAGTGAGAAGTTCTGATAGTTCTTGTAATAAATCAGAAGAACCCGTTTTTGTTATTTCGTGTGTTATCTCTTTTATTTGTTTATTTTCTTCTTGTTCTTTTTGTTCTTGAATATTTTGTAACATATTTTGTTTAACGTCTTGTGCAATAGTTTTGAGTGCGTTTGTTTTTTGTAATAAGCTCGTATAAAAATGGTGAAGATCAATATAGTCAGCGTCAAAAAAAGATGTTGTTTGCTTGCTACTGCGTCTAATATCTTTGATGGTTTTTACAAAGCTTGGCACAGATGCTAACAAGTTCATGATGACGATAGAAATATTATTAATATTGTCTTCAAGCTCAGCAATTTTATCTAAATTAATTGCTGACTGGGTGTAGTCTGCAAGCATGTTTTTGTATTCTGATTCGTATGAATTAACAATATGGCGTGCAAAATTTTCTGGTGTTAAGGTACCAAACGTAAATGGCGCCAGAACAGTTTCGTAGTTATATCCTGAGCCTGGCTCAACTTCTTCAGAGCCGGTCATAAATTCAACGGCAGTTGCAACTTGAGAACCTATTTCGACCATTCCCATGTGGCAAGCGTCCATACATAAAAGATCTATTTTAGCCCCTTTGAGTAACTCTTTAGATATTTTTTCGAGTGTATTCTTAAGATCTTGATTGGTAATATATTGTTCAGTTTCATCGTTAAAACCAATACCGCGTTCTTCGTTTAAGCTGTCAGAAATTCGATCGATTGCACGACGATTGAGCTCTAATAAGCCTGTCTGTTTATTGAGCGAAAAAAAATCATCGCGACATTTCATAATAACACGGCCCCACATGCCCGGGTCTTTAATCCCCGATCCATGATTCCATAAAACAAGCGCTTGTTGTTGTGCAGGATAGTTTTTGATCGCCCATTTAACAAACTCAAATAAGTTATCAGGTGTACCACTCATGGTTGACCCAATAAAAGTATCAGGGTCAATAGCAACGGGATTATTTTTTTCGATATAGTAACGGGTTATATCTGAAGTCCCCAGATCATCCATTTGGATTAAAAGATTAATATTTTTTGTTGACCCAATTTTTGCCATCTGTTTAAAATTTTTAACGCCATATTTATGTAAGTTATTATTGTTCACCATGTAAACGATAAAGTTCCAGTCTTTTTTTGCCCGTGTTGGACCGGTATGTCCAGGTAAGACTGTTGGATGTGCAGCGTCAATGCTTAACCCCTGAAGATCTGTTGATAACTGGTCGATCTGGTCTCTATAGTTTTTTTTGGTTTCTTGTTTCTTGTGTTTTTTTGAATTCGAAAGAGTTTTGATTTTTGCCTGTTTAGTTTGTTGCGAGTTTTTTGATCGCCTTAAAGTTTTTTGAGCTCTAATATTTTGAGCACCACTATCAAGAGAATAAAAACACGATAGCGCAAACATAAAAAATAGATGTGATATTTTTGTGATATTTTTTTTCATGAAGAACTCCCACTCGTGACTCCTAGTAACTTTTAGAATTTTGTCCGAACCTTTTGTTCGTCTATAAATGTATGTTTTTGAGCACAATTAATGCAAGAATTAAAAAAAAAGAATGTTTTTTTTTAATAAAAAATTTCAGCTGAAAAATTTTAAATATTTTTCAATTTCTTCAAAAAAATTATTGTTTTTACAAGGCAGTAATTTAGGTAAAAATACTTTTATCAGAAGGCTTTTTACGAAATAAAGATTTTGTTTGAAAGTGGTTGGTCAAACTGTTAGATTATATTTCACGTCAGGACAGGGGGTATTTTTAAACATCGCCTAAACCCTCTCCAGATATATGTTTCTATGGGTTCATAGAGGTATTATGTTGATCAATTATAGCAAATAAACAAAATAAAAACGGGAGAGATATATCATGACGAGTTATTCAGATGTTCCAGCGGTTAAGGTAACCAAGCGGGATGGGTCTCACGATTCTTTTGATATTCAAAAGATTGTAAAGACTATTAAAAATGCATGTAAAGATTTTGAAAATTCTGTTTCAGTTGATTTAATAGTGCAAGAAGTTATCAAAATGATTTTTGATGGCGTTACAACCAAAGAATTAGAGCAAGCACTATCACTAGCAGCGGTAACTTTTATAGAATATGATCCGGCTTATAGCTTTGTTTCAGCACGTTTATTTTTGCAGCGTATCTATAAAGAAGTTAACGGTCAGTCGTTAAAAGAAGATACGCTACCTGAAGTGTATCGTAAAAAATTTATCGATGCTCTTAATCAAGGTGTCTTGATTAACAAAATCGATCCACGATTACTTGATTTTGATCTTGATAAACTTGCCCATGCGTTATGTCCTGAGCGCGATAATTTGTTTGGGTTTATTGGTATTCAAACATTATATGAACGTTATTTTTTAAAAAATGGCGCTAAAATTATCGAACTGCCACAGGTTTTTTGGATGCGCATAGCTATGGGGCTTGCTGTTTTAGATGACAATAAGAACGATCGAGCTATCGAGTTTTATAATATTTTGTCGACATTACGTTTTGTTTCTTCAACGCCGACATTGTTTCATGCAGGAACAAAACATCCACAATTAAGTTCTTGTTATCTCACGTACGTCGATGACGAACTTGAACATATTTTTAAATGCTTAAAAGATAATGCAAATCTTTCAAAATGGTCAGGTGGTCTTGGAAATTCATGGACATCACTCCGTGGTACTGGTTCACCAATTAGTAGTATTAACGTGACCAGTCAAGGCGTCGTCCCGTTTCTTAAATTAGCAAACGACGTTGTTTCAGCTATTAACCGTAGCGGCAGTCGACGTGGTGCAACATGTTCGTATCTTGAAGTGTGGCATTATGATTTTGAAGATTACTTAGACTTGCGTCGTAACACAGGTGACGAACGTCGTCGAACACACGACATGAATACTGCAACATGGATATGCGATTTATTTATGAAGCGTGTGCTTAATAATCAAGATTGGACACTTTTTTCTCCCTATGATACGCCAGATTTACACGAGATTTATGGGCAAGCATTTGAAAAAGCATATGAAAAGTATGAAGAAAAAACACGTACCGGTGAAATTACTATTTTCAAAGTAGTCCCAGCGCAACAGTTGTGGCGCAAAATGTTGAGTAGGTTGTTTGAAACTGGTCATCCATGGATTACTTTTAAAGACCCATGTAACGTTCGTTCACCACAAGATCATGCTGGCGTTGTCCATTCGTCAAACTTATGTACTGAGATTACGTTAAATACGTCACGCGAAGAAACAGCTGTATGTAACTTGGGTTCTGTTAATTTAGCGCAACATATTTTTAACGGAAAACTGGACGAAGACATGCTTGCTGATACCGTACAAACAGCAGTACGTATGCTTGACGGTGTTATTGATATAAACTTTTACCCAACCGTAGAAGCGCAAAATTCAAACATAAAACATAGACCTGTTGGTCTTGGTTTAATGGGCTTTCAAGATGCGTTATTTATGCTTGATATACCATTTGATGACCAACGTGCGTTAGAGTTTTCAGACGAAATTATGGAAAAAATTTCGTATCATGCGATTTTGGGATCGTCAAAATTAGCAAAAGAGTTGGGTGCTTACACGTCATATAAAAATTCAAAGTGGGATCGCAATATATTTCCTATTGATACCATAGATCTCTTAGAAAAAGAACGGGGCATGCCGATTGAAGTTTCACGTTCTGGTAAACTTGACTGGACCCCTGTGCGCGAACATGTGAAACAGTATGGCATGCGTAACTCAAATCTTATGGCAATTGCGCCAACAGCAACGATATCAAATATCGCCGGTTGTTTCCCATGTATAGAACCGATTTACAAAAATATTTATGTAAAATCGAATATGAGTGGTGAGTTTACGATTGTTAACTCATATTTAGTAAACGATCTTAAAAAAGCTGGTTTATGGAGTCAAGATATGCTTGATCAGCTTAAATATTACGATGGCAATATTCAAATGATCGAAACAATTCCTGCCAATATCAAAGCAAAATACAAAGAAGCTTTTGAGATAGATGCTGAATGGTTAATTAAAGTATCTGCAGCTCGAGGTAAATGGATTGATCAAAGTCAGTCACATAACGTTTTTCTCAAAGGGACATCTGGACAAAAACTGAACGATGTTTATATGGCTGCATGGAAGTCAGGTCTTAAGACAACCTATTATTTACGAACACTTGGTGCAAGTCAGATAGAAAAATCGACACTTGATGCTAAAAAGTTTGGCTTTACACAGCGCCGTGAGTACAAAAATATTACAGGAGCGCAAGTTACAGATCTTCCAGCTGCACCAATGTCAGCAATGGAATGCAGTATTATTAACGAAGAATCTTGCGAGTCGTGCCAGTAAAAAATTACTATAAATACACAGGAAATACACGGGAAAAAATTATGATAAAGCAAAACGGTATTATTAATAATACGTCGACAGATCCAAATAAAATCTTGCCCATGAAATATTTATGGGCGCGTCAATATTATAAAGACGGTGTTGCAAATAACTGGACTCCTGAAGAAGTTTCAATGCAAAAAGACGTTGAACAATGGAAAGCACAAACAGTTTTAACAGCAACAGAACGTCGCATGATTTTATGGAACTTGGGCTTTTTTTCAACAGCAGAGTCTTTAACAGCCAATAATTTAGTTTTAGCTGTTTATAATCACGTAACCAATCCAGAGTGCCGTCAATATCTTTTACGTCAAGCCTACGAAGAAGCTGTTCATACCGATACGTTTATTTACTGTTGTGATACGTTAGGGCTTAATCCTGATGATATTTACAATATGTATTCGACCGTTCCATCGATCAAAGCAAAAGACGACTTTGTTGTTGGACTAACAACATCGATGCTCGATCCTAATTTTAAAACAGATACTCCAGCAAATATTCAAAAATTCTTACTCGACCTAATTGGCTTTTACGTCATCATGGAAGGGATCTTCTTTTATGCTGGCTTTGCTATGATGCTTGCGCTTAAGCGTCAAAAAAAGATGATCGGTATTGGCGAACAGTTTGAATATATTATGCGCGATGAAAGTTTACATCTTGGTTTCGGGTGCGACTTAATTAACGCAATCAAATCAGAAAATCCAGAAGTATGGGACCAAGCGTTTCAAGATAAAGTTGTAGGGCTTATAAAACAAGCGGTAGAGTTAGAAAGAACCTACGCCCTTGATGCTTGCCCGCAGGGTATGTTAGGCATCAACCCAGACCAATTTTGTGCGTATGTCGAATATATTGCCGACCGTCGTCTTGAACGTATCGATTTGCCAAAAGTTTACTTAAAAGAAAACCCATTACCATGGATGTCACAAGCAACTGACCTATCAAAAGAAAAGAACTTTTTCGAAACCCGTGTTACAGAATATCAAACAGCAGGGTCTTTAAACTGGGACTAAAAGCTATGAGCATGAATTCAATACTGTAGATTTACTGTAGAATTCTGAGTAAAAAAAGAGGCTTTGGTTTTCAAATCAAAGCCTCTTTTTTAGTTTCTAGTTTTTATCGTTCAATATATCTACGTCTAGGCGCTGCTGGTGCCGCAGGTCCAGCTGCTCCACGAGCAAGGGGCCCTCCTGGATACGAATAAATTTCATCCCAGTCATCCCAAGCAACCCATCCCTTTTCAACTCTGATACCAAGCGCAGAATCGCCATTCTCATCGTGATTATATTCGACGACTCCAATTGTATACGTACCATCTGAACGTTTCACCGTAACCAGGTCATCATACTTGTACTTCGTCTCATCGTTACACAAATACCTATCGGCTGGCTTGTCTACTTTATCGCCGGGTTTATAAATTGGTGGAAGTACGGGGGTGCGTGCAGGCGCGGGTTCGAGTACGGGCGCAGCTGCGGGCGGTTGAATGCTTGACACACGAATATACGTTCTTTTTGCTTCATGTACTTCAGGAACTCTGTAAACTTTACCACCATCTTCCCAGGCTTTGTCCCATGGCAACTCTCTATCAGCTTCGACCGATATAACAACTTCTTTGTATTCTTTCTCATAATGGGCAAGTCCGTAGGTATATTCACCTTCGATATCATCATCATCTGGGTTATAATCAGTACGTTTTATAATCACCCAGCCATGCTGCAGCTTGAATTTTTCTTCATCTTTTATCCGGTCACACAAATATTTTTCGTCCGGTTTTTCTGCTTTTTCACCAGGTCCATACATTGTATCATAACGGTCATAAAGATCTTGGGCCCATTTTTCTGATTGCTTCTCCTGTTCCCCAGGCGTCAAAACTGGAGCAGGGGCAACTACACCTGGGTATTCGATAAACTTAGTATCTCCTGTATCATATCCTGCCGTAATTTCAGCGACAGACTTTGGTTTTCTATTATCCTCTAGTACTTCGACAATATGACGTTTACGCATTGCTTTTTTGGCATTAACTTGATTTGCAAGATTTACTAATTCATCAAAAAGTTTTTCTCCTGCAGGCCCTCCAACAGTACGAGCAACTCGCCCTTTGTTATCAGGTATATTAATGTCAATACCAGGCTGTGCTAAAAGTTGTACAAGTGCACCTTTAAGATCTGCATTTCCAGGGTTTTCTAAATATTTTTTAAAGCCTTTCAATAAAGCAGTGTTTCCACCATCATGTCCTTCACGAGTATCTCGTATATTGATAACTTCAGCCCGTTGAGACTCAGGAATAGCATTCAAAAGTGCTGTAATTACAGCTTCCATTTGGCCATCGCTACGATTAAAACAGTAATGAAGAGCTGTTTCACCATGGTTATCTCTAGTGCCAACACACTTGGCAATGTCGCTTACAGCGCTTGTTGATACTCGTTGCAAAATTGCTTTGGCAACCTCCGGTGGGTTATGGGCAACAACATAGCTCAAAAGCTTCCCATTGCCTGCTCTTCTGTCCCAATACGATTTTTTCGTTTTCAAAAGCTTTGGGAGATTTTCGGGTCTTACAGAAGCTATCATTATATTTATCATGGCAGCTGATTTTGCCTTAAAAATTAGCGGGGCGTCGTGGCGGCTCGATTGCTTGGTAAGAGCCCGTATGCGATCGTCTGGTGAGAGATTATTTAATGTCTCACTAAGAAGAGGATTAAATTGAGCTTCAGAATAATCTGGACTAGCAAGCTGGCTTAAAAGACTATCTCTTGCATCCTGCGCGCTTCTATCCGAAACTGGATCAGTAGGTGCAGCAGCCGCCGGCATAGCTGGAATTTTATAAATCCCAGTTTTTGCCCAATCTTTCAACGTATGCCATATGCCCTTCTCAACAACAATTCCCATTCCGTCTTCAAGATCTGTTGTAACTTGACCATAGGTATACGGGAAGTCGCTTGGTCGCTCCGAACCTAAGCGCTTTACAATTACCCAATCACCATCGTTAAGCCGGTCAGTCTCAATGTTATACTTGTACCCATCACCAGGAAATACTGCAGGGCCACCAAGTTTGGGCGCTGAACTACCAGGGAGTGTTGTTGGAGCAGCAGGTGCAGCAGCTCCTTGCATGCCCGATGCCTGAGGTATGCTCAGTATTATAAAAATCATAAGTAATAAAGCATAAAAACGTTTAATAGCCATAAAATTCTCCTGTTTTTTTGGGTTAAAACCTCTAAAACTTGTAAATGTTTGTAAATGTTATAGCTTAATTTTATTATAAATATTTTCAATTAGTCAATAATATTAAAAAATAGACGAGACTGGGCGAGATAAAGATATACGGCAATCAAAGTAACAATTCTTTGGATTTAAGCTTTTGCGTGGTACTTACTCTCGAGCATTTTAATATATGCAGCACACAAAACGGGTTCTAATATTTGTTGTACATGCTCGTAATCTTGATTATTTACAGGGGCAGAGCTTGTTCTGTTTGAAACGATTTTTGATTTGTACTGTTCGGTAAGCGTTGCGTGCTCGTCAAGTGATTTAGCAGGTAATTTCCAGTATGATCCTAAAAACTTAATCTGGGCTTGTTTATTATCGTTATACATAACAAAAATAACGCGCATTGTCGGGTCATATAATTTTTTATCGACCGTAATAGTTTTTGACAGGACAAATTCTTCAACGAGAAAAATCGTATTACTGTCTTTTATCCAATGCGTGTAACTTGTGTCTCGTGATAGATTTGTTGGCAGTTGGTCTTGTTTTAAAATTATACGTAATATTTTATCAAGATTATGTCTTTCTACCATAATAATCCCGTTCCCCTGGGCAGCATTAATGGGCTTGATAACGTATATATTTCCGGGTATATCACGCGTAATTTCTTGAGCCAGTTTTTCAGTGTATATTTTATTATACGATTTACAGATAGGACGAAAAGCTTCTAATTTTGCATCGTGAAAAATTTTATTTGTTAAATATTTGCTTGAGACAAACTCTTTTGTTGAGTTATCAAGAAAAATAAGTGCTGGATGTTTAGACATCGATCGCGTCACTAAATATGTTGGTGCAAAGCCGTTTCTCATAATAGTACAGGCCATACTTGAGCGTATATTGTATATATCTAATTTTTTGTCTAAATTTTTTTGTTGAGAAAGTTTTTTCAATAAAATCTGTTCTTCAAGTTTTGTAATTTTATCGATAAATCGTCCGCCCAGCTTGGTAAAATGACCCAGTGACATCTCTTGATAGCGCGTTCTTTGTGGTTTTGTTCCAATAAGTAAAAGTGGGATATCAAACTGCTTCAAAAAATCCCAAAACGAAGTCCAAATTTGCCCCTTTTCTCTATTTTTTTCTCTTTCTTTTCCTGCTTCATGAAGATTATCATAGCCTTGAAACATTGAGAGTACACCATCGCCAAGTTCGCATATTTTAATATTTTGACCATCGTATTTTAGATCAGCAATGCAAAACGAGATATCTGCAGGATAGTTGTTGGGAATACTCGTAAACGCTGTGTGATTATAAAAAATTATGATTAAAAAAAGATAAAGAAAAATAGTATAAGAAAAAATAGAGGGTAAGAATTTTTTCATAAGAACTTTCGTTTAATTCTTGTAAAATTATTCTTACCCTAGAAATGAAAAAACTTGTTGTCAATTAAAAAAACATAACTCTTTTGTTAACTTGTATGTAATGTTTGGAGTGTTTTTTCAAGCTCGAGAATTTTTTCATGTAATACTGTTACAGATTCATGTAATTGTGCCATAAGTGCAAGCGTTTTTTCTCTCTCTTCTTCTTCTTTTTCTAGTTGTTCTAAATGTTTTTCATAGAGATGTTTTGCGTATTCTCCGACAAATATGAGCTGCTCTTTTGTTTCTATAGATCCTGGTCGTCTTGCTCTGACAAATGCAAGCGCTTGTAAGGCAGAGTACTGTTTTTTTGCCACAAGCCAGGATGCAAGCATTGTTCCCGTTCTGCCAATCCCTGCAGCACAGTGAACAACAACAGATTTTTTAAGGGCAAAAGCTTTATCTGCTTCTTGAACAAATTGGTCAACTTGTTCAAATGTTGGGGTTGTAAAGTCAGGAATGGGTATATGTATATTTTTAATATTTGTGTTTTTAAACCAGTCTATATCGAGAGGTTTTGTTGTAAGTGTTATCAAAAGGCCAACGCCCAGCTTATCAAGAGCTTTGATTACCTCTTTGTTATTGGGCCTGGCAATGCCTCCGATTGCGTTGTTAAATATCCATGAAAAGTTTTTATCAGCCAAAATATTTGGAGTTTTTGGGATCTTTTTTTTGGGAGCATACAATGTTACGTGTATGCTGGCGACCAGCATAAAAAGAAATAAGCCCATATTTTTCATGTTTTTATAGTGCATATATAACTCTATATTTAATAGGCATGTTTTATGGATACTTTGATGCTATTAAAGTAACGAGCTCTACTTTCTTATCCAATTTAGTTGTAATAGGCGTAAGCGAGGTTTTCAGAGCAGTAATATCGGCAGCGGTATATTTTTTTGCTGTAACGTTTGTTTTAAGAGCGTTATAACAATCTAAGGCAATTTGGTTTGTATTAGGAGAACCATCCAGTCTTTCCAAAACGAATGGCAGGCTGTCCGTAAAAAAATCTGCTTTATTATAGACTGCTTCAAACAAAATGAGCATACACACCAAAGTTATGCGTTGTGCTGGCTTTGGTTTTGCAATTTTCCAAACCATTTCTGGGGTAATATGGTTTTTAGCGAGCATGAATGCCCCAAAATCGGTAAGCGTCTTTCTTTTGCCTGGGTTACTAGGAACAATACTTATGATAATTCCATCATTACTAAGAAAGCCTAGAAGGGCAGTTCCTGCTGATTTAATCAAATCTGGGTCTTTCAAAGACCCGTTTGAAATTTTTGGACATACAGCTAAAAATTCATCCAAGTCACCAGACGCGATTGCGTCTTTTGCGTCATCAAGAGCAGATGTCGTTGTTATTATTGGTTGCGGCGCTAATTTTGCTGCTGCTACCGCCGCTTGTGTTGCTGTGCCCAATATTTTGACTGCAGGCGCGGGATTCTTGGCAGCATTGGCATAGAGTGCGGTCATAGAAGCTTCAAGTGGTAAGATCCTACCATTTGTGCTTGAAGTTGTTAGGTTAGCGGCTGCAGGGTGAGCAGGACCTGTGATTGGATCTACAGGCTCATATCCTTCTATGTTATCTAGGGTTAGATCCGTAAAGCTTGCAATAACGCTTGCATTATCTTTGATGACGTTCAGTAGTGCTGTCCAACAAGCTGCGTCAAAATATTGAGAAGCCTGACAGAGATAATTCAATATTTTTTTTGCCTCGCGGAATTTGAAGTAGGCTTGTTTTGTTTTTGGAACCTTTTGTACATAATCCGCTGGGCTAAGGCGATGATATTCTAGTTTACCAGCACCAAAACCAAGATTTCCTAATTGAGGGTGCATGGAATAGAAATCTGGAATGACATGATATTTTTTAAAGAAGAAACATTCGGTGTTTATACGATATGCTGGATCTTTAAGTAGACGGCCTAAAATTTCTATTGTTTTCAGCCAATTATCTTTAGAAGCGGTAAGATTTGATGGTAACTTTTCAAGCGCTGTTACAAAAACGCTCTGAAGCCTTTCGTATTCTGTACGAGATTTTTCAATGATCGTATTACAGAGTGCCTGTTTGTTTCCTGCTGTGCCCAAATAGGTGCCAAATGTGGCCTCATATATTGCAGCTTCAAGGAGCATGGCTTTATTATATCCATCGACAGCAAATGACATAGCAACGGAAGCTAAAATAAGATTTCTTATTTTTTGTACACTTGTAGGAGGTGTGTCTTTATCTATTTCCCAGTTCCATACTATTCTCAAGCCATCATTTTCAAATTTCGAATTGAATTTTAGGCCGAGCATTGCACTGACAATATCAAGATAATCAATAATTTTTGCAAATCGTGCGTACTCACTTCCTCCTGCGCCTATTCCTTCTCCTGACATTATGCATGAGATGACAGCTTTGTTTGTTGGAATGTCAAATGAGACCGTAATGTTCATCCCATGCCCGCGCAATGGGTAGTTGTATTTTCGAATTAATTTATTTTTTCCAAAACTCAATGAGCTCGCTGTTATTATTGTTGGGAGTTGATGACCATCGGATTTTTCATAACTGTAATTTATAGGAGGCTGTGGAGGACGTATTTGATATGCTGCAAATTTGTAGTCCACGCTTGGAACGCTGGTTATTTCTTGTTCTGCAGTGTTCATCATGAGCGGAAGCGAGATCCCTGTAACATCAATGCCTTGGCCTACAAACCCCAGGATATTGAGCAGACTTTGATGAATAAAGGTGAATATATCTTCAAGGGTATTAAGGTTGAGTACCGTTGGTTTTGTTCCTCCAATTGAAGATTCGCTGACGTCAAACTCTCCCGTTCCGCTAGCATCTTTTGGGGTCATTTTAAGTTGAGCTGCAGTAAGCGCTGCGCCTGTTATGGAGGTTAGCTTTGCTGCTACTAAGTTGTATTTGTCTGCCGTTGGTTCTACCATTGTTTCTGCTTCTGTTGAGCCTGCGGTATATGCTGGATTTGGTATTGTTATGATTGGATTAAAATTCTTTACCCATGCATCTACAAACGATAAAAAGAGCGTAAGTAATGTTTTCATGTTTTCTGCAATCTTGGCAGCATCTTTTTCGTCACGACCAACAATACCGACTTCAAGTTCTTTTATTGAGCGATCAAAAAGATCTACAAATTCTTCCATAACCTGCATTGCAAAGATTTTGCCAAGGTCGCCTGAAGCTTTGTAAGCTGTGAAGAAATTAGGGTCTTTGAAGAATGCGCCTATTTTTGTTAGTTGTTTTAGTTGTTTTGCAAATTTACTTGGTTGGCTCCACAAAGATATCTCTAATGTATTAAACTCTTCGCGCTTTTCTTTTAATGTTTCGATCAATGGTCTATTTTTCTCATAGTCTTTGTTTAATTGTGTGATTATCGTTGCTGCGACCGGAGCACTATTTATAGCTGCGCCTTTTGTTATTTTATCAAAGCTCAGTAAAAACCACTGCGTTAAGAGATTATTATCGGCTAGCTCACCAAATAAATTATTGAAATTTTTCTGAGATGCTTCAGGAGTTCCTGATACCTGTTTTAAAAGAGCGAACCATGAGGTCTGAACATTATCAGTGAGGATGTAATCGGTAGCTTTTGCATATTGAACAAGAAACGCTTTCTTCTCTGGTGTAACGTCTGGCGTAACAGGAGTTTTGCCTAAAGCAGTTTTTAGTTTTTTCCCAGCCTTCGTTTCTTTGAGATAGATCTGTTTTGTCAATACATCAAGAGAGTAGCTATTTAAGATATCTTTTGAAGGCGTTTGGAAGAGTACAGCTTCTAAAAATCGTATCGTATATAAGCGTTGATAATAGTCTTTGTCTTCTGGAGTAATATTGAGCGTCTTTGATACGTTATCAGCCTGAATTAACAGATGGTTCAAGATCAGGTTTGCTTGATAAGCAATATCGGCATCATCGGGATTTTCAGTAAGAATTTTTTCGACAATTGTCAAAGCACCAAAACAGATTTTAAGTAAATTGCGTTGTGCTTTCTTTTCATCTTCTGTTTTTAATAATGCAAAATAATCTTTTATATTTTGTAGATATTTGCTTACGACGATCATAGGAACTTTTGTTGTAGGTGCAATTGTTGGGGTTTTAGGAGCAGGAACTTTTGTTGTAGGTTTTTTTGTAAGCGATTTTGTGATTGCTGTTTTGAATTCAGCAAGAGCCTCGGTTTTTGCTTGATCTTTTATATCGGCAGCAAAAACTGGAGGTGCAGTGAATTTTGCAATATTCGCTTTGATTTCATCAAGAGTCATCTTAGAGAATAGTTTCTTACTACTTTGATCTTTTCGATCATTAAGCGATAACTTCATAGGAATTGGATAGTTAATCCAGCCTTTTTTGAGTATTATATTTGCTGCAATAGTTGTGTCGATATCTTTTGTAACATCCCAAACAACAGCAGTTTCTTGTTGAATATCTACAAGTACTGCTTTTCCAGCAGCGAACCACGTCTTAATTGTTTCGTTAACCTTGGGTATACAAATCACCGCTATTTGATACGTTCTAAACTGTGTTGCTTCGTGTGAAGTTGCAGGGGCCATATCTTTAACAATAATGCAGTTGATTTTTGCTTTATTTGCTTTAGGAAGTTTATCATAGACTTCGAGTGCTTCTTTGAGTGTGTCGGTTATAACAGATTCATCTTTAGTGCGAATGAGCCTCAGCGCTCCACCGGCACTGCCAATAACTTCACCAGAGACTTTTTCTGGAAACGTCTTTGAATCATTAAGATCAAAAATATAGCTGGCTTGAATTTTTTTCTTACTATTAACGATGGGACGGGCTTGGACAAGATAAATGGTGCGAGATTTGTCGGTAAGGTTTTTCTTTTTTACGACAAACTCAACGTCCATCGGTCTTCTGTAGTAAAATTCAAGATAATTAGAAAGTGTCTTTAAAGCTGTCAATTCTGCTGCAGAAAGTGCTGGTTGTGTAGCAATCGCTTTACCGTCTTGCTTTACATCTTTATTTGTAACGATATCGATTCCATTATCAGTAGCGATAACTCGTTTATCTTTTTTTCTAATAATAGAATCTAGCGTCTTATTTCTATCAATATAATAAACGTCAACAGGGACCATACTGTTAACAACACCTTCATTAAGTCCATAGGAGCATTCAATTCGTGTAATACCGGTTGTTAAAAACTGTCCAGTTGCTTTCGAAATGCCCTTACCTGTAGCTGCGTTTGCATCACGGGCAATGCCGCCCTCCGGTTCTTCGGTAAACATAACTCCGCATGAAGGTATTTCATCTTTCGTTTCACCAATCATAACTTGAAGAAGCGCAGGTGTTGGAGGCTCTTCGTAAATTGTTGGATCTGGTGCACCAATTCGTTGGGTAAATGACTTAATACCAAAATACGAAGAAACAACGCCCAACTTTTCTTCTGCTCCACCTGTTGCTGGAGCGCCGCCTTGTTGACCAGTGCCCAGCGCCATCAAAACAGATTTTGCATCTGGATTAACGTTACCAATTGTTTCGTTCCCGCCTGCATTTGCTAGTTCTGGGGTATCTTCTTTGCCGGTACTACGAGCCATCAATTTGAGGCTTTTTGCTTTTGTGTCTGTTAAAAATGCATTAAGTCCAGCTGATTTAAAGAGCGAGTCTAAATCGACGCTTGTTTCGCCAACAAAAATATTTTTTACCGCCCCTTCTATTGTTTTAATTTCTTTTTTAAATGCCTCGGGCAAATTTTTATCTTTTAAAGAGTCTTGTTGTTCTTTTGGAGTGACTGATATGATTGCTCGTGCCCATTCTTTAGAGATATCTAATCCTTTTTTTCCTAGATATTGTTTTATCTTAGCAGAACTGATGCCTCTAAAAGCAGGGACTTCGTAGGCAATAGGGGAAGATGTTTTTGGCTTTGTGAAAAGAGCGGCGAGTTTGTTTTTTGCTTTTTGCAATGATGGTGTCGCTGCTGTTATTTGATCTGCGGAGGTGAGTTTCGCGGTTGATTTCATTTCGACTATAATATCAGCAAGTTTTTGTAGGTTGGTTGTTTTGTACCCATAGCCTGTGTATGGCCGCATGTCTAATGTTCCATCTGCTTTCACAAGCCGAGGATTTCTTGTTTTGTCTCTTTTTAGGGTTGTTCTATCTTCAATTATGGTAGGATCATCACCATAAAGAGCATAAATATCCAAAGCATCTTGGTTGAAGTTTGATTGTGCAGGATATACTATTGGTGTCTCAGGCTCTTCAGGTTCTTCTTGTTCGTTCATGTCTGTTAACGAAGAGCTTAATGTTGTAAGATTCGTTTTGAGCGTCCCAAGACTTGTAACTAATTTTGTTACTTCCGGTTGCATTGCAGAGAGTGTGAGTGTAAAAAAAAGACTCAAAAACAGTAAAAACTTGATATTTTTGTTCATCGTAAATCCTCAAAAACTTTATCTATTATTGTTTTTTCTGTAGAGATTTTATGGGTACTTTGACGCTATTAAAGTAACGAGCTCTACTTTCTTATCCAATTTAGTTGTAATAGGCGTAAGCGTGGTTTTCAGGGCTGCAATATCGGCTGGGACATATTTTTTTGCTGTTATGTTTGTTTTGAGAGCGTTATAACAATCGAGCGCAATTTGACTGTAATCTGTTGCTGCTGGATTATCGTTGAGGCGCTCAAAAATGTACGGGATACTGGCCGAGAAAAATGCTGGCAAACTATACGGTGCTTCAAATAAAACGAGCATGCACAGGAGTTTTGCACGCTGGGTTCCTACAGCTTGCTGTTTCGCCCAAATTAAGTCAGGGGTTATATATTTTTTATTAAGCATAAATGCTGCAAAATCGGTAAGCTTCTTTCTTTTCGCTGGTTGGCCAGGAATAATAGTATCAGCAATACCTGTGCTACTAACGAGGCCAACAAGAGCATTTCCTGTTGCTTTAATCAAGCCCGGATCTGTATAAAATTCACCTGAAATTAGAGGCATTAACGCCAAGAAGGTATCGATATCGCCTGATGCCATTTGAGCTTGGATTTCGTTTATCAAGGCAGCATTTTGAATAGATGTTTTTGATGTTGTCCCCATAGCAATTAACAGCTTCACTGCTGAGCCAATATCTGATGCCAGGAGCTCTTTTATACTATCAAGAGCAGATGGCGGTGCTGGTGCTGGTGGTGCTGGTGGTAGAGGTACTCCAACAAGCTTTACAGTATCCGAGCCCAATTTTTGGATTGTAAGGCTTGGAAACTTGGCAGCATTGGCATAGAGTGTTGCCATAGAAGTTTCAAGCGGTAAGACCCTGACACTTGTGTTTTCGGCCGTCAGATTAGCAGCTGCAGGGCCATTTCCTTCCAATGGATCAAGCACTAAATTCTTGAAGCCTGCAATAACGGGAGCATTATTTTTGATAACATTCAATAGTGCTGTCCAACACTCTTCATCAAAGTATTGAGACATTTGGCAGAGATAATTCAATATTTTTTTTGCCTCGCGGAATTTGAAAAAGTCGTATTCGGTTTTACAGAAAAATGCATTGCCTGCTTTTGCCGGGAGCGCCTTTGCTGTGGTTACGTAGTTTGCTGGCGAAAGTGTTATAAAATTCTTGAAAAGTGTTATCAGTACTGGATGCCCACCTCCAGCATATGCAGCGGAGTGATATTTTTTAAAATAGTAACATTCGGTGTTTGTAGCATATGCTGGATTTTTTTCGTCAAGGAGACGTCCTAAAATTTCTATTGTTTTCAACCAATTATTTTTATTAGAAGCAGTAAGATTTTTTGGTAATTTTTCAAGAGCTGTTACAAAGGCACTATGAAGTCGATCATAGGCTTTTTTGTCAGAGGCTTTTTTATTGAATGATCTTTCAATAATTCTATTGCATATTGCTTGTTCTATTGAATCAAGGGCTAATTCTTTTTTTTCATCTTCTGTTAACTTTAAGTATGTACCAAATGTTTCATTATATATCGTTCTTTCAACTCCGATACTCGAAACATAGTTATTATTAGCCCATGACATACCAGCTGCAGCAACGATAAGATATTTTATTCTTTCAATGCTTGGTTGAGCTGTTTTATCATCGACTTCCCATACCCAAGTTACGTAGTCACCAAAGCCAGGTAATGGGGTGATTGGAAATTGGTAGCTAAATTTTAAGCCTAAGATTTCACTGGTTACATCAAGATAATCAATAACTTTTGCAAATCGTGAAAATTCATTGACTCCCTTCATTGTGGATGTAACGCGAATCTTGTTAGTTGCCGGGTCAAAAGAAAGTATGTGCTCCATAGAATGTTGTCCGAGAGGATGAGTATACGTTTTATTTCCTTGAGGACTCGTAGAAGATAGCGATACCTGTTTTGCAGTATGAAAACTGGCAGGTACCGCTTGCATCTTATTGAGTATCTCATCATCCAAAATGCCCATAAGCGCTGATATGGGTTTAATATTAATTTGCTTATTTAACTCTCCCAAAATGTACATTAAGCTTTGATGAGTAAACGTAAATATATCTTCAAGGGTGTTAAGATAGAGTACGGATGATCCAGATCCTCCAATTGCAGATATGCTTACATCAAATGATTTTGTATCGTCAATTAAATCTTTTGTTCCAACGAGTAACGCAGGCTCATTGTTTGCTGTCATTTTAAGTTCTGCAGGATTAATTTTTTTATCGTCTATCCCTGTGAGTTTTACTGACACAGCATTGTATTTTGATAGTGCATGTGGAATATTTAGACTTAATTTTTCTAATGTTACTGTGCCAGAAGCATCCGTTTTCTTTGCTTCAAATTTATCTAACCATAGAGATACGAATGTTAAAAAGAGTGTCAGTAAGGTTTTTTCATTTTTTACGATAGTACACATTTCATCTTTTGTTTTACCAACGGTGCTTGGTTTAAATTCTTTGAGTGAGTGGTCGAAAAGATCTATAAATTCTCCCATGACTTGTATTGCAAACACTTTGCCAAGATCGCCTGAGTTTTTATATGCTGTGAAAAATGGAGCACTTTGAAAATATGCGCCTATTTTAGTTAACTGTGCTAGTTGTTTTGTGAATTTGCTTGGATTGCTCCATAGCGATATTTCTAACGTATTAAACCCTTCAGAGCCTTCCCGTCTTTCTTTTAATGCTTCGATGAGCGGTTTGTTTTTTGCATAGTCAGCGTTTAACGCGGTAACTATTGCAATAGCATTGGTAGGGTTGCTGACAGCAGGGTCTATACTTTTTGTTATTTTATCAAAGCTAAGTAAGAACCATGGAGTTAAGAGATTGTTATCAGCAATCTCGCCAAATAAATAATTAAAAGTTTTTTGATTGAGCTCTGGTATTAACGTTAATTGTTTGAGTAATGCAAACCATGTTTCTTTGAGTGCATCGGTAAGTATATAGTTAGAAGCCTGTGCGTATTGAGCAAGATATTGTTTTACCTGTGGTGTAGGAGCCTTTGCAAGCTTACCTAAAACTGCACCAAGTTTTTTGCCGGTCTTTTTTTCTTTTAAATAGATATTTTTTGTGAGCGCATCAAGAGAGTAGCTATTTAATATATCTTTTGAAGGGTTTTGGAACAGCACAGCTTCTAAAAAACGTACAGCATAGAGGCGTTGATAATAGCTTGTATTTGTTGCAGGAATGCTCAGCGTCTTTGATGCGTTATTGGCATGAATTAATAAGTGGTTTAAGATCAATGTTGCTTGGTAGGCAATATCGTCATCTCCGGGACTGTTTTTTAAAATTGTTTCAATAACTGACAAAGCGCCAAAACAGATTTTAAGTAAATTAATTTTTGAAGTTTTTTCATCACCTGTTTTTAATAGCCCAAAGTAGTTTTTTATGTTTTTTAGATATTTGCTGACAGCAATTGCCGGCACAGGTGTTTTATCGGCGATTGTAGGAGCTTTAGGGACAGGAACTTTTGCTGTAGGTTTGGGCGGGGTTAGGGATTGGGTTATAGCTGCTTTGAATTCTGCAAGAGCAGCAGTTTTTGCTTGCGTAGCATCATCGGCGCTAAAAGTATTTGACGATGTAAATGCTTTAAATCTTATTTTGATGTCGCTCAGTGTCATTTTTGAGAATAGTTTTTTCGTAGCAGGATCTTTTGTAACAGTATCTTTTTGATCGTTAAGTGATAGCTTCATAGGGATAGGATAGTTAATCAAGCCCTTAAGAAGCGCCCCACCTGGAAAAGTTTCGTCTGCTGTAGATTGCAAAAATTGGATAATATTAGCAATAGTGTTTGGGTTATTCCAAACGACAGCTGTTTCTTGCTGAAGGTCGATAAGAACAGTTTTTCCCGCAGTGAGCCACGCTGTAACAGTTTCTTTGACCTTAGGAATACAAATTACAGCTTTTTGATATGTTCTAAATTGCGTCGCTTCGTGCGATGTTGCAGGGGCCATCTCTTTTACAATAATGCAGGCTACTTTATCTGAATTTACTTTTGGAAGTTTATCATAAACCTCAAGCGCTTCTTTCAATGTATCAGTTATAACGCATTCATCTATATTGTTAACAAGTCTGAGCGCTCCTCCTGCAGTACCTACGACTTCACCAGAAACCTTTTCTGGATATTTATTAAGATCAAAAATATAACTTGGTGTAATTACTTTATCGTTATTAACAATTGGACGGGCTTGTACAATATAAATCGTTCGAACTGTATCAGTAGATTTTTTCTTTTTTATGACAAATTCAACGTCCATTGGTCGTTTGTAGTAAAACTCAAGATAATTAGAAAGGGTTTTTAAAGCCGCTACCTCTGCGTTAGAAAGGGCTGGTTTGGTAACAATATCTAAATTTTTTGCGGTTTTTGTGTCCTGATTTTTAACAATTTGGATTCCCTTGGCATCAAAAATTACACGTTTGTCTTTTTTTCGAATTATAGAGCTAAAAGATTTATCTCGGGCGCTGTAATAAACGTCAACAGGGACCATGCTATTAACAACACCTTCGTTTAGACCGTAAGAACCCTCAGTTTTTGTAATACCAGTTGTTATAAATTGATCAGTTTTTTTATTTTTTTCGCCTTTGCGAGCAATCCCGCCTTCTGGTTCTTCGGTAAACATAACGCCACATGAAGGGATTTCACCCCCTGTGACTTCACCGATCATTACCTGAATGAGTACAGGTGTTGGAGGTTCTTCATAAATTGTTGGATCGCCTGCTTTAATACGTTGCGTAAACGATTTGATACCAAAATAAGAGGATACAACGCCCAATTTGTCTTCAGAGGCGGCACCTTGTTTACCTGTTCCCATAGCCATTAAAACAGTTTTTGGATCAGGGTTAACATTACCAATAGTTTCGTTGCCACCCGCGTTTGCCAGTTCTGGAGTATCTTCTTTTCCTGTACTACGAACCATAAGTTGAAGATTTTGTGTTTTTGCATCGAGTAAGAATTTATTAATTTTAGACATGCCAAAAAGTGCATCTAAATTAGTACTTGTTTCAGTAGTAAAAACATTTTTTATAGCTTGTTCTATCTGTTTTATTTCAAGCACAAATTGAGGTGGCAAATTTTTATCAACTAAAGACTGTTTTCTTGTAGCTTCTGGGATTTTTGAAATAGCTTGTGCCCATGCTTGAGAAATAGTTAATTTATTGGTACCAATAGTTAATTTTTTAGTATCAAGATATTGTTTTATTTTAGCAGAACTAATACCAATAAAAGCCGGTACCTCGTAAGCAATAGTTACAGATTTTGGTTTTTTTGAGAACAAGCCTGCGAGATCGGCTTTTATTTTTTGATAAGGTGTTTTTGTTGTAGTAGTTTTTGCTTTTTCTTCGGGTGTCATAGCTTGAGTTGAAGACATTTCTTTTATGATATCATCAAGGGTCTTAAGGTTTGTTGTTTTGTATCCGTATCCTGTATACACTTGCATATCTAAAGATCCATTTGGCAATATAAGCCGAGGATTTTTTGTTGAATCTTTTTTTACGGTTGTTCTGCCCTTAATAATTGCAGGATCATCACCATAGAGCGCATAGATATCCAAAGCATCTTGGTTGAAAGTTGATGTATCTTGAGGCTCTTTTTTTGTGCTTAAATTTTGAAGCGAAGAACTTAACTCTGAAAGACTTTTTTTGAGTGTTCCAAGGTTTGTTATTAACATTGGGACTGATGGATTAAGATTTGCTATAAGCGTAAAAAACCAACAAAATAATAATAAGCGTTTGATATTTTGATTCATCGTAAAGCCTCAAAAATTTTATCTATAATATTATTTAAAACTTAATCTAAGAAAATGGTAGAAAAATCATAAAATATAAGTAAACAAATATATTTTTACGGCTATTTTACAATTACCGGTGGCCTTTTGACGATTGTTATGAATTGCTTGACGCATACTGTATAAATACCCCATAGAATAACAATCAAACCATTTGCAGCATATTGTCCGCTTGAGTGCCTCAAGGCTCGTTGCTAATTTTTGTATGTCGGGTGAGAGCATGTATGCACGTCAACACCTCAAAAATTTTGTCTATTTCTTGTATATATTTATAGAAATATAGAATTTTTAGTCTTAGAAAAATGATAGAAAAATCGTTATATATAAGTAAATAAAAAACTTTTTCGGTATTTTTTTAGTCAGTACTGCTATTCAAACAAAAACTTCTATTTAGATCAAAAAATGTGGGAGGGGGCACAATATTACTTGTGCCCCCTCCCACATTTTTTGATCTAAATTTTATGGGTAGTTTGACGTAATCAAATCAGTAAGCTCTTTGACTTTGTCCGGCTTAATTGTCGGCTTAATAACGAGAACAGACGTAAGTACCCATCGCAAATCCTCAATGGCATATTTATTATATTTTTTTCCTGATATGTTTGCTTTCACAGCGTTATAACAATCGAGTGCAATTTGACTATAGTTTGTTGGAGTCTCACTCAATCTTTCCAAAATATATGGGATACTTAACCGAAAAAACGAAAAGTTCTTATACACTGCTTCACATAGAACAAGGATGCACAGCAAATTTTTACCTTGAGCTAAGGGCTGGTTTTTACCTTGAGCTAAGGGCTGGTGAAAAGTAAGAGCTAGATCTAAGGGAGCCCAAACTTCATCTGAGGTAAGATGGTTTTTATCGAGCATGAAGGCTGCAAAATCGGTAAGCTTCTTTCTTTGGCCGGGTTGCCCGGGAATAATAGTATTTGCAATGCTTGTATCCTTAAGAATGGCTATGAGGCGATTTTTGGCTACTATAATCAGGTCTTTGTAAAGCCCGCTTGAAATCGATGGGCATACGGCCAAAAATTCATCCAAGTTACCAGATGCGATTGCGTCATTTGCGTTATCAAAAGCGGATGCCGGCGCTAATTTTGCTGTTGCCACTGCTGCTTGTGCCTCTGTTCCCAATGTTTGAACCGCAGCTTCTGGGTGTTTGGCGGCATTGGTATAGAGTGTTACCATAGAAGTTTCAAGAGGTAATATTCTACCACTTATGTTTTGATATACTTGGTTAGCGGCTGCAGGGTGGGTAGAACCGTCTCCTTCCATTGGATCTAATACTAAATTCTTTAAGCCTGCAATAACGCCTGCATTATCTTTGATGACATTTAAAAGCTGTGTCCAACAATCTTCATCAAAGTATTGAGACATTTGGCAGAGATAATTCAAGATTTTTTTTGCCTCGCGGAATTTGAAAAAATCGTATTCGGTTTTACAGGAAAAAGTACTTCCTGGTTTTGCTGGGTGCGCCTTTGCTATGGCTACGTAGTTCGTTGGTGTGAGTTTTGAAAATTCTGGGAATTTCTCTATAAGCACCGGATGATCACCAAGAGCCCAGGCAGCTGAGTGGTACTTTTTAAAGAAAAAACATTCGGTGTTTATACCGTATGATGGATCTTTTTCATCAAGAAGACGCCCTAAAATATCTATTGTTTTCAACCAATTATTTTTAGAAGCAGTAAGATTTGGTGGTAATTTTTCAAGAGCTGTTACAAAAGCGCCATGCAGCCTGTTATAGGCCTTTTTGTTGAATGATTTTTCAATAATTATATTGCTTAATGCTTGTTGTACCCCTGAAACAAGACCTAATTCTTTTTGTTCATCTGCTGTTAAGCCTAAGTATGCGCCAAATGTTGCTTCATATATCTCTGTTTCACCCCCAATACTCGTCATGTAGGACATGACACAAAACGACATACCAGCCGCTGCGACGATAAGATTTTTTATTCTTTTAATACTTGTTTCAGATGTTTTATCATCAATTTCCCATGTCCAGATTACTTTGTGAGAAGATTCAAATTTGTGGTCAAATTTTAAGCCTAAGATTGCGCTTGTTACATCAAGATAATCAATAATTTTTTCATATCGTGAATATTCATTTGTTCCTTCCATTTCGCATGTAAGTTGAACCTTATTGGTCGCCAGATCAAAAGAAAGATAGTGAGTCATCTCGTGCTCTCTGAGAGAATGACTATAATGTTTAACGAATTTATTATCTTTAGAACTCATAAAAGTATAAGTTGCTTTTTTAAAAGCTCGATTTACTCCTAAAAGCGTAAAAGCGTCGTTATTTACTATTGGCATTTTATCTACTATCTCATCATTCAAAGTGCCCATAAGTACTGATACGTCTTTAACTTTAATCTGGTTATTTACATATCCCAAAATTTTCACCAAGCTTTGATGAATAAACGTAAATATGTCTTCAAGGGTCGTAAGATTGGTTGTGAGAGCTCCGGTTCCCCCAATTGCAGATTCGCCCACATTAAATGTGTTGGTCCCCATGAGTAACTTTGGGATGTCTACAGCCATTTTAAGTTCTGCAGTACTCATTTCTTTGTCCGTTATTCCTGTGAGTTTTGCTGACGCAGCATTGTATTTTGATAGTGCGTGTGGAATATGTGCGCTTAATTTTTCTAATGTGACCGTGCCAGAAGCAGCTGTCTTTTTTGCTTCAAATTTATCTAACCATACATGTACGAACGTTAAAAATAGCGTCAGTAAGATTTTTTCATTTTTTACGATAGTACACATTTCATCTTTTGTTTTATCAACGGTGCTCGGTTTAAATTCTTTGAGTGAGTGGTCGAAAAGATCTATAAATTCTCCCAGAACTTGTATTGCAACGACTTTGCCAAGATCGCCTGCTTTTTTGTAATCCAAGAAGAATTGATCTGTTTTGAAATATGCGCCTATTGCTTCAAGTCTGCCTTTTAATTGTTTAAATTTGCTTGGGTTGCTCCATAGCGATATTTCTAATGTACTGAACTCTTCGCGTTTTTTTATGAGTACTTCGATAAATTTTTTATTGTTTGCGTAGTCTGCGATTAACTCGGCTATTATGCCCTCAGCAGAGACTTTAGAATCTATTACTTTCTCTTCTGTTGTTTTAGCAAAGCTGACTAAAAACCATTGGCTTAAGAGATTGTTTGCGGCTATTGGTCTAAATAAATTATAAAAAGCATCCTGAGATGTTTTTGAGGTTTCAGATACCTGTTTTAGAAGGGCAAGCCAGTTATTTTTGATATCAGGGGTTGGGGCATAGCTGATGGCTTTTGCATATTGAACAAGAAGTTGTTTTTCAGCTAGACTAGGTGCTTTTACAACCGGATGTTTTCCTAAAACAGCCTGTAATTTTTTCTCAGCAATCTTTTCTTTGATATAGATTTGTTTCGTGAGTACATCAAGTGAGTAGTTATTTAATATATCTTTTGAAGGTTTTTGAAAAAGCACAGCTTCTAAAAATCGTATAGTATACAAGCGTTTAGAGCTATAATTTTCTTTGTCTTTTGTAGGAATATTGAGCGTCTTAGATACGTTCTTAGCCTGCATTAACAGATGACTTAAGATAAGATTTACTTGGTATTCAATATCGACATCGCCAACGTTTTTACCACGAATATATTCAGCCACGGCCAAAGTACTAAAACAGATTTTAAGGAGATTAAGTTTTGCGGTTTTTTCATCCCCTGTTTTTAGCAATGGGAAATATTTTTTAATATTTTGTAGGAATTTGTTTACTGCTATTACTGGAACTTTTGTTGTACCCATAGGTATAGGTTTTGTAAGCAATTTTGTGATCGCTGCTTTGAATTCTGCTTTTGCGTCTTCTTTTGCTTTTTTGCTTTCGTGAGTATCAAAAGCACTCGAAGATGCAAAAATGTTAAAACTTGCAGCAATTTGATGAATATTCAGTTTAGAGAATACTTTCTTATGATCAATGTCTTTTCGATCATCAAGCGATAACTTCATAGGGATTGGATAGTTAATCCAGCCTTCTTTGAGCACGATACCAGCTGTTATTACGGTGTCGATATTTTTATTACCATTCCAAACGACAGCTGTTTCTTGTTGAAGATCGACAAGAACTGCTTTTCCAGTTTGTAACCACGACTTAATCTGATTAACATTAGGAATACAAATTACAGCCTTTTGATATGTTCTAAACTGCGTTGCTTCATGCGATGTGGCAGGAGCCATATCTTTAACAATAATACATGCAACTTTTTCCGATTTTTCTTTTGGAAATTTATCGTAGACCTCGAGCGCTTCTTTTAGTGTGTCTGTTATCACACATTCTTTTTCATTGCTAACGAGTCTGAGAGCTCCGCCGGCACTGCCAATAACTTCACCAGGAGCTTGCTCGGGGAATTGAGTGAGATCAAAAATATAACTGGGTTGAATTTTTTTATCGTTATTAACAATCGGACGAGCTTGCACAATATAGATGGTGCGAGATTTGTCGGTAAGGTTTTTCTTTTTTACAACAAATTCAACGTCCATTGGTCTTCTATAATAAAATTCAAGATAATCAGAAAGCGTTTTTAAAGCCGTTAATTCTGCTTTAGAAAGAGCTGGTTGATTAACAATAGATGACTCTTTTGTATTTTTTTCGTCTTTATTTTTAACGATATCGATTCCCTGAGCAATCGCGATAACTCGTTTATCTTTTTTTCTAATTACAGAATCTAGCGTCTTATTTCTATCGATATAATAAACGTCAACAGGAACCATACTGTTCACAACGCCTTCATTGAGCCCATAAGAACATTCTGTTCGTGTAATACCAGTTGTTAAAAACTGACCGGTTTGTGCATCTTTTTTTAAATCACGAGCAATGCCGCCTTCTGGTTCTTCGGTAAACAGAACACCGCATGCAGGTATTTCGCCGCCCGCAGTTTCACCAATCATAACTTGAAGAAGTACAGGTGTTGGTGGTTCTTCATAAATTGTTGGATCGCCAGCTTTAATTCGTTGTGTAAACGACTTAATACCAAAATAAGACGAAACAACGCCCAACTTTTCTTCGCCCGTATGGGGATCAGTTGGCCCTTGCCCTAGTGCCGTTAAAACAGATTTTATATCTGGATTAACGTTACCAATGGTTTCGTTACCGCCAGCATTTGCCAGTTCTGGGGTATCTTCTTTACCGGTGCTACGAGCCATAAGTTTGAGATTACTTGTTTTTGCATCGAATAAAAATTTAGTTAACGTTGGTGGTTTGATGGGTGCGCCAAAGAGAGTATCTAAATCGGTGGCTGCTAATGCTTGAGTAATAAAAATGTTTTTTATGGCTTGTTCGATTTTTTTGATTTCGGCTTTAAATTTCTCGGGCAGATTCTTATCAGCTAAAGATTTTGCTTTTTCAGCATCAGAAACTTTTGCTATCGCTTGTGACCACGCTTCAGAAATAGTTAATTTTTTACCGTCAATATCCAATTTTTTCGTATTGAGATATTTTTTTACTTTATCAGAACTAATGCCAATAAAAGTAGGTACTTCGTAGGTAACCCCTTTATAAGATTGTAAAAAAGTTGTTAGGGTTAATTTTTTTAATATTTTTCTGAGTTCTTCAAGATTGGTTGTTTTGTACCCATAGCCTGTATATGATCGCATGTCTAATGTTCCATTTGCTTTTACAAGCCGAGGGTTCTTGGTGGCGTCTCTTTTTACGGTTGTCCTGCCTTCAATAATCGCAGGATCATCACCGTAAAGTGCATAAATATCCAAAGCATCTTGATTGAATTTCGATTGTGCTGAGTACGCCTCAGTTGGTTTCGCCAGGTTTTTTAACGAAGAGCTTAATGTTGTAAGATTTGTTTTGAGTGTTCCAAGGTTTGTTATTAAGATTGGGACTGATGCATTAAGGGGTGCTATACATGCAAAAAAAACGCCTAATAATAATAAGCGTTTGATATTTTGATTCATCGTAAAGCCTCAAAAATTTTATCTATAATATTATTTAAAACTTAATCTAAGAAAATGGTAGAAAAATCATAAAATATAAGTAAACAAATATATTTTTACGGCTATTTTACAATTAC